>Ga0194132_10001563_pt1 | contig 46129 bp, 42 predicted proteins | sample TA2KigOf80mmetaG_FD_148612 | JGI IMG/M metagenome (GOLD analysis project Ga0194132, IMG submission 148612) | Freshwater microbial communities from Lake Tanganyika, Tanzania - TA2015054 Kigoma Offshore 80m | ecosystem: Environmental > Aquatic > Freshwater > Lake | place: Tanzania: Lake... | reverse complement strand
CGCCCCTCCAGAACAAGGTTCAGTATCTGTGCTCTCTTCGCTTCTCGCTCGGTCAAATGTAGTCCTCTCATGGACTGACATATTCACTGAGCAGTTACCTACTGACAATATCACTGAGCAAAGACATTGTGACAAACTTCACTTGCCAAGCTAGGGGCACTATGCTACATTACCGGCATGAGCGCAGAGAGTGTCATGCTGGACGACTACTTTCGTCAGTACGGGCTTATCGCTATCTTCATAGCCCTCGCCGTCGCAGTGCCCACCGGAATGCTCCTGGCCTCATGGGCTGCCTCCATCGTCAAGATCAGGCCCAAAAAGCCGGACGCCGTCAAGATGAGCATCTACGAATGCGGTTTCGAGACGCTTTCCGGCGTCTGGAGCCGGTTCAACTTCCGCTTCTACACCCTCGCTCTCATCTTCGTAATCTTCGATATTGAAGTGGTCTTCCTCTTCCCGTGGGCCGCCAGCTTCGGCGTAATGTCGCGCGAGTTCGGCGCCTTCGTGCTGATAGAGATGGCCATCTTCATCGGCATCCTCATGGTTGGGTGGCTGCACGCCTGGCGCAAGGGCGCCCTGGAGTGGAGGTAGGCGCACATGTCTACAGAAATCCTCAAGCCCTCCCCGGCCGGCATCCCGCTCCACAACACAACGTGGGAGCTGGACAGGTCCGAGGGCGACTACATCAATTACCTCAAGACCCATAACATAGACCCGATCTCCGACCCCTTGATAGAGGTGCCTGACGACCTCAAGCGCAACCTGGCGATTACGTCCGTGGACGCGCTGATCAACTGGGGCCGAAAGGCCTCCGTGTGGCCCCTGTCGTTCGGTCTGGCCTGCTGCGCCTTCGAAATGATGGCGAGCGCCATGTGCAGGTTCGACCTTTCCCGCTTCGGTATGGAGGCTTTCAGGGCCTCCCCGAGGCAGGCAGACCTGATGATCGTCGCTGGCACCGTGACCTGGAAAATGGCCCCGGCCATTGAGCGGGTGTACAGGCAGATGGCGGAGCCCAAGTGGGTGATATCCATGGGCGTGTGCGCCACCAGCGGCGGCCCTTACTACGAGTCTTACGCTGTCGTCCCGGGCGTGAACCACATAATCCCGGTGGACGTGTACGTCCCTGGCTGCCCTCCAAGGCCGGACGCCCTGCTGTACGGCATCATGCAGCTGCACGAGAAGATCAAGCGCTACTCGGTTACAGGCGGCAAGCTGGCGGCCGTCAGCCAGCACGAAGCGCCCCTGCGCCAGGACCAGCACCCTCCACAGAACGGAAAGGCCGCGGGGTAATGGCGAGAGAACTGCCGGGCGCAGCAGTCGCCGAGCGCATCAAGCAGGAGCACCCAGCCGCCGTCGTCGACTGGAGCGCGACCGACGTCTGGGTAAAGCCGGACGCGGTCCACGCCGTTGCAAGCTTCCTGAAGACGGACCAGGAGATGGACTTCAACTACCTGGTCGCGGTCAGCGCCGTCGACTACGTCGAGTATTTTGAGATGGTCTACCACCTCCGCTCTCTCAGAAAGAACCACAACGCCGTCCTCAAGACGCGCCTTTACGGGCGCAACCGGCCCGCCGTGGCGTCGGTGATGGACGTGTGGAAGGGCGCGGACCTGCAGGAGCGCGAGGTCTGGGACCTCATGGGCATCCACTTTGACGGTCACCCCAACATGAAGCGCATCCTCCTCTGGGAGGGCTTCGAAGGGCACCCGTTAAGGAAAGACTTCCTGAGATAGCACGTGTCCGACCGATAGTGTTAGCTAAATGGCAATACGCACAGAGCCGATCACAATCAACCTTGGACCGCAGCACCCGAGCACGCACGGCGTGTTCAGGCTGCGCGTCAAGTTCGACGGCGAGCTGGTGCTCGATATCGAACCCGTCTTCGGCTATTTGCACAGGGGCACCGAGAAGCTGGCCGAAGAGCGCACTTACGTGCAGATCGTCACGCTGACGGACCGCCTGGACTACGTGTCCAGCATGACCAACAACCTGGCATATGTGAGCGCAGTCGAAAAGCTAGCCGGCATCCCCGTCCCGGAGCGCGCGAAGTATCTCCGCGTCATATGCTCGGAGCTTCAGCGCATCGCCAGCCACATGATCGCCACGGGCTTCCTGCTGCAGGAGCTCGGCGCGTTCGCAACGCCGCTCATGTACGCTTTCCGCGAGCGCGAGCGCATCCTGGACCTCTTTGAGATGCTCTGCGGCGCGCGCGTGACCCTGAGCTACATGCGTCCCGGCGGCGTCACCCAGGACGCGCCCAGGGAGTTCTGGCCCGCGCTGGACATCCTTATGCGCGACATGCCGATGTATATCGACGAGCTCGACCAGCTTATCTCAGGCAACGAGATCGTCCTGGCGCGCACTCAGAATGCCGGCATCATCAGGCCCGAGGCTGCGATCAACGGGTCCCTCTCAGGCCCCATCCTGCGGGCCTCCGGCGTCAAGTGGGACCTGCGAAAGGCCAACCCGTACGAGGTCTACGACCGCATGGAGTTCGATGTACCCATCGGCTCGCGCGGGGACACATACGACAGGTACTACATCCGCATCCTTGAGATGCGGGAGAGCGTCAAGATAATCAAGCAGTGTATTCAGCAGATCCCCGAGGGGCCCACGAGGACCCCGGGGCCGTTCTTCATCCGCCCGCCGGTCGGCGACGCCTACGCGTCGGTTGAAGCGCCCAAGGGCGAGCTGGGGTTCTACCTGGTTAGCGACGGCGGCATTTCTCCCTACAGGTGCAAGATACGCGCCCCGTCGCTGATCAACCTGAGCCTGCTGAGGGAAATGCTGGTGGGCTGGAAGATGGCGGACATGATCATCATCTTCGGCAGCACGGACATCGTGCTCGGCGAAGTAGACAGATAGGCGAGCTCCACATGGCTGTTGGCCCTGTTTCCTCTCTCCGTGGACGGAGAGAGGGCTAGGGAGAGAGGTCAAGTGAGCTTCAGAAATCTCTACGACATAGCGGACAGGTTCCTGCCTGAAAGCCTCGATTGGATGGCTTACCTCGTCGCGGGCGGAATCCTTGCGTTTGTCGTGATCAACGCAATGGTGATGTCCACGGCGGCATACACGCTATTCGAGCGCCGGCTAATCGGCCGCTTCCAGTCGCGCCTCGGTCCCAACCGATGGGGTCCGTTCGGCATGTTCCAGCCCTTCGCGGATATTATCAAGCTCATCCTGAAGGAAGACATCGCGCCCACCGTGGCCGACAAGATCGTCTTCACAATCTCCCCAGTGGTATTCCTGGTCCCGGTGCTGGTCGCAGTCTCGGTGCTGCCGCTGGGCGACGGGTCGTTCCTCGGCACGCTGAACGTGGCGCTGGTCTTCATCATCGCCGTCACCGGCATGCACATTATCGGCGTCTTCATGGCCGGCTGGGCCTCCCGCAACAAGTACGCGCTCTTCGGCGCAATGCGCGGCGTGGCGATGCTCGTGAGCTACGAAGTGCCGATGGCGATGAGCCTCGTGGCGGTTGTCCTCCTTTCCGGCACCATGTCTACCCTCGGGATCGTACAGGGGCAGCACCTGCCTTACATCCTGGTGATGCCGCTCGGCTTCTTCGTCTTCTTCACCGCCACACTCGCAGAGATGAGCCGCGCGCCGTTCGACATGATAGAGGCCGAATCGGAGCTCGGTTCCGGGTACAACACAGAGTACAGCGGGATGAAGTTCGCGCTCTTCCAGCTTGCGGAGTTCATGGCCCCGCTGGCCAACGGCGCGATTGTGACCGTGCTCTTCCTGGGCGGCACAAAGGGGCCGATCATTTCCGGCCCGTGGTGGTTCGTGCTCAAGGTGGTAGCCTTCGCGTTCGTTATCGTGTGGACGCGCTCCACGTGGCCGCGCCTGCGGGTAGACCAGATCATGACCTTCTCCTGGAAGGGCCTGTTCCCGCTCTCCATGATCAACCTGGCGCTCGTTACCGTGGAGTACTTTGTGCTTCAGGACGCTGTGGGAGCGCTCACACTGGGCGACCAGGCCATCATGGCGCTGATTAACATCCCTGTCACCTTCGTTGCGATATACGTAATTGGCAACCTGTCAGGCCAGAAGCGCGACCGCACGGTCCCGGTGCCGTCGCCTCTCGCCCGAATGGCCGCGGAGGCCGACTAGCATGTACGGACTTGGACTATTCAAAGGGCTGGCAGTCACACTCAAGAACGCGGTGACGCCCGGCCGCATGTTCACGACTCACCAGTACCCCAACCGCCGCATAAGCGTGTTTGAGCTTGCAAAGGCATCAAGCACTAACGTAATCTCTTACGCGGCAAAGAATCCCGCGAAGGCCGTCAGGTCTGCGATAGGGCTCGAATGGGTGCCTGACCGCTGGCCCCAGCACCCGCGCTTTCGGGGCGAGGAGTTCACGTGGTACGAGCAGCGCTGTACGGGCTGCGCAAGCTGCGCAAAGTACTGCCCGCTGGGCATCATCCGAATCGTGACCGATCCTAGCGGCAGGTTCGTTCAGGAGGGCGAGAAGTACGCGATTGAGGTTTTCGACATTGATATCGGCCGCTGCATGTTTTGCGGCCTGTGCGTTGAGGCGTGCCCGTACGACGCGCTGCACATGGGCAGCGGCTTCGAGGAGGGCAGGTACACGCGCTCGGGCCTCGTTATCGATGTTAACCGGCTGAGGACACAGCCCAAGCGGCCGAGCAACTGGTTCCGCCCGCAGCTCGAGGCGAAGGACTACAACCCGCACTCCGGCAAGGAAGCCACGTACGTAGATGTGGGCCGGCACGAAAAGCCCAGCGAGCAAAAGCAAGAAGTGAAGTGGGCCAAGAGACTATGACCCTCGGCTCAGGCGTCGAATCGAACATCATTATCGATATCGCTTTCTGGGTGATCGCGATATCGTGCATCATTTCCGCGATAGCTGTCGTGCAGACCCGGGACCTGTTCAGGGCAGGCCTGTTCCTGGTCGCCTCTTTCGCCGCGGTGGCAGGCATGTTCGTCCTGCTCCGCGCCGAGTTCCTGGCGGTGGTGCAGGTGCTCATCTACGTGGGCGCAATTGCTGTGCTCCTGCTTTTCGCGATCATGATGACGCGCGACGTGGAGCAGGGGAACCCCTACAACCGCCTCAGGGTGCCTGCGCTCGCGCTTGTGCTTCTCTTCTTCGCCGCTACGGCTTACGTCGTCACCCAGACGGAGTGGAATGAGCTTTCCGGCGCGGCGGGAATTTCGGCTGAGACGGGCGCAGCAATCGACGGGGTATACGCGAACTCTGTGCCGGAGCTTGCTGGGCTGCTGCTCCGCGACTACGTTCTTGCATTTGAAGTGGCCTCGGTGCTCCTCCTGGCCGCTGTAGTCGGCGCGATCGCGCTCGTCAGGGAGCGGTGAGAAGATGGGACTTCAGAGCTTCCTGATCGTCGGGGCGGTCCTCTTCGCCATTGGGCTGTACGGCGCGCTAACCAAGCGCAATGCCGTGACGGTGCTCATGAGCCTTGAGATCATGTTCAATGCCGTGAACATCACAGCCGTTGCGCTGTCGCGGTACATCGTCCCCGGCGGCATTTCCGGCGTGGCCATCCCGACAGAGGACGTGGCTCGGACGCTCCTGACCGGCCAGATTTTCACGATATTCATCATCACAGTCGCCGCCGCCGAGGTGGCGCTGGGCGTCGCGATTCTGATCGCGATCTTCCGCAAACGCGAAACGGTGTTCGTCACCGACGCCAACCGGATGAGGCACTAAGAGGGCATAGTATGTGGATTGAATACCGCAAAGCCCCCAACCTCATGGTCGCCGAGATGTGGAAGAACACGCTCGAAGGCGAGGGCTTGCCTACGAAGATAATGCCGGAAGGGGACATCTTGAACTGGGGTGAGCGCGTCCCGTTCCGCATCTTCGTGCCCAAGGGGCGCGAGCACGTCGCAGATGAGATTTTGAGGAAGCTATGATACCCGAATCAGCCGCATTGCTTATCTTCCTCCTGCCGCTGGCCGCGTTCCTCGTGAACGGCCTGATTGTGCGGCCGTTCTTCAACCGCTATTCGCAGGTGGCGGGGTATGTCACTATTCTTGCTATCGGCGTTGCGTTCGGCCTGTCCCTGTGGGCGCTAAAGAGCGTTGTGGACAATGACGGCGCCGCGCTGCCGTTCGACCCCCACCCCTGGCTGGAGATCGGCGCGTTCAACCTGGAGGTTGGCATCCTCCTGGACTCGCTGACCGCCATCATGCTCGTGGTGGTGACGGGCGTCTCCTTCCTCGTGCAGATATACTCCACCGGCTACATGAAGGGCGATCCCGGCTATGCCCGGTACTTCGCCTACATGTCGCTCTTCACGGCGTCAATGGTCGGCCTGGTGATTGCGGACAACATCATCCAGGTCTTCTTCTTCTGGGAGCTTGTTGGCCTCTGTTCCTTCCTGCTGATCGGCTTCTGGTACCACCAGCCTTCTGCTGCAGCGGCCGCGAAGAAGGCCTTCCTGGTCACTCGTCTCGGCGACTTCGGGTTCCTGCTCGGCATCCTGTACCTGTTCACCCAGGTGGACGTCTTCTCGGTGAACGGGATGAACGTCCTGAACATTCACGACATCAACGAGGCCGCCAAGGGCGGCCTGCTGGCGACGAGCGTAAGCACGTGGGTGGCGCTCGGCTTCTTCATGGGGGCTGTAGGCAAGTCCGGCCAGTTCCCTCTGCACACGTGGCTGCCAGACGCGATGGAGGGTCCCACGCCCGTCAGCTCGCTCATCCACGCAGCGACCATGGTGGCGGCAGGCGTATTCCTGGTCGGCCGCTTCTTCGAGTTCTTCGAGGCGTCCAAAAGCGCCATGCAGGTCGTTGCGATTATCGGCGGATTCACTGCCGTGTTCGCGGCGTCCATGGGCCTCGTTGCCAACGACATCAAGCGCGTGCTGGCCTATTCAACTGTGAGCCAGCTCGGCTACATGATGATGGCCCTGGGCGTGGGAGCGTACGGCGCGGCGATCTTCCACCTGTTCACTCACGCCTTCTTCAAGTGCCTGCTCTTCCAGGGCTCCGGCAGCGTCAACCACGCCGCCGGCACCTTCGACATGCGGTTCATGGGCGGCCTCCGCAAGCACATGCCGTGGACCTATATCACGTTCCTCATCGGCAGCCTGAGCCTGGCGGGCATTGCGCCGCTCTCCGGCTTCTGGAGCAAGGACGAGATACTGTCACATTCTCTCGGCCACTTCGTCTTCTACCTGGGCCTCGCGGCGGCCTTCATGACCGCCTTCTATATGTTCCGAGCGCTCTTCCTGACCTTCCACGGCGAGTTCCGCGGTGGCGCGGACGCTGAAAAGAAGGTGCACGCCCATGCGGCGCCGTCCGCAGGGCATGCGGCCGGGCATACCGATGACGCGCACGGCAAGGCGGACGAACACCAGGAGCACCACGTCCACCTGGCGGAGTCGCCCATCTCGATGGTCGCTCCGATGATCGTCCTGGCGGTGCTGGCGGTCGGCATCGGCTACCTGGTCAACCCGGTGTGGTCCGATATAGGCCCAATACCCAAGCACTGGTTCTCGCACTTCCTGCACGCCGAGACCGAGGACTTTAACTACATGGTTGCGGGCATATCAACCGCGGTGGCTGTGGCCGGTATCGCCCTCGCCTACGTGATGTACATGAAGAAGGCGCTTTCGCCATCAAAGCTGGCGAGCACGTTCCGGCCCGTCTACACCGTGCTGCTAAACAAGTATTATTTCGACACCCTGTATGAAGACATAATCGTGCGCAAGCTCTTCTATCGCGGGCTTGTGAATGCGCTGGACTGGACGGACAAGAACGTCGTCGACGGCACAGTGCGATTCATCGACAAGGTCGGACGCAACGCCGGCGGGCTTATCGGTCACGTGCAGACAGGGCAGCTGCAGGGTTACGGCCTTGTGATATCGGTTGGCGTTCTGGCGATGCTGGGCATATACCTGGCGACCTATTTCTGGTAAGGGTCAGGCAACTCCGTGGAGTTTACGGGCTCCGGCCTTCTCACAATAACTATCTTCCTGCCGATCATCGCGGCGGCGGTCATCGCCATCGCGGTGAAGAACGACCGCGCCGTGCGCGTGGTCGCCGGCGCAACCGCCCTCATCGAGTTGGGGCTGAGCATTGCCGTGTTCGTTGGCTACAAGCTCTCCGATGGCGGGTACCAGCACGTTGACAAGCTCACCAACTGGATACCCATTGAATCGCTGAACATCCAGTACTTCGTCGGCGTCGACGGTCTCAGCGCGCCGCTGGTGTTGCTGAACGGCCTGCTGGGCATGGCCGCCGTCTTCGCCTCGTGGCACGTCAAGACAAGGGTTCGGGAGTACTTCTTCTGGCTGCTGATCCTCCAGGCTTCAGTCACGGGCGTATTCGTCTCGCTGGACTTCGTGCTCTTCTTCCTCATGTGGGAGCTCGAGATGGTCCCGATGTTCTTCCTCATCTCCATCTGGGGGAGCGGGCGCAAAGAGTACTCCGCGATGAAGTTCCTGATCTTTACCTTCCTCGGCAGCGCGTTCATGCTTGTCGGCATTCTCGCACTGATCTTTTCCACCGGCACGTCGGACATGACCATCATGCAGCAGAAGATTGCTGAGGCCTCGCTGCTCATGCCCGCGGCAGTCATATTCACGTTGATTATGGTCGCCTTTGCGGTGAAGTTGCCGGTCTGGCCCGTACACACATGGCTCCCTGACGCCCACACAGACGCTCCCACGGCGGTCAGCGTGATGCTCGCCGGCGTGCTGCTCAAGATGGGCGGGTACGGCATGATCCGCATTGGGGCAGGGATGTTCCCAGAAGTGATAGTGGACGCCGCAATCGTCCTCGCGGTACTTGGCGTTATCAACGTGCTCTACGGCGCGGTAGTGACTATCAAGCAGACCGACCTCAAGCGGCTGGTCGCATACAGCAGCATCAGCCACATGGGGTACGTCCTCATCGGAATCGCCTCCATCGCAGGCGTCGCGGGCGTCGTCTCGCCCATTGGCCTGACCGGCGCTGCGATGCAGATGTTCACGCACGGCACCATCACCGGCCTGATGTTCCTTGTTGTCGGCCTGGTGTACGAAAAGGCGCACACGAGGTACATCCCGGACCTTGGCGGCCTGGCCACCAAGATGCCGATTGTGGCGGTCGCGTTCCTCCTTGCGGGGCTGGCCTCTCTGGGGCTGCCCGGCACCAGCGGTTTCGTGGCGGAAATTCTAGTCTTCCTCGGTACGTTACCGGTGTTCGGTTGGGCAACTGCGCTGGCCGCGTTCGGCGTCGTCATTACCGCCGGCTACATCCTGTGGATGGTGCAGCGGACGATGTTCGGGCCGAAGAACCCCCACTTTGACCATATTCGGGACGCCACTCCGCTTGAGCTTGTGCCGCTTGCGGTGCTGGGCGTCGTTATCATCGCGGTCGGCGTGTATCCGGCCATCATAAGCGATTTCTTCACCAGTGGCGTTGAGCGGATTGTCGCGACCGTTGAGCAGACTTCAGACCTGGCGATGAAGTAAAGAAGAGCCACATGACACTACACGATCTATTCCTGGTATCGCCCGAAGCCGCCATGGCCGCCCTTGGCCTTGTCGTGCTCCTGGTCGACATCATTGTCCCGCGCAGGGGCGTCGCGGCAATCGTGGCGTTCGTGGGGCTTGTCGTGCCGCTGGCCCTGACCGTTGCCCTCTTCGGCAGCCTTGAGCCCGACGGCGCGGTTGAGAACACCGGCGTCTTCGCCAACAGCCTCTCCCTCGACCGATTCAGCCTTTTCTTCAAGTTCTTCTTCATCGGCGTTGTCGCAATAGTCATCCTGATGTCGACGGACTACGTGCGGAAGTTCGATACCTTCCGCGCGGAGTTCTATTCGCTGCTCCTGTTTTCCACCACCGGCATGATGCTGATGGCATCCACGCGCGATCTAATCTCCATCTACATCTCCCTTGAGCTGTCGGCGCTCCCGCTAGCGGCGATGGCCGCATTCCTGAGAGACGGCCGCTCGTCGGAGTCCGGCATGAAGTTCCTCGTCCTAAGCGGAGTGAGCTCTGCGCTCCTGCTCTATGGCATGGTGCTCCTCTACGGCTTCACCGGCACAGTCCAGCTCGACGAGATCGCGATGCGCCTCGGGCAGATAGACCTCAGCGCCGAGGAGCCCTTCGGCAGCTATGCGCTCCTCGCGGCCGTCGTGCTGATGATCGCGGGATTCGGCTTCAAAATCGCCGCTTTCCCGTTCCACATGTGGGCGCCCGACGTTTACGAGGGCGCGCCCACGCCGGTTACCGCATTCCTGTCCGTCGCCTCCAAAGCGGCGGGCTTCGCGGTCATTCTCCGCGTCTTCTACGTCGCGTTTTCGCTGGACGTGCTCAGTGTAGAATGGAGCACCATTTTTGCGGTCCTCTCCGTCGCTTCGATGACCATCGGAAACCTGGTGGCCATCGCCCAGAGCAACATCAAGCGCATGCTCGCGTACTCCACCATCGCCCACGCCGGGTATATCCTCGTGGGGCTGGCGTCGGTTACCGCGCGAACCGGCGACGATTCCGTCCTTGGCCCTGCGAGCGTCCTCTTTTACCTCAGCGGGTACGCGGTGATGAACCTTGCCGCATTTGCGGCGATCATAGCGATCACCAACCGGATCAACAGCGACCATATAGACGATTTCGCCGGGATGGGCAGGCGTGCGCCTTACCTCGCGGCCGTCCTCACCTTTGCCCTGATCTCGCTGACGGGCATCCCGCCGACAGTAGGTTTCGTCGGCAAGCTCTTCCTCTTCTCGGCAGCAATTGAGGCGGACCTCGCCTGGCTGGTGCTTGCGGGCGTGCTGAACAGCGTCGTTGGCGCGTACTACTACCTGCGCGTCGTGAAAGCCATGTACTTCACCGCTCCGCCGCAGGGTGCCGAGCAAGTGCCGTCCGCTCTCCCCATGCGCGCGGCGCTGCTTGTGACCGCCGCCGGCGTGCTGGCGTTCGGCATATACCCGGCGTGGCTCATGGACGCCGCCCGGTCTGCCGTCGCACTCCTTCTCCCCGCCTGACGCCTGTGGGCGTATAATCTCCGTGGGCGGGCTGCCGCCCGGACCACTCCGGCCCAGTGGCCGCCCGCCAAGGACTCCAGATGCCCGCCCAGTACATCGGCTTCGTACATAACCCGAACCGCAAAGAAGCCCTGGACCTCGTCAACAGGCTCATCAAGACCCTGCGCCTGGGCGATTGCTGGGTCACGTCAATGGACAAACTGGACGTCGCCACCGACAAGCTCTCCCGGACTTCCACGCTCATCACCGCCGGCGGCGACGGGACGATCCTGCGGTCCGTGCGCCTGGCCGCCCCTCACGGCATCCCCATTCTCGGCATCAATATGGGCCGCGTGGGGTTCATGGCCGAGGTTGAGGTTGCAGATGCCATCGCCCGCATTCCCGAGTACTTGCGCGACGGCCACAGGGTTGAAGAACGCATGATGCTCCGTGCTTCAGTAGTGCCGCGCAAGGGCGGCGCCCCAAAGTTGGTGGTGGACGCGCTTAACGACGTTGTCGTCAGCCGCGGCGCTGTCGCCCGGCTCATCGACGTAGATGTCGTCATTGATGGCGCAAGCCTGGCGACGTACCGGGCGGATGGCCTCATCGTCTCCACGCCCACCGGCAGCACCGGCTACGCGCTCTCCGCAGGCGGCCCCGTCATACACCCGGAGATGCAGTGCCTTTTCGTGCAGCCCATCGCCGCGCACATCAGCCTGCAGACGGGTATCCTTGCCGATAGGGACTCCATCCTGGAGCTGAGCGTCGCCGAGGGTGAAGCCGTGCTGATGAGCGTGGACAATATCACCGTGACGCCTGTCGGCCCGGATGACAAGGTCATCATCGGGCGCAGTCCCTTCGTAGCGCGGTTCCTCAGGGAGGCCCCCCCTTCCGCTTTCTACGCCAACCTTACCCGCAGGCTTGGGGTAAAGGCACAGACGACGCCGAGGCGCAGGAGTCCTGACGATGGCCCTGCGACGGCGGGAGGGCCGCAATGAAGGCGGAAAAGACGATATCTTCGAAGAGCATCTATAAGGGCAAGATATTCAGCGCGCGGGTTGACAAAGTCCTCCTGGCGAACGCACGCGAGACTGTCCGCGAGGTGGTGGACCATGGCGCGTCCGTCGTGATCGTCCCGTTGGACGGCGATGGCAATGTCGTCCTGGTGCGCCAGTACCGGTACCCCGCCGAAAAGGGACTCCTCGAAGTCCCCGCCGGTGGTATTGATGCGCCGGAGAGCCCAATGGAGTGCGCCATTCGCGAGCTTCAGGAAGAGACGGGCTACACCGCGACCGACGTCAGGCCAATCGGCGAGATGTGGATGAGCCCCGGCTATTGCACCGAGTACATGTACGCCTTCGTCGCGCGAGGCCTTCTCCCCAGCAAACTCGAAGCGGACGACGAGGAGGCTATCGTCGTCGAGAAGGTGCCCTTGACAAGCATCCCTGGTATGATTCGCTCCGGAGACATCCAGGACGCGAAAACGGTCGCCGCGATTTACATGGCTTTGAATGCCGCTTAGGACGACGGAGGCCTCATGCTCAAGATCGGCGCGCTGACCTACTTCCACGTCGACGGCGCAGGAAACGAGCTCGTCGATATAGAATCGTTCCTGCACTTCGCAACGCGCATCGGCCTGGATATGGTGGATATCGCTCTGGAAAAAGGCTTCAAGGGCCACTCAAGTGAAAATCTCTCCAGAATCAAGCAGCTCTGCGTCCGCTACGGCTTGCCCATTGGCTACGTTACCGGCGGCGGCGGCTTCGTCGGAACTGAGGAAGAGATACAGGAGCGCCTCGCGCGCGCCAAAGAGGCCGTGCGCACCGCCGTCTTCCTCGGCGCGCCCATCGTCCTCCTGCACGGGAGCGGCCTCAAGACCGAGTCGTACTGGCCCCGCATGATAGATGCCTACAAGCAGATGTGCGACTACGCCGAAGGCCACGGCATAGTCATCGGCATCCATGGCCACGGCCCGCCCAAGCACCCGAAGTCGGACGAGATTCTGAACATCCGCAAGGACGTGGGCCGCGATAACACGACTATCATCCTGGATACCGCCAAGTGGGAAGGCTGGCGCGAGGGCCCGGCCATTGAAGAGCTCTACGGGTATATGGAGGACGTCGCGCCGTACGCCTCACACGTCCGCGCGAAGATTTTCAAAATAGACACCGGCAAGGAAATCTGGATCGACTACGAGCGCGTGTTGAAGATTTTGAAGTCGGTGGACTACCACGGCCCGCTCTCGATCTACTGGATGGGCTTCCGCGGCCGCAACCAGTGCACTGACCAGGAAGGCATGGCAAAGGCGGCGCAGTACCTGAGGGACCTGGTCAAAACGTATTAGGGGGCGGTCGGAATTCTCAGCGGAATTTCCCCGTCCCTGTAGCCTGCGCGATTTATCGCGCCTGTTTTGTTCTCCAGCGACGCCTGTTCGCGGCACGGGCGCGATAAATCGCGCAGGCTACATAAAAACGAAGAAGTACCGGTGAATGCCGGACGTCCCATAGATGAATCTGAGGAGTCACGACATGATCAAAGTCGGCGCGATTTCAGTCCTGAAGGACGACAAGGGCCCCGGCGGACAGATGGACACCGAGACGTTCCTGGACCTCGCCTGCGAGACCGGCATGGACATCGTGGACATCAGCATGGACAAGGGGTTCACGGGTACAACCCCGGCGGGGCTGGCCCGCATCAAGCGGAAGTGCGTTAAGTACGGCCTGCCTGTGGGCCTGGTGTCCGGCAGCGGCGGCCTCGTCGGCACGGATGAAGAGCGCCGCGCCAGGACCGATAAGGCGAAGAACGCCGTGGCGGTGGCGCGCTTCCTGGGCGCGCCGAAGATAACGGTGCAGGGCGGAGGGTACCGGACGGAGTCGTACTGGAAGCCGCAGGTGGACGCGTTCAAGGAGATCTGCGACTACGCCGCGGAGCAGGGCATCATAATAGCCATCCATGGCCACGGCCCGCCCACCACCCCCACGGCCGAGCAGATGCTCAATCTCTACAAGGATGTGGACCGGGAGAATACGACGCTCGTCGTGGACACTCACAAGTGGGAAGGGTACAAGGAAGGGCCATTGCAGGAGCACTACTATGGCTGGTTCGAGGCGCTGGCGCCGCTCGCCACCAGCGTGCGCGCGAAGATCTACAAGATAGACAGCGGCCGTGAGGAGTGGTGCGACTATCCCCGCATCCTGAGCGTCCTGCGCAAGAATAGCTTCAACGGCGCCCTGTCCATCTACTACATGGGCTCCGGCCGCAACCAGGCGAACGAGCGGGAGGGGATGGCGAAGGGCGTAAAGTACCTCAAGACCCTGGTGAGTTAGGGCGCATCGAGTTACATAAACAATGAGGGCGGTTGGAATTCCAACCGCCCTCATTGTGATTACTCGTCCAAGGTCCTAGAACTTGTCCTTGTTCGCCTTCCACCAGGCGTCGATCGATGCCTTTGTCGCGCCCGGCTTCTTGAACTGCTCGTGGTACGCGCCCTCTTTGCGCCGGATCTTCAGCGCCTCTTTCAGCACCGCCGCCAGGTCCATCTCCAGGGGCACCTTGGTGATCCCGTCCATGTCCGCGACAATGAAGTCGCCGGGCTTCACCAGCAGGCCGCACGCGACGATCGGGCGGTTGACGCTGATCAGGTTGAAGATGCCGTGCCCGGGCACCAGGCCCTTGCCCCACATCGGCAGCCCAACCTTCTTGATGCCCATGAGGTCGCGGACGCTGCCGTCCACCGCTGCGCCTGTTACTCCAAGCAGCTTGTGGGTCGCTGCCATCCCGTCGCCGAAGGAGGCGCCGCGGCCGGGCTTCGAGTCCACGTCCTTCACGATGGCGAACTTGGGTCCCGGCGTCTTCGCGAGCATATCGTAGTACTCGTCCCACTTGAGCGCGGAGGAATCAGGGTCGTTGGTTGTCACTTCCATCGTCACCGCGTAGCCGGCGGCGATGCCGAGCTCCGGCAAGAGACAGCGGAGAGTATTGTCGGTGTAGTTGACCGGCATTCCTCCCTTCTTCTCCAGCTCAAATCCGCCCTGGCTCCCGCCCATTGCCGCAACGACTGCGTTGAATAACGTTGCGGTATCCATGTCCTTCATCCCGTCGAGAACCTCTTTCGAAGCCATGCCCATTGCGATTTCTCCTTGCGTCCTTGTTTGCAACCGATTGGTATAGAATAGGTCGAGCGACGTTTCGCGGCCTATTGTAACCGCTCAAGAGTTGTTTTCATATACGGAGGTGCCGCCATGGCCATCCCCTCGAAACAGTACCGCGTCGGCATGATCGGATGCGGCCTCATGGGCACTGTCACGCCCGCGCTTACAACGAGAACCCGCAAACGCGAGTCGTCGCCGCGGCGGACAGGGACGAGAAGACGCTGGAGCAGTTCTGCCGCCGCTTCAACGTGCCGGGGTACACCGACTACCAGGAGATGCTCGGCAAGGAGAAGATTGACATCGTGGCCCCCGTCCTGCCGGTTAAGGTTAACCCGGACGTCGTTGTGGGCGCGGCTCGCCTCGGCGTGAAGGCTGTCTTCTGCGAAAAGCCCATCGCCGCAGTCCTGTCGGACGCCGATCGCATGGTGGAGGAGTGTCGCAAGCACAACGTAGTCTTCCAGTGTGGGGACGCCTACCGCGCGCTTCCGCAGTACTGGCAGGCGAAGGCGATTATCGATTCGGGCGAGCTTGGCCCTGTGCAAAGCGTGGTGATGCACGAGCCCACGATTGAGATATCCGGAGGGGGTTGCCAGGGGTTGAGCCTTATGAGGCTGGACGCCGGCGATTCGGAGATAGACTGGGTGACGGGTTGGGTGGGCGGCGACCCGTGGAGCAACGAAGACCAGAATATGGGAGGTGTGATACGCTTCTCAAACGGGGTCGAAGGATACGTCATGCCCAAGGCTACCGCGCGGCGGGGTATTGAGGTACACTGCGCCCGGGGCCTGTTCTTCGCCGACTGGAGGACCTTCAAGCTGTTCAAGCTGCGCGATGGCGTCCAGGCCGGCCGGGCTTTCTGGGAAGACCTTGAGGAGATGCCCGGCGCTCTGCCGGAATCAGGCGCGTACGACACCTCATACGACTCGGATGGCTGGCGGGTGACCGGCCCACGAACGACTGCCAGCATCGAGTCGCTCGTGGACGCGCTGGAGACGGGGGTGGAGCCGCGCAGCTCCGGAGATAACCAGCGCAGGGTCCTGGAGATCGCCATCGCCTTCCGCGAGTCGCACCGACGCGGCCACGCCCCGGTGAAGTTGCCGCTTGAGGACCGTAGCCTGGCGCTCTACCCTCACCCAACACGGTGGAACAACAAGAAAGACGTGTACGGCTCAGAGAAGTATGACAGTACCTTCGAAGTAATCAAGAGGACGAAATGACACAGACCCAGGCCAGGCCCAAGAAGAGCGATTCCGGCAAGGTTCCGAGCTACCGCATCATCTGCAACTGGGACGGCGCGCCGCTGATCTACGCCGGATATCCGCAGACCGCCGAAATGCTGCTCGAGAAGACCTTCGGCCCCATCCGGAACACACAGGTGGACGCGCTCTTCTTCAGCCTCGGCATTCACGAGGCTACCTGGCCTACGAAGATCGTGGAGATGATCGGCGACTCAAGCGACAGGAAGTACGACGCCGTCCTCAAGCGCAACATCTCGGAGACGGTCCGCGAGTACTGGGAGCGCGGGGAGAACCCATACGCCGCCATCGCGGACCACGGGCACGGGCTGGGAATGCATGTCTACCCCTCCATCCGCATGAACGACCAGCACTTCTGGACGTACCAGACCATCGAGGCCATGCTCAAGTCCAAAGGCGAGCGGTTCACGAAGATGCGCCTGGACCATCCGGAGTGGTGCCTGAGCGAGAAGCACGCCCCCGGCTGGTGCGCCACCTCCTGGAATATGGCAATTCCGGAGGTCCGCGATTTCAAGCTGAAGTTTATCGAGGAGGCATGCCGGATAGCGGACTGGGACGGTGTGGAGCTCGATTGGCAACGCCACGCCTTTCACCTGCCCTGGGGCGACGAGTACCGACTCCGCTACACCCTCACAGACCTGATGCGCACAATGCGCGACATGACAAACAAGCTCGGGAAGGAGCGCGGCAGGCCGTTCAGGCTCGCTGTGCGGGTGGCCGCAACGCTGGAGAGCTGCAACCGCATCGGCTACGACATCGAGACATGGGCGAAGGAAGGGCTGTGCGACATAATCATCGGGGGCGGCAACTCCGGCACGGACCCCGGCTTTGAGGTTGAGAGGTCCGCAGAGCTGTGCCAGGGCAGGGACATCAAGCTCTACCCGTGCTGGGACTTCGACGGCCGTCAGGCGACCGACCGTCTGGTGAAAGGTAAGGACTGGCGCACGGCGTGGTTCCGCGCGCTGGCGCAGGAGTTCCACAGCAGGGGGGCATCCGGCATCTACGTCTTTAACTGGCACGGCTACACGGACACCAATCAGGCCCTATTCACGACCATGGGATCGCCGGTGACGCTCAAGGGCACGCGAAAGTGCTACTCCAACGTCCATCGCATGATTCCCCCTCGTGGCAGCCAGCGCGACTACGCGGACCGCGACGACCGCATCTACGGCGAGACGCCCGTGGAGCTGCACCGCACCCTCACCGGCGATGGGCCGACGTTCCAGGTACCCATGTACGATGACGTGCCTACAGCGGCGAAGGCCGGCACGCTGGCCGGGGCGGAGCTGCACATCCGCATGGAGCATTTCTCCCCGGGGGCCGACGTAGTCTCCGCGACGCTGGATGGTAAAGACCTCGGCGCTTACACGGTAACGAACAAGGCTGCACAGGACCCGGGCAATCCATCAGACGTGGATGAGAACAGCTGGCTAGTCTGGAAGCTGGACCCGAAGTTGCTGGCCGTCGGCACGCGGGAGGTGCAGGTGAAGCTGGTCAAGCGCGACGAGCGGATCACGCCGCCGCTGACGATCAGCCACGTGGACATCTGGGTGGACTACAAATAGGCGGGCAGGTTTGCCCCGAACTTCCCTAACTAATTCTGTTCACCTTCAGCGTGCATTACCCACCAGAAATCCGGCCGTGGCATCACAAGGGAACCGCTGGACGCCCATGGAGTGGGGCCGACTTGGGGTGCGCTGAAGGCGCGGCCTATCTAAGCCAAGGGTGGAGCCCACGGAGGCTCTGCGGAGTGGGCGTAGCCCTGGGTAACGGACCGAAGAATTTCTTAAGGGCCTGAAGGGCCGAGATGATCTCTTGCGTGACCAGGAAGTATTTCGCCCCTACAGGGCTAAGAATTGTTTCCATCCGGTAACCCAGGGCTGCGTGCCTTCGCAAAGCCTTCGGCACTCCACCCTGGGCTGAGTTATCCCGCGCCTTCAGCGCTCCCCAAATCAACCCCGCATCACGGACGCCCATGGTTGCCCGGATGTGGCGCGTTCGAGGCAGCCTTACGCAAGTTCGGACAGCGAAACGGACAAGAGGCAACCGTTGTAACGAGGGGCGCGCGAGCTATCTCCAAATACGCCAATCAGGGCCAGTAGTGCGGTGCGCGGCATTTCTGGCCCTGATTGGTTTTGGAGGAGGCCATCCGGGGAGGATGGTTGATCTGTAGCTATTCAGTTGTCCCAGGCAAGGCGTCCGGTCGGTGCGTCAGGAACAGCCTGTCGCAGCGCTTGCCCTTCAGGGCGTTACACTATCGCCGGAGCCCGGATCGGCGGGCAAGACTTTGACCGATACTGCTGTGAGCCCCAGGCCTGCCACCCTTGCCTCAATCTCAACGCGACTTCTCCTCTCAAGCTCTCCATCTATAACCGTGTTCTCGTCCACGGCCATTCGCTTTCCGGCGACCACGAGCGCTACCAGACGGCCGCGCGAGTCGAGCTGCAGGACATCGACCCGCCCCTTTACCTGTTCCGTCACGGTATCCGCGGCGCCGGAGGCGTCCTCCCCGGGAGAGACTGCCGCATCGCGTTTCAATTCTGAGGCCCGGATGGCCGTAGAGATATACTGCGTGCCCGACCGGTAACCGGTTACCCTCGCCAGATTGCCCTTCTTCAGCTCCCCTTCCACGAACGTGAATATCTGCACCGATACTTCGATGCCGTTGACGCCGAGGAGGTCTATCTTGCTCACCTCGTTGACGCCAACTTTATCGATGACTCCTGTAATGACGACAGTAGGCGGTGCAGTTGCAACAGTAGCCCTGGGGCCGATGTTGCGCGCCACTATCGTGCCATCGGCTATAACGCCGTTTACCATGACCTGTGTGCCTGCGCTCAGCTTGACCGCCACGTCCGTCAGGCTCCTCAGGTCCACCGGAACGCCGTCCACGACGATGCCGACCGGCTTGCCGGACTCGTCGCGCTTCACGGAGTCTACTGAGCCTTCGATCCTTACCTCCGTGCCGCTCTGCGTTGCAAGTCGGTTCTCGCCTTTCACGACTATCGCTAGCACAGAGCCGTCCGGGTTCAGGACCCCCTCGACGCGTACCAGTGATCCATGGATCGTCTCGCCTTCCGTCACTGTATCCTTGTCTAGCGTGATTGAGATGCCGTTGACAACCATGGTCCCGTCTTCCCGCACAGTTTGAACAGCGCCTTCGATCGTCACCCTTCGGTCTGAGCGGGCAGCGTCGGCTGATCCGTACGCGCTGACCAGTCGGGCCAGCAGGGTGCCGTCGTTCTGGAGTTGCGCTTCCACCTCCACGTACTTGTCCACCTCGGGCTTGCCGGATACCTCGGAAAGCGGCCCGATCTGGACCTGTACGCCGTTGACCGTGATTGTGCCGCTCTCGTCCACGCGCTGGACGAGCCCCTTCACCTGGACCGTCTTCTTGACCGTTGATGACTCCGAAGCGACTGCGGTGATGGACGTTGCAACCAGTACGCCGGACGGACTGACGGACGCACGGACCCTGATCAGCCTGCCGATGGCAGGGCGGCCTTCGAGCCTGGTCCTGGAGTCGACCGCAACCCGGATGCCGTTTACAAGCCAATTGCCATAGCTGTCCGTGCCCCGGAACGCTCCGACCATTTCTACCGATTGTGGCTCCGGACGAGCCGTCTCCTGTGTCCGAATGTTCTCAATCTCGCGGGCAACCAGTGTTCCATCGAGCAGCCTGCTCGCATTTACCTTCACGCGTTGGCCAACATCCGGGATGCCGTCCGTGTCAGAGTTCTTGTCCACAATGACGATGTTCCCGCTCACAACCCAGATTCCTGAACGGATCATCCCATCGAAGATACCGTCCAGCGTCACGCGGGACCCGTTCTCTGCTGAGAGCTTCACCGGGACGAGGAGAACGGCGGTCAACTTCCCGTCTGATGTCATGTCTGCATTCGCGGTTACCTGTTGGCCGGTTACGAGCCCTTCCTCCAGCTTCGTGGCGCTCGTCATCGCAAGCCTTGTCCCGCTTACGACAAGGTTACCGGCGCCGTCGATGCCCTCGAATACGCCCACAATCGAGACGGATGCTGCTACATTCCTGGCCGCGGGTGTCGGCTCCGGCGCGGGGGCGACGACCGTCTGCGATGGCGGCGGAACGATGTTGATCTCAATCGCTTCGCTACCCCCGCCGGAAGTGAGGTCGCGGGCCACAACAACCACCACGTAACTACCAACGGCAAGCTTTGCCGGGTACCCACGGTTGATGGTCCTCGTCAGCGGACTTGTGAGAAGTGAGATGTCGTCCGTGTCGGGTATGCGGACTGTGACGGACCCTTCCGTCATGCCCACAACCTGCCCGGAGATGTGGCGGTACTTCGATTTGCTCGGTATGAGCAGCACCCTGTCCACGACCAGCGAGTTGTCCGCTGTAAGGGATACTGCCACCTCGTCGCCGACTACCAGGTCTGCGATCGTGGCCCGCTCACTCAGAGGGAGCACCACACGTGTATTGACGTTAGGGAGGATGTCTACTATCCCGAACTCCGCCTGGACCGTCAACACGTCGCCGTTGACTCTCAGCACCACGCCGATGAAGTCGCGCGGGATGCCGGCCTCTGCATAGGCGCGGGACGAAAAGGCAAAGCTCGATACCATCGCTGCGAATATCGCGGCAATGAGTACAATCGCCACGCTTCTCTTTGTCCTGCCCATGAGCCTTGCTCGCAGTCCTGAATGCTGATGAATACTTCGGCCTACGTCAAAAGGTTAACATTCACAAAATTACTCATGTGTTACCTGTCAAGTTGTGCCTCACGGCCTGTAGAAGACTGTGATCGGCTTGTCCTTTGACTGCCCGTCGGACGTGGAGGCCGTAACGTTAATCAGGTTGGGGCCTTCGTTCTTAAGCAAGACTGTGGCCTGAAAGAACCCGACCCCGCTAACAGGCACCGTCACGCCTTCCACGCTTACTATCGCGTCTGGCACCGTATTCCCGGTAATGATTATTGGATTCTGGCTTGTGCGCCCGTCCGGCGGGCCGTTGACTACCAGGAATATCTCGGAAGGCGGCTCGGCGCCCAGGGAGAATACTCTGATGGACGCAGTGCTCTCATGGCCCTCAAGCGATGCTCGCACTTCGATTGTGTTCCACCCGGTCACCAGCAATGCCCGTGTTGAAAACAGGCCGGTCTCTTGGTCAACCGCCGCCTCATGCCCCTGAACAAGTACTGTGGCCCCTGGTTCGGTCCTCCCAACGACATCCGCGTAGTGGTACAAGTACGGGGCCTCATTCGCCGGCTCCAGCATCACAAGCAACGGCGGTTCCGACGTGGATGACGGTCCAGGGGTCGCCGTCTCGAAAGGCACAACAGGTGTCGGCGTTGAGACGGGGCTTGTCGTTGGAGATGGCGTGGGGGAGCCGTTCATGACAGTTGGCTCTGGGACCGCTGGAGTCACAGTCGGATCGGGGTTGGGCGTTGGGGAAAGAGTGACTCCCGACGTCGGGAAAGGTGTGGGCGAGAGCGTAGGGGTCGGGGAGGGGACTGCGATTGTTGGCGCTGCCGTCGGAACGGACGCCACCTGCTGCGGCGGCGTGGACGATGGCGCGGAAGCTGGCGGCGCCTTCGCTATCGCTCCCGGACGGTCAATAGGCGTGACGCAGGCGATGGCGGACAGCGCCATAAGAAGCGCTGCTGCGCCCAGTACCTGCGCCCCGTATGTTCGAGCATAGATCAGCAATTTGCCCCTGTACTCTAGACGGAAACGGGAGGGAAAAGGTTGCGTCAGACGGGCTGCTACGGCTGCTCCTACAATGAGAAGCTGGCCACGAACGCCGTATGGTGGTCCGGGTCCGGGGCCGTGACGCTCTCCACGGTGATGTCGCCGCCGTTTCTCGCCGCCAGCGTCCGCGCGATAAATAGCCCAAGGCCGGAGCTCGTCTTCTCGTCCCGCCGAGAGACCTCCGGTGTCCAGCCCCTGTCGAAGATGTGCGGAACGTGGTGCGGCGCAATGCCGGGGCCATCGTCCCAGACCCGGATGTAGAAGTGGCTCTCGTCCTTTGTCAGCCGGACCTCAATGTGCTCCGTCGCGTACTTGGACGCGTTGTCGATGAGGTTGGTGATAATATGCTCAATCGCCGAAGGATCGGAATAGACCATGCCGAACTCGGAGGGCTCCGACCACCATGTGATCTCTTTCCCCGCCTCCGCGACCACGCCCGCGTACCTGTCAACAATCCTCCTCACCACCTGCGCAGGCTCAACGGGGTGCACGTCGTCCGGCTTGCGTGGCGCTTCAAGCTCAACGAGCACCTGGATGTTTGCAAGCATGAGGCGGAAGTTGGGCGCTTGCCGCTCAATCTCATCAAGCAGCTCAGAGACGCCGGGGTCAGCGTTGCCTCCGGTGCGGGCCAGAACCGCGCGCAGCTCCCGCTCCTTTGCAAGGATGCGGGTCAGGGGGCGGCCAAGGTCGTGGTGGTAGAGCTCAAAGTACTGCTTTGTCAGCTTCGTCCAGTTCTCGAGCGAGCTGTCGAAGCCGTTGAGGTGGTAGCCGTGCTGCGTTGCGCGCGACTGAAGCACGTACGTGCCCCATATGAACCCCAGCGCGGCCATTGTCACGACGCCGGCCAAGTAGGCGAGGGGCTCCACGCCCCACAGCTTCTCGGAGAAGAGCACGCCGAAACGGAAGGAGGCGAGCATGACGATAACGCCGAGCAGCACAACAATGCCGCAGGCTATGCGCGCCAGCTTGAGAAGTCGCTGCCTGTTTGCCACGGGCTCAGCTCTTTGGAGGGATAAGCCGGTACCCCCGGTCGCGAACGTTGATGATGAGGTCGCTCGCTCCAAAGTGTACGCCAAGGGCGTTTCCTATTGCATCCTTGATCTCACGTATACGTACCCGCAGGGAGGCCCTGGCGTCTTCGCCTTCCGAGTACCTTTCCAGCCGGCTGAACTGCACTAGCTCCCCTGGGCTCCGGTACCACGTCGCGGCGAGTTCCCTCAGAATCTCAAACTTCATCCCTATGATGTCTTCAACGGGGCGGAGCTCATCGCCTATCACCACGTACACAATCTTCGCCCGGGCATCCAGCGAGAGCCTCCCGCCTATAGAGATAATCTCCGGCGTGCTGCCGAACAGGCGCCGCATTCTCAGCACCACCTCTTCGGGGCTGGCGAGCTTGTCGATGAAGTCGACCGGCGCGTCCCAGTTGAGCGAGCCGCGCACTGCGGTCTCCCGCTCCGGCCCCTGGGCATACTGCGTGTACATCAGTACGGGTAGTCCCGGAAACCGCTCGAGTATCTTTCGCAGGATGGATAGCCCCTTGAAGCGGTCATCCATTTGCTCGCCGAACCGTACGTCCAGGATCACGCCGTCCGGCCTCACCTCTTCGATGGTGTAGAGGGCGGCGGCCTGGAACTCCTCCCCGATCGACAGCCCCCCATCCGGCGCAACAACGTGCGTCTTCCATCCCTCCTGGTCCAGCCTCTTGCGGACAGAGCTCACTATAGACGACTTCCATTCGTCGTCCACGATCACGATCTTCAGCTGCGCGTTTCGAGTGCTCTGCAATACAGCCTCTGCGGGACTATTGGAACGGGGCGTTCACGGCGCCGCCGTGCCACGGGAATGCGTACGATGGCGTGTTCACAAACCGCTTCATTCCCAGGCTTAGCCTGATGGACGTTGCCGGCGGGATGCTCACGCTAAGGTACTTGCCGTTGATCGGCGTGCCCGTGCGGTCTCCACTGGACGCGTACGTCACATCGGTAAAGCTGTGCTCTCCAAATGCCCCTGCCTGAATGATAAGGTTCCTGGTACTAGAAACGCTTGTATTTACGAGTTGTAAGCCCACCTTGTCCGCGCCGAGCTCATCCACCAGAGCTGCCACATCAGCCGGGAGACCCGGCCGGACGCGCTGGGCATCGAAGTAGCGCACCGTGGCGCGGGTGAGGCCCCCGTTGTAGACCTGTTGCGGCGTCCCCATCGTCACCTGCTCGAGCGCCTTGGTGAAGACGGCCGTCGGCGCGCCGTCGTTGTCTGCTATCTGCTGCTCGGCGTCCCGGCCTTCAAGCCTGGCCTTCTCATAGCTCTGCAGCGCCTGCTTGAAGTCCAGCGCCAGCGCGCGCTCCGGCCAGCCCGGGTTTCGCCCCGCGTAGTATTCGAACCTCGGCCGCTCCGGCTGTCCCTGGCTCTTTTCGTGTACATTCGCATGCTGTGTCCAGTCCACGCGCACGTCGCCGTCGCGGATGAATGCGACCATGTCCCGGTCTTCCTGCGAAAGGGTCATATGGTAAAGGTGGGCCAGCTCCTCCGGGCGCAGGTTCTGCGGGCCGCTGCCGGGGTAGTGCGTCCAGCCGTCCTTGCCGTTGTAGCGCAAGGGGACGATAAGCTGGCCGTCCTTTTCTCGGTACGACCTGTCCAGCAGGTACTTCAGCTGGGAACGAAGCAGGTCGGAGTACCCCATATCGCCCGTCAGAAGCTGGGCGCACTCTGCTGCGATTGTGAGCCCATGATACATGACGTTGTAGCCCTGGTAATGGTTCCATCCGAATAGATTTCCCCACCACTGGCCGTTGCGGTACTCGCCGATTTTGCCCGTCGGGCCGACGTTGTCCGGCACGATTCCGCCGTTGGCCTTCATCCGGTCAATCCACGCTTCCGTGTAGTCCAGCACCCACTGCTTGTAATTGCTCTCTCCGGTGTACAGGTAGGCGTTGGTAACGAGCGCGGTCGCGGCGAGGGTCATGGGCGAGTCGCTGTGGAGGACAATCTTGTTAAAGAGGTCCACTATCTCCTTCGCCCGCTTTGGGTCGTCCCACCACCCCTTGCCCAGGTCGGGGACGATGGGCGTGATGTCCGACCGCAGGCCGTACCAGCGGTATTCCTTATCTGTGCCGCCCTGCATCCAGCGGATGACGAAGCCGAGGTCCGCCTCCCAGAACGGCCCCTCGCTCGTAGGTATCGGTGACTTGATGACGCGGTACTTGGGGTCCCAGTTCTGCGCCTTCGGGTCTTCGCCGATGTACATCCCGGCGAAGCGGCGCGCGCGGCGAACGTTTTCCGATATCGTGGGGTCCGCCAGGCCGAAGCCGTAGAAGGCCATGTTGGCCTCGCTCTGGTGGTGCCACTCGGCGGGGCCGGCGTATGTCAGTGTGCGCTTGTTGAAGTACTCGTTGTGGATCTGAGGCGTCCACTGGCGGTGCGCAATGCCGTGGTAGAACTTGTCGTGTTTCTTGCGGTGAAAGATGGAGTCGTCGCAGGTGCGTGTGGTTGCATTCCAGCCGTCGAGCGCGAGGTTAAGCACGTCCTCGCTCCCGCCGATTCCGTAGAAGAGGCCCCAGTTGTAGAACTCCTCGTAGTAGTCATCCACGCAGTCGGCCCAGTAGAATCCGCCGCCACGCTCGTGGTACTTCTCCATCGTCAGGCGCGCAGTCTTCTCCATCAGGGATATCAGCTCCCGCTCCAGGAGCGCCCACGCCGGGGGAGCGCCGCGGTGAGTGGCTGTGACTAAGGGCATTTCAGGAAGATTGAGCTTTGTTGCGGCCGGCATGGATGCTCCTGTTGGTCAGCTTTAATTCACGGATATATCGGCCTGGTTAGTCGACAATGAAGGCACCGCTGTTTTGTACACGCTCGTAAATCTTCTCGAACTCCGGCGAGCCGTCGTCCTTCCACAGGTGCGAGCGGTGGCCACGGATGCTAGCCTCTTCGCCGCCGATGAGCTGGCGGAGGCTGCTTACGCCGTATGCGGTGCGGCCGCCCGGGAGCACGACCACGTTGATGCAGCGCGGGGCGGGCGTCCTGGTATTCGCCGCCAGGCGGCGTATCGCCGCGTCGTCCACTTCCACGCCGAGGCCCGGCGCCTCCGGCACGCGTGAGAAGCCCTCTACCACCGGAATTTGAGCGGTTGTGATGTCATCGTCGTACTGGTCGTCCAGGTTTATAGAATGGCCGGTTGCCGTGGGCAGCACAGCCGCCATGTGCAGCGCGAGCGCCTTTCCGAGCGTGCCGCCAACGAGCTGAGTGATCACCTGAATGTTCGCGCGGCCGTAAGCCATTCCCTGGCTGAGCATCCCGCCCACGCCGTCCCATCCGCCGATCATGTAGATATCGGCGCAGCCCTGGAGGGCCTCCTGGATGCCGCCCAGCCTCGGCACCTGCATGGCGAGGGGGATGCGGCTCCGGCCGCGCAGCGAGCGCCAGCCCGCGTGGTCCGAGGCCGGCAGGGCGTCCTCGATGACGCCCACGATCGGGTGCTTGCTCTGAAGCTCCGCAATGATCGGCATTACGGTCCCCGCGGTGCGACCCGCCCCGTTAAAATCGTAGTGAATCCGAAATCCGGGAGGCGCGACCTCCTCGGCAGCGCGGGTCTGTTCGAAAATGTCATACATCTCCCCGGTGTGCATTTTGAACCACATGTAGCCCTGTGCGGCGGCGCGCTGTATCTCCTCCGCGAAGCCTTCCGGAGGCACGCGCCGGCTCCAGGCGCACATCGTCAGGCCCTCGCGTACTTTCTGCCCCATGAGCTTATACGCCGGCACCTCAAGGTACTTTCCCATCACGTCGTAAAGCGCCATGCCCACGGAGATGTCGGTTGTTGTGTTGAGGAAATCGAAGGGGTTTCGACCGATAAGGTACTCGAATTTTGAGAGTGGAGGTGCCGCGACCGGGAGGTCGTAGTCACCGTACCCCACTATGCCGTTATCGGTGGTTATCTTTGTCACCATCCGGGAGTCAACATCGTTCGAATTCGGGAGGTGCTTGAGGAGTCTGGTGTTGAACCTTGGCCTGATATGGAAAAGCTCGACGTTGACGATCTTCAAGGCGACCTTCCTGCTGGGGGATGTCTGTATTCGTCCCAACTCTATCACCGGCCCACAAGCGTGTCAAAGCAGCCGGTGCTGCACAATAACAGTGAATGCTGGTATCATTTGGCGAGCTTAAATCTACGGACCAGAAAGGTATCTGAATGGGAGAGAAGAAGTATCGAGTAGGCATGATCGGCGTGGGCCGCAAGGGCACCCAGCATGCCCGATGCTATGCGCTGAACCCGAAGTGCGAGATCGTTGCCGCAGCCGACAATGACAAGGAAAACCTGGACCTTTTCACGAGCAGGTTCAAGGTGCCGGGGTATTCCGATTACCGCGAGATGCTGAAGAAGGAGAAGATCGACATCGTCTCGCCGATCCTCCCGGTCCGCCCGAATGCCGAAGTCGTGATCGGCTGCACAGAGTTCGATGTCAAGGGCATCTTCTGCGAGAAGCCGATGGCCGTCAGCCTGGAAGAGGCCGACCGCATGGTAAACGCCGCGCGCAAGCGCAACATCCGCCTGGCAGGCGGCGACATGGACGCCAACCTGCCGGCGCACACGAAGGCGAAGGAGATTATCGACTCAGGCGAGCTGGGCGAGGTGCAGAGCATCACCTTCCACATGGGCGCCGGGAGTGAGATGTCCGGCGGCGGCTGCCAGTTGTTCACCCTCATGCGCATGTTCGCCAGCCAGGTGGACGTGGCATGGTCGATCGGCTGGGTGTCTGACGACCCATGGTCCGACCACGACCAGGGCGCGTCCGGCTACTTCCGCTTCGTCAACGGCGTCGAGGGCTTCATTACGCGCAAGCAGAACGCCCGCAACGGCTTCGAGGTGCTGTGCTCGAAGGGTGTGTACTCCAGCGACTACGCCTTCTCGCACATCTACAAGGTCAAGGAGGGCGTTACGCGGCCTGCATTCTCCGACCTCGTCGAGATCAAGGGCGTTCTGCCCGAGGGCAATATCTACGGCACCCGTTCCGCCGCGATGCAGTACGACGCCGACGGCTGGAAGTGGCCCGGCGACCGCAACATGGCGAGCGTCGCCAATTTCGTCGACGCGCTCGACGCGGGCAGGGACCCTGTGCACAGCGGCGACAACGGCCGCAAGATCCTGGAGATGGCGATCGGCCTGCGCGAGTCCGCCCGCAGGGGCCACGCGCCGGTGCAGTTCCCCATCCAGGACCGCAGCCTGCGCATCATCCCGCTCAACTGGCGCCTCGACAACAAGAAGCCCATCTACGGCCACGAGACGTATATGAAGCAGGTCCGAGGGCACAAGAAGGACTAGCAGCCGTAGTTGGTCGTAGGTAGTTAGTAATTGGCCAAACCAGGAGGGGCCTCGCAGACGCGAGGCCCCTCTTCTGTCTTGGCTTCTGGCTAACTACCTACGACCAACTACCTACTACTTTTTCCCCAGCGTGATCGGAACGTCCTTCATGAGGCCGGCCTCGTGCATTGCTACCCACTCTTTCATGAAGGTCTTGTTCCACTGGTCGGTGAGGGGGTGCTTCATCATGTCGCGGAAGATGGGCCAGAAGACGATTATGCCGTCCGCGCCGTCGCGGAGGCACTGGTAGGCTGTGTCCACGGAGCGGACGAGCGCGGCTGTCACGTACGGGCGGTTCTCCCAGCCCGCGAACATCTGGACGCACTCGCGGACCAGCTTCGTCGGGTCGCCGCCCATCTCCTTCACCGGCTCGCAGAACGGGAGAACGTGCGTCACCCCGGCCTGGGCCACAGCGGCCGCCTGGGGAAGCGAGAAGACCGTCGTGCAGTAGGTCTCGATCTCTTCCTCATCAAGCTGGCGGAAGACGTCGAGCGCCTCAACGGTGCACGGGACCTTGATGATGATCTGCTTCGACATTTTAGTGAAGCGGTGCGCGACGTCGATCAGCTCTTTCGTTGTCGTCCCGTCTATCTCGATGACGACAGGCTTGTCCGTGATGTCCAGGTAGCGCTTCACAACGTCCGTGATCTGCCCGTACTTCTTGACCATGTTGTTGAGCACAACAGTATTGGTCACGATGCCGGCCGCGCCGCGCGGCATCCACTCCTTCAGGTCCTCCGGGTCCCCGGCCAGCCAGATCGCCGGACCCCGCGCCATGCCCTGCCTGGTCTTCATCACCGGACCTGTGACGGGCTGCCTGGATATTCCATTGGTGCTTGCCGCTGCTGTCGCGGCTTTCCGAGTCGCCATTCGTCATTTCTCATTCCGCCATGCCCACATTGGGACGGCGCATGCTTCATTGGAGGTCTGTAACGCAGTCAAGTATGCCACATGAACGCGGCGTTCCGCTATCGCGTCGCCCGCCGGAGTCTGCGACCGCCGGGAGTGAGCCAGTACATGAAGGCGATTGCGATGCCGGCGACGAAGCCGCCGATATGGGCCCAGTAGGCTACGCCGTCCGTCTGCGCCGTCTCGACGCCGAAGGAGGCCACGCCGTAGATGAATTGCATGATGAACCAGAAGCCGATGAATATGAATGCCGAAACGGCGAAGTAAGGCCGGAAGAGGAGGTTGAGCGGCCCCAGAAAGACGAAGACCTTGACCTTGCCCGTCGGGTAGAAGACCAGGTAGGCGGCCAGCACGCCCGCGATTGCGCCGCTGGCCCCGATGCTGGGAATGGTGGACTGCGGGTCGAACGCGATGTGCGCCAGGCTGGCCAGGACGCCGGTGCCGAGGTAAAAGAGGATAAATACGAAGGGACCCATGCGGTCCTCCACGTTGTCGCCGAAGACCAGGAGGAACAGCATATTGCCGGCGATGTGCAGCAGGCCGCCGTGGAGAAACATCGCTGTGATCAGGGTCGTCAGGCCGCGGCCTTCCATGATCCCTGCAGGAACGACGCCGAATGTGACTATGAAGTCGTTCAGCCAGCCTTCGCCCTCGTTGAATAGCAGCGACACCTCGTACCCAAAGGCGATGATATTTATCAGTGCGAGGAGCACGCAGACTATCGGAAACCGGTGGCGGCCGTACTTCTCCCGCGTGCTGGTGGGCAGGAACATCCGCTTACTCTCTCCTTGTCGCGCCCGTCGAGTCATCATCGTGCGGCGCCGTGGCGGCGGCTATGACCGGCTCCGGCCCTGGCGCAGCAGGCGCAGCTTCGAAGTAGGGCGGCAGGTCGGTTGCCCTGGGCCAGTTCCGGATGACGAAATTCAGGAGAAACGGGAGCGATATCGCTATGAGCAGCGCGCCGGTGCCCGCGGCGTCCCTGATCTGCTCAAGGGCAAGCCCTGCCTCTTCCGCCGTGGGTGGGTCGGTGAAAGCGCTGATGACGCTCACGCTGAAGGCGAACCCGTTGAAGATGAAATGGCACACCATGGGAACAATCAGCGTGCGGGTCTTGATATACAGGATTGCCAGGATGAATCCGGCCATCGTGGCGCCGAAGGCCGCGCCGGGCGCGTTAAGCAGGTGGGCGAGTCCGAATATAATCGTCGACACGAACAGGGCCTTCCTGACGCCCCACTTGACCGTCCAGCGGTGCAGCAGCAATCCTCTGAACGCAAGCTCTTCGAGTAGAGGCGCAGCGACCATCAGTGAGAGGCCAAGGACGATTCCGTAGAGGATTGGAGTGCGCGTGTTCGCAGTCTCGCCGAGCAAACTGTCCTGAGTGGCCGCGCGGGCCAGGTCAGGAAACGCAAGGGACAGCACGAAGATGGCGACGATGGCCATTCCGGCGGCGAAGACGATCGCCGCGAAGATGAGCGCGATCGTGGACAGCCAGTTGAAGCCCGGAGGCACCCGCCCCATCAGTCGCCGCAGGCTCACCCTTTTCGACTTGACCGCGCAGAAAATCCAGAAGAATAGAGTGAGATTCACCCACTGGCCGACCGTCGCGGCGACAACCGTGGGGTCGTCCCGTTCCGCGCCTGTGAGGGCGGCAAGCCCCAGCCACAGGGTGATGGTAACGGGAGTCGCCAGCACTGCCATGATCAACAACGCGCGTGCCTTCACATCCGTGAACGGCGCCCACCGGCCGGCCGCTACAGCAGCTCCGGCGCTTTCCTGCGCCGGACCCGGGGCAATCCGCGTGGCCGCGCGCCCACAGGACATACAGAAGTTGGCGTTGGGCAGGAGGGTTGCTCCGCACGACATGCATGACTCGGGGCGCAGGCCGCTGCCGCACTTGATGCAGAAGTGCGCGTAAGCGGGGTTCGTGTTGCCGCAAGTCCGGCAGTACAAGGTGGCCTCAGGGTAAAGAATCAGGGCATCCAGCACTGGATGCCCTGAGATGGACTTACTTTAATTATAGCTGTTTACGGCTACGTTTTACCGGGGCCCTTTGCCTCCTGCGACTTCGCGGGGAGGTAGACTGACGCCCTGGCGTACAGAGAGTCCCAAAAAGGCCCCCAGGAAGAGGGCGAGGCCCAGCAGCGTCAGGAGGAAGCTTCTAAAGGCTATGCCGCCCACGAAGCCGTCAGCCATGGAGACGGCCATATCGAACCCCTTTCCGGCCGCCAGCTCCGCCGTGCCCACAAAATCGCCGCCGCCCGCCCTGATGTCCGCGAGCATGTCCGCCCGGGCCTGCTCGATTCGGGGACTGGCCAGTGCGCTATACACTGGCAGGAAGACAATGAAGGTGATTGCGGAGGTGACCATCAGGAATGCACCGGCCCAGGCTACGCGCATGGACCAGCGGCTACCGCCCCCGAGGAAGCCAATGATCGCCAGGAGGAGCAGGACCATAAAGAAAAGCAGGAATGTGCCCCAGGTCTTTGCAGACTTCAGGATGTTGCGTGCGTCATTGAAGCTTTGCGCCGTCTCCGGGTCATCTGCCTCCGCCAGGTCCGCCTGGAAGTCTACCTCAGTGTAGGTGAACCCGTTCTCCAGCCAGTCGCGGAATTCCGCGATCCTCTCCGCCGCGTCAGCTTCCGTTGTGTCCGACATTTCGGCGAAGTCCCGCGCCAGGTCGTTCTGGTCGTACGTGAAGCCCTCTTTGAACAACTTGCGGACGTGGTCAATCTGTTCCAGCGTCCCGACCGCGCCCGTTTGGGTGAGAGCGGACCGTATCTGGAATTCGCTGAAGGTGATTGTATTTGGGATATTACTGACGATGCTTCGGGCGACCAGATCGTCAAGGTCGATGCCAAGCATCGCGAGAATCTGCTGAGGGTCGGTCCCGGGCGGTACGCACCGGGGGAGGGCCAGTGAGCCGGGCTGCGCGCCGCCGCTCGCAAAGAATTCCTCAATAGTGGCGCAGCTGGGGATTCGGGCGAGGACCTCATTGGTCCTGGCCTCAACCAGCGCTGATATTTCAACCGCGGCGCGCTCTTTGCTTTCAGTAAGATCGATCTCGGTGGCGAAGGTTTCAACCCGGCCGCCGATGTACGGAGTGCTGTCGTCAATAATCGCTTCGGCCTGCTCCTGGACCCATTCGGGCGGCGCCACCCGGCGGAGGGCGTCCAGGACCTCTTCACGGGCGATCCTAATGCCCAGCGGCAAGTCTACAAAGTCTCCCAGGGACTCCACCAGCGTGGGCTCCACCGCCTGCCGGTAGACGATATCATAGGCGTCTGACTGAGCGAGGATAATCTTTGTCTCTTCAAGGGCTGCTTCAACCCTGTCGGAGAGGGGGACCGTGACCAGGAAGGAGTCTTCCTTGCCGGCAAGGTAGGGTGTGACCTCGTCGATCGCATTGTCCACCTGGGTCTCAACCCAGTCCGGCGGGACAATCTTTCGGAAGGAGGCCTTGAGCTGGTCACCGGTGACATCGATGCCGAGCGGCAGATCGCTTGAGGCCAGCTCTTCGAGCTTGGGATCGATCTGCTGGCTGTAGATTAGCTCGTATGCGTCCGCCTCGTGAATAAGCTCCTGCAATTCGTCAAGGACTTGCTCAACCCGCTCGCCAGGGTTGATAGTAAGTGTAAATGTGTCGCGCTCGCCGACCAGGTACTGGCCGAACTCGTCCAGCGACTCTTCAACCTGGGCCTGGACCCATTCCGGAGGAATGGCGTCGTTGACGGAGTCCAAAATCTGCGCAGTTTCCAGGCCTGTGGTGACAAGGAGGTTCTCGTCCATTCCTTCCGACGGTGGGAGCTCACGGGCTTCGTCAAGGGCGGAGGTTAGCAGATCGTTCGTTACGAAGTTGTAGATGTCCGCCTTGCGAAGCTCCTCTTTGTAGTAGGCGGGGTTCAAGAACGTTCTGTTCACCTGCATCCAGACGAGTGTGAGCAGGAGCAGCGCAAGCAAGACAATGCCGAACGGCAGCGATATTATCCGGCCTATCAATTTCATGGCCATTACTCTATGCCTCTCCGCCGCTAACCGCAATGCCTCATGCCAGCACGATAAGAATAGTGAATTGGGAATAGTGAATAGTGAATTGAAGAAGGGCAGAGGCGGCCGTTATTGACTTTGCGGGCGGGTGTCTATAGTCTCGCTTGTGATAACGAAGCTGAGGGTTGCACATATGGCTTCCAGGAACAAATTTGTGGTGCCCGGCGACCAGCCTGTCCAGATTCAGGGGTCGCCGCACATCGACCGGCTCAAGTCGCGCGGCGAGTTTGTGATGTACGCGGACCGGCCTGCGACAATGCAGGAGCAGCTTGATCGCGTGAAGGACGCAAACGTGATCCTCAACACGCGCGGCGCAGTTAAGTGGCCCGGGGAGGCCCTCAGGCGGCTGCCGAAGCTCAAGCTGATCGCAACATGCTCGATAGGCACGGACATGATCGATCTCAAGACGGCGAAAGAGCTCGGCATAACCGTCTGCAACCAGCCGGGCCGCACAGCGCCTCTGGTGGCGGAGCACGCCATCGCGCTCATGTTTGCCACGGCCAAGCGCGCGGCGTACTTCACAACGGAGCTCAAAGCCGGTCGCTGGACCAAGATGGACATGGTATACCTGCGCGGAAAGACGCTGGGCGTCATCGGCACCGGCAATATCGGCCGGGAAGTCGCCAAGCTGGGCGTTGCGCTCGGTATGAAAGTCATCGCCTGGACGTACAACCCGAGCCCCGAGCGGGAGCGCGAGATGGGGGTCAAGTTCGTGCAGATGGACGAACTTCTCCGCAACTCGGATGTCGTCAGCCTTAACGTGCGCCTCTCCGACCAGAGCCGCGGAATGATCGGCAAGCGCGAGCTTGCGATTATGAAAAAGGGGTCGATCCTCATCAACTGCGGGCGCGGGGACCTGGTGCAGACCGGCCCTCTGGTCGATGCCCTTAACTCCGGCCACCTGGCCGGCGCGGGGCTTGACGTGTTCGACCAGGAGCCCCTTCCGCCCAACCACCCGATTTTCGTCTGCCAGCAGGTAGTGCTCACCCCGCACTGCGCGGACCAGACGCCCGAGGGCGTTGAGCTGCTCAACGAGGGCGTGGTGGACAACGTGCTGGCATTCCTGGACGGCAAGCCGAAAAATGTCGTGGTGTAGGAGCCACCTAACCCTCTTATCCCTTCCCTGGGAGGGAAGGGAGGACGGAAGGAAACGGCGCTTCGCGCCGCCGGATTTGAACCCCTTCCCTCTCAGGGAAGGGGCAGGGGTTAGGTGGATCGAGGCCGTTGGACAGGAGTATCTATGCGTCCATCCCGACACGTAGTGCGCGGGCAGCCGGTCGAAGCGGGCAAGCTGGATTTGGCGAGGCAGATGAGGAGGCGTGCGACCCCAGAGGAGGAGTTACCGTGGGATCGGCTTCGCCGAAGTCAACTGGCTGGACTTCATTTCCGGCGTCAACAGGTCATCAAAGGGTTCATAGTTGATTTCTATTGCGACTCTGCAGGACTTGCGATAGAGGTAGACGGCGAAGCACATTCAGAGCGGCAAGAGTACGATGTTGAGCGGGATGCGATTTTGGCGCAATACGGCGTACTTGTCATCCGATTTGAAAATCACAGAGTGAGGGATGATATTGAAATGGTGCTGGCGCAGATAGTGAGTGTGGCCAAGAGTTGATGCTCCAATACGAGCGCGAATTTGAGCTAAACCGGCGGAACTGGAACGAGAGAACGGCGATACACTTGAAATCGCCGTTCTATGACGTTGCGGGGTTCAAAGCCGGCCGCAATACGCTCATGCCGATCGAGCTCGCGGAGCTGGGCAACATCGTGGGCACGCCCATTTTGCACCTTCAGTGCCACTTTGGGCTGGACACGCTTTCTTTGCAGCAGATGGGCGCGCATGCCACCGGCGTGGACTTCTCGGACGCGGCGATTGAGGCTGCGCGGGCGCTGGCCGAGGAGACCGGACTGAACGCCCGATTCATTCACTCCAACGTCTATGACCTGCCCAAAGTCCACAACGCGCGATACCCCCTCGTCTTCACCTCATACGGCGTCCTGTGCTGGCTACCGGATCTCACGCTATGGGCGCAGGTAATCGCGCATTTCCTTACGCCCGGCGGCACTTTCTACATGGTGGATGGTCATCCGTTCGGCGGCATGTTCGACGACTCCCGACAGGACGGCGAGCTGGTCGCGCGGTATCCCTATTTTCACGACCCGGCGGGTTCATTCGAGCCCGGCGGCTTTCCGTCATATACAAAGGACGCGGAGATAGTGCATTCGGGTGACCACGAGTGGTCACACAGCATCGGCGATGTGCTGAATTCACTCATCGGGGCGGGTCTTAGGATAGAATTTCTGCATGAATTCAACGTGAGCGCGTATCAACGCTTGCCACAGATGGTAAAGGGAGACGACGGGTGGTGGCGCCTCCCGGAAGGCCGGCTACAGATACCCTGCCTGTACTCTGTAAAGGCGACGAAGCCTCGTTGAATTGCTGTCACGATTAACTCCCGGAGCTTGCATGACCTTTCGAATTGCGTTGAAGTCCATACAGGAGAAGTGCGGTATTGCCGCGGTGATCGCACCGCCGGGTCGCGACGCCGCGCCGGTGGCGGCCGCGATGGGCGCGGAGCTAGTCCACCGGGGACAGGACGGCGGCGGCATGGCAGGAAAGCCGATGGGCCAGCCGTTCCGCGTCCACAAGGCTATCGGCACTTTCGATGCCATATTCCACTCCGCGGAGGTGCTTCAGCAGCTCGGCATCTCTGGTGAGATCGCAGTGTCGCACACCCGGTACCGCACGATGGGCCTGGCCGACGATGTATCTTACGCCCAGCCGGTGATTGTGACCGAGGCCGGCAGGACGCTCGTGGGCGGGCACAACGGTAATATCGCCAACTACGCAGACCTTCAAAAAGAACTGCCTTCGGGCGGGGACTACCTGGACAGCTACGGGAATGTGGACAGGGCCGGCAAACGGATGCCGCCGCTGGACAGCGAGATACTGTTCCGGCGGATCGCCCGGGCGGACGGCGCCACGTGGGCAGAGCGCATCGCAAACGGGCTGAAGGGCGCCGAGGGCGCGTACAGCCTGATCATCGCTACGGAGGAGGACGAGGTGTTCGCGCTCAGGGACCCATGGGGAATCAGGCCGCTCTCCTGGGGGAAAGCCAAAGGGTATTACCTCGTCGCCTCCGAGTCCTGCGTACTGGACTCACAGCGTGCAGTGGACCAGCACGAGATTCGCCCGGGGGAGATGTGGCGTTTCAGGCCGGGAGCGGAGCCGGAGCGGATTGAGCTCGCGAGCGGAAGGGAGAGGAAGTACTGCGACTTCGAGGACTGGTACTTCTCGTTCGGCCCCTCAGTCCGGAACGGCGTTGAGGTCGGCGCGATCCGCAAGCAGTGTGGCGTGGAGCTTGCGCGGGAGGAGGTGGAGTCCGGTCGCCTGGTGAACGCGGACATCGTTATCGGCGTTCCAGAGACCGGCCGGACCGGCGCGATAACCTTCGCCCGGGCGCTGGGACTGGACTACGACGACGGCATCTACAAGGGCCGATCCACCAAGCAGACGCGCCGGACCTTCATCGAGATGAGCGACCTTCTCCGGCAGCAGGGTGGAGAGCACAAGTACAAGCTCTCCCGCACGCTCCGCGACAAGGTTGTCTACGTGGTCGACGACTCTTCAGTGCGCCTCACGACATGGCGGATCCTGTTCCGCAACATGCGGGAGTTCTTTGGGGTGCGGGAAATCCACGCGCGAAGCCTGGCGCCCAAGTTCATCCGCCCCTGCGTGCTGGGCGTGAACATCAACGAGCGCGAAGAGCTGGGTGCGGTGGAGAAGCGGGACGGCGCGTGGCGCGTGCGCTCGGACGAGTCGATCGCCCGGAGGGTGGGCGCGGACTCGGTCGCGTTCCTCTCAATGGCCGGCCGTGCCGCCGTGCGGAGCCACTTCGAGGAGGCGCCGGAGGCCTTCTGCGGCTACTGCCACGGGGACGACGGCCCGCCGTTCGACTTCAACCGCTACGACCCGGAGAAGCGGCTGGAGCAGTATTCACCGGCGGACGCGCCGGCCCGGAGACCATAACAGGGGGTGCGCAATGACCATTGTTCGCAACAACCATTCGGCAATCTATCCGGCCGGCCCAACCTACGTGCGGGCGATCAGGGCGGGTAACACGCTCTATCTTTCCGGCGTGACCGCGCGTTATTCCAAGGCCGACGGCGGGCCGCCGATGGAGCAGTTGCGTGTGTGCCTGGAGAGGATCACGCGCGTCGTTGAGGCCGAGGGCGGCACGTCCGCGAATATCGTGATGCTCACGACGTACCTCGTGAACATGAAGGACTATTGGCCGATCGACGACACGCAAAAAGCGATATGGGACGAGTTCTTCCCCCGGCAGCAATACCCAACGAATTCATACGTAGAGGTCCGAGCCCTCGCGGAGCCCGGCCTGCACATAGAGATCACCGCGCAGGCGGTGCTTGGCAGTTAGAAGTTAGGAGTTAGCAGTTGGATGTTAGAAGCTGGACGTTGGTCAAGGTATGGAGGACTGGGAGGTTGGCGCGGGCTGCTCCGTTAACTTCTCCAGCGCAGCCTTGAAGGCGTCCGGGTTCTCCGCGGACCACGCCTGCTTCATCAGGATGAAGTTGTCCGGGTCTTTCGCGAGGCCGTCGCGCCAGATGGCGATCGCCTCTTCGCGTCTCCCGGCGCGGAAGGCTTCAAGTCCCTTCAAATAGACCGCGTGTCCGTCGTACACCTCTTTACCCACGGGGGCGGACGGCGGCAGCCCCTCCGCGATGGGAGGCCGGCCGGCGAGCCAGCGCTCGATGACCGCTGCGGACTCCGCCTTGCGGATGTCGAACCCCTTGTGCTGCTTGAACCGCACTACGCCGCTCTCGTCAACCAGGTAGCAGGTGGGCACCGCCTTTAGGCCGTACAACTCCGTCAGAGTGTTGCGCACGTCCACCACAGTCTTGAAAGTGGTCTTCGCCCACGTAATGAAAGGAGTCACGCGGAACGGCCCTTCGGAGTCCATCGACACACCGAGTACTTCGAGACCCTGCCCGGCGTGCTGGTTGTAGAGCTCCTGCCACGCGGGGAGCTGGTTGCGGCAGCCGCACCAGGAGCCCCACACGAAGATGGCGAGCTTCTTGCCGCGGTAGCTGGACAGGCTGACGGGCGCGCCATCAGTGTCCGGCAGGGTGAAATCCGGGGCGAGGTCTCCCGCTTCGATGATCTTGCGAGTGGTGGTCATGGGTACTCCGTGTGGGTTTGGCTGGTTGGATGCCCGCCGCCGTCGTTCCGGTTCAGCAAACACAGCCAACGTTGCGGAAGTCGTGCTTCACCTTGCCGTCGCGGACCATCACCGGCGTGATGCGCTCGCCGCCGGTGATGCGCTCGATCTCTTCCCACATTTCGGGCCGGCGCGAGAGGTTTATCTCCTCGAATGGCGTACCTTCGGCGCGCAGCTCTCCCTTGAGCTTGCGCGAGTAGTGGCAGTCAGGGTGCGTGTAGACCACAACAGCAGTGCGTGTCGTCATGGCGCCGGCCTCACCGGCAGGACGATGTGCGACAGCCTTGCAGCGTCGTGGTAAACGGTCTGGTGGGCGGTGATTAGCGTGGACTCCGAGTAGTCGTTGCCGCCTGTGTTGTGGTTGCGGTCGAAGTTGGGGAAGTCCGAGCTCGATATGTCCACGCGGATGCGGTGGCCGGGCCTGAACAGGTTCGCGGTCGGGTTCACTTGGATGGTGTACTCGTACACCTTGCCGGGCGCAAGCAAGGACGGCTCCGTGTACGATTCCCGATAGCGGGCGCGGACGATGCCGTAGCACAGCTCCTGTGCGAAGCCGGACGGCCACACGTCGATCAGCTTGACCGTGAAGTCGGTGTCACGCGCCGACGTGGCGGCGAAGAGTTTTACTAACACCGGGCCGGCAACCTCCACCGCCCGCTCCAGCGGCGGCGTGGCGTAGACGAGCACATCGCTGCGGTCGTCGAGCGCGCGCTGGTCGCGTGGCTCCTGCTGCCCGGGGGGCGAATAGAGCGTCATAACGGGATCGCGCGGGTCGTAGTCGTAACGGTCGGGCTGCTCGGCCTCCGGCGCGCTGACCGAGAGCGAGCCGTCGCCGAAGGGCGTGTTTGCGTTGCCTCTGCTGTGCAAGTAGTACGGCGTGTACTTTGTGCCGGGCAGGGGCCAGGTATCGGACGTCCTCCAAGTATTCGCGCCCATGACGAATTAGCGCACGTGCGGCCAATCGGCCACCGCCGTCTTCTCGCTTTTGAGCCACTTCCCGAACCAGTGGTCGGCGATCTCGTAGTAGTCCAGCTCCGCCTCAGGGCCGAAGTCTACGTCGCCCGTCTTGCGCGCAAGGCTGTGGCTGACGTGCGTCCACGGGCCGATGACCAGGTACTGGTTATCGGCCCGTGTGGGCTGTCATGCCGTTCTTCACCATGCCGGTGAAGTTCTTGATTGTGCCTATCTGCTGGTCGTACCAGCCCGTCGTGTGCAGTGCGGGCACGTCCACCTGGGGATGCGCCTTCTCGAAGCCGAGATGGTCCGTGGTGTGGTCCTGCAGCCACCGGCGCCAGTGCTTACCCATGCCGGGCATCGCGTAGTCCGGTATTTCCATCAGGGGCAGGTACCAGAGCCACTTGCTGCGCTCTTTGGACGCCCAGAGCGCCACCGCGTGGTCCTCGGTGTACGGGCCATACGGCAGATTCTGCCTGCGCCGCTCTTCCGGCGCGAACGTGTTCATCGTCCACCACAGGACGCGGCCCAGGCTCAGGACGCCGCCCATTTCGCGGTCGAGCAGATCGGCGCAGATCGCCTGCGGCAGCATCGCCTCGAGGTGAGGAGGGCGCGTCTTTGCCAGCTCCCACTGCGTCCACCCTGCATACGAGCCGCCGATGGTGCCCACGCTGCCGTTCGACCACGGCAACGCCGCGGCCCATTCCACGGTGTCGTAGCCGTCGTCGGCATCGCACGTGTCGGAGCTATAGAAGCCTGGCTTGAATTCGCCGTCGGACGCGAAACGGCCGCGCACGTCTTGCAGCACGACCACGTAGCCGCGCTCAGCAAGTTTCGGCGCCTTTTCCACATAGGTGTTTCGCGTAGTGCTTTAGGGAGTGCGGTCGAGGAGGACGGGGAACCTGCCGGGCGCGTCCGGGCGGTGCACGTCGGCGCGCAGGACCGTGCCGTCCCGCATGATGGCAGGGAGGCCTTTTTCGACGATTGTGCGGTAGGTCATTCTCGTCATCCGGCGCTACCTTGTGAACAGCGAGGGCCGGTCTCAGACCCACCCCTACCGATGAAAACGTCTTTGCTTACTGTTTAACCGTACCCCGTACTCTATATCCCGTACCCTATGCCCCTTCACGCGCACATCGGGTCGTTCGGGTCCCAGCGGCGGAAGTTGGGGGTTCCGCCCTCGGCGAGGGCGCGGCGGGCCTCCAGCCACTTCGCCTCCCACACCTTCCAGTCGCGGAGCTCCGACCCGGGATGGGCCCGGCTGCGGGCGACGAAGCCGGGGAAGGCGGCGCGGCCGGTCGGATGGCCGATGGGCTGGTAGCGGAGGTCGAAACTCCATCGGATATCCCTGCTGACGTTCTCCAGCGAAGCGTGCTTGGTGAACTTCGTCATGAAGAGCACATCGCCTGGACTCATCGGAAGCGGGAGTGTGTTTGGGCCGATGCGTTCGTCGGGGATGCCCAGCCTCTTTTCCGTCATGCAGTGCAGGTCCAGCCCCTCCTTATGGCTCTTCGGCACGACGGTGAGGCAGCCATTCTCAACAGTGGCCTCGGTGACCGGAAGCCAGACCGTGAGTATGTTGGAGTTGTCGGAATCGGACTGAATGACGCCCTGGTCCTGGTGCCAGAAAGTGCGCCCGACGATTGTGTTGTCTTTTAGCTCCTGCGGCAGGACGTCTTGAGGGGGTTTGATCCTCACATGCTGGACCGGGTTGGAGTAAATCTCGGGGCCGACGAACATCTGGGCGACGTCCAGCAGCTTCTTGTTGCGGAGCAAGTTGAAGACCGCAGGGCCGCAGTGGATTCCACTGTCGTGCGCGATGGCCTTTAGAGGGAGGGAAATGTCCAGGTGCTGGTAGTAGCTGCCCTTCGTTTCGATGGCGATTTTCGTCACTTTTGGGCCGAACGGCATGCCGGCAAAGTCACTGGAAAGCTTGCCTTCCCTGTGCCACTGCTTCGCGAGGCGGTCGAGGAGCGCTTCATACTCGTCGTAGACCGGCTGGAGATCGGTCTTCGGGTCCAGCAGGCCGCGGTAGACGTAGTAGCCATCGTCGTTGAACTGGTCCACGATGCGGTTCTTCTCGGCGACTACCATGGTGCTTGCCCTCCTGGACTCATTAACCGTCCGCTTTGTTGCCATTAGATGACATTGACACGAAGGGCGACGGAATTCCGTCGCCCTTCGTCTATCGCGCTATTCTACGTCTCGAGCAGGAGCCGTGCCGGGTCCTCCAGAAGCTCCTTCACCCTCACAAGGAATCTGACTGCCTCGCTGCCGTCCACGACGCGATGGTCGTACGTGACCGCGAGGTACATCATTGGCCGGATGACCACCTGGCCGTTGACCGCTGCGGGGCGCTCCTTGATGCCGTGCATCCCCAGGATGCCCACCTGCGGGGGCGTGAGCGTCGGCGTGGACATCAGCGAGCCGAACACGCCGCCGTTTGTGATAGTGAACGTTGCGCCTGTCAGGTCTTCGATGGTGAGCTTGCGCTCCTTGGTCTTTGCAACGAGCTCGGCGATTCCCGCCTCTATCTGCGCGAAGGTGCGCTTGTCGGCGTCGCGCAGGACCGGCACCACAAGCCCGTCCTCGGAGCCGACGGCGATGCCGATGTCGTAGTACTTTTTCAGCACCAGCTCATCCTCGGCGAGCTCGGAGTTCATCCACGGGTGGGCCTTGAGGCCGCCGACGACCGCCTTCACGAAGAACGGCATGAAGCCCAGGTCGGTGTTGTTGTTGCGCTTCTTAAACTCTTCCCGGCGCGCCTTGCGCAGCTCCATGATCGCGCCCATGTCCACCTCGTTGAAGGTGGTGGTCATCGCGGCGATATGGTGCGCCTCCACGAGCTTCTTCGCCGTGGTCTGGCGGCGGCGCGAGAGCTTGATGCGCTCCTCGACGCGCCCGGACTGCGAACGTGTTACGACGGGAGCGGGCTTCGCTGCCGCCGGCGCTGCACCAGGGGCCTGCGGCCTCGCCGGGGCCTCGGGGGCCTTCGCGGGCGCGGCGGGCGCGGCCTTTGCCTTCGCTGCTGCCTCAACGTCTTCTCGGGAAATCTTTCCGCCGGGGTCTGTTCCCTTGACGGTCTTCAGGTCTACTCCCAGCTTCTCAGCAAGGTTCCGCGCTACCGGGGTCGCCTTGACGCCGTCTTCAGCAGCTTCCTTGGCGGGGGCAGCCTCCTTCGCGGCGGGCTGGCCATTGGATGCGGGAGCGGCGGCGCCTGCGCCTGCTACGATCTTGCCCAGCACGGACCCGACCTTCACGTTCTCGCCGGTCTTGAGAAGGACCTCAACAGTGCCCTCGGCCGGGGCCGCGACTTCGACGTTCACCTTGTCTGTCTCCAGCTCCACCACCGCCTCACCCGCAGCAACCTTGTCGCCCTGTCGCTTCAGCCACTTGCCGACAGTGGCCTCCACGATGGACTCGCCCATTTCTGGGACTTTGATCTCAACGGACATGCTTCACCATTCCTGCGGAAGTTGTGATGAGGCCGGCATCAAGGAGGGCCTCGCGGATAATTCGTGCCTGTTCATTCTTGTGGTCGCCGGACGAGCCCTCCGCGTGGCTGGCGCGGGCCGGGCGGCCCACGTATCGGAGCGAAACGCCATGCTTCAGGAGGGGGAATATGCGCGGCATTACGGACGGGGCCGCGCCGCGGTTCTCCGGCTCCTCCTGCGTCCAGAGGACTTCTTTTGCTTTTGCGTACTGGGAGAGCACCTGGCCAAGACGCTCGGCAGGGAATGGGTAGAGCCCTTCGATTCTGACGATGGCGACGTTGCTCGCCTTCTGGTACTCCTCGCTCGTGATCATGTCCACGTACACCTTGCCGGTGCAGAGGACGATACGGCGGACCTTCTCAATGCTCTCCCGCGCCCTCGCGTCGTCGATAACGGTCTGGAAATGGCCCTCTGCGAGGTCGGTGATGCTGGACTGGGCCATCGGGTGTCGCAGCAGGCTCTTGGCGGTCATTACCACCAGTGGCCTGCGCTCCCCGCCCAGGCTCTTCGCCTGGCGGCGGAGGAGGTGGAAGTACTGAGATGCGTTGGTGGGGTAGGCCACCTGGATGTTGTCCTCGGCGGCCACCTGCAGGAACCGCTCCAGGAAAGCGCTGGAGTGGTCAGGGCCCTGACCTTCGTATCCGTGCGGGAGCAGCATCACAATGCTAGACTGCTTGCCCCACTTGGCGTGGGCGGAGGAGATGAACTCGTCTATGACCGATTGCGCGTTGTTCACGAAGTCCCCGAACTGCGCCTCCCACAGGACCAGCGTCTCGGGCGAAGAGACGGAGTAGCCGTACTCGTAAGCGAGGACGGAAGCCTCCGAAAGAGGACTGTTGTGGATTGCGAACGTCGCGTTTGTGCTGGGGAACGTCTGCAGAGGCACGAGCCTCGCGTCGGTCTTCACATCGTGCAGGACCGCGTGGCGCTGGCTGAAGGTGCCTCGCTCTATGTCCTGGCCGGTCATCCGGATGGGCGTGCCATCGGCGAGGATTGAGGCGAAGCTCAGCGCCTCGCCGTGCGCCCAGTCGATCTTCGCCGCCCCGTCCAGCGCTTCCCGGCGCCTCTGGAACGGCCTGTCCAGCTTGGGGTTCAGCGCGAACCCCTCAGGGAAGGTGTTTATTTCCTTATTGATGGCCGCCAGCTCGTCAGCGGGCACGGCCGTAGGCTGCGCCGCCGGGGGCTGCGCGGGCTCCACCCCGTTCACGTGTGCCGACGGCGAGGCATGGTCGTCGGTCTTGGCCTCGCGCACCGCGTCCAGCGCCGACTGCAGTCGGGACTTCATTTCGGCGGCGAGCGCCTCAACCTTTTCTTGAGTCGCGACGCCTTCCTTCACCAGCCTCTCGGCCCACAGCGCCTTCACGGTCGGGTGCGTGCGGATAGCCTCGTACATGACCGGCTGTGTGAAAGTGGGCTCATCGCCCTCGTTATGGCCGAAGCGGCGATAGCCCACCAGATCGATTACGAAGTCCTTGTGGAACTTCTGCCGGTAGGCGAACGCCAGCCGGGCGGCGCTGATACAGGCCTCAACATCGTCCGCGTTGACGTGGACGATAGGCAGGTCATAGCCGCGCGCCATGTCGGAGCAATAGATGGTGGACTGCGTCTGGGACGGCTCCGTGGTGAAGCCGACCTGGTTGTTTATGATGATATGGATACTGCCGCCGATCCTGTAACCTTCCAGCCCGGCGAGGTTAAACGTCTCTGCGACGATTCCCTGGCCGGCGAAGGCGGCGTCTCCGTGCATGATTATGCCCATTGCCGCGTCCGGGTTCAGGTGCGGCAAGCCGACATTGCCGTTCTTCTCGTGCCGTGAGCGCACTGCGCCGAGAACAACGGGACCCACTATTTCGAGGTGGCTCGGGTTGGGCGACAGCTGAAGGAAGATCTCACCGTGGCTGGGCGTAGGCACTCGGTTCTTCGCCCCAAGGTGGTATTTCACGTCCCGCATGCGGCCGATCTCGACGTCCTCGATCCTGCCCTCCTGGACGAAGTGCTTGTCAAGGAAGCCGGACATTATCTTTTCATACGGCTTGTCCAGGATGTGCGCCAGCACGTTCAGGCGGCCGCGATGGGCCATGCCCATGTGCAACGCCCGCAGGTCAGAGTGGGCCGCGCTGAAAACGATGTCATCGAGAATGGGGATGAGCGCCTCATTGCCCTCGAGAGAGAACCATTTCTGGCCCGGGAAGCTGGAATGGAGGAACTGCTCGAAGACCTCCGCCTGGGTGAGCTGCTCAAGCTGGCTCAGCTTGGCCTGGGGGTCCAGGTTAGCCCTGTACTGGCCGGACTCGAAAGCCGACTGGAGCCAGAACCGCTCCTCAGAGCTGCGGATGTGGCCGTACTCGTAGCCTGTTGTTCCGCAGTAAACGGACTTCAGGCGCGAGACAACCTCGGCGGCCGAGGCTGCGCCTTTCGCAAGCGGGCTCGGGACCATATCGGCCGGGAGCCCCTTCATCTCCGCCTCGGTGATCTTGCGGCTGCTGTCCGCGATGAGGCTCGCGTCCTTCTTGCGGAGGTCCAGCGGGTCAATGGACGCGTTGAGATGCCCGTAGTGACGGACCGCCTCCACGAGTCCCAGGAGCCGCAGGTCCTGGTCATCGAAAACGCGGACCTCGACCTTCTCCCTGGAGGCCGAATCCCTGCCGACTGTCCGGGCGGACGTCTTTTCTTCCAGCTCCGGGGTCCGATTCGCAAATAGAGCTCGGTACTCAGGGGCTACCGAGTTGGGGTCCTTCAGGTACATCTCATACTGTTCAACGACGTACCCAAAATTGGGCCCCGAGAACTTCGTCAGATCACTCATACTCCCCCCTACCTAGAGTAGGTCCACCTGGGCCGCATTCAGGGCGCGCAAATGCGGCCCACCGAATGGCGGCTTTATACGCCTAACAGTATAAGGGAAACGGGTAGCAAAGGCTAGGCAGGGTTTGCATTGGTGCAGTGATAGTGTCAGGGGTTAAGGGAGCAGTGAAAATGTCAGTCTATGAAAGAACTGACAATGAGCGAGAGAGAGGCTAAACGAACGGTAGTGTTGAACGCTGTCCTTGA
>Ga0194132_10001561_pt1 | contig 46134 bp, 53 predicted proteins | sample TA2KigOf80mmetaG_FD_148612 | JGI IMG/M metagenome (GOLD analysis project Ga0194132, IMG submission 148612) | Freshwater microbial communities from Lake Tanganyika, Tanzania - TA2015054 Kigoma Offshore 80m | ecosystem: Environmental > Aquatic > Freshwater > Lake | place: Tanzania: Lake... | reverse complement strand
AAGAGCTTCCGCAAACTGAACGCACCACAGCTTGTCGGAAAAGTAGCGCGCGGGACGAAGTATGACAATGGCAAAGAGATGAGGGTCGCCGCCTAGTATCTTTTTACACACCTATTGACAACGGCTCTTAGCTCCTGCCATTTGGCCAACAATTTTTCATGGATCGAGTTGAATTGATCGGCGCCTGGAAAACGCTCTTCAAGCCAGTGCCACTGGACCACCGCGGCTTCGAGCAGGGCCGTCGGTGTGTCGGCGTTGTACTCGAGCAGTTTTAAGTGATCGCCGTCGTAGGCGAGATCGAAGCGGCCGTAGAGCGCCGGCGGTTCGTCTTCCCAGGCTTGCTTGATGATCGGCACCGCTTGCGGCGGGATGGCCAACTCGTCAAAGCGATTTTTGTCGATGATGTGCTGCGCCGCTTGCAAGCACATTTCATGCAGCTCGTTAGTCGCTAATTCGATGCGATCGATTTCTTTGGTTTCGAACGAATAATAGGCCGCCTCGTTCCAATAGGGCTGGTCACCGGTGTGATGATAGATCAGGCCCAGAGCTTCGACCTTTTGTTGCCAATCTGGGCGGGGCGCCGTGGATACTCTTTTCATCGTCTCAGCTCGAAAAGACTAGCTGGAGATGCTGCCGCCGCGGCTGACGAAGGCTTTGCCTGTGGAGCCGAAGCCCCCGCGCGGCACCCGGCTTGAGTTAATATAGTTGGTTCCCTGGCGCGGTATGTGGCCGCCGCCGTAGGCGAGGTCGCCGGGATGGTAGCCGCCGCCGCCATAATAGTAGCGATACACGTGATGGGCTGTTGAATGGGAGCCGCGCTGCTCTGCCGGCTGCTCACACAAGCGGTCCTCAACGACAACGTCGTGGTTGTCGACGCAGCGCTTGGCTTCGACCCAATCGCCGCCGTCGTCGCTGCCGCCGCAGCCGTTCATGAAGGTGGCGGCGAGCGACGAAACCAGTACTAGAGTGACGCGCGCGGATTTTTTCATTGCGCTATCCGTGGGTGTAGCCCAACGTGACGGCGACGAACAAAACCGCTTTGAACAGCGCCGCGGCGATGTTGCGTTGTATCATCACCTCGTCGCTTAGTTGCGAAGAGCGAAACGTCACCCGCTCGGAGATCCAATGGGCGAACAACACCAGCACCAGCCAAACCGCCAGATACACGAGCACCACGGTCAGGTCCTGCTGCCAGCCGCGCGATGGCCCGCTGATGACCGCGCCGCAGACGATGCCTCCCGACAGCAGAAAACCGCCCAGCGATACACCGACGGCGAGGTTTTGTTGATCGAGCTGCTCGTCCGTGCCGCGAGCGACCAGGCGGTAGACGAACGCCAGCACGATGAGCAGCAGTTGGCCGATCACAAACCAAAGTGCCGCCAGCCACAGACCGTTTTCCCAATCTAAGAACGCCCCGGCGATCACGTAGGCGCTCGCCAGATAGGTCGCGCCTTCGACCAAGGCCACCGCAACGTTTTTCTCATCGATCACTTCGCGATTGTTGCTGAAGTGATAAAGAATGAACCATTCGTTCAAGAGCCGTGAAAGATAGATCAAGACGACGGACAGCGCCGCATGCTCGACAAAGTCGACAAAGCCGGAGTCCCCCTGGGCGCGGCTAAAGATTCCCAGCAACGTCAAGATGACCGCGATGGTGAACAGCGCGTAGCGCACGCCGAGCGCGGCGTTGTCGCGGAACATCATTTCGTTGACCGGATCGTAGCCTTCGAGCTTTCCGGTGACCCACAAAAAAAGCCACCAACGCAGCGAGCAGCACCAAGATGCCGGCAGCCAAAGAGAGCGGGGCGACAATCACGTTTTGCCAGTCCATGCGAAGGTTCCAATCTAGGCGCGGCTCTGTTGAGCGAGCCAGAGTTCCGTGCGATGTTGCGCAACAGTATGAATGACGCTGGCTAATAATGCCAATGCTACGACAGTCCTAGAACCTGTGCTGGAGCAAAGAACGTGGCAAATTATTCCGAAACCATCGGCCGCTTTGCGAGCGGTCTCACACTCGACGCTGTGCCGTCCGCTGTCGTGGACAAAGCCAAGCTAGTGTTGCTCGATACTGTGGGGGTGGCGCTGGCGTCAGCCACCATGGATTTCGGCGCCATGGTCACTGCGGTGGCAAAACAACTGGGCGGCCCTGCGCTGAGCCGGATCATTGGCTCCGCGACAAAAGTGGCGCCGGCCAACGCGGTGATCGCCAACGGCACCTTGGCGCACGGACTCGACTACGACGACACTCTCGAGGAAGCGATCGTTCACACCGGTTCGTGCGCCTGGATGACGGCGTTGGCTGTGGGTGAGGAAGCCGGCGCGAGCGGCAAAGCCGTCTTGGAAGCGGCCATCGCCGGCACGGAGGTCATGTGCAAAGTTGGTCTGGTGGCGCCGGGAAAATTTCATGCGCGCGGCTTTCATCCGACCGCGCTCTGCTCGACCTTCGGCGCCGCCGCGGCGGCTGGCAAGCTCTACGGCTTGACTAGTGCACAGTGGAGCGATGCTTTCGGTCTGTGCGGCAGCCAAAGCTCGGGCATCATCGAATATCTTGCCGACGGCACCTGGACCAAACGCTTGCATCCCGGTTGGTCGTCCCATGGCGGTATCGTCGCGACACTGCTGGCGCGCCAGGGCTTTCGTGGTCCGGCAAAAGTCTTTGACGGCACCCACGGTTTTTACCGTGCCTTCGGCGGTGAGAACGACTATCGCTTTGAAAAGCTTACTGAGCTGGGCAACGAATGGGAAATCCCCAAGCTCGCATTCAAGTCGTACCCCTGCGGCTCGATCTCCCATCCGTACATGGATTGCGCTCTGAAGATTAAGCAAACGCATGCGCCGGCACCCGAAGCGATCAAAGAAGTTATCTGCCGCACCGCCGAGGGACCGGTGCATCGGCTGTGGGAACCGCTGGCGGATAAGCAAGCGCCGGTGAGCTCCTACGGCGCCAAATTTAGCCTGCCGTTTAGCATCGCCGTCATGCTGATCCGCGGCAAAGCCGGCCTGGAAGAGTTCTCAGATGAGGCGATCCACGACCCGGCTCTACTGGGGTTAGCCAAAAAAGTTCGCTACGTGCTCGATCCGACCATCGACTATCCGCGCCATTTCTCCGGCCATGTGAAACTGTTTTTGAATGACGGCCGTGTGCTCGAACAGAATCAGCCGCACCCGCGCGGCGGCCTGGAAGATCCGCTGCCGCCGAGTGAGATCGAGGCCAAGTTTCGCGCCAACGCCGGGCTGGTTTTGCCGGCGGACAAGATCGAGCGGATCATCGGTTGCGCGCGCGCCATGGAAGAATTGCCATCGCTGCAACAACTAACTGATCTGTTGACGGCCTGAACCGGGAGTTTTTCGGATGCCATGCAGCTCTGCCGCGGCGCTCGGTGCGGCGGTACGCACACTGATCATCTGCGTTCTCTTCGCCGCCTGTGGCGGCGAAGAGTATTGCCGAGCGGGTTATGCCCCTGTTGCGCGCAGCGGACGGGCATGGCGGAGCGGGCCGGCGCGGGTGAGCCAGTGCACCGCCAAACCCACTAGCACTATGCCGATCCAGGTGGCGACGCCGCTGACGATTTTAGGGTCGGTGGAGCCGAAGAGCCAACCCAAATCTTCGCGGCGAAAGCGGCCGAAGACACCGATGGTTTTGATGCCAATAATCCAGCCGGCGTGCAGCCCCATGGCAAGATACAAAGTGCCAGTGCGCTCGAAGGCGTAGCAGAGAATCACGCCGATGAGAAACAGGCCGAGCAATCCCGGAAACAGGGTACCGATATCGAGAAATGGTCGGAAGGACGCCGCTAAATGAACAAAGCCAGCCCAGGGGTCGAGCTCGGTCAAAGGCGCATCGTCGGCGGGTTGCACGAAATGAACCGCAGCAAAAAACAAGTTGGCCGCTAGATAGCCCGGCAACAGACCGAGATCGTGGCGCAGGCCCTTGAAAACGATGCCGCGAAAAAAAAATTCCTCAAAGAAGCTGGCGCCCGCGGCTGCCAACAGGGCGTTGGCGCAGCGAGAAAGGATCACCGACCAGTTGTGGCGCAAGCCGGGAGTGTAGGTGTCGTTCAAAGTCATGGCGGCGGCCAACAAAATCATCGAAACCAAGGCGAGCAGCGTGCCTTTTCCCACAGTGGCGCCGGCATGGTCGCGCGGTAGGAGGCCCAACTCGGTGGCCGGACCGAGCCTCAGCCAACGGCGGAAGACGATGAACAAGACAATTCCGGAGATCATGAAGAACCGGTTGAATATCCGTGAGTAGGGGTATGCCTCATAGGAAACACCGAAGTAGGAGCTGCCGAACCAGTGCCAAAAAAACGCCGCCCAGGGGCTGAGCAAAGCCGTCAAAGCCAGAGCCGCCAATGCAAAAACAAAAAGGCGTTGATAGGTTTTCATGAGTCGGGAAGTGTGAGTTAAATTGTTATAGCAGGTCTACTATGGCGAACGAAGATATCGAGCGTTTAAAAGGCAAGGTGGCGTTGTTAACCGGCGCCAGCCGCGGCATTGGCAAAGCGATTGCGCGCCGCTATGTCGAAGCAGGCGCGCGGGTGTTTATCTGCGCGCGCGGGCCTCATGATCTCGCGTCAGCCATCGATGAGATCCGTGGCGTGGGCGGTGAGATTGACGGCGCGGCGGGTGACATCAGCCAAATCGCCGACGTGCAGCGCATCGTCGCGGCCGCGCAGGTGCGCTTTGGCGCCGTCGATGTTTTGGTGAACAATGCGAGCATCCTCGGGCCGCGCGTGCCAATCGCCGAATATCCCGAGCGCGCTTGGCAGCAGGTGATCGACGTCAACCTCACCGGGTTATTTTTGATGACCCGGGAGGTTATGGGATCGATGCTGGCACGGCGGCAGGGCTCGATTATCAACCTTAGCTCCGGCGTCGGACGCACGGGCAAGGCCCGTTGGGGCGCCTACGCGGTTTCCAAATTTGGCGTCGAAGGCTTTTCGCAAGTGTTGGCTGATGAGCTCAAGGGCAGCGGCGTTCGGGTGAATGTGGTCAACCCGGGCGCCACGCGCACCGCCATGCGCGCCGCCGCGTACCCCGACGAAGACCCGCTGACCCTGCCGATGCCGGAAACCCTTGGCGAAATCTTCGTTTATTTGGCCTCAGACAAAGCGGCGGGCGTTCACGGCAGGTCGTTGGAAGCCCGGTCGCCAAGAATTGACCTGGAGGGCTAATCCGGGTAGAGATCGGACAAACTATGCCGTGGCGAAAACGAAAGAGCGTGGAGAGGAGAGTTCCCTATCTCCTCATGGTCGCGAGCGTGCTGCTTGCCGTCGGCTTAGGTGTGCTGATTGGGTACAGCACTTGGGGGACGACTGCTTCGGTGGTGGAAATCGTTGAACGTCAGCTCTCACGCACCCAAACCCGCATCGAAGCGCTCGAAAAACGCATGGGTGCGTTGGAAAGGAAAGGCGGTGGCGAAAAAGTCGATACTTCAGCGTTCATAAGCAGCCCCTTTGGCGTTCCAGACGTTCCCAGCAACGCGCCGCAAAATCCACCAACTAAAAACAAAAAATGAAGCATTTGTTGATCGCCGTCCCATTCCTTGCTCTGTGGCTGTTGTGCGCCGTTACGGAGGCGCAGGAGCTGAAGAAGATCAAGATAGGCTATCCGGCCATCTCCTATAATCAAATTCATATCTGGATCGCCAAGGACGCCGGCATTTTTCGCCGCCATGGCCTTGATGCCGAAGTGATCTTTTTTCGCGGCGGTCAGATGGCGACCCAGGCACTGGTGGCCGGCGATCCGCCGATTGTCAACATCGGCACGGTCGTCCAAGCGGGACTACAGGGCCACGACGTCGTGCTGATCGCGTCGTCGGAGTCTTCCTACAACTATTCGGTGGTGGCCAAACCTGGCATGAGCCGGGTCGAACAGCTCAAAGGCAAGCGGCTCGGTGTCAGCGGCTTCGGCTCGGCATCCCACAATGCTGCGCTGATATTGCTGAAGCGGTTTAGTCTTGAACCGACCAAGGATGTTGCGCTGGTGGTGGCGGGGCCGACGATGGAACGGTTGGCGGCGGTCGATACCGGGCGCATCGACGCCACGATTCTTACGCCATCGGAAACGCCGCGGGCGCGGCGTCAAGGGTTGGTCGAAGTCTTCGACATGCTCGAGCTGGGCATCGAAGTGCAGGGCAATGGCTTTGCCACCTCGCGCGGCTTTATCAAGAGTCAGCGCGCCACGGCGCTGAGCGCGCTCCGTTCCTATGTCGAGGCGATTCACTTTATCGGCAAGAATAAAGAGGAGTCCAGGCGCATCGCCGCCAAGTACATGCGCACCAATGAGCCGGACGTGCTCGATGCGACCTACGAGTGGTTCGTCAAGCGCGTATCCAAGCGGCCCTATCCCACCTTGAAAGGCATCCAGTATTTGCTCGACGAGGTGGCGCCGACCATTGCGCAGGCAAAAAACGCTAAGCCGGAACAGTTCGTCGACCTAAGCTTGCTGCAGCAATTGGAGAAAGACGGTTTCTTCACTGAGCTTGGCCGGCGCTACCAGTAGTTTTTCCTCCAGGCAAATAATCGACACGGAGGTGCGACGATGAACCTGAAAATCGGCCAGAAGTTCCCTGACATTGAGCTGCCGGATCAGGATGGACAGGCGGTCAAGCTGTCTTCATTAGTGGGGAAATTCCCCTTTATCCTGACATTTTATCGTGGCTACTGGTGAGGGAAATGCCAGGTGCAGTTGCGCCACTACGTTGAACTTCAAGAAGAGCTGGCGGTGAACTATTGCAAACTAGCGGTATGCAGCGTCGATGCGCCGATCGTCAACGACGCCTTTCGCACCGGACTGGGTGCCAAATACCCGTTCTTGAGCGATCAAGATCGCAAAGTCGTCACCCTGCTCGACATGACGGAAACCTCGAAGACGCAGGGTGTGACCGCCATGCCGCACACGTTTTCGCTGCTGCCCGATCTAACGATTCATAATCTATACAACGGCTATTGGTATCTTGGCCGGCCGACACTCGATGAACTGCGCGCCGACATGCGCGCCATGCTACGCATGGTTCGCCCCGATTTCCTCGGGCCCGAGGGATAGTCGTTCAGCGTTCTCAGAGTCTGGCGCGCAATTCGCGCGGCGGCACCCGATCCTTGAACCGTGACCCGCTTGCCGGTAAGGTTTTGCCATGGGGATTACACCTGAAGAGATAAAACAGATCGTCGGCAAGAGCCTGCCGGTGCAATTGATCGAAACCCAGGACCTCACCGGTGGCGGCGATCATTGGCAGTTGATCATCGTTTCGCCGGCCTTTGACGGCAAGGGCTTGCTCGAACAGCATCGGATGGTGAACGACGCGCTGAAAGAGCCGTTGGCGGACCAGCGCATCCATGCGCTAGCGTTAAAGACCTATAGTCCAGTGCAGTGGGAAAAATTGGGCGCCTAACCAAGGAGATAGATAATTATGGCTGAAGAAGTCTTTTCCAAGATCGACGACAAGGTCAAAAACAACAAAGTGATGCTCTACATGAAGGGAACGCCGGATTTTCCGCAGTGCGGCTTTTCGGCGCACACGGTGGAAATCCTCAAATCCTACGGCTTTCCCTTCGCCAGCGAAGATGTGCTGGCCGACCCGGCGGTGCGCGAGGGCATCAAGCGCTACTCCAATTGGCCGACGATTCCGCAAATTTATATCGACGGCAAGTTCGTCGGCGGCTGTGACATACTCCATGAGTTGCATCAGCGCGGCGAGCTCGAACCGATGCTCAAAGCCGCCTTCCAAAAATAGCCGGTTCATGAAAAAACCCCGGAGCTGAGATGAAAGATCCGGGACCGGGGCAAATTGTAAAGAGATGAGAACCTGACGGTTCTCGACGTTTCAGCTGCCAATGTCAATCTGGAAGTCTTTGAATACAGAGGATTGTGCAACCGCAGTGGCCGCAACGCCATGGCCGATGGGATTCCAATGCCCGTCGTTTGGATATTCGAACCGCTGTGATTCACGGGCGAAATGCTCGATGAACATGGGTTGAAGATCGACAACCGCATATCCGGCGCTTAAGCCCTTGCTGATGAACTCCCGCCGCATTTGCCCATAGTACGATGTCTCAGCATCGCGGAGTGCGATGGGGTCATAAATTTGCGGCCGCATGGCGTCGACCAGCAAGAGCACACGCTGCTTTGGCAGTCCGCTGTAGGTTGGCAGGTCGCGAAAAAAAGCATCGATGGCGCGCGTCGAATCCTCGATCACGTCGGCGGAAACCACGGCCAAGGTGTTGCCGACGTAGTCGGAGGGCGCTGCCCAAAACGCATGAATCCTCTGCCGAATCTCCGCCACGCCAAGATTCAAGAGCAGGTAGCGCACTAAAGCGCTCTTGAAAGCCAAGCGATAGCGCGTCGAGGTATAGTCGAGGCGGGTTAAACGTAGGTTACCATTGTCGTCGGGAGCATAGTAACTGGCGCCAGCTCGGTTTTTGTATTTGAGCAGGCTCTCGTTGAAATCGTTGGCCACCACATTGATGATGAGAAAGTCATTTTTGTATTTCTCGCTAGCGTAGCGCGCCCAGACGAGGTACTGGCTCAGCGGTGCTCCGGAAAAGCCAAAACTGTAGACCCGCAACTTCGCGCGCAAGGTGTCGGCCAGCCGGCCTTGCAGGGTTTGCGCGAAAGGCACCATCAATGCTTCAATGTAAGAGTCGCCGACGACGGCCACCAGCGGCAGCAGCGCATGCTCATAATAGTCTTGGTCGTTAATGAAGCCGTCGTTGTTGACGCGAACCTTGTTGTGGTTCTCCAAGCGCCATCCGGCTGAATAGGTGAGATTGCGATTGGGCAGGTTACGAGCCACGGGGTTTTGCTCGTTTACCGGCATCGGATAGGTGTAATCCAGCACCGGCAGAAACCGCAGCAAGACTTCCAATATCAAACCTAGTGCGCTGACTGCCAGCGCCAAGGCCGATAGTGGCAAAACACTTTCCGCGTGAATCGATGGCTCATATCCAGTTGGAGACGCGGAGCGCAGAGAGCTCATAAAAGAGACACTAACCCCTCTGCGCCCCCGCCTCGATCCTCCGTGATGCATCTTTCGCCAATTCACGTACGGGCGGGAACCTCTACCTAGTGCTTTAGTAACTTACTTTGCCTGTCGTTGGAAGGCGGATTGCGACTTTGCTTCGCGCTGCTACGGGTGTGGCATTGTGGTCTCGGGCGTGCGTCCGTGTTAGGCTCGGCGCGATTATTGACGTTGGGGTGGTTGATTTGGTCTAGAATTCCCCGCAGCTTATTGGTTTGTATGCTGAACTGCATGGGTGGCTCCCGGTAAATCCGATGTCCAACGCTGGCGATTTTCTGCGCACCGTCTCTCTGTCTCAGGATTTGGAACGCGACACGCTCGAAGCGTTGGTGCCGCTGCTCGTGATCAAACGATTCAAGGCGGGCGAGGCGGTCTTTCGCGAGTTGGATAGACCTGATGCCCTCTACGTGGTCGAGCAGGGCCGCTTGGCAGCCAGCAAATATGTCAGCGGCGAGACCGATATCGTGCTGACGCGCTTTAACCCCGCCGATTTTTTTGGCGAGATGGGGCTGTTCGATGCTGAGCCGCGCTCGGCATCGGTCTACTGTGAGGCCGATGCCGTATTGTGGAAACTTGACCGCGATGTGTTTCACTCGCTGATCAACGATCGGCCTGAGATAGGTGCGCGCATTTGTTATCGGTTGGTAACTGTGTTTATTCAGCGCCTGCGCGCAACTAACGAGCAGGCGCGAGAAGCGGTGCGTTGGGGCTTGGAAGCCACCGGTTTCTCGCCGTCCGACGACGCATCTTCCTTCGGCCGCCGCTCCACTTGACGCTGCCATGGCCGAACCCGCCAAGCTCGAATTTCTCACGCGCAATCGCGAAAGCGGCGCCTTCAAAACCCTCGAGATTGACAGCAGCCAAGTCTACCTGCAGTTTCGCCCCAAGCGTTTGCCGCCCGCGGATTGGGAGCTGCGGCCGCAGCCGCGCGGTGCCGATGGCAAGGAGAATTTTGTCCTGCGCAGTACCCGCCGCGACCGTTATCTCCTGCTCAACGAGCGAGAATATTTCCTTTGGCTGCAGTTCGACGGCGCGCACTCTTTGAGCGAGATCGGGCGCGGCTTTCACCATCGCTTCGGCGCCTTCGACTACGCGATTATCGGTCAGTTCATCGGCAAGCTGCACAATGCCGGATTGATCGAGGACTTTGGCGAGCGCGATCTGCGCACGCGGGGCGCCGGCTTTGAGCGCGGCGGTTGGTTCACCGCGCTGAAGCAGCTGGCGCGGCGCTGGCAGCGGCTATCGTTTCGGCTGTCGAGCGCCGATCGCTATTGCGCGGCGGTTTACCGCGGCGGCGGTTTTTTGCTGTTCAATTGGTTTGCCTTGGGCGCGATCATCGCGCTCACGATTGCCGCCATGATGGCTGCGAGCCATTTGTGGCGCGAGGCGAAAACCATCTCGGCTCGTCTGGTGGGCGCGCCGTGGCTCAGCGCCGGGACGATCGCGGCGACTCTGCTCCTGGTCTCAGTGCTGCACGTCTCGGTTCACGCGCTTGCGTGCAAGGCTTACGGACGGCGCGTGCGCGAGATCGGCTTCTTTTTGCTGCAAGGCGTGCTGCCGACTTTTTATGCCGACGTCACCGATATCTTCATGGCCAGCCGCAAAGCTCGCATCGTCGTTGACTTGGCCGGGCCGCTGGTCGAAGTCGTCGCCGGCAGCGCGGCGTTCTTAGGAGCGTACTATGCGCCGCCCGGCGTCGGCCAAAGCCTATTGTTTGCGATTGGCATCGTGCTGTGGGAAGGGGCGCTGCTCAATCTTTACCCGTTTAACTTCCTTGAAATGGACGGTTACAACGTGCTCGCCGACTTGCTCGCCATGCCGGCGCTGCGCCAACAAGCGCTGGGTTTGCTATCCCGGCACGCGACCGCGCGCAGCGAGCGCCGCCAAGCGGTCAATTGGATCCACTGGGCGTATCTTGTCTTGTGTTTCCTGTCGGCATTGGTTTACGTTGTGCTCCACTTGGATATGATCGGCATCACGCTTTGGAAAAATTGAACCACGCTCCCGGTGCAAGGAGGCCGTTGCGCTCATGGTTAAAATATTTTCGGCGCTAGCATTTTTCGCCGTCTGTTTTTCGGTGTTTTCGCTAGGATATGCCCAGCAAAGCGCTGGCAGGCCGGAAAAGAAAACTCTCGACATCGCCGTCGCCGCATTCGCCCACACGACGATGCCGCTGTTGATCGCCCACGAAGCAGGCTATTTCGCCAAGTACGGCGTTACCGTGAACATCAGCGCGGTGAGCGCTAGTGTGGCTGTCCAAGGGCTGATTTCCGGCAAGATCGATATCTATCAAGGCGGCTCGGCGGCGATGATGGCGGCTTTGGCCGGCGCCGATATCATTTACGTTGCCGCCGGCGTCGACAAAAGCTCCCTCATATTGTTCGGGCAAAGGGGCATCACCAGTTTAGAAAACTTGCGCGGCAAGACTGTTGCGACTACGTCACCTGGGGCCTTTGGCGATATCGCCATGCGTATGTCGGCTCGGAAGAGCGGCATGGAGATTCCCAGGGACATCAAACTGATGTTTCACGGCACGCCGGCGCAGGCGTTTCAATCCTTCACGCTGAACCATGCCGACGGCATGATCAACACGCCGCCGCAGACCGATCTGGCCAAGCAGAAAGGCTACCCAATCATCATCGATTACTACAAAGAAGGCTTGAAGATCATCGGCCCTGGGACGGCGGTGACGCGCGAGTTTACACAGAAGAATCCCAACACGGTGAGAGCCTTTCTGATGGGATTGCTCGAAGGGGTCAAGCGGGCGATCGACGATGAGGAATATGCTAGCAAGCTCGAGTCGAAGTATTCCAAAGTCACGGATCCCAAGATTCTCGCCGACAACTATCAGCAAGGCCTGCGGGTGTGGAACAAGGACCTGACCATCGACCCGGCGGCGATTCGCATCGTGTTGGAGAACACGCCCGATGGAAAAGGTAAGGACGCCGATCCGAAACGGTTTTACGACAATTCGTTCATTCAGGCGATCAACCGGGATTTCGCTTCGAAGTTGTTTCCGGGGGAAGTGAAGTAGGCAGCGGAGGAAGGCACGAGGCGTGAGTAAGGAGCGCGATGAATCGCGCCCCAATACAATACGCCCCCAGTTTGCACCTTTGCGAGAGACAATTGGATTACGTCCGCTTCGGTTCGTAGACAATCGCCTGTTTAATCGCAGCGTCGATCTGGGTTGCCATGGGATTTTCGATTTCCTCGGCGATGTGGCCGATGGCGCCCAGCGTGCGACCGATCAAGGCGAAGGCTTTGGTAATTTGCCATGAGAAGCCCATGTCGAGGGCGATCGCCGCGATCGCTCCCGTGACATTGACCGGGATCAACCGTTTGCGCCGTTCGGTGGAAAGCTTCGAGAGGCACTGAATCAACTCGCAGTATTTGCCGTAAACGCCAGTGTCCTTGGCGATGTTGAACAACGTCTCGGCACGTGGATCGCCCTCGGCGTGGGTCCGGTGACCGATACCGGGCATGCGCTGCTTGCGCAGCGTGTAGTCATCGATAATCTTAGTCGCAATCTCATCGTATTCAGGATTTCTCGTATCCCGCGGCAAGGCGTCGAGCAGCATCTTTGCCGACCATTCGGAAGAGCCAAGATGCACGCTGCCGGCGCCACAGAGAGCTGCAGCCACTGCAGCTTGAATCGCTTCCGGCGCGCAGTGGTAGATCAAGCGCGCAGCGACCACATGGGAGACCATGCCATGCTCGACCAGGATGACCAACAAGGCGTCAAGCATTTTCGCTTCGTTCGCCGTCGGCATACGCCCGCGCAGCATGAGCGAGCACATATCGGTAAAGCTGATCTTGCCGACCAATTCTTTGTTCAAATCGTAGCCGCGCACGAGAATGCGATGAAGCTCTGCTTTGCCGAGACCTGTAACGATTTTCGCTTGTTCCGCCATCGAATGATCCTCCGTCTGAATAATGTGTTTCACCTATCATCGATTGCGCTTGAAACAAAGGAGTACCTCGCCACCGAGTCGTGTCATCTCTTTGCAACTCCGTGACGCGATTTGCCAGGGCTTTTGCCGTCAACTGCTCTCCGCGACGGATTAATAGTGTCTGGAGGAACGATGGTCGCAAGAAGCTCCAGGCCAAGTGGGGCGAGTTGTTGGGGAAGATGGGCAAAGGCTAAGCCCATGCATTTCCGATCGATGGTTTTGTAGGGGCAGGCGCCGGTGCCTGCCCAGGTAGGGGCTAGCGCGGCGGCAGCGGTGCCGGGCCGGAGAATAGCTTGTAAAAATCAATGGACTCGGCGTCGCGCGGTGTCTCGCGAATCGCTTTGGTCAATTCGTCAGCCATCATCGGGCTGGCTTCTTCAGCGACCACCTTGCGGTGCTCGGCGAGAAACTCCGGGTCTTTGAAAGTCTTGCGCATCGCTTGCTCGACGATCGTGACGCGATCTCTTGGCGTGCCTGGTGCGAGCACGTAGGGTGAGCCGGTTAGGCGAAAGATGCGCGCCAGCGCGAGCAGCCTCTTTTCTTTTTCGGACTTCACGAAGCTCTCAAGTTCGGGCAAGTGGCTGAAACGGGGAAACTTGAAGCCCTTCGGAACTTCGAGAATCGCGTGAAAGTCCATGAGACCCTTCTCCACCCAATCGGGATTGCGCTGCATCACTGAGGTCGCCGTGTTGGCCCGAGCGTCGACTTCGGCGCGCAGCAACGCGGCATCCAATTCGGGTGCGGAGTAGCCTGGGATGAATTTCGGGTCCTTCAAATCGAGAAAGTAGGTAAATAATCGAGCGGCGACATAGGCGCTGTGTCCGACGGTGCGCGCGCCGACGCGGATGCCGGTGGCGGACTTTAGTTTTTCCAGGTTGTTCAGGCCGAGTTCTCTACGCGTGTAATAAACGTTGTGGCTGGAGCTATCCGGTGAGCCGACGTAGTGAAATTTATCGATATCAAAGAGCACACCGTTTTCGCGCAAGATGCCGAGGCCGATCACGCTGCTGCTAAAGGCGCCGATGGTAAGCCCGTCAGGTTTGGCGACTTTCGCCATATGATTGCCCACCTGGCGGCCGCCGCCGCCGTCCATGTATTGCACGAGGATCGACGGATTGCCCGGGATGTATTTTTTCAGAAATGGCACCATCGACTTAACCCGGTTGTCGCCGATGCCGCCGGGCGCGGTACCAGCGACAATGAGAATGGTCTTGCCCTGATAATAGGGCGTCTGGCTAAATCCAAAGCGCGGTGCCATAGCCGCGGCGATGGTTAGGATGGCCAACACTACTAGGGTAAGATCGCTCTTCATGACCGGCGCCCCTTGTCTATTTCGATGATGCGAGCTTCCTATCTTATATTGCAAAGAATGTCGACGCAGTTTATTTGTGAAATTTAGCTTGTCTTTCGGAGGACCGATGGAAATCAAACACAAACTGATCAGCGCTGATTCCCACTGCGGGTTCGATCGCAACGATTTTGTCGAGCGCATGTCGAAGGTGAAGTGGGGTGACAAGATTCCGCAGATTGTCGAGGTGGAGTCTAAAGGGGAGAAGATCGACCGCTGGTCGGTCTATGGCGAGCCGCGCCACGGCGACGTCGGGAACTGCCCGGTGTTGATGACCGGCCCGTTTCCGACCTATCCGAAGCGCTACGCTGAAATACCCGCTGCCTATCACGACCCTATCGCCAGATTGCCTGCGCTCGATGCCGACGGGGTGGATGCCGAGGTGCTGTTCCCAAATCCGCCCGGCGGAACTTTTTATGAGCCCGGCGACGCTCACTATGAGTTAGAGGTGGTGCAGGCCTATAACGACATACTTTCTGATTGGAAGCGCGCGAGCGACCGCTATGTGCCGCTGGCCGCGGTGCCGTACCTGAGCTCGCCTCAAGCGATTAAGAAAGAATTTGAGCGCGCGGCGGCGAACGGTCACCGCGGTATCAATCTCCACGGCCAGATGCCCAAGGGATTGCCGCATATCACAGACCCCATTTGGAATCCGGTTTGGGAAGTTTGCCAGGAGTTGCAGCTCCCATTGCATTTCCACGGGTCCGCCGGACTAAGCGCCGGCGCTTCGGTGCGTAAATGGGATGGCTATTCGGTGCGCCAGGCGCATTCGGCGCAGACCGCAACGTCGGCGGTGACGCCAGCGCAGATTGTGCCGCAGTTTATTTTTCCCGGCATCACCGAGAAATTTCCCGGCTTGATCTTGGTTTTCCCTGAAGCCGGTGTTGGCAGTTTGAACTATGTCATCGCCGCCTGCGATCACGAATGGGAAAGCCGTCATCTTTGGACCGAAGGCATCATCACCCGTCCCAGTGAAGTCGTGCGCCGGCAAATGTATGTGAATTTCTGGTTCGAGGCCGAGGGGATCAAACTGCGCGACGACATCGGCGTCGACAACATCATGTGGGAGTCGGACTTTCCGCATGTAGCATCGTACTATCCGCACTCTTGGCGTGAGGTCGAACGGGTGCTCGAGGGCGTGCCGGAAGCGGACCGGCGTAAAATGCAGTACGAAAACGCCGTGCGGTTGTACAAGATCGACGCGAAACTGCCGGCGTAGTGACCGCGGAGAATTAACCGCAAAAGGCGCAAAATCGGATCCGATGTAGGGGCGGGTTTGAAACCCGCCCGCCGGGGCTTAGAGGAAAACTTTCATGAACTTGAAGTATGGCTTCATCAGTGTCGACGATCATGTGCAGGAGGTGCCGAATCTCTGGGCCGATCGCGTCGAGAAAAAATTTCGCGACCGGGCACCGCGTTTGGTCGCTAGCAAAAATGGCGGCGAGCAGTGGCTGCTCGATGGTCAAGTATTGCTTGACGGCCGCGCGGCGCGGGCCGGAGCGTTGCTGGTCGATCGCAATGAAGATCCCAAGCGCTGGGCTGATGTGCCGGCTCCAGTATTCACGCCCGCTGAACGGTTAAAGGCGATGGATTCGGCTGGTATCGACTACTCGGTTCTCTATCCGACGGTGGCAGGTTTAGCCGGGGAAGCTTTTGGACGGCTGGATGATTCTGAGTTGGAGCTTGCCTGCGTGCGGGCCTACAACGATTGGCTGATCGACGAATGGGCGAAAACGAGCGAGCGCTTTATTCCACAGTGTCTGGTGCCGATTTGGCCGGTGGAAGCGGCGATCGCCGAGGTAAAGCGTGGTGTCGGCAAGGGCCATCGCGGCGTGATTTTCCCATCGCTGCCGATGCATTTGCGCAAAGTCCCTCACGTCAGCGGGCCGGAATACGATCCGTTCTGGTCGGCCTGCGAAGAGTTGAGTGTGCCGGTCTGTTTGCATGCGGGTGCGTCACCGGAGTTGCAAACGCCGCTGCCGCCGAGTGTCAAACCGACGTTGGCCGCCGCCATGGATGCCGCCACCAAGCCGGTGTCGAGCGTGTTTGTTATCTCGCTCTATTCTTTTTCACGGGTGTTGCTCCGTCACCCGAAGCTGCGCTTCGTGCTAGCCGAGAGCGCACTCAGTTGGGGCATGCTCTATTTGGAATGGGCCGACCACCAGTTCGATCATGACGGCCTCTCGCGCGAAGGGTACGATCTGAACCCGTCACAGATGTTTAAACGCCAGTGCTTTTTTAACTCCTGGTACGATCCCATTGCGCCGTTCACCGACTACATCGGCGCCGATCATATTATGTGGTCGAGCAATTTGCCGCTCGCCAACTCCACCTGGCCGCGCACGCAGGAAACCATCGATCATTGTTTCAAGGGGGTAACGGCAGCGGACCGGGAGCGAGTTCTTTGGAAGAATGCAGAGAGGTTGTATCGATTATAGCTATTTAGCCGCTTTGGAGTTGAGCGGAGTTAGAGAACTCATCGATGAGTTATCCGAATGACATTTCAGTTTGTGCGTTATGTGGAGACAATGCGAGGGTTGAGCCCCAGCCCAGCAGAGATTCTTACAATGTAACTTGCAATAGATGCGGGATGTATTCCGTTCCGGGCATGTTAACGCGCACCGTCTTGAAAGGCCAAGACTCTGACTACGAAACGAAAGAGCTTTTCCCGTTTCTCAGAGCGTACATAAGGCAAGCCAATTTGCGGAGAGAGACTGTTCAGTTGACCGCGGACAATTGGCGAACTTTCGCGTTGGCTCATGAGGATGTGCCGTTTGTCGAAAAATCCGAGAAACTTTTAGATCTGATCATGAGACGGTCGAAACCTGGTGAACCAGCGAATGTGACTCCATGGAAGGATTTGTCTTTGGTAGATGCTCAAACCGAAGCCGAATTAAATTTTTTGCTTCAGCACTTGGTTGAATTGGACTTCATAAAGCATGCAGGGGGATTTGATTACACGCTGAGACCGAAGGCGTGGGAGCGATTACAGGCGAAACCTGTTGGGGGCACGCCTGGACGATGTTTTGTAGCAATGTGGTTTGACGAGTCGATGAATGCCGCATACGACGACGGTGTTTATCCTGCGGTCAAGTTAGACTGCGGCATGGAACCAGTTCGAATCGACTTGCTCCCGCACAATGATAACATCGTCGATAAAATCATTGTGGAGATTCGAAAGTGTCAGTTCATGATCGCAGATTTTACGGGACACCGAGGTGGGGTATATTTTGAAGCCGGGTTCGCCAAGGGGCTAGGGCGCGAAGTCATCTGGACATGTAGAGAAGACGACTTTGAGAATATTCACTTCGATATCGCTCAGTTTAGTCATATTGTTTGGAAAACCCCAAGTGAACTTCGATCGCGACTTGCGAACCGGATAAGAGCTACCATCCGGGGTGTGGCTTAGTTTTAACCAGATAAATCCCGGAAAAGAGACTCTTCGATTGTCGCGAAAGGCGCATGCCGTCATGTGGAGTGTGTCTTCGCTTCGTACCTGTGAGTCGATGGAAGAATATCAAAACGACGCGCAGGTGGCTGACCGTATGCGCAGCACCGCTTCCTGTTGAAACTGGCTCTTGTAAGTATCGATCACCTCGCGGATCGACTGCTCAGTGGCCGCATTGTCGGGATGTAGCAGCAAGAGGACATGGGAATCTTCGCGGACGATCTCGCCGTCACTGCCGCGCCACTGGCCCGAGGCACGTGATGACGTGAGACCTTGGGGAAACCGCGGTGTGACGGTATTTTCCAGGAATCCCGACCAGTCGTCGGGTGTAACGACGCCGTTGGGTTTCGCGGTGCCGAAGTAGAGCGAGTCCTGGATGGCTAGCGTGTCGCCGTCTTTGCAACGCACGATGTAGGTCGAGCCGCAGGCGCTGAAGGTAGTGGCGACGATGGCGAGAATAGCGAAGCGGAGAAGGCGCATTGTGATTCAGGAAGCTCTGAGGGCCGGATTGTCACAGAGTATAATTGCGGCCCTCATAGAATCAACGCTTTGCGAATGGGTATCAGGTCAAAGTTCAAACCCTTTCGGTTCCGGGTCCGAAACCAAATCAAACGCATTCAAACTGCAGGAAATCATCGCGTAGTAACCGATCGTCGCGGTAAGGTCGACGATGGACTGGACGCCGAGCCGGTCACGCACTGCGGAAAACGTGGGTTCGCTCACCCGATGGTTGCGCAGCAATTCATGCGCGTAGCGGATGATCATCGCGTCTTCTTCGGGAAACTCGGTGGGCGGCTTGCGCTGATAAATCGCTTTGATCGTCGCCGGGCTCAAGCCGTTGCGCTCGGCGTTGCGCACCTGGGCCGACCACTCGTGGCGGCACTCTAACTCTCGAACTGTCACGGAGACGGCGAGCGCTTTGATGCGCTGGTCGAGCTTTGCTTCGAAGCGCACATAGGCGCCGAGCTCGGCGGTGTGATGGGCGATTGACGGCACGTGGAGCAAGGCCGGGAAAACGCCGCGCACGGCGCCGCGGCTTTTGACGATACCGTCATAGACGGCGTGATGCTCCGCGCTCAATTGTTCTGTGGTTTCAACGAGTGGAATACGTGCCATGGCGTTCCCCTCAGGCAGCAACAAGATACGATATGCGTTTTCTACTCGACATCGCGGCCGATACGCAACCAATGGCGGCGTCGCTCAGTTGACAGGTCAGGTGGCATCGACTACCCTCGCCAAAGAAAGAAAACGATAGCGAGTCTCAGTCCTACGGGAGGAACGATGGCGTACGATCTACTTATCAAGAACGGCACAGTGGTGGACGGTTCGGGGCTGCCCGGGTATCGCGGCGATGTTGGGGTGAGCAGCGGCAAGATCGTTGAGATCGGCCGCGCCAATGGCACAGCCAAACAGGTGATTGATGCCGATGGTTTAACCGTGGCGCCGGGCATCATCGACAACCACACTCACTATGACGCCCAGGTGATTTGGGACCCGCTCTGCACCTACTCCTGTTATCACGGCGTAACCACAGTCGTGATCGGCAACTGCTCGCTCGCTCTGGCGCCGGCGCACAAGGAAGATCAAGCCAACCTCGCCGGGGTTTTGTCCCACGTCGAAGCGATTCCGCTGGAGGCCATCAATGCGGGCGTTAAATGGACCTGGGAAACCATCCCGCAGTACATGGACACCCTGGACCAGCGGCTCGGGATGAACGTCGCGACGCTGATCGGCCATTCCGCAGTGCGCCGCTACGTTATGGGCGAACCCTCACAAGAACGACAAGCCACTCCTGAAGAAATCGCCAAAATGAAAGCGATCGTCCGTGAAGGCATCGAAGCGGGCGCCATCGGCTTGTCTTTCGAGCGCAACCCGCGTCATTTCGATTGGGATGGCAAGCTTGCGCCGAGCAATCTCGCCACCGATGAAGAGATCGTCGAAATCGCCGGCGTCCTCGACGAAGTCGGCCGCGGCGTCATCCAGTGCGGCGGCGATCGCAAGCTTGGCACTAAAGTCGCCATGTCGACGCGCTGCCCGGTTTTCTACGGCAATATCACACAAGCCGCCATCGCTCCTGACCGCTGGCGCAATCAGCTCGACGGCACGGTCGAATTGATGCGCCAGGGCCACCGGGCCTATCAATTCGTCATGCCGCGGCCGGGCGATTTGCGCTACACGCTCAAGACGGCACAGCATTTCGATGCCATGAAAACTTGGAAAAACGTCATGCTGCTGCCGCTGGAAGCGCGCATGGCGGCGTTCCGCGATCCGGAAACGCGCGCCAAGCTGCACTTCGAAGCGGTCGAAACGCCGGTCAATCCGAACTTTGCCGGCGACTTCACCCGCCGTTGGGATTTGCAGTTCGTTTTCAAACCCGCGCTGGCGAAAAACCAGCACCTCGTCGGCAAGAGCATCGCCCAGATCGCCAAGGAGCAGAACAAAGACGTGCTCGATGCGTTTCTTGAATTAGCGCTGGAAGAGAAACTCGAGACTGAGTTTGAGCGGCGCGAAGTGAACAGCGACGAAGCGGCGATGAAAGCGCTGCTAACAAGTCCCTACACTGTCATTGGTCAGTCGGACGGCGGCGCGCACGTGGTCTTCCGCACCGATTATAGCTACTCGACCTACCTGCTGTCCCACTGGGTGCGCGAGAAGCAGATCATGCCGCTGGAGCAGGCGATCAGCAAGCTGACGTTTATTCCTGCGAATCTGTTTGGCATCTACGACCGCGGGCTGCTGCGCCCCGGCATGGCGGCAGACATAATGATTTTTGATCCGAAGACCATCGCGCCTTTGGAACCCGGTGAAGCCCACGACTTGCCTGGAGGCGCCAAGCGGCGCAAACAACTCGCTAAAGGCATCGAGTACACGGTGGTCAATGGCCAAACGTTGATCGAAAAGGGCGAGCACACCGGCGCGTTTCCGGGCCGGGTGGCGCGGAGCGCGCGGCCAGCGTAGGAAGATAAAAGTGGAATCAGGAAAGCGGAAAAACTGAAACGAGAAGAAAAGGCGGACCTGGGTGTCCGCCTTTTCTTCTTAACGCGGGCTAAATCCCCATCATCCCTTCAATCCCAACACTCCAGGCCGTTTTACGCAGCTTCCTCTCGAAACAACCCCACGCTTTCCAACACCGGCCGATCGGTCACCGAAAAAATAATCGCCGGCTCTTTCTTCGAGCGGTTCTCGAAGTGGTGCCAGTTCCACGACGGCACGAAAAAGCAATCGTGCGGGCCCCAGGGAAGTTCTTTGCCGGCGCCTTTCTTGGTTCCGGCAAAGGTCGCGCCTTCGCCCTGCATGACGTGATAGATGGTGCTGCTCGTGTGACGATGTGGAGTGGTGCTCTCGCCGGGCGGCAGCATTTGGATCCAGCAGCCGATGGTCGGCATGGTCGCGCCGCCAGTGATCGGGTGGGCATATTCCAGGAGCACGCTGTCATGCGGGTCGCGCACGCCGCTGGCGGCGACTTCGTTCAATGCTTTCAGAGTATCGCGCCATTTGTAGGTGTAGGGCAGGGCGGCGTTGCTGACGTTCGACATGCGCGGGCGAATCGCGCCGTATTGCTGTTTGCAATAGCGGTCGGGTTTGACGATCGGCTGTGACGGGCCCTCGGCGTAGTTCTCGTGAAAGTTGGCGTCGAGATAGCTGGTGAGCTGCGCGTCGAGCACGTCGAGCCAAATGAGATTTTTCTTGCCGTTGTTGAAGTGGTCGTGCCAAGTCCAGTGGGGCGTCAAGACGAGGTCGCCGGGCTCCATGAACATCTGCTCCCCTTCAACGTTGGTGTAGCCGGTGCCGTCGCCTTCGACGACGAAGCGCAGTGCCGCGGCGGTGTGGCGGTGGCACTCGGCGCGCTCACCCGGCTTGACGAGTTGGATCGACATTTGAATCGTCCGGCTGGTGGATTTTCTCTGTACCAACGACGGATTGACGAGCTGCACAGTGCGCCGCTTGGCCGCGTCGTCGATACCGCCCAATTTGATGACTTCGCCGGATTCAATCAAGCAGGAATAGATCGCCGACCACGGCCACATGTGCGGCACCAGCGGCTTGAGTTGTTCTCGGGATTGCCAATGGCCGCCGAGGGAATATTCGGCTAAGCGGTTGTGCAAGGCGATGACTTCAGGGGTTTCGGGGACGGCATGGGAATCGGCCATTAGCTTCTCCTGTTTGGTTTCTTAGGCGCTAACTTAACGCTGCTCGAATCGGGCTGTCAAACGAACTACTGATTTGACAGAGGGTGGGGCATCGGTTACGGTTTTCGCTATTAACCTGCGAAAGAGCAAAGCTTTTAATGGCCAAGAGCGAGCAAGCCCCACAATATCGCATCGAAGAATACGTTATCAAAGAGCCGCCGTATTACGTGCCGTGCGCCGACGAGATCGAAATTTTTGAGGCCGCTTACCGTCAGCGAGTGCCAGTGCTGCTCAAAGGCCCGACGGGGACGGGCAAGACGCGCTTTGTCGAATACATGGCATGGAAGCTGGGGCAGCCGCTGACCGTGGTCAAAGACGGTGCCGAGTCTCATCCCAACGGCGCGGTACCGCTGGTGACAGTCGCGTGTCATGAAGACTTGACGGCCAGCGATCTGGTTGGCCGTTATTTGCTCGACGCCAACGGCACGCGCTGGATCGACGGGCCGCTTACACGGGCGGTCAAAGTCGGCGGCATCTGCTACCTCGACGAGGTGGTCGAGGCGCGCAAAGACACCACCGTAATCATCCATCCGCTGACCGACCATCGGCGTTTGCTGACCATCGATAAGCTCGGCGAAGTGGTGGAAGCCGCGGATAGTTTTCTGCTGGTGGTTTCGTACAATCCCGGTTATCAAAACGTGCTGAAGGACTTGAAACACTCGACGCGGCAGCGCTTCGTTGCGCTGGATTTTCAGTTTCCAAGTCCCGACCGTGAAGCCAAGATCATCGACCACGAATCCGGCGTCGGTGCGGAAACCGCTTTGCAATTGGCAACGCTAGGTCACAAGGTGCGTAACCTGCGCGAACATGGCTTAAAAGAAGCGGCGAGCACGCGCGTGTTGATCTACGCCGCGCGTTTGATCAAGCAAGGGATCGCCGCGCGCCGCGCCTGCCATGTCGCCGTCACGTGGGGAATCACCGACGACCCACAGGTGCAAAGAAGTTTGGAAGAAGTGGTCGCGGCAATTTTTCCGTAGGTTCGATGTTACAGGGTCAAAAGCTGAGCATGCTTCGACTAGCTCAGCATGAACGGTTTTGTCTCCGTTCGCCCCTTTGGCAAGCTCAGGGCAGGCTCTGAGCTAGTCGCAGGGCTCCGATTGAGTCTAGACGAAATACCCGCCGACCACCGCTTCCTTCCAGCTTTTGATCACCGACGGCACTATCCCCGCGGGCAAATCTTTCTCCGCTTTCCAAAAACTATGCACGCCGGCGCCGAATCGCGTGATGCCAATTTTAGGCGCCGGTTTCATGGCGCGAAAGCCGGGAATAATCACTTCGCTGTAAACCTCCGGGCTATGATCGCGGCTGTCTTTGGAAATCTCGAATAGAAACGGCGGCACCGGTTTAACATTGGCGCCGGATATTTCCCGCGTGTAGCCGGTGAAGCGATTGACCAGCGCTTCGGTCTCTTCTTTGTTCATTTTCATGCGCGCCGCACTGACGCGCGCGCCTTCGGCAAGCGAGTCGGTGATCGCGTGGGTGACGAGATACTCCGCTTTGAATTGGGGCCGGCTCTTGGCGCGCTCCCACGAGTCCAACACATCTTCCATGAGAGCAGGCAAGCGCATCAACCCGAGGGGACCTTCTTGGCCGAGCGTTTCGGGACCCAGATAGCGCGCCAGATCGCGCCAGGTGCGGATGTAGAGTTCGTCGAATGGGTCGCTGCGTTTCTCGCCGACCTTGCCGTCTTTTTCAAAGCCGGCGATCTTGCCTAGCTCTCCGCCCCAAACGTCGCGCGCCGAGCAAAGATAGCCGAAGGGCGAATGCTCGGTGGCGCAAACCCCGGCCATGTTGGGAATACGCTGCGACAACATGCAGATGAACGGGCCGCCGGTCGAGTGGCCTTGGCCATAGACGGAAAATTCACCGACGGGAAAATGACGCCTGCAGGCTTCGATCATGCCTTCTTCGAACGCCGCCGGCCAGGCCGCCATGCGGTACCAGAAGATAGTTTCGGGCTTTGCCTTCGCCAACGTGCGGGTGCCGTAACGGGATTTTTTGGTGGGGTCTTTGACGACACTGTATTGATCGGGACCGATCAGCTCACCTTGCTTCCAGATCGGTGTACGCACCGTGCCGTCGGCGTGGATGGTGTCGTCCGGCCAGTCGCGGCTCGGGTCGGGGAAATAAAATCGTCCGGGAAAAGTGCCGGCAATGACACGGCAGCCGTACTTGCTGGCGAGCAGTTTGGCGTGGCGCTCGATGCCTTTGAAGTCGCTCGACCCGCCGTGGAGCAAAAAGAAGCCGATCTTCTTGCCGTCGGCCCCGGTTGGAATGCGGCTGGCATCCGTCGGTTCATGCACCACCATACCCAAGTCCCAGTCGAGACCGAGCACTTTGATGCGAAAAATATCTTCGGTGCTCTTGATCGGAATGTCCGACATCCCTAAGACTTCTTCGGTGTCTTTGATGCACTGCTCACGCGAGACAAATTCGGGCGGCGTCCAATTGGCCATTGTCTTTCTCCTATTGAGTATTGCTTCGATAAGTCGGTTTTACTCAGGCATGATTGGGGAAGTCAACCGGGTTAGAGTCTAACGTCTGGTGTCTAGCGGTTGGCGCCAGAATTCATGGCGTTGGACGCTAGACGCAAAACGCTAGCCTCTAGACCCCGAAGGCTAGACCCTAGGCGACAAACGCCGTATACAAAGTGCAGAGGAGTGACGATGAAAACCAGAACCGTTCTGATTGCGATGGGCGTAATCGTGCTTGCCAGCGCGTCGGTGTTTGCCGCCGACAAGCTGCGGGTTGTCACCGGCGGCTTTTCACCGAGCGTGCCGCCGTTTGTTACTTTTGCCAAAGCGCAAATGCTCAAGCAGGACCTCGAGATCGAAGACGTCATGATGAACAGCGGCACGCTGGCGGCGCAAACCTTGGCATCGGGACAAGTAAAAATCATCGTGACGACGAGCGCCGTCGTGCCGCAGTTCAACTTGGGCGGCGGCGATATGGTGATCGTCGCCGGGACTATCAACAAGTTGCCCTATCAGATCGTCGCCCGTGGCGAGATCAAGACACCGGCTCTGTTGAAGGGCAAGCGCGTGGCAATTAGCCGCTTCGGCTCGTCCTCCGAATGGCTCGTGCGTTTGGCGCTGACAAGAATGGGCCTCGACCCCGACAAAGATGTAACGATCATGCAGATCGGCGGGCAAACTGAGCGCTTTGCCGCGATGCAATCCAACACGGTGCAGGCGACACTGCTCGGGCCGCCGACCAGCACCATGGCAGTGCAGAAGATGGGCATGGTGCAGCTCGCCGATTTGACCGAATATGATACCACCTATCCACTGCAATCGGTGATTACCACGCGCGCCTATCTGAAAGAGAATCGCCCGATGGTCAAGCGGTTTCTGCGCGGATTAGGGTTGGCCTTCAGGCAGTATCGTGAGAATGCGCAGGAAGGCATCGCGTTTCAAGTGAAACAGTTCAAGCTGCCGCCCGATATGGCGGAGGCGGGCTACCGCTCGTCGGCCAAGGTCATGGAACCGGAGCTAGCGCTGCCCAACAACGCCGCGCTCGACATCGCGCTCAAGGAAATCGCCGGGCGCATTGAAAAAGCCAAGACCGTCACCGTTGCCGATTTGCGCTTGACTGATGATTCCGTGCGCAATGAGCTGGTGAAGGAAGGGCTATTCAAGAGGAACTAGTGTAGTGTCTCACTAATAGACGTACTTATTGTTGTGACACGCTCGCATGTGTTTCACCACGAAGATCACGAAGGGACACGAAGTTCGGAAAAGAGTTTACTTTTTCTTCTCTTAGGTTCGTGCACTTCGTGTCCTTCGTGGTGAAGATAACGGAAATCACAATGAAAGCGACTTTTCGCGACTATATTTCGGCCCTCGCCAACCATGATGAGTTGTTAGAAATCAGTAGGCCGGTCGACTTGCGCGACGTGGCTGCCTTGGTAGCGCAATCCGAGAAAGCTTTGCTGTTCAAGAACGTCGACGGCTACTCCATGCCGGTGGTCTCTGGGCTGCTGCAATCGCGCAATCGGATTGCGGTGGGAATGGGCGTGGCTTACGAAAAAATTGCCGATAAGCTGCGCCATGCTTTAGACAATCCAATTGGGCCGAAGACGACCCAAGACGCGCCAGTAAAAGAAGTCATTCGCACCGGTAAGGACGTCGATCTCTATGATCTGCCGGTGCCAGTGTTTTCGGTGATGGACGGTGGGCCGATGATTACGGCTGGAGTCGTCATCGCGCAGGACCCGGAGTTTGGCATCAACGCTGGTATCTATCGGTTGATGCTCAAAGAGCGCAACGTCACCGGCATCGATATCGTGACGCCGAACAATATGCGCAAATTCGTCGAGCGCGCCCTGGCCAAAAAACAGCCGCTGCCGGTGTCGATCTCGATTGGCACGCACCCTTACGAATTGGTGACATCCACTTTCAAAGCCAACCTCGGCGTGAACGAGCTTAGCTTCGGCGGCGGCCTGCGCGGCGAGCCGCTTCCTTTGGCAGAAGGTGTCACCGTGCCGGTGCCGTGCATCGCGGATGCGGAAATCGTTCTGGAAGGGGAGATACCGCCGGAAGGCTGGGTGCATTCCGAGGGGCCGTTCTCGGAATTCAATCGGCTGATGGGCGGGCTGCACATGAACCCGCGGGTGATCATCAAGTCGATCATGCATCGCAGAGACGCCATGTATTACGCATTGCAGATGCCCTGGGAAAACATCTGGATGTCGGCGCCGATCTACGAGGCTGCGGCTTGGCGCGTGCTGTTCGAAGCGGGCGTGCAGGCGACCGCGATCAACGTGACGCCGGGCGGCTGCTGCCATTGGCACATTATCGCGTCAATCAAAAAGGTCCCGGGCGACGGCAAGAACGCGATCATGGCGCTGTTATCGATCGCCGACATCAAACATGTGACAATCGTCGATGACGACATCGACGTCTTCGACCCCGTCGACGTCGAGTGGGCGGTGGCGACCCGGGTGCAGGCCGACCGCGACGTGCTGATCGTTTCCAACGCGCGCGCCAAGCCGCTCGACCCATCTTTGCCCCTACCGATCCATGGTAGGGTTCCGACTACAGCGAAGATGGGCATTGATGCGACGATTCCGGAGAACATTCCCGCGGAGCGCTACAAGCGCATCGTTTATTTTAATCAAGGCAAGATCAAGCTGAGCGACTACGTTGACACAGCGAAGGAATCGGCGAGGGCCGCGAAATCAAGTGAAACTGTCGAATCGCTCGCGACCAAGATAGAAGCCGCGCTGGGAAAAGCTCACTGCTTTTTCGCCGAGCTGTTAGAGATGTTTCCGGACGCAAACTACAAAACGGTTGCGACAGCGGTCAGTCGGCTTTACGAGGCTGGCAAAATCACCCAAGACAAAGATGGCAAGTTTGAGTTGAAGAGCTAAGCAACAACGTTCAACCGTTCGCCGCGATTGTGTAGAGGAAGACTTTGGTGGCCGCGCAGTCCGGAGCTCGCCATTGGTTTGGCCTAAGTCATCGCAGAATTCCACTTCGTAAACGTCTGCGGCTAGCAGTTCCACGACGGTTCCGACTTCACCGGTCTTAATAAGCTTTCAGGGGCTTACCGCCGCTTATTCTGGATCAACGTCCAGCCGATATCTCCCGCCGGCTTGAAGTCGTCGATGACCGACTGAAATATCTTTTGCAAGTTTTTCCACGGGTCTTCATCGCGGTAGAAGCGGTGCAGGAACAGCATGTCGGTGATCAGGCTCAACATCCAGTTAACGTTGGTGGTGTAGCCGAGTACGGCGCGGCAGCAGGAAGTGTCGAGGAACTTTTTTGCGAACTGTTCCCCGGTGCGGCCTTGGAGCACGCTACAGGCGGCGAAATAAACCAACTTCGGTTGGCTGCCGTAGTCTTTGAAGGCTTCGCAGAGGTGTTGTTCACCGATGGATTCCAAAACCGACTTCACTTCACTGGGCGCGCCATGGAAGGCGAGATAGCAAATCGGCGCATCGGACGCGCCGGGGTCGCGCCAGAGCAAGCCATCCGGCGCGGCGGTGTAATGCGCAAGGCCGCGCTGCGATTCGACGAAGCGGTGCGCGAGCTGCAGCGGTGGATCGTGCAGTGGCCCCATGGATTCGAAAAAGCCTTTTACCGACATCGTCTGGAACAGACGGTTATCCCAATAGGATTCCAAGACGACGAGCTTTGCCGGCACGCGCCGGCCGCGATCGACGCTCGGCCAGGTCGGATGTCCCGCGCGGGCGCAGGCGGCGAACCACTGCGGGGTTTCTTTAGGGCAGTGCTCAACGCAGCAACTGCTGCAGACCATGCTTTTGCCGTCATAGCAGGGAAAACAGTCCTCTTTGGCGGTCTGGTGCTTCCAGTAGCAGTTGGTTTCGGGTGTGGTTTCTTCGGCCATCCGAGCTCCTTGGTTTTAGAAAGAAGATGTAGACTGATCGGACCGATCCGACGGATCCGTCGGAATCAAACTATACAGCACGGCGTCGTGACTCATGCCGTGCATAAAAATGCGTCTCCGCAAAATCCCTTCTTTTTGCGCCCCGGCTTTCTCCGCGACCCGTTGGCTCGCCAGGTTTTTTGGGTTAACAACGATCTCCAAACGCTCAAGCTCGGTCTGCTCAAAGGCGAAGCGAGCGGCCAATCGGACGGCTGCCGTCGCCAAGCCTTTACCGGCCTCGCTCGTGCGCACCCAGTAACCGAGGTTGGCGAAGCGATTGGTCGGGTGAAGATCATTCAAGCCAATACCGCCTAGGAAGCGCCGCGTGTCGGTGTCGATGATGACAAACTGAAATTCGCGCTGCGCTGACCATGCCTCGCGTTGGCTGCGAATCCAGGTTTCCGCTTCTTCGATCGAGTAATCCGGCTTACACCATTCCAGCCAAGGATAGACTTCGCGGGTCGATTCTTGGGCCGCGGCGACCATCTCTTTGAGATCCGAGAACTGGTAGGGACGGATGGTAACCCGGCCGTCGGTGTAGCGTGTCTGCACTTGTGCTCTAAACTTTGGGCCGCGGATAGGTGCGGGTGCTATGCGCCAGCTGCATGCGCACCATCATCTCGGCAGTCTGAATGCTGGTCATGAGCGCGTCCATCACCGGCACGCCTAGTTCTTTGGCCATTTCCTGCGGTGAATATTGCACGGGCACCATGGTGACGCCCATTGGCACGATCAGGTCGGCGTCGTACTTGTCGATCAACTCACGCCCCACGTCGAGAAATCGGCCGCGCATGGCCTCGCGATTTTTGGTGCTCTCCGGCAGCGGTATACCGATGCCGCGAATGCCGACCACCGAATCTGCGACGCGCCAGGCGTGCATCTGCTTGCGCATGAACGGGATGCTCTTGTCTTCGTAGGCGATCACGCCCAAGCGATTGGTCAGTTGAGCCCCTAGATGCAAGACGGATTGGCCGGCGCCGACGACCGGGATGTTCACGAGATTGCGCGCAATCTCGACGCCCGCATCGAGCGTTCCGAAGGGCACGACCGCATCGTAGCCATCGGCTTCGGCTTTGATGGCGATCTCGGCTACCAGCGGCCCGGCGGACAGCGAATTGACCTGCGAGTTGGAGTGCTTGAAGAAGGTCGCTTTGATCACGCCAAAGCCGATCTCGGTGCCCGGCGACGCGCATTTGAGCACGGCGCTGCGCCGCCGCTCGGTTTCTTCTGGTGGATATTCACCCATGACGACCATGATTTTCATAGCTCAGCGCTCCTTCGATCCTTCGCGGAATATCTCGCATCCGTGCTAAAGCTGTCAAATCGAAGCGGGCGATGGGTCTTGACCCCACATCTCCTGAGAACACGAAACCCGAAGCCCGACACGCGAAACCGCGCGCAGCGCGCTTGCCTTGACACTGCGGCCAGCGGCAACTAATGATCGTAACATGCTCGTGAAAGATGGCACCCTGGGTCACATCGTTCTCAACGTTGCCGACTCCAAAAGATCGGAGACATTTTACCGCGAAATTTTGGGTCTCAAGGTTTCGGCGCGCAATCGCAAAGTCGGCTTGACGTTTTTGAGTTACGGCCGCGAGCATCACGACGTCGCCTTGATGCAGGTGCCCAAAGGGAAAAGGCAAGTGCGCAGTAACGGTGTGCCGAAGTTGCACCATTTCTGTATTTACGTCGAGTCCGACGACATCATCGATAAGATTTATCCCATCCTCAAACGCCGCAAGATCCCAGTCGTCAGTGGGCCGGAGACACTGATCGTCGCCGGCAATCGCTCGATCAGTTTTCTCGATCCCGACGGCAACCGGGTCGAGATTGCCTGCAACGCCAACAAGTTCCAGTTCGATAACCGGGCGCGAACAAGAAAATGATTCATTGCGGAGGCACGGAGCGCAGAGAGGGAAAAAAGACGGAGTTGGAAAATTGATTTTCATAATCCCTTCCCCGCTGTGTTCGCGGCGTCTCTGTGGTGAAATTCTTAGCATGGAGCAGTAATGTCGCGATTTGATTTTGACAGAGTGGAACCCTACGGCCAGGACGAGTTCATCGGCATGGTCAAGGCCGAAGCCTTGGACCGCAACGCCCGTTTGGATCACCCGTATGTAAAACTATTGGTGGATGGCAAATTGACCCGCGAACAATTGATCGATTTCGCCAAGCAGGATTACCAACTGAAAAAAGTTCCAAGCTGGTGGTCGGCGCAGCGGATCACCAACTGCCTGACCATCGCCGATCAGAAGGCGATCTCAAAGGCCTTTAGTGAAGAAATGGGTGGCACGGGCGACCGGTTTACCGGCCATCAAGCTATGTACCTTCAATTTGGCGAAGCGCTCGGTTTGCGTGCCGAGGATTTGGAACACGCGCCGGTGTTGCCGTCAACGATTTTGGCCGTGACGATGCTGATGCACATCAACAAATATCGCAGCACACCGGAAGGGCTCGCCTCGGGCAGCGTGCTCGGCGAGCAGACCAATGTGCGCGTGGCAAAAATGTTCGTGCCCGCCTTTGAGAAGCACTACGGTTTGCCGCGCGAGAAGCTGATCTGGTTCCTTGAGCATATCGAAGCCGATGAAGGCCATGGCGGCATGGGCGAAGAGTTCGTGCACAAATATTCCAAAACCAAAGACATGCAGAATAAGATTTGGGACACGATTATTCGGACCAAGTCTGTTTGGTGGATTTTCTTTGACGGTCTTTATTCGGCGCAAATCACGGGAACTAATTTGCCGCGGTATACAATCGGCAAGGACCTTCCCGAGTTCTTTCCCAACGAACCGTATTGAGGGCCCAACGCATGGATTTTCTCTCTACGTACAATCTGAAGAAATGGGTGGCGGAAAACCAATCGTTTTTCAATCCGCCGTTGCGGACCAATAAGTTGCTGGTTAGCCATAAAGATTTTCTCGTCATGATCCTGCGCGGGCCGAATACACGGCTCGATTTTCATATTCAACCCGGCGACGAATTTTTCTATCAAGTGCAAGGCGAGATGGAGCTGGTGGTGAAACCACAGGGAGAGCGGCGGCAGAATGTTCGCATCAAAGAAGGGGAGATTTTCGTGCTGCCCGGTGGCATGCCCCATTCGCCGCGCCGTTTTGACAACACCTGGGGTCTAGTGATCGAGCGCAAGCGCAAAGCCGATGAGAAGGAGGAGTTCGCCTGGTTTTGCGAAAGCTGCGACGAGGTGGTGTTGTCGCGTCCGGTGAGTCAGGGAAATATTCCCGAACAGGTCACCGCGGTCTATAGCGAGTTCAACGCTAACGCGGCTTTGCGCACGTGCAAATCGTGTGGCTATGTGTTTCCGGAAACACCGATGGCCGAACGGCTCACCTTTCTCGACGACAAGAAATAATCCTTTAGCGCCCGACCCAAATCGCCGATGTCACGCTTCTTCATTAGCTATGCGCGAGTCGATGCAGTGGGTGTCGACGCTATCGTCCGCGCTTTAGAGTTTCTCGGCCACGATGTCTGGATCGATCGCGAGCTGGTCGGTGGTCACAGGTGGTGGGATGCGATACTCGACAATATTCGCCGCGCCGATGTGTTTGTGGCTGCGCTGTCGGTGGACTCTCTTGAGTCAAAAGCTTGTCGTGAAGAATTGGGGTACGCGCGGGCATTGGGGAAGGTTACATTGCCAATCTTAGTTGGCGACCTTGGGGCGAAAGGTCTGCCCGCCGATTTGGCGGCGATCCGATTCGTCGACTATCGTGTACCGGAGGAACGAGCCGCATTGGCGCTAGCGAAAGCGGTCGGCGCTTTGCCGCCACCCATGCCGTTGTCTAATCCTTTGCCGGTTCCTCCGGAGCTCGGAGCGATTCAAGATCCGAGTGACAATTCGAGTATCGGCCCGGGGCTAGGCCGCCCGGGAAGTGTCTGGTTTTGCCGGCTTGTCTCAGCGTGTGCGATCTTTTTCTTTGTCATGCCGATCGCGATCATAGGAGGCGCTATGATCATGCTTATGATCGCGGGCATGATGGGTGTAGATTCAAAGGAGATGTCACCGCGTTGGACCTTGGCGGGGACGGTGCTAGTCGGATGGTTTTTGTGGCGATACATTTCACCGCGTCTGAAAAGCGCGTCGGCGAAGCTATTGTCTCGGTGGCGCATCCGCAGCGCAACGTCGTTCCTTATGAAGTCCGAGTCGCGCAAAACCGGCCGAGCCTGATTGTGGAGAAAGAAGGGAGCTATGTCATCTAGTTTTCAAGCAAAGTTCGGTTACCCTGCGGAACGCACCGCGGGCAAAGTCCGCCCGACCATGCACCCGTGGATTCAGGACTTTATCCGCCATTCCCCCTTCTGTGTCATGGCGACTAGCAATACCGACGGCGATTGTGACGCCTCACCCAAGGGCGGTAAACCAGGTTTCGCCAAGGTGTTGAACGCCAAGCCGCTATTTCTCCCCGACGTCGCAGGCAACAAGTTGTTTCATGGCTATGGCAACATCGAGAGTAATCCCAAAGTCGGCCTGATTTTCTTCATACCGGGTGTTGGCAACACGGTGCGGATCAATGGCCGGGTCAAGATCGTCGATCGCAGCGACATGAACGGCGCGCAGCTCGAAGTTTTCAACGCCGACAAGAATGCCGAGATCCTGCAAGGCTTGTTGATCGATGTGGAGCAAGCCTACAGCCACTGCCCGCGCGCACTTAAGTTCTCTAAACTATGGGACGTTGAAGAGATCACGAAAAATGAGGGCACGCCGCCGGTGGGGGTGAAGGAGCCGGGGATCTAAGCGTCGTAGATTGAGTTTGTTCAAACCTAGCGAAATATGTTTTATGAGCGCCCGCGCCCTGGCGCAGGCGCTGCGCGCGCGCGCAGTGAGCGCGCGCGAAGTGATGGGCGCTTTTCTCGCGCAAATCGAGCGCTTCAATCCAAAGATCAACGCCATCGTCGCCAAGCTGCCGGATGAGCAATGCCTCGCGCTGGCCGACGAAGCGGACCGGCGGCTCGCGGGCGGCGAAAGTGTTGGACCGCTGCACGGACTGCCGTTCGCCTTCAAAGAGCTGGATCCCGCCGTCGGCTTTCCGATGACGCGCGGCTCGCTGATTTTCAAAGGTTTCATGCCGCAGGAAGATTCCGTATTGGCCGAACGGCTGCGCCGCGCCGGCGTGATTCCCATCGGCAAGACCAACATTTCCGAGTTTGGCATGGGCTCGCACTCGTACAATGCTGTCTATGGCAAGACTCTTAATCCCTACGACTTGACCAAATCCGCAGGTGGGTCGAGCGGCGGCGCCGGGGCGGCGCTGGCGGCGGGTTTGCTGCCGCTAGCAAGCGGCAGCGATCTTGGGGGTTCGCTGCGCAATCCGGCCAATTTCAACAATATCGTTGCGCTGCGGCCGACGGTGGGGCTCGTGCCTGCAGCGCCCACCGCTCTGCCGTTTCTTGGCTTCACGGTGAAAGGACCGATGGCGCGCTCGGTCTCTGACGTGGCGTTTCTGCTGAGCGCGATGGCGGGCGCCGATGGGCGCGATCCGCTCTGTTATCCGTCCGAGCTGAATCAATTCGCTCAACCGCTGGAGCGTGATTTCAAAGAGGTGCGTGTCGCTTGGTCGCTCGATTTGGGCGGCTTGCCCGTGGACGCGCAGGTGCGCGCGGTTTTGGCACAGCAACGCAAGACGTTTGAAAATCTTGGCTGTGTGGTCGAAGACACTTGTCCGGATTTCTCTGACGCGGACGAGGTCTTTCTCACCCTGCGCGCGTGGCACTATTTTCACACACTTGGCCCGCTGCTCGAAAAGCACCGCCGGCAAATGAAACCGGAAGCGGTATGGCAGATAGAGTCGGGCAGCCGTTTAAGCGGCGCTGAGGTGGCGCGGGCGATGGCCCGACATGGCGCCTTGCTCGAGCGCCTGCGCCAGTTCTTCGAGAAATATGAATTTCTCGTTTGCGTTGTGAATCAAGTGCCGCCCTTCGACGCAACGGTCGATTGGCCCCATGCAATCGACGGCATCAAGATGGAGAGTTATCTGGACTGGATGAAATCGGCCTACTGGATCACGACGACGTTCGGTCCCGCCATGTCAGTTCCCGCTGGATTTAGCTCAAACGGGCTCCCCGTGGGCATCCAAATCGTTGGCCGCCATCGGATGGATTTTTCCGTGCTCCAAATGGCGTACGCTTTCGAAAAATCCACCGGGTTTGGTCATACCCCTCCATCGATGGTCTTGGAAAAGTAAATCCTTAGACGGTGTTTTTCGCATGCCCTTTCGGGGGCTCGTTCCGGCCGCCCTAAACCGCGGGCATATTCTAAACGACCGCATGTTCGGCTTGGTCAACGCTGTCGGCGGTGACGACGACGATTAGAAGAGAAAATGTGTAGGGACAGGTCGCGACCTGTCCCTACAGCTTATTTCTGCTGGTAGAGTCTCGTCGCGAAGCCGCTCTTCTCGATCTCACGCATGATCGTGCCGTCGATGAACTGCTCGGGCTTGGCGGCTTTGGCGCGCGAATCTTTTTCCGCCATCCAAGTAAGTTGGGTTTGGATGGCGGCGGGGGAGACATGCGGAATCGGCTGGTATAACTCTTTGTAGAGCTTGTAGACGTCTTCGAGCGCTTCGCGGTCGTCGATTTTGAGATACTTTCTCAAGGCGGCAATCGAGGGCTCCGGGTTTTGTTTAACCATGTAGATGCCTTCAACGATGGCGCGCATGTAGCGGGTCACGATGTCGGTCTGCGCTTTTACATAGGAGCGGGTCGTGATCACCTCGAGCTGCGGGAAAGGGATATCGTACTGCGTCGGGTCGGTGAGGATCGTGAAGCCGCCCTTCTTGCCCACTTGGAAAAATTCCGGCGTCAGCACCGTGGCATCGACGCTCTTTTTGCTCAGCGCAGAAAGGCGCGTGCTGGTGCCGCCGGTTTGAAGAATCGTCACCTCTTTATCAGGCACTAAGCCATAGCGTTGCAGAATCAGCCGCGCGGCCAAATCGGAGGCGCTGCCAAAGCGCGATACCGCCAGCCGTTTGCCCTTCAGTTGCTCGAAGGAACGAATCTCCTTCTGCGTCAGCAGCGCATAGGGCATGCGGCTTTCGATGCTAGAGATCGAGATAATGTCGCTGCCGGCCAAATTGCTGCTGACCGCCACAGTACCGCCGCCCATGGCAATCTGCGTTTCACCGGCGGTGAGCGCCTGCACGGTGGTGACGCCGCTTTCGATCAGCACAACGTCAACGCTGAGCCCGTGCTTCTCGAAAACTTTGGCTTCTTTGGCGAGCCAATAGGCCGCCATGTTGGCGGTGAGCGCGCTGTAGGAGGTCTTGAGGCGGGTGAGTTGCTGGGCGTGGCAGACGCTTGCGAACATCACAAAGAACATCAGACCGATCGGTCCGATCCATCGGATCGGTCGGATCATTTTTCACCTCCAAGTAAAAACTCAGTCAGCACGCGATTAAACTCCTCGGTCTCTTCGATCTGCGGCTCATGCGCTGAGTGCTTAAAACGGTGCACCTGCGAGCCTGGCACGATCTTTTGAAAGTTAACGTCCCAGTCGCTTTGGTTCAATGGGTCATGGTCGCAGGACATGATCAATAACGCAATCGACAATCGCGAGAGCTGCCGGACGAACTCGTCGGTGGTCGAGCGCACCTGGTGCGCTGGGCTGCGCAGGCGCGCCGCGGATAACGTCTCCCAGGCGCCGGGAATAATCGACGCCTCGTAGCGCTCGCGGATGTTTTCTTCGCTCTGCCATTTCTTGTCGTGGTAGAGCAACGCGACGATCTTTTTCATGTTATCAAACGAAGGTGTGTAGTTTTCCAGATCGGCCTGGGAGTTGGTCTTGAACACGCTGGCGTTGCCGCAGATGGTGACCATTTTGAGAATCTGCAGCGGCGCCGGCTTTCGCACCGATGCACGCAGTACGAGCCCGCCGCCGGCTGAGTTGCCGACGAAGTAGGCTTTGCCGATGCCAAGCGCTTCGAGAAAACGCTGCAAATGCTTGATGCGCAAACCGGCCGGATCGGAAAAACTGTAAAGCTTGTCGGTTTGGCCCCAGCCGAGAATGTCGGGTGCAACGACATGAAAGCGCTGTGCCAACGCGTCGATGTTGTGGCGCCAAGTAATCTCCGCCGAGGCGCCATACTCGCCGCCGTGCAGCAAAACCAAATCGGGTCCGCTGCCGGCCTCGAGGAAGTGGGTGCGGATGTCGCCGACGAGAATGTTTCGATGCTGGTACGCCGCCATCGAACCTTCCTAGAGAAAAGAGACGCCGCCATCGACGGCGACGGTCTGGCCGGTCATGAAATCGCTCAGCGGCGAGGCCAGGAACAGCATGGTGCCGACCAAGTCCTTGGGCAATTGCAATCGTTTCAGGGCGCGATCGGCCAAGCGCGCGCCGCGCATCTTCAGCACTTCTTCGCTGGGATTCTCTTCCGACAAGGTCGAGCCCGGCGCGATGGCGTTGACGTTGATGTTGTCGTCGCCGACTTCGCGCGCCAGGCAGCGGGTGAAGCCGATGACGCCGGCTTTCGAGGTCACGTAATGAATCCGCCCGGCGCTGCCGTTGAGCGCGGTGCCCGACGAGATGTTGATGATTTTACCCGATTTCTGCTTGCGCATGGTCGGCAGCACGGCGCGGCTGCAGAAAAACAGACCTTTCAAGTTGACCCGCATCATGCGGTCCCATTCATCGGGGTCGATGCTGTCGATGCCGCCGCGGTTCATCGGAATCGTCGAGAAGATTGCCGCGTTGTTGACCAAGACATCGATGCGGTTGAACTTGTCGAGCGCCAGCGTCGCCATGTCCTTGGCCGATTGCTCGTTGGCAACGTCAACTTTAGCGGCAAGCGCCTTGCCGTCGAATTGCTTGACCACTTCGCCGGCAACTTTTTCCGCCGCCGGTTGATCGATGTCGGCGACGACAACGCGCGCGCCGGCTTCGGCGAAGCCGTGACAATAGGCGCGGCCGATGCCGTGGCCGCCGCCGGTGACGATGACGACCTTATCTTTCAGTCCTTCAATCATAACGTTCTCCTTGGTTCTGGCTGGCAGCAAAATAGCCCTTAAAAGTTTGTCGAGTCAAGGCGAGGTGTGGCGATTTGCAGAAATTTAAGTGCTATGATGCCGCGCGTATGAACGCCTTGTCTATTCACTCACCACAAAGCGCACGAAGGACGGGAGTGGGAATCGTGACTCGTGCTCGTGGTGCGATTCTCATCATCATCTTATTTTTCGCATTACTCGGTGTCGCCCGGGCCCAGGACGATCCCACCGATAAGCTGCCAATGTACGGCCAGCCGTCCACGGCTCGCTCCGAAGCGCTCAAGAAAGCCGATGACGTGTTTGTCCGCGAGTCGTCGCTGCGTTATGGCAATCGCAACGCGGCCAGCCGCGCGCTGGCGCTCGAAGGTTGGATCGCGGCGCGGCGCGGCGTGTTCGACGTCGCCATGCGGCGCTTCAATCAGGCATGGTTGTTGAATCCGAAAAACTATCAGTCGTTCTGGGGATTCGGCGCAGTCCTGAGCGACCAGGGTAAATTGCTCGAAGCCGCTGAGCAGTTGGAAAGCGCGCGCCAGTTGATCGACGAGCCGGCGCAGCGGCCGGCGCTGTTGGCCGATCTAGGGTCGGTTACTTCGGAATATGCCGCGCGCCTGCCCGCCGCACGCCAGCTCGATCGCGCGCAATATTTCATCAGAGCTAACCAATACTTCACCGAGTGTTTGGAAAACAATCCGAACTTCGCGGTGGGCTGGCGCGAATGGGCGATTTCGTTGTATGACCAGGAGCGTTACTCCGAGGCCTGGGTCAAAGCGCAGCGCGCGCAAGAGTTGAAGGCTGAGCCGTTTGCGCCGGAATTTATGAAAAAGCTGCGCGAGCATGTGCCGCAGGCCAAATAATAGACTGATGCTTGCGCAGCTCCGCCGCTTTCATGTTTCCAGTCGGCCGAACCTGCTAGTTTTTGTCCTATTCGCCTACTGGCCGGCTTTGCTCGCAGCGGCGGAGCCGAATCCAGGCGAAAAATTCTTAACCGTTTGGGCGGGCACGTTGCCGATCATTATCTCCGCACCCCACGGTGGGCGGGAGCCTTTGGCGGGAGTGGCACAACGGCGCGGCGTCGGCGTGCCGCAGTTCGTCACCGGCCGGGATACGCGCACCGACGAGTTGGCCGAAGCCGTTGCGGGCAAGCTGGCCCATACCTTTCGTGCAAAGCCGTTTTTGGTCGTGGCCCGCTTCGAGCGCAAATACGTCGACGCCAACCGGGCGCGCCACGCAGCGTACGAATCCGACGGCGGCAAACTGTACTACGATGCCTATCACGACGCGCTGGGCGAGGCCTGCAAATTCGTGCGCATGGAATGGGGCAGGGGGATCTTGCTCGACATTCACGGCGAAGGCGCAGATCCCGAAGCTGTTTTTCGCGGCACCAATAACGGCAAGACCGTACAGACGCTAGTCGGCCAATTCGGCCAGGAAGCTGTGAGCGGCAGTAAGAGCATCACCGGTCAATTGGCTGAGAAAGGCTACAAGGTCTTTCCTCCCAACGGTTCATCGGACAAAGAGCAGCGTTACGTTGGCGGGTTTATTGTGCAGAACTACGGCAGCCACAAGGCCGGCGGGGTGGACGCCATACAGCTCGAGTTCGGCACCAACCTGCGCCAGCGCGCGGTTCTTGAGCGTACCGCTAGCGACGTTGCCAGTGCTGTGACCGTCTTCGTGAAGAACTATTTGCCCATGAACCGAAGGACTGCGGAGCCAAAAACCGCGACCGTACCGTGATTGCATACACAGCGGGTGTATATGACCCCATGTCGTGAGTGCCACCAGCCGATTTCTGAGCAAGCTTCATCATGCCCAAACTGCGGGGCACCGATGCCGGCGCGGGCAAAGTGGGACGGCTGGGGTTTCGAATACAAATCGCGGAGCGAGCTCTTCGGTTGGCCGCTTGTCCATGTCTCGTTCAAGTACCGTCCGAATCGCATGCCGGTGCCGGCCAGAGGTATCATCGCCATCGGTCAGTTTGCCTGCGGCGGACTGATGATCTCTCAGTTTGGCGTTGGCCTCGTTAGCATCTCGCAGTTCACCATTGCCGGTTATGCCTTGGCGCAATTTGCCATCGCCTACGCGTTGATCGCCCAGATCGGCCTCTACCTGAGCCACGGCCGCGGCCAGTTGGTCAAGCACTGGGCCGAGCTAGTCGGTTATTTGTAGAGCTGGCGCCCACAGCGGGCGGGGTTCCGAACATGGTTGTCTCCGTCTATCAGCTAAAACCCCGATTCCAGTCGTTGTTGCGGCCCGCGCTGGCTTTTCTCGCCCACGCCGGCGTCACCGCCAATCAGGTGACGGTCGCCGCGCTCTTGCTGTCGGCCGCGTTCGGTCTGTCGATCGCGTGGTTCGCGGCGGCGCGTTGGCCACTACTGCTATTGCCGCTGGCGCTATTGGCGCGCATGGCCCTCAATGCAATCGACGGCATGCTGGCGCGCGAGTACGGCATGAAATCCTCGCTCGGTGCGATCCTGAACGAGCTGGGTGACGTGCTGTCCGATACGGTTCTCTATCTGCCGCTAGGGTTTCTCCCGGGGATCGAGCCAGCTTGGCTCATTGCGGTGGTGACCCTTGCTATTCTCAGCGAGATGACCGGCGTGCTGGCGGTCATGATCGGCGCGCCGCGTTGCTATGACGGGCCGATGGGTAGGAGTGACCGAGCGTTCGTCTTTGGGCTCGTGGGTTTGTTGATGGGGCTGGAAATCTTGCCGGCGCGCGGGTTCGACTACGCCATGATGGCGATGTTGCTGCTCCTGACGCTGACAATTTTCAACCGGGCGCGGCACGCGCTGCGGGAGGCTGCGTGAGTTATTTGGGTGTGAGTGCCAACGTCTTGGCATCCCTCGCCGGGCTCTATGCGATCCTGATCGCCGCCTCACTCTACTTGATACTTTTGCGACTGCGCGCGCCGGGGAAAGACTATGGCGAGCTTGTCCAGCGCATTCGCTCCTGGTGGATCATCGTCACGCTCTTTACTTTGGCGATCGTGCTGAGCCGCAGCGTTTCGGTGGTGTTCTTCGCCTTCGTCAGCTTTCTCGCACTCAAAGAGTATCTGACCATCATTCCGACCCGGCGCGCCGATCGGCGCGTGTTGTTCTGGGCCTATCTGTCCATCCCCATCCAATACTATTGGGTGGCTCAGGCGTGGTACGGCATGTTCATTGTTTTTATTCCGGTCTACGTGTTTTTGTTGTTGCCCATGCGCATGGTGCTGATCGGCGAGACCAAAGAGTTTCTCCGCGCCGCCGGCACGCTCCACTGGGGCATCATGACGCTGGTGTTCGGCATCAGCCATATTGCTTATCTGCTCGTGTTGCCGGAATCGAAAAACCCGCTGGCCGGTGGCGCCGGCTTGGTTCTGTACCTGGTGTTCCTGACCCAGTTCAACGACGTCGCGCAATATTGTTGGGGCAAGCTGTTCGGCAGCCACAAAATCATTCCCAAAGTCAGTCCCAACAAGACGTGGGAGGGCTTTCTCGGCGGCGTCGCGACGACAGCGACGTTGGCTGTTGTGCTGGCGGGGTGGCTGACACCGCTGCGCTGACAGATGGCGCTTGTGGCCGGCTTGCTGATCAGCTGCGCCGGCTTTGTCGGCGACGTCACGATCTCGGCGCTGAAGCGCGATATCGGCTTGAAGGACACTGGCAACATTTTGCCCGGCCATGGCGGCATTCTCGATCGCATCGACAGCCTCACTTACACGGCGCCGCTGTTTTTTCATTTCATTCACTACCTGCACTACTGAGATGGCAACCCTCCTGCGGTTTTTGTTCTATGGCGTCTTTATTCGCGTACTCGTCTGGATTGTCCTCGGTATCAATGTCCGCCATCGCGAACGGCTGCCGCGGCAGGGCCCGGCGGTGATCGTCGCCAATCATAACAGCCATCTCGATACCATGGTGCTGATGACGCTGTTTCCGCTGCGGCTCTTGCCCAAGCTCCATCCGGTGGCGGCAATGGACTATTTTCTTCGCTCGAAAATCTTTGCTTGGTTCACGCTGCAGGTTGTCGGTATTTTGCCGATCAAGCGCACCGTGCAACGCGGCGACGACAACCCCCTGGCGCCCTGCAACCATGCCCTGGCCGCGGGAAAGCTCCTGATCATTTTCCCAGAAGGCAGCCGCGGCGAGCCGGAGCAGCTGCAGAGTTTCAAAGGTGGCATCGCCAGATTGGCCGAGGCAAATCCGCGGGTGCCAATTGTTCCAGTATTCCTGCACGGCCTGGGTAAGGCGCTGCCGAAAGGTGAAGCGATCTTGGTGCCCTTTTTCTGCGACGTCTTTGTCGGCGAGCCGCTGTTGTGGAACAGCGATCGGCGTGGGTTTATGCATCAGCTCGATGAGCGCATGAAACAGTTGGCAGGCGAGGGAAACTTCCCGTCGTGGGAGTGATCGACGGGCGGCGCACAAAGAGTTTCGAGTTCCGGGTTTTGCGTTCCGAGTTGTCCACCGGAAACCCCAAAACCCAAAACTCGCAACCGTCTTCCCTACACCGCGATGGTTTGCCCGCCGTCAACTACGAGCGCGTGGCCGGTGACGAAGGACGCCTCGTCGGAGACTAAAAACAGCACGCCGTAGGCGATTTCTTCGGGCCGCCCCATGCGTTTCATGGCCTTGTTGCTGGCGCCCATCTTGGCGCGTTGCTCGTCAGTCATACCTTCGCCCAACGTCGGCCGGGGCGGGAAGCCGCGGAAGCGCGGCGTCTCGATGGCGCCGGGGCAGACGGCATTGACGCGAATTCCCAGCGGGCCGTAGTCAATCGCCATCTCGCGCGTCAAGTTGATGATCGCTGCCTTGGTGGCGCAGTAGCCGGGATATTCCGGTGAGGCGAGCAGGCCGAAAGTCGACGCGGTGGTGACCATACTGCCGCTGCCTTGCTTAATGAAGGTCGGCATTATCGCCTTGGCGCCGCGGTACATGGCGTTCAAGTTAGTGTTCAAGACAAAGTTCCACTCTTCGTCGGTATGCTCGTGGACTTTCTTGCGAATGCCGGCGCCGGCGTTGTTGTAGAGGATGTCGACTCTGCCAAAGGTCTCGACGGCGCTCTTGACGGCGTTGTCCAAATCTTCCTGCTTGGTGACATCGCAGTGGAGAAACAGCGCTTCGCCCTTTTCTTTTTCCCTGATGAGTTCATCGATGCGCGGCGATATCGTCTCCTGGATATCGCAGCAAACTACTTTCGCCCCTTCGCGGGCGAACAGCCGTGAGGTGGCGCGGCCGATGCCGCTGTTGGCGCCGGTGACGATCGCCACTTTGCCTTTCAAGCGCCCCAGTCCGGGACGGAGCATGTCATGTTCGTCTCTTAGAATAGTTTCTGCCATGGGCGGATCTCCTTCGATTGCGCAAATTCTAAATCACTTATCCTAGTCTGTGAAAATAATGCAACCGCGCGTTGGGGCATGATCGAAGCAAAAAAAAGCGAGCGCCGCGCGTGACCGTCGCTTCGAAGCATCCGCGGGCGGCCGTCGCGGTGACTTATCTCTTGTAAAGCTGTTTGAAGAAGCCGGATTTCTCCAACTCGCCGACCAATGTCATGTCGATGTAGGTTCGGGCGTCGGCGCTGCCCGCCTTGGGATTGCGCGGCGCCAGATCGTCGAGCATGGTTTTGACGCCATCCGCCGTTGGATAGGGGATCTCGGGAAAGATCGCCGCGTAGGTCAGGTAAGCGCGTTCGAGTCCTTCGGGGTCGGCGACGCGGAGATTTTTCTGGAAGATACCCTTGGCGTATTCCTTTTCGGTCTTGATGATATGGATGGCTTCGGACATCGCTCGGGTCAGCTTTAGCAATAGCGGTCGCTTCGCCTTGATAATCGCTTCACGGCTGAGGATGCCGTTCCACCAGAAAGGGATCTTCAGCTCCGAAACGGGATAAAGGCTGCGAAAGCCCAATCTTTCGGCTTGGGTGAGAAACGGCTCCGGCATGATGGTGAACTGGGTGAGCCCCTTGGAGAGGGCGGCGAAGCGCTCCGGATTGCCGCCGACGGGAATGATTTTGACGTCTCTTTCCGGATCGATCCCGAGCTTGCGCAGGGCCAGCCGCAGGCCGAGATCTGAGGTGCTGCCGAGGCGATTGACGCCGCCGACCTTTCCCCTCAGCTGCTCGACTCTCGTGATGTTAGAGAGCGAAATAATGTGGTCGACAAAGGTCGGCACGACGCCGAGAATCATCACGGTGTCTGCGCCTTGCAGTCTGGAGCTGGTGAGGGTGGTGACCGAAACGCTTGCGGCGTCGATTTCATTGGCCAGCAGTGCCTGAAGGACGGTCGGGCTGGCACTGATGGCGATGACTTCCGGATTGACGCCCTGCTTCTGCAATAGTTTGCGATCTTCCATGACCCAGATGGGACTGTTGGTCGGACTAAACCCCGCCCAAGCCAATCGTAGCCGCTCCTGCGCGTGTGCCGCGGAAGTCAGTGCAGCCGCGAGGGTCAAAGCCAATATCAAGGTCGTGTGATGCATCGAAAACACCTCCTACAACTTTGGACGTAGCAGGCGCCATATTCCTTAAATCAATCCACCAGTCAACCACCTGCGAGATTTTTCCCTCCGGTTTGGAAAGAAGACTCATTGACTCAGTATCCCATTTGATATATTAGAAGCACGGCTGACGGAGGCTATCATCATGGCAGGCAAGGGAATTCTCGTCACAGGCGGCACAGGTTTGGTGGGTGCCTATGCGGTCGGTATGCTGCTCGACCGCGGCGAGCGCCCGGTCATATTCGATGTTGCGCTCAATGAGAGGCTGCTCAACGCCGTCGGGGTCGACCCGAGCAAAGTAACGCTGGTACGCGGCGACATGATGGACCTGCCGGCGATCATCTCGGCGCTGCGCGACAACGACTGCGATCAAATCATTCATCTCGCCGCCTTCCTCGGCGAAGAGGTGCAGCGCCGGCCCTATAGCGGCGTGCGGCTCAACTTCATGGGCACGATCAATGTTTTCGAAGCGGCCCGGCTGGAAAAGGTGAAGCGCGTGGTGTTTCCCAGCTCTGGGACGGTTTATCTCGGTTCTCTCGGCGAGGGACTCACCAAGATCGACGAGAGCATACCGATGAATCCGCCGTCGGTCTACGCCGCCACCAAGGCGAGCTGCGAGTTCATGGGACGCGCCTACGCCAAGCGCTATGATTTCGAGTTTATCTGCCTGCGCTACACCGGCGGCCTCTACGGGCCGTCGCCGGCGGCGCTCAAAGCCACCCGTGAGATCGCCATCCAGCAGATGATCCGCGCCGCGGTGAAAGGCGAGTCGGCCAAAATTAGCTGGCCCTACGGCCCGGCCGAGATTCTCTACGGCAAGGACGCCGCCAAAGGCACCGTGCTGGCTGTGATGAAAGACAAGTTCAAAGACACGCTGTTCCACATCGGCAACAACGACCTGGTCAGCGGTGAAGACATCGTCCAAGCGATCCGCAAAGCCTTCCCCGGCTCCAACATCGAGATCGCCCGCACCCAGAACCCCATGCCCTATCCTGACTCACGCTTGTCGAGCGACTTCTCGCGCGCCAAGGAGCAGTTGGGCTATGAGCCCGACTATCCCATCGGTAAAGCCGTGGAGGACTATGGTGCGACACTCAAGAGGCTCGAAAACCTCTAGTTCATTCCCCTACGACTGAAGCCGCAATTAATCGTTTCGTCTAACTAACCAAGAGACGTGTGAAGACGGGTGTAACCGAAAACGATCACTGCAGGGGTGACAGATTGATAACGAGTAGGCGTTTGTTCGTACTGATATTGAGTTCGCTATGGTTCGCTCAGGTGCTGCATGCGGCTCAGCCGGCGGCCCCGAAAGCGAGTTTCGATGAAAAAGCCGTGGCCGAGTTCTATCGCGGCAAAACCCTGCGCATCGTTGTCGGCTTCTCGGCCGGCGGCGGCTACGATCAATACTCCCGCGTGATCGCGCGCCATCTGTCGAAACATATTCCCGGCAATCCCAACGTGTTGGTCGACAACATGCCGGGAGTGGGCAGCATCATCGCCGCCAACCATGTTTACAACGCCGCGCCCAAAGACGGCACCGTAGTCGGTAATATCTCCGGGCCGATCGTTTTGGAACAGCTCTTCGGCGCGCCATCGATCCAATTCGACATGGGCAAGTTCCGCTATTTGGCCGTGCCGGTGAGCGAAAGCTACCTGATGATTGCCATGAAACGCACGGGCATCACCAAGTTCGACGATGTGCGCGGCGAGAACGGCAAGCAGCTCAGCATTGGCGCCATCCCAGGCTCGACGGTGGAACATGCGCCAATCCTGGTCCGTGAAGCACTCCATACCAATCTTAAAATCGTTTCCGGCTACAAAGGCACGGCCGACGTGCGCCTGGCAATGGATAGCGGCGAGGTGGATGGTTTCTTCAACACCTGGACGTCGTCCAAAGTGACCTCCATGGACAAGGTCAAGAGCGGCGAATGGGTGGTTCTCGCTCAGCTCACGGAAAAACCGCTAAAGGATCTAATCGTACCCAATGTGCCGACCATCCAACAGATCGCCCGCTCCGACGAACAGCGACTGCTGCTCAAGTACGGGACCAGCACGCCCAACGACTTCGGCAAGGTCTACGTCCTGCCGCCCGCAACGCCAGCGGACCGCGCCGCGGCTTTGGAAGCGGGATTCGCGCGTGTATTCAAAGACAAAGGATTTCTCGCCGATGCCGACAAGGCGCGGCTCGATATCGATCCGCTGATCGGCAATCAGATCACCAAGCTGGTCACTGAGTTCCTCGGCATGCCGAGCGATGTGAAAAACAAGCTGCAAACGGTCCTGAAATCGCCGGTAAAAAAATAACCAACTCAAGCCGAGAAGGAG
>Ga0194132_10001559_pt1 | contig 46206 bp, 31 predicted proteins | sample TA2KigOf80mmetaG_FD_148612 | JGI IMG/M metagenome (GOLD analysis project Ga0194132, IMG submission 148612) | Freshwater microbial communities from Lake Tanganyika, Tanzania - TA2015054 Kigoma Offshore 80m | ecosystem: Environmental > Aquatic > Freshwater > Lake | place: Tanzania: Lake... | reverse complement strand
CCAGAATTCCGCTTCAATCATTGACCGGGCGGGGCCGCAAAGAAGGCTGGTCTGCGCGAGTTCACTCCGTAAATGAACCGCGCAGCGTCAAAAAAGCAATTTCCTATCAGTTTGCAAAAGTCACGAAAACGATGCTTGCCAACGATCCGTGAAGGCGCAAAATCACAGCCAATGAACCCGACGCAAAAGCAATTCTCCCTGAAGCGCGCAGCGTCAAAGCAATTTCCTATCAGGAAGAAAGGAGACTTGAATGAAGGTTCTAGGTTATCTATGCTATGCGTTTGCCGTAATTGACTTCGCTGGGATGTTCTTCGGCTACGACCTAACTGGTGTGAGTTGGTCGCCTATTGTCGCTGGTGTAATAGGCTCTATATTGGTGAGAGCAGGCGAGAAAGAATCCAGTTAGCTCGCCGAGGACGTGGACGAAGGCCCCACTGTGCCCCGAGACCCGGAATAACCCGGTGGAATCGGCCTCTTCCGGCCCGACGATCAACGCGCTCTACAACACAATCCTCCACGCCATCGGCACCCCGCGCGAGCACTTCAATCTCATTGGCCAGAACCGGGAGGATCCCGCTCAAAGCAATTTCCTATCAGTCGTTGAAGTCTTACGCATTGAGCAGTTACCCGGAGTATCTCAAGAGCGCTGGACGGCGGCCCCGTGGTTGCGGGTGGGCCGGTTGCTGGGGAAACACGGGATTCCCAAGGACAGCCCGCCGGGGCGGCGCATGTTCCAACCTTGCGCGCCGTCTGGGTCGTTGAAAGATGTTCCAATCCGGAAACGGTGGAAGACACAGCGCTGTTAACCATTTGTTCCCTGCAAACTACTCGCACCTGCGATCAAATGGATTGTCGCGATTTTCTCAGCATCGGCGCCCTCGGGCTGGGCGGGTGTTAGCAGTAGGTGTTAGCAGCGAGCCATTACAAACGCGGTGAAATGCTTAAAAAGCCTCATCCATATCAGGGAATATGAAGATTGGAGGCGGAGGTCGGAATCGAACCGACGAATGGGGCTTTTGCAGAGCCCTGCCTTACCACTTGGCGACTCCGCCCTCGGAGCGCACGGACTGTAGGGAAGCCCGCCATAGCGGCGCAAGCTTTGTCCGGCCGCTTGGCTCGCTGCTCGCCCCTAATCTCCGGCATCTGCCCGCGCGGGCGAGTGACGAGGCACGCAAGAAGGCTCATGATTCATTACGTGCCTATTGCATTCGTGTAAGGCGTTCCTATAGTGCATTCGTATTGACTGCGTGAAATGAGCGAACCCGCCGCCGCCAACAGAGGTTGGACCATTCAGGACGCCCGCACCCGCTACAACATCGACCGCTGGGGCGCGCGCTATTTTGACATCAATGATGCCGGGCATGTCGTAGCCCGACCGTTGCAAGACGCCGGCGTGAGCGTGGATCTCACGGATATCGCTGAGGAGGCGCGCGGGCGTGGGCTGAGGTTCCCGGTGCTCATTCGCTTCCAAGACATTCTCCGTCACCGTGTCGAGGCCATCAACAAGGCGTTCCGCAATGCCATCGCGGAGTTTAATTACACGGCCGAGTATCGCGGTGTGTTTCCCATCAAGGTCAATCAGCTCCGCGAGGTGGTGGAAGAAATCCTCGACGCGGGCCGGCCGTTCAACTTCGGTCTCGAGGTCGGAAGTAAACCAGAGCTTTTTGCCGGCCTCGCGCTACAAAACCACGCCGGCGCGCTCATCATCTGTAATGGCTACAAGGATGCTCAGTTTATCCGCATGGCGTTGATGGGGACTAAGCTGGGCAAGCGGGTCATCATGGTTGTTGAGAAACTTGAGGAGTTGAAGCAGATCATCGCGGTGTCGCGCCAGGTCGGCGTCGAACCGCTCATAGGCATCCGCGCGCGCCTCGCCAGCAAGGGCGCGGGCAAGTGGGCCGAGAGCGGCGGTGAGAACGCAAAGTTTGGTTTAAGCACGGCCGAGTTGCTCGCAGCCACAGAATTGTTGCGCGCGGAGAAGCTGGAACATTGCTTCAAGCTGCTGCACTTTCACATTGGCTCGCAGGTACCAGATATTCTCACGGTGAAGAAGGCCGTGCAGGAGGCGTCGCGCTTCTACGCGAAGCTGCACAAGATGGGCTTTGGCATCGAGTTCATGGACGTAGGCGGTGGGCTAGGCGTGGACTACGACGGCTCGCGCAGTGCCTTCGACTCCTCGACGAACTACTCGCTCCAGGAATATGCCAATGATATCGTTTATTACATCGGTGACGTATGCAATGCGGAGAAGGTGCCGCACCCGAACATTGTCAGCGAAAGTGGCCGTGGCATCGTGGCCTACCATTCTGTGCTGCTCGTTGAGGTGTTCGGCTCCATTGCCAAGACCAAGGGTGGCGATGCGTTAACCTTCGGGGACAATGAGCATGCGCTCGTCCGCGAGTTGCTCGACATAAAGAAAAACCTCGCCAAGCTGAACAAGCTTGAGGCCTACCATGACGCCGAAGAGCGTAAGGAGGACGCGCACCAGATGTTTACGCTCGGACTGCTGGAACTGCAGGACAAGGCGAAGATTGAGACACTCTATTGGGAAATCAGCCGTGCGGTCGTCGCCAGCTTCCAAGGGCAAGCCTACGTGCCAGAGGAAATTCGTAAACTCGAAGACCTGCTCGGTGACCAATATCTTTGCAACTTCTCCGTCTTTCAGTCGCTACTCGACCACTGGGCGCTGGGCCAGCTCTTCCCCATCATGCCCATCGCGCGGTTAAACCAACGCCCAAGCAAGGAGGGCACGCTGGTAGACATCACTTGCGACTCTGATGGTTGTATCAACAAGTTTGTGGACCTGCGGGACGTGCGCGACACGCTGCCGCTGCATGAACTCTCCACCAACGGCAACGGCCAGTCAGAGCCTTACTATCTCGGTTTCTTCCTGATGGGGGCTTATCAGGACATCATGGGCGATTTGCACAACCTGTTTGGCCGGGTGAACGAAGTTCACGTTTTCCTCGAGCCTGACGAGCCAACTGGCTATTACATCGAGGAAATCATCGAGGGCAACACCATCGTCCAGACGCTCGCTGCCGTGCAATATGACGAGAACGAAATTAAGCGCCTGATGAAGGCGCAGGTAGATGAAGCCATCAAGTCTGACCGCATGAAGCCTAGCGAAGGCATGCGGCTACTGGACGACTATGAGCGCGGATTGAAGGAATACACTTACCTCACCTTCTGAGCCACGGGGCAACGGCGGAATGGACGAGGCCAAATTCTCGATGGAAAAAGAATTTCCAACGTCCCGGGCTTGCACCGATGCGGTCCTTTGGGTGTTCCTAATTGGGCGTTAGTTGGGCATTCCATGAATGCCGATCTCTTGCCCTCACTCCGCCGCTTGGTTCGGGGACTGACCGCGATTTTCTGGGGCCTGCCCAGCACGCTGCTGATATGCGTACTGATGGCGGTGGCAGAGTTTCCCCGAACGCTGGGATGTGCGCCGCCGCTGATCGCTACGGGGTTGTTGTTGCTGGGCGTCTTCGAAATGGCGCGGTTCCAGCCACAGGAGCGCACGTGGCAGGCAGCACTCGAGCGCGCGCAATTGCTGGCTTTGGCCAATTTCGGTCTGTCGCCTTTCGTGTATTTTTGGAGCCGCGTGCCAACGGAGACATATTACTTTCAAGCCATAATTACGTTGGCAGTTACAGCCGTGCTGTTCCTGCTCCAGCTAAATCAAGTTTTGCAACGCTTGGTCGCGCTGCTGCCGGACGAGCCACTGCGCGAGGACACACGCTTCTTCACGCGGCTTAACCTGACGCTGATGCTGGTGGGTGTTGTCCTCGTCGGCGGCTGGTACCTGTTGGCGCGGCTCAATCAGCTCCCTCAGCCCGTCCTCGAAGCGTTGGACTTCGGTTCGGTCGCGCGCATCCGTTTCGCGATGGTTGTGATATTGGTGTTGGTGCCCGTATCCGTGACAATGTCCTTGGTTTGGAAGGCCCGCGACGTAGTGCTCGGCAGCGTGTATGGCCCGCGGGCGTGACGGGGTGGATTTTGCTGGGAGCTATGCGCCGCGGCTCCTAGTTTTGGCGCATGAAACTTTTCTTATTGTGGTTGGGCGTGGTGGGAATCGCCATGGGGCTTCCGGCCGCCGAGCGGGAAAACTTTGACCAAGCCAAGCCGGGTGCGCTGCCGGCGGGCTGGACCAGCGCGCAAACGGGCGGGGGTAAGCCCGTTTGGGCCGTGGTGGCGGACGCCTCTGCCCCGAGCGGACCTCACGTGCTGCGGCAGTCTGGCACGGCCGATTACCCGCTCGCGCTCAAGGATGGGATTGCGCCACGGGACGGTTTCGTGGAAGTGAAGTTCAAGCCGGTCAAGGGCGAGGACGATCAGGCCGGCGGCGTGGTCTGGCGCGTGAAGGATGCCCGGAACTATTATATCGCGCGCGCCAACGCCCTCGAGGGCAACGTCCGAATTTACCATTTCCTTGATGGCAAGCGCACGCAATTCAAAGGCATAAACCTCCCGGTGGCGGCCGGTCAGTGGCACACGCTGCGAGTCGAGTTTACGGGCAGCCGGTTCAAGGTTGTCTTCAACGGTCGATTGTTGTTTGAGGCTGAGGACGCGACCCACGCTGAGGCCGGTCGGGTCGGCCTGTGGACCAAGGCCGATAGCGAGACCCTCTTTGACGACTTCAGCTACGGACCGAACTAGGCGCAAAGAAGCCGCCAATGGCTAAGAGCTGCGGCAACCGGTTTTTCGTGGGGTTGCGCTCCACTGTTTCCACGCGATAATCGCGCCATGAAATCTGTCGCCGTTATTGGGGCTTCTACCGACCGCAGTAAGTTTGGCAACAAGGCCGTGCGCGCCTATGCGCAGCGTGGTTTCACCGTTTGGCCGGTGAATCCGAAGGAGCCGGCAGTCGAGGGCACGCCTGCGTTCGCGAGCATTGCGGATGTGCCGGGTCGGCCTAACTTAGTGAGTGTTTATCTCCCGCCGCCGGTTGTGCTCAAGGTGCTCCCAGCTATCGCCGCGAAAGGCTGCGACGAGTTGTGGCTCAATCCCGGCACCGAGTCACCCGAAGTGCTCGCTGAAGCGGAGCGGCTCGGATTAAATGTGGTGCAGGCATGCAGCATCGTGGCCGTGGGCGTGTCACCGGCTGGTTTGTGAAACTTAATAGGTCATGGGTATGAGTCGACAGTACGCAGCGATGAAGCCCAGAGGCTCCGTGCGTCAGCTTGCGTTCCATCTTTTACGTTTCACCTTGCTCCTTCTGGCCGGTCTTGCCCCCGCCCAAGACTTCGACCTCGTTCTTGCCAATGGCCGGGTCTTTGACCCCGAATCCAAACTCGACGCCGTTCGCCACGTCGGCATCCGTGAGGGCGTGATTCGCTCCGTGTCGGCAACCTCGTTGCTTGGGCGTGCAGTGATAGACGCCACCGGGCTCGTCGTTGCGCCCGGTTTCATTGATCTGCACCAACACGCTCACCGGCCAGAGGATTACCACCTCAAGGTGCAGGATGGCGTGACGTCGGCGTTCGAGCTCGAGGTTGGCACGGCGGACGTGGATGCGTGGTATGCCGCGCGCGCAGGCAAAACGCTCATCCATCATGGCGTCAGCGTTGGCCACATTCCGTGCCGAATGCTTGTACTGGGGGACCGGCCGAGCTTCCTGCCCGGCGCGAATTCGGTGACGGCCACAAACCACGTGAGTGACGCGCAGCTTGCGGACTTGCGCCGTCTCGTAGAGCGCGGGCTTGAACGCGGCGCGGTGGCCGTAGGTTTTGGCATCCAATACACGCCCAGTGCGACACAGTGGGAAATCCTGGAAATGTTCCGTGCCGCTGCGAAGTTCCGCGCCGTGTGCTCGGTCCACATCCGTGCCAAAGGTGAAGCCGGCCCGCACAATGTATATTCGTCCCTTGAGGAACTCATTGCCGCCACCGCTGTAACAGGGGCGCCTGCGCACGTCTGCCATGTCCAGAGCACGGCGAATCGGCACACCACCCGGGCGCTAGAACTCATCACCGCCGCTCGAGCGCGCGGCCTCGACGTGAGTGTCGAGTGTTATCCTTACACCGCCGGGATGACGGACATTCGCTCGGCCATTTTTGATACCGGCTGGCAGCAGCGTGCGGGCATTACCTTCAGCGACTTGCAATGGCCTGCGACTGGCGAGCGCTTGACGGCCGCAACTTTTGCGAAGTTCCGCGCGTCCGGCGGCATGGTCATCATCCACTCGAACCCCGAATCTGTCGTGCGCGATGCAGTGGTGAATCCCCTGGCGATGATTGCTAGCGACGGTATCCGTGGTCATCCGCGCCACGCTGGCACGAGTGCGCGCATCCTGGGTCATTATGTCCGCGAGACCCAGGCGCTTACGCTAATGCAGGCGGTGGAGAAACTCTCACTGATGCCCGCGCGCCGGCTTGAGGAACGTATCCCTGCGATGAAGAACAAGGGCCGCGTGCGCGTGGGCGCAGACGCGGATCTCGTCGTCTTTGATGCCGCCAAAGTGCGCGACCGTGCAACCTACGAACAGCCAGACCTGCCGTCCGAGGGCATCCGCGACGTACTGGTGAGCGGCGTCCTTGTGGTGCGGAACGGTGCTTTGCAGCCCGATGCGTTGCCCGGGAAGGCAGTGCGTGCGCCGGTATTAGGCGTCAAGTGAGCGCACGTCGAAAAGCGCCCCAGAGATGGGGTAGTCCAAGACCTCGCAGAAACCGGGGCGTCTAATTCAGGTCGGCGTCGCGAAGCTGTCTTCCAGCAGCTTCACTTGTTGTGGACGCAGGGTGTGAACAGAGAACTTCGCCGCTGCGCGCTTGAACAGTTCCTTATCCCCGCGCGTGCCGAGCGCGGCGATGCGCCTGATCTGCGTCACCGCGTCTTCCGGTTTTCCATGCGCCACCCGCGCTGTGTGCGGCGAGCCCTCCATGCCCGCGAGAATGTCCGCGAGATGGCTTGGCTCTGGACCAACATAGAGTAACGGCGCACCGACGGTGAGAATATTGTAAATCTTGCAGGGATGGATCATCCCGACAAACGGGTCGCCGAGTACGACCGCGTGCAAGTCAGCGGCCGAGAGTGAGCCAGCGAGTTCAGCGAGCGGCTGGTAGGGCAGGCAGAGGATGTTTTTCAAGCTGTACTGCCCGGCAAACTTCTGCACGCGCGGATGTTCGCTGCCGCCACCGACAAAGCAGAAGATAAAGCGCGGGTCGTCCGCTAGTCTGCGCGCGGCCTCCAGCAACGTGGTGAGCGGATGCACCGGGCTGTGGTTGCCGGAGTACATCACGACGAACTTGTCCGTCAGCCCGTGCTGGGTGCGAAATTTTGCGCGACCCTCGGGGTCGAAGCGGACGGCTTCATCATGCGCCCACGGCGGAATAACGGCGACGCGTTCGGCGGGAATACCCTTTGCGACAATTCGGTCGCGCATGAAACGGTCCAGCGCGATGATGCGGTGCGACTGATGCAGGCTGAACCGTGACATGATTTCGAGCGCGCGCATCGGCAGGCCGCCTTCGCGCAGCCAGCCGGCAGCGAGTGCCTCGTCTGGGTTCAGGTCCATCACCCAGTAAAACAGCTTCGCCCCGCGCAGCCGGCAAAACCATGCGGCAAGATACGAGACGAGCGGTGGCGAGGTCAGCGCTACGACCGCGTCGTAGCGGTCTGCCACCAGCAGGCGCAACGTGCAGGCCGCGCTGAACGAGCCGAAGTCCGCCGCGCGTTTCCACTTCGCGCCCTTGCCAAAGCCGGTCGAGGCGAGGCGACAGATTTCAATTTCCTTCCAGGTTTCGCGCGCGGGGAAGCGCTGCTCCGGCCGGTCATAGGCACGGCGGCTGGCGATGGCCGTGACCTGATGACCGCGCTCGGCCAGCCCGACGCCGAAGTCCGACAAGTGCTGCGCCGTGGATGCCACGTCTGGGTGGAAGCACTGGTTGAGTAGCAGGATGCGCATCGGCCAACAGAGACGCGCCTATGCTAGTAAGTCAGGCCGTTTGTGGAAAGCCCCGGCGTCAGCGGCGGTTCACTTTGACTTTGCTTGGGAGACCATCTGGTCGTAAATCCAAGCATAGGTCTTCTCCATGCCGGTGCGCAGCGGGATGGACGGCTCCCAGCCAAAAACTCTCTGTATGAGCGTGTTGTCGGAGTTGCGGCCGTTGACGCCCTTTGGGGCATCAAGCTTGTAGTTGCGCTTGAGCTTCAGGCCGGCGATGGATTCAACAATGTCCACAAGCTGGTTGATGCTGACCTTCTCGGCGCTGCCGATGTTGATCGGCTCGACGTAATCGCTGTGCGTGAGCATCTGCGTCCCCTTAAGGCAGTCGTCCACATACATGAACGAGCGAGTTTGGTTACCGTCGCCCCAGATTTCGAGCTCATGTTTCCCTGAGAGCTTGGCGGCGATGACCTTGCGGCACACGGCGGCGGGAGCCTTCTCGCGACCGCCGTCCCAGGTGCCTTCGGGGCCATAGACATTGTGGTAGCGCGCGACACGGGTCTTGAGGCCGAAGTCCTCGCGGAAGTGGCGGCACATCCGTTCGCTAAAGAGTTTTTCCCAACCGTAGCCATCCTCGGGTAGCGCGGGATAAGCATCCGCTTCGGCTAGGCCGGTGATCGTGGGATCCTTTTGCTTATCGCCGTTGTAGACGCACGCGGAGGACGCATAAAAAAAGCGGTCCACCCCGGCGGCCTTGGCGGCCATAAGCAGGTGGGTGTTGATGAGCACCGAAAGCATGCAAAGCGCCTTGTTATTTTCGATGAAGCCCATGCCGCCCATGTCGGCAGCTAGGTTATACACCACGGCCGCGCCTCGCGTCGCACGCTCGCAGGCGGCCTTGTCTTGAAGGTCGAGGACGAGGTTCTCCACGCCGTCGAACTTCTGATACCAGCCGTCGAAGGGTTTTTGATCCACGCTGCGGATGGGGCCAATGCCCTGTCGCCGCAAGTCCGCCACCAAGTGGCCGCCGATGAAGCCGCCACCGCCACACACCACCGTCACGTTGTTTTGCATATCTGGTTTCCGCACAGCGCCCATAAAGGCACTGGCTTTTAGCCGCATTACTACAGGCGGCAATCTATTGGTAGAGAGTGATGGTTCCTGTTTCGAAGGGAAATCAGAATCTTACCTGAAGGCTCCGACGGCGCGGAACCGAGGTTTGACATCTTCGAGAAAAACCTTTGGCATCCCTCGCGTCACGAATACCACCTACACACACGCTTTCCTATGAGCAAGAAATACAATGTCGGAGTCATTGGTTACGGCTGGGTCGCCACTGCCCACATTCCTGCCCTTAACGCCACCACGCAGGCGCAAGTTACGGCCGTCTGCTCCTCACGCCCGCAGTCTGGCGCGAAGCTCTCCGCGCAATACGGATCGCCCATCACCACCTACAACGACGTGGACGCGATGCTCGCTGATCCGAGCCTCGATGCCGTCTCGGTCTGCTCCATGCCCAGCCTGCATGCCAAGCACGTCATCGCCGCTGCCCGGGCTGGCAAGCACATCATCGTTGAAAAGCCGTTGGCGATGTCACAAAAGGACGTGGACGCGATGTTGGTCGCTGTGAAGAAGGCAGGCGTGAAGTCCTGCGTCTGCTTCGAGTGTCGTTATAGCAGCCAGTTCCAAGCGACCAAGGCGATCATTGATCAGGGTTTGCTCGGCAAATTGCATTACGGCGAGGTGGATTACTATCACGGCATAGGTCCGTGGTATGGGCAATTCCGGTGGAATACCTTCAAGAAAGATGGCGGTAGTGCCCTGCTTACGGCTGGCTGCCATGCGCTCGATGCCCTGCTGCTCTGCATGGGCAGCGAGGTCAAGGAGGTCACCAGCTATGACACGCGCTCGGCCAGCAAAATTTTTGCGCCCTACGAATACACAACCACCAGCGTCACCCTTGTGAAGTTTAAGAACGGGGCGGTGGGCAAGTGCGCCGCGGTAGTAGACTGCCTGCAACCCTATTACTTCCACACGCACTTAGTCGGCAGCGAGGGCAGCCTGCTGGACGATAAGTTCCACTCGATGAAGCTCGGCGCCAACAAGGCCAAGTGGAGCCAGCTTTCAATGAAGATGCTCGATTCCGGCGACGTGAGCGACCATCCCTACACGTCTCAGTTTCAGGCGTTCTTCGACGCACTGGACGCGGGCAAAGAGATGGCGCTTACCAGTCTCGCGGACGCGGCAGCAAGCCATCGGGTGATCTTTGCGGCGGATCAGTCAGCGGCCACGGGAAAAACTGTGAAGCTCTGAGCAACCACCGGCCGCCGCCGGCCTCAGCCCGTAAACCGCTTGGCGATCACCGTGGCATTGTGGCCACCGAAGCCAAAGGAGTTGTTCGCGATTGCCTCGATCTTCATCGCCCGCGCGGTGTGCGGCACGTAGTCGAGGTCGCACTGCGGGTCGGGGTTGTCGAGGTTAAGGGTAGGCGGGGCTATCTGGGTCTGGAGCGCCTTGGCGCACAGGGCCATTTCCGCCGCGCCCGCCGCGCCGAGCAGGTGGCCGGTCGCGCCCTTGGTGGAGCTAATGGCAAGTTGCCGCGCATGGTCGCCAAAGACGCCCTTGATGGCCTGAGTTTCGCAGACGTCGCCCTGCGGCGTGCTGGTGCCGTGGGCGTTGATGTAAGAAATGTCCTCTGGCCGGAGGCCGGCGCTACGGAGAGCCATCTTCATGCAGCGGGCTGCGCCTTCACCTTCGGGGGCGGGGGCAGTGAGGTGGTTGGCGTCAGCGGTGTTGCCGTAGCCGACGAGCTCGCAGTAGATGCGCGCGCCACGGGCTTTGGCGTGTTGAAGTTCTTCTACGACGAGCACGGCCGCGCCTTCCCCCATGACAAAGCCATCGCGGTCTTTATCGAAAGGGCGGGAGGCCCGCTTGGGTTCGGCGTTGCGCGTGGAAAGGGCCTTCATTGCGGCGAAGCCGCCGATGCCCATCTCCGTGACGGCGGCCTCGGTGCCGCCAGCAAAGATGGCGTTGGCATCGCCCATTTTGATGGTGCGCCAAGCTTCACCCAGCGCGTGCGTGCTGGTGGCGCAGGCGGAGCAAGTGGCGACGTTAGGACCGCGTAGCTTGTAATACATGCTGAATACGCCGGAGGCCATATTCAGAATCATCATCGGGATAAGGAAGGGCGAGATGCGGCCAGGACCCTTGTTTAACAACACGGAATGTTGCTCGTCGTGCGTGCGCAAGCCGCCGATGCCAGAGCCGATGAACGCGCCGATCTGGTCGCGGTCGAGCTTCTCCAGATCCATGCCAGAGTCTTGCAATGCGCGCCAGCCGGCATAGATGCCGAGCTGTGCGAAGCGGTCCGTGCGGCGAACTTCTTTGGGCGATGGGAAGGCGGGGACGGGGTCGAAGCCCTTCACTTCGGCGGCGATCTGGCAGTCGTAGGCCGTTGGGTCGAAGGCCGTTATGCGGTCAACACCGCATTGGCCGGCGATGATGTTACTCCAGAACGTGTCAATGTCATGACCCAGCGCGGTGACCGTGCCAAGGCCCGTGATGACAACTCTGCGATCTGACCCGTTACTTGCCATAAAAGAAAAGGGGCAGCGCGGTAATCAGCCCGGCTGCCCCCAAAAAGCGGCACCGCCTACTTCTTGTTCTCCTCGATGTAGCGGATGACATCGCCGACGCTAACGAGTTTCTCAGCCTCCTCGTCGGGGACTTCGATGCCAAACTCCTCCTCCAAGGCCATGATCAGTTCGACGGTGTCGAGCGAGTCGGCACCGAGGTCCTCGATGAACTTCGCCTCCGGCACGACTTGGTCAGCTTTGACCCCGAGTTGTTCGACGACGATGTCTTTGACCTTTTGATCAATCGGTTTGTCAGCAGCCATGATGTATTCGTTTAGTTTGGTTTTCTCTAGGCCACGTGCCAGAGGGCGTCAAGCCCCGTGTTAAAAGCATCCGCGCTAACTGGTCTTGCTTGTGCAGACAAACAACAAGCGCGGCCGTTTCCAGCGACGTAGGGAGTGTCTAACGGCTCGCAGGCGGTGCGTCCAGAGGAATAATCGCACTCATACTAATCTGCTTCCCTGGGCCCGCGCCGCCGGGTCAACCGCGCTTAACCGCATCGGTGCTTGTTCGGCGATGGGTGTTTGGCTAGGCTCCGTACTTATGAACCGCCGCCAATTCCTCGTCGCCTCTGCATCCGCCGCCGCTGTCCTCCCTGCGTTTGCCCAGACCAAGAAGTCTTACACTTTTGGGCTCGTCGCCAAGTCGCAGGGCAACCCAGTCTTCCAAGCTGCGCGCGTCGGGGCGGTGGACGCGGCGAAGGAGTTGGGAGCGAAGCACGGCCTCGCCATAAAGATCGATTGGCGCACGCCCAACGAGGAGGACGCGCAGAAACAGGCCGAGAACGTCGAGCAGCTCGTGCTCGCCGGCGCGGACGGTATCTCGGTCAGTTGCTCGGATGCCAATAAGCTCACGGACGCCATCAACAAGGCCGTCACCAGCGGTGTGCCAGTGATGACCTTCGACTCCGACGCCCCCCGCTCGAAGCGGTTCGCGACCTTTGGCGTGGACGACATCAAGTGCGGCGAGCAAGTCATGGCGGAGTTGGGCAAGGCGATGGGCGGCAAAGGTGTCGTGGCCATCCTCGCTGGCAATCAGAATGCGCCGAACCTCCAGAAGCGCGCGCAAGGCGTCCGCAACAGCGCGAAGGCCTTCGCCGGCATCCGCATCAAGGAGACTTACTACCACAAGGAGACGCCGCAGGACGCCGCCGCGAAGGTCGAGCAAGTCATGCAGGCGAACCCGGACATCACCGGCTGGGCGTTCATCGGCGGCTGGCCGCTCTTCACCGACAACGCACTCAAGTGGCCGCCCGGCAGCGTCAAGGCCGTCTCCGTGGATGCGCTCCCCCCGATGCTGCAATACCTCCGCAGTGGCCATGTGCAGATTCTTCTCGCCCAGCAGGTTTATGAATGGGGCTGGCAGTCCGTCGCACTATTGCTGGACAAAATCCACTTCAAGAAAAACCCCTCTGCCGTCCACGTAATCAGCCCGCTCGTGCCGGTGACCAAGGCCAACGTGGATGCCTTCGCGAAGAACTGGGAAAAGTGGCTGCCGAAGTGAGGCCGCTTGGCTAAAGCAGCAGCGATTTACTTCGTCAACTCCAACGCGAAGAGCTGCTTCTTATCGCGCTGGTAGATCTTCCCGTCGGCGATAGCTGGGTGGCTCCAAGTGTTGCCACAGACCTGCGCGCGGCCCAGTTCTTCGAACTTCGCCGGGTTGGCCTTGAGCAGCAGCAACGTGCCGGTCATGTCCTGTACCAGCAGGTTGTCGCCGGCGGCGATGACCGCTGCGTAGTCGCCGAAGCCGGGTTGGCTCCACTTCTGCTCTCCAGTCTTGAAATCCACGCAGACAAACTCGGTTTTATTGCCGCCTGTGCCCAGACCGTAGAGATGGCCGCCGACCAACACAGGCGTCGCGAGCGTCACCTTGATTTTATCGTTCTTCCACGCTGGCTCTACTTTCAAGCCGCCGCTGTCTTTGATGACCGAGAACGTCGTCAGCCCAACCGACGAGGATGAAATTGTTACTGAATCGACCGCGAGCAAGGGCGTGAGCACATGGCGTTTGGCTCCGGTCTTCACGGGCGTTTGCCAAAGGATTTTACCGCTTGCCACATCCACACCCATGAGTGAATCCGCCGTGAGGTGGACGACCTGTCGCGTGCCGGCGAGCGTGCCAATCATCAGCGAGGAATATGCGGTGTTCTCTCTGCCCGCCGTCCACAGCACCTTGCCAGACTTCTTGTCAAACGCGACCAGCGTGCCCTTGGTCGGGCTGCCCACGGGGACGAAGATGCGGTCGCCATCGATCACCGGCGAGCCGTTATTGCCGTGGCGGCGTGAGGCCGTTTCCTTGGCCTCGGGCGCGTTGCTCGAATTGCCCAAGAAGGGAGCGGCCCAGTCCTTGTCGAAGCTGGTCTGCCAAAGAATTTTTCCGTCCGCCAGCGCGAGGCAGCGAAACTCTCCCCGGCAGGTCTGCGTATAAACGCGGTCGTCATCCACCAGCGGCGTACAGCGCGGGCCAGTGCCGTAAGCGTTCGAGAACGCCTCGGATTCACCCACCGCCGTCTGCCAAAGCTCCTTGCCAGTCTTGAGGTCCACGCAATGCGCGACTTCCTGGTTTTTCTGCTCGTCGAGGTAGATCAATCTGCCGCCTGCCACAATGGGCGAGGCTTGGCCGTTGCCCACGGGAATGGCCCACAGTTGCCTTGGTTCTTTCGGTAGCGCGGCGATAGTCGCGGCGACATGCCCGTCGCGGTTCGGCCCGCGCCACTGAGCCCAATCGGCGGCAACGGCGGGGAAGGTCAGTGAGCAAACGACGAACAGGAGTGAGGGTTTCATATTGGACGCGGTGACTTTGACGGCCCGCGGCGCGCTGGCAATCAACTTTAGCAGGACTGCTAATTGAACCTCGCGCTAAAATTCCAATACTCTCGGTCAAGCACTCAACCTCACCGGCCACGTTGCTATCGTCACCGGTGGCATTGTCTTACGCGAAGATGTCTGTCACCACATGCCCATGCACGTCAGTCAGGCGAAAGTCGCGTCCGGCGTGACGATAAGTAAGACGCTCGTGGTCTAGGCCTAGGAGCGCGAGGAGCGTGGCGTGTAGGTCGTGGATGTGGATCTTGTTTTGGGCGGCGAACCAGCCGTAGTCGTCGGTCGCGCCGTAGGTAATGCCGGGTTTTACGCCGCCGCCGGCCAGCCACATGGTGAAACCCTCGGGGTTGTGGTCGCGACCGTCGCGTCCGCCTTGCGCCGCGGGGGTGCGGCCAAATTCGCCGCCCCAGAGGACGAGCGTGTCTTGGAGGAGGCCGCGGGCTTTCAGGTCCTTCAACAGTCCAGCGATGGGGCGATCCACCTCGGCGGCGTTCTTGGTGTGGCCTTTGCGGAGGTTGCCGTGCTGGTCCCATTGCACGTCGGCGTCGCTGTGGGAAACCTGGATGAAGCGCACGCCGCGCTCGGCGAAGCGGCGGGCCATGAGGCATTGGCGGCCAAAGTTCTCAGTGACCGGGTCGTCGAGGCCGTAGAGTTTTTTGGTGGCTTCGGATTCGCGCGAAATGTCCTGCGCTTCGGGCATGGCCATCTGCATGCGGAAGGCGAGTTCGAAGGAATTCAAGCGGCCCTCGAGCGCGGCGTTCGGGCCGGTCTGCGCGAGGTGGTCGCGATTCATTGCGGCGAGGAGGTCGAGCTGTTGGCGTTGTTCGCTCGGCGCGAGGCGGGGGTTGATATGGCGGACGAGGGCTTTGTCTGAGGGGACGGCGGCGTTGCCGATGGGGGTGCCTTGCGTCCAGGCGGGGAGGAAGGCCGCGCCCCAGTTGTTCACGCCGCCGTGCGCGAGCGTGGGGCAGATGGTGATGAAGCCGGGAAGGTTTTGGTTCTCGGAGCCGAGACCGTAGTTGACCCACGCACCCATGCTGGGGCGAACGAAGTTGTCACTGCCGGTGTGGAGCTTGAGGAGCGCGCCGCCGTGGGCGGGGTTGGTGCCGTGACAGGAGCGGAGGATGCAGAGGTCGTCAATACACTGGGCGACGTGCGGGAAGAGTTCGCTGACGGGCAGGCCGGACTGGCCGTAGTTCTGGAATTTCCACGGGGACTTGAGGAGGTCGAGCGTGGGGGCGAATTGAACACGGGGTTTTTCACCGGGATAAGGCTTGCCGTCATCGCGGTCCAGAAGCGGCTTGGGGTCGAAGGTGTCCACGTGGGACGGGCCTCCCTTCATGAAGAGGAAGATGATGCGCTTGGCGGGGGCCAGGAGGCGCGGGGGCTTTGCGACTGCGGGAGAGGGAGATTGCTCTGCGAGCAGGGACGACGCGGCGAGCCAGCCGAAGCCGACGGCGGAGCGCTGGAGCGCGGCGCGTCGGCTAAGAAGCGGGGTTTGGACCTTGAAATTCATGACCACAAGTTAGCAGAAAATTTGACGCGGCCAAAGCGGGCAGTCATTCGACGCGTTTTGCCATTCGCCGCCAGCTGGAAAGGACACCCTTGCGGATCCGCCGCGTGAGCGAAGCGGTCGGGATGGTTTTGCCGTCGAGGGCGGTGACTTCCACCACCCCGAGGGAACTTAGCGTGAGAAAGCACCCGCTAGCTCGCAGCAGGCGAGCCCGTTTCGCCACCGTTTCGCAGAAAACCAATCGATGTTCCGCGCACCAACCTAGCACCAGCTCGCGGGTGGTTCCTGGCAGAGCCCCACTCTCCAGGGGCGGGGTGTGCACCGTTTCCTGCTCCAGCCAGAAGAGATTACCGCTCGCGCTTTCTGCCAACTCGCCACGGACGTTGAGCAGCAAGGCGTCATTAGCTCCTGCAGCTTCAGCTGCCGCGCGCGCGAGGACATAGAGTAGTTTGCTCGCAGACTTGCAGCCGGAGAGGGCGTCGCCTGTTGGCAAGCGCAGCGAGGCTGTGTGGAGCTTCCATTGCGGCGCGCGGGGACCGAGCACGGGCGCGGGATGCAGCGACATGATGAACGTCGGGGTGTCCGCTCCGCGTGGGGAATAGCCGCGTGACCCGACGCCCCGCGAAAGCGTAAGGCGAAGAATGGCCTCGGGAAGTTGATTGTGCCGACTGAGCTCGCGGGCTTGGGCGCGGAGCACCTCTGAGGTAAAGGGCAGCTTAACCTTGAGCGTCTCTGCGCCGTGGGCGAGTCGTCGCCAGTGTCCGTCCCAGTCCAGCGGCACGCCCTTCATCACCCGCAACGTTTCGAACAGCCCGTCGCCGTAAAGAAAGCCACGGTCAAAGACGGACACGACTGCGTCGGCCGCCGGGATAAGCCGGCCATTGAGGAAGACGAACACGCGCGTTTGTCCCGCACGATGGCGAGATTTGCAAGCGGCAGGACGGTCAGGCTTGCAACCGTTGCGTGCGCCCGCGCGGCGTCTGTGGTTTTATGCCGGCGATGACTTGTGGTTGCGATAACGACTGCGGCTCGCCCCGGCTTGCGTCCCCCGCGGACGCGACGGATTTTTCCGTCACTGGACTGAACTGCCAAAACTGTGTGCGCAAAGCCACGGCGGCTTTGGAGGCGTTACCCGGCGTCGCCAGTGTTGTGGTCACGCTCGCACCGCCGCGCGCCAACGTACGTTGGCAGCCGGAAGCGAAGCCAAGCGCGGAAACCATTGTCCGCGCGCTCGCCGCCGCAGGGTTCGAAGCCCGGCCAAATCATCAATCAACACGCGCTAATCGCCAATCGCTTTGGTCCCCGCTGGCGGGTTGGCAGTTCAACGTCGTCCTCGGTAGCACAGTCATGCTGCTGCTGATGCTGAGCGAATGGGGTTTCCGTCTCGGCATGGAGCAGTGGTTTCAGTGGACAGCTTTTGCGCTCGCGCTGCCAGTGCAGGCCCTATGCGGGGCGCGCTTCTACGTCGGCGCGTGGCGGCAACTCAAGATCGGCAGCTCCAACATGGACACTCTCGTCGCACTGGGCTCCACGACGGCCTTCGGCTTTAGCACTTGGGCGTTGTTCACCGGGTGGTCTGGCCACCTTTACTATATGGAGGCGGTGGCGATCATCTCGCTGATCAGCGTTGGCCACTGGCTGGAATCCCGCATGAGTGCGCGGGCAGCGGACGCGCTGCAAGCGTTACTTAATCTCGCGCCACCCGTCGCTCGTCGGCTTGATGACAGCGGGGCCGAAACTGAAATCGCCGTGGCCGAACTTAAGCCAGGCGATCACGTCGCGCTCCGTCCTGGTGAACGAGTGCCGGTGGACGGTGAAGTCCTCGAAGGCCAGTCCGCCGTGGAGGAGGCGATGCTCACGGGTGAATCACTGCCTGTGGAAAAGTCACCTGGTGCGAAGCTCTACGGCGGCACATTGAACCAAAACGGCCGCCTCGTCTTGCGGGTTACCGCTACTGGCGATGCGACCGCACTGGCCCAAATCATTGCCGTTGTGCAACGCGCGCAGTCCAGCCGCGCCCAGCTTCAGAAGCTTGGCGACCAGGTCAGCGCGGTGTTTGTGCCCGTCGTGGTGCTCGTCGCGCTCGGCACGGGGCTTTGGTGGGGCTTGGCTTATGAAAGCGCAGTGCGCACGGCCACCACCCTGCTGCCGTTCCTGAGGCCGGAGCATTTTCCTGCGTCGCCCTTGGCGGCGGCGTTCATCCATGCAGCCGGCGTGCTCATTGTCGCGTGCCCGTGTGCGATGGGGCTGGCCACGCCAGTCGCCATCATGGCCGGCGTGAACGCGGCCGCGCGGCGCGGTATCCTTATCCGCGATGGCGAGGCCTTGGAAAAAAGTGGGCGCATTACCGCCATGCTTTTTGACAAAACCGGCACGATAACAGAGGGCAAGCTCGCCGTGGCGGCGGTGTTTGAGGTGAAGCCGGGGGCCTTGCCGGTCAAGCAACTCGCCGCCCTGCTGGCCGCCCCCTCGAATCATCCGTTGAGCCGGGCCATCGCCGCCCATCGTGCAGTCACATCGCAGCCCAGCTTGGCGCACTGGCGGGAAATGCGCGGTTTAGGGATTGAAGCCACCAGTGAAGGCGAGATTGTCCGTCTCGGCTCATTTCGCTGGCTCACGCAAAGCGGCGTGAACATTGCAGACAACTCATTTACCTCTGAATGGATGGCGCAGGGCGCGACTGTTCTCGGCCTCGCGCGCGGCTCCGAGTTGCTCGCGCTGTTCGCGCTGCGCGACCAATTGAAGCCGCGCGCCGTCGAGGTGATTTCCGGTCTGCAACGTCAGGGCAAAAACGTCTGCCTGGTGACCGGGGACAACTTACAGACGGCGGTCGCCATCGCCGCCCAAGTGGGAATACCTCGGGAGAACGTCTTTGCAGAGATTCAGCCTGAGCAGAAGGCCGAGCTGGTGCAGCGGTTGCAAAACTGCGGTCAACGCGTGGCCTTCGTCGGCGACGGCATCAACGATGCGCCCGCGCTTGCGCAGGCAGACCTCGGCATCGCCGTCGCGCGAGCGAGTGACGTGGCGCGCGAGGCGGCGGACATTATTCTCCTTCAGTCTGACATTCAGGCCATTCCAAACGCACTCGGGCTCGCACAGGCAACCCTGCGGACCATCCGGCAGAATCTTTTTTGGGCGTTCTTCTACAACGCCGCCGCTGTGCCGTTAACCGTGCTGGGTCTGCTAAGTCCAGTCCTTTGCGCTGCAGCGATGGGCCTGTCTGACTTACTGGTGATCGGCAACGCGCTGCGGCTGCGCTCGCGGCGGTCGTGAAACGACGGATTTGTGGAGCGCTGCTTTGGTTGCATTGTCCTGCGCGCCGTTGCGTCCACTTTTCGCCAGCAAACACATCGTAAGACATGTCCGTCTCAGTTCGCCCAGTTCGTCGCGCCGCGCTGTTGCTCGCTTCGCTGTTCCTCGTTGCCGCCGCGCTGGCCGAGGACTGGCCCACGTTCATGCACGACCGCGCGCGCAGCGGCGTGTCGGGCGAGACGCTCGCATTCCCGCTGAACGAACTGTGGGCTTACACGCCGCCCGCCGAGCCGACCCGCGCGTGGCCCAGCCCGCAGGCGGGCTACAATGAATTGCCCAAGCTCGCCTTCGATGACGCCACGCACGTCGCGCTGGCGGGTGACACGGTCTTTTTCGGCTCGGCGGTGGACAATGGCATCCACGCCGTGGACGCGCGCACGGGGGCGAAGCGTTGGACGTTCTTCACCGAAGGCCCGGTGCGACTCGCGCCGACGGTGGCGGGCGGGCGGGTTTACGCTGGGTCGGATGACGGGCTGGTTTATTGCCTCGACGCGCAGGATGGCCGGCTCGTGTGGAGCGCGCGGCCTGGCGCGGGCGAGACGCGCATTCTCGGTGCGGGGCGGTTGAGTTCACTTTGGCCGGTGCGCACAAGTGTGCTCGTGGATGGCGGCGTGGCTTACTGCGGGGCAGGGATTTTTCCCGCGCGCGAAACCACGGTGGCTGCCTTCGATGCCGCGACGGGCAAGGCGCTTTGGCGCAACAGCTCCGCCCCCAGGTCCGAGGCCTACACCGCGCTCGCGCCGCAAGGCTACCTGCTCGCCACGGCGGACCAGCTCTACGTGCCGTGCGGCCGCACCGCGCCGCTCGCTTACGCGCGCACGGACGGCGCGTTGCGCGGCTCGATGGTGAAGACTTACCTCATCGTGCCGAGCAAGGGCGTCGTCAGCGGCGACTACGGTGTGCTCGTGGATGACCTCTATTTACTCGGTTCGCAGAACGAACTGCACAGCTACACGCCCGACGGCAAGCACGTCTCCACGGTGCGCGAGGCTGCGCAAGTCATCGCGACGAAGACGCATTACTTCAAGCTGGCCGGTCCGCCGGTGCCCAAGTATGGCCGCGAGCCCGCGCCCAAGCCGAACGTCCTCACCGCGTTCGACCGCGCCGCCGCCGATGCCGCGCCGAAACGCGCGAGCTTCCCGACGGCAGCGGTGAAGTGGACTTACGCCGCGCCCAACTTGCAGCTCGTCATCGCGGCGGGCGCGCACGTCATCGCGGGTGGCTCGAACTCCGTTGTGGCCGTGGACACCGCGACGGGCAAAGCCGCGTGGACCGGCAGGGTGGACGGCGTGGTGAAGGGCCTCGCCGTAGCGAATGGCCGACTCGTGGTGAGCCTAGAAAATGGGCGGCTGCATTGCTTCGGCACGAGCGCGCCGGCACCGGCGATGCCGGCAAAACCCGCACTCGCGAGCGACGCGCGAGCGGCGGCGCTCGCGGAGGCCGTCGTGAAGGAGTCGGGTGTGACGCGTGGTTACGCACTGCTGCTCGGGGACAACGCCACCGCTCTCGCCGCGGAACTCGCGAAGCGCACCGAGTTGCGGATTCACGTCGCCGAGAGCGACCCAACTCGCGCTGGGGCTGGACGCAAAGCTCTTTCCGGAGCCGGCCTTTACGGGACGAAGGTAGAGGTGAACCTCCTGCCCGCTGGCCAGACGAACGCGCTCCCGTTCCCGCCTTACTTCGCGAACCTGGTCGTGGCTGATGCAGCGTCGCTCGCGCAAGGTGCTGTGACCGCCCGCGCGTTGCTCCGCGTGTTGAAGCCGCACGGCGGTGTGCTGCTCGGCAACCTCAGCTCGCCCGACGCGACTTGGACCTCTGCCGGAGCCGTGAGTTCCGCCCAGCTTGGGGGCGGCGCGTGGACGAAGCTTGTGCGCGGCGCGCTGCCCGGCGCGCGCGACTGGACGCACCAATACGCCGACGCCGGCAACTCCGGCTCCTCCGATGACGAGCGCGTTCGCGGTCGGCCCGAGGTGCTGTGGTATGGCGAGCCCGGCGCGGACAAGATGCACGACCGCCACCGTCGCAGCGAAGCGCCGCTCCAACTCGCGGGCCGGATGTTTGTCGAGGGCACGCGCCAGCAGACGAAGACGCCGCTGCTGTTGAGCTTCGACGCCTACAATGGCCTGCCTTACTGGGAGCGCGAGTTTCCCGGAGCCGAGCGGCTCGACATCACGCAGGACTGCGGGAATCTCGCCGTCTCGCCGCACGGGCTGTTCGTCGCAGCAGACAAGGAGTGTCACCAACTCGACCTCGTCACCGGCGCGACACGCCGCACGTTCCCGGTGCCACCCGGCCCCGATGGCAAGCCCGGCACATGGGCCTACGTCGCCACCGATGGCGACCTGCTCATCGGCAGCGCGTCGGCGGGCTATCAATTCAGTCGCACGCTCTTCGCGTATGACGTGCGGACGGGCGCGCTCAAGTGGCGTTACGACAGCGCCGCGATGCGGAACAGCACGTTCGCGGTGTCGGGCGGGAAAGTGTTTCTCGTGGAGCATCGCGGCCAGACCAACGCGCCGAAAGTCCTCACCGTGATGGAGGCGCACAAGGAAGTGGGCAAGCCCAAGCCCGCCAAGGCCGATGGACCACCGCCGACGCCAATCCGCACCGTCACCGCGCTCGACCTTGCGACGGGCAAGCCGCTCTGGGCACGGGACCACGACCTCACCAAGTGCGGCAACTGGACCGGCAACCTCTGCCTCACCGCGAAGAACGGCGTGCTGCTGCTCTCGGGCGTTTACTCCGCCTACGGTGCGCCGAAGGGCGACGAGGGCGAGCGCCGCGCGCTTGCGCTCTCTGCCGCGGACGGCTCGCCGCTTTGGAATGAAGCCATTGGCAACAGCGTGCGCCCCGTGCTCGTCGGCGAGCGCGTCATCGGCCGGCCCAAGGCCTACGACCTTCGCACTGGCGCGGCCGTGACCAAGCCCGGCCCGAAGGGAATGATTCCGTGGTCCGTCCCGCGCAATGGTGCGTGCGGCCAGATGTCGGCCTCGGCGGGCATGCTGTTTTATCGTGACGGCTACACGGTGATGCGCGACGCAGCCACGGGCGGCACCTTGATGAACTTCACTGGGATGCGCCCCGGTTGCCTCATCAACATCATCCCGGCGGGCGGCATCATCGTGCAAGTCGAGGCCAGCTCCGGCTGCACCTGCTACTACGCGATTCAGTCCACCGTCGCCTTTGTTCCGCCGGAGGTGGATTAAGCAGCTCCGCGCGGCGAATTCGGTAGCCTGCGCTGCGTCTTAGACCGTGTGCCCGCGATGAACCGAAGTTCCAAGCGCCAAGCGCCAAATCCCAAAGAAGCTCCAATGACCCAGCTCCAAAGCGCACGTGGTGCCTGGCAATTGGTATTCGGAGCTTGGTGCTTCTTGGGGTTCTGGAGCTTGGGCTTGGGAGCTTCCGTGACTGAGTTTGATTTCTTCGAGAGGCGCATCCGCCCCGTGCTCGCTCAGCATTGCTACGAGTGCCACAGCGCAACGAGCAAGTCGCTCAAGGCCGGGTTGCGCGTGGACACCCGCGACGGCTTGCGACGCGGCGGCAACTCGGGCGAACCCGCCGTTGTGCCCGGCGAGCCGGAGAATAGCCGGTTGCTGGCGGCCATCCGCCACACGAGCGCGGACTTGCAGATGCCCCCGAAGAAGAAACTTTCTCCGCAGCAACTCGCCGACTTCGAGGTGTGGATTCGCAGCGGCGCACCGGACCCGCGCGCGGGCGAAGTTAAAAGTGCAAAATCTGAAGTTCAAAGTTCGAAGCCGCACTGGGCGTTCGTTGCGCCGAAGGACCAGCCGCTGCCCAAGGTGAAGGACAAGGCTTGGCCGCAGTCGCCGGTGGACCACTTCATCCTCGCGAAACTGGAGGCCAACGGCCTGAAGCCCTCGCCGCCGGCCGATCCGCGCACGCTCATCCGCCGGATGACTTACGACCTCACCGGCCTGCCGCCGAGCGCGGAGGAGGTCGAGGCGTTCGTAAGGGAATTCTCACTTTCTCACTCCCCCACTTTCCCGCCTGCCATCCGAGATAGTGAGAAAGTGAGAAAGCGGGAAAGTGAGCAAAGAGCCATCGCCGCACTCGTGGAGCGCCTGCTCGCCTCACCGCTCTACGGTGAGCGCTGGGCGCGGCACTGGCTCGATGTCGCGCGATACGCGGACACGAAGGGCTACGTTTATGCCCGCGAAGAACGCTTCTTCGTCCACGCCCACGCTTACCGCGACTGGGTGGTCCGCGCGCTGAACAACGACTTGCCTTACGACCGGTTCCTGATGCTTCAGATAGCCGGCGACCAGCTATCGCCGTTTCGAGTTGGCGGAGCACTGCCGGACACCGCTGCCAACTCAAAACCCGAAACTCAAAACTCGAAACTTGCTGACCTTGCCGCCCTCGGCTTCCTCACGACGGGCCGCCGCTTCATCGGGGTGACGCACGACATCCTTGATGACCGCATTGACGTGGTGACGCGCGGCACGATGGGGTTGACCGTCCAGTGCGCGCGCTGCCACGACCACAAATACGACCCCATTCCAACTGCAGATTACTACTCGCTTTACGGCGTGTTCCAGAGCACGGCGGATGAGTTGGTTCAAATCGAATTCCCAGCGCAGTCCGATGCGCTCGCTGCCTTTGACAAGGAATACCGCACTCGCCTCGACAAGCTGAACTCGACGATGGCCACGCGCCGTGCCGAAGCCGCTGCGCGCGTCCGCGCCCGAGTGACGGACTATCTCGCTGCCCAGTTCGAGCTGCACAAGTATCCCGAGGAAGGCTTCGACCAAATCCTCACGGACAACGACCTCATCCCCGCCACCGTCCGCCGCTGGCAGGCGTATCTTGAACAGGCCCGGAAGCGCGGCGACCCAGTGTGGGCGCTGTGGCACCAGCACGTCGGTAGCAGCCGACGTGAAGAGGCTCCATCTGAATTGGGAGCCGGCGTTCGTTCACCAAACGCAGGGGCGAACCCGAATGCGTTGCTCGCCGCCGCTTTCACCGAGCCTCCGAAATCTCCACGCGAAGTCGCCGAGCGTTACGGCAAAGTTTTTTCCACCATCGAACAGCAGTGGCAGGCCGCGCTCAACGCCGCGAAAACGAACAATTCCCCCGCGCCCACCTCGTTGCCTGACCCGCAAGCCGAGGCGCTTCGCCAAGTGCTTTACGCTGCCGACTCGCCCGCCGTCATCCCACCTGATGGCATCGTGAACACCGAGCAGCTCTTCACCACGAAGGCGACCGAGGAGCTGTGGAAGTTGCAGGGCGAAGTAGACCGCCACCTCATCCGCGCGCCCGGCGCCCCGGCGCACGCGCTCATCGTCACGGACCGTGCGCCGCAGGGAAATCCGCGGGTCTTCCTGCGCGGCGACCCGAAGCAGAAAGGGGTCGAAGTCCCGCGGCAGTTCTTGGAAGTCGTTGCCGGCCCGCAGCGGCAGCCGTTTGCGCATGGCAGCGGCCGGCTGGAACTCGCCCGCGCCATCGCTAATGCGGAAAACCCGCTCACCGCTCGCGTGATGGTGAATCGGGTTTGGCTCCACCACTTCGGGGCAGGCCTTGTCAAGACGCCAAGTGATTTTGGTCTGCGCGCGGAGCCGCCGAGCCATCCCGAGTTGCTGGACTGGCTCGCGCGGCGTTTCGTGGCGGACGGCTGGAGTTTAAAGGCGGTACACCGACTTTTGCTCACCAGCGCGGCGTATCAGCAGGCTGGTGAGTTTTCAGTGTTCAGTAGTCAGCCTTCGGTGCAGGCCGAGGGCGGCGGGCGGCCCACTGAAAACCGGAAACTGAATCCTGAATACTGGAAACGCGCCACCGCGCTCGACCCGGACAATCGCCTGCTCTGGCGCGCGAACCGCCAGCGGCTCGACTTCGAGGAACTGCGCGACTCGTTGCTCGCGGCCAGCGGCGAGCTCGACCTCACGCCCGGCGGCCGGCCCGCCGACGTTTTCACCAGCAAGCGTCGCAGTCTCTACGGTCTCGTTGACCGCCAGTATTTGCCGCCGCTCTTCCGCGTCTTTGATTTCGCCAATCCCGACCTGCACATTCCGCAGCGACACGAGACGACCGTTTCGCAGCAGGCGTTGTTTTTCCTCAATCACCCGTTCGTCGCCGCGCGCGCGAAGGCGCTCGTCGCACGCGCCGATTTTTCCAAGCTGAGTTCGCCCGAGGAAAAAGTCCGCTTTCTCCACCGTGCGCTTTTCCAACGTGAGCCGACGTCCGCACAGGCCGCTGCCGCCGTGCGCTTTATCGCGGATGCCGAGGCGAACCAGCCGCAAACACCTGAGCCACCGCCAGAAAATCAGTGGCGTTACGGATACGGCGAATTCGATGAGCCGAACCGCAAGTTGAAGAACTTCACGGCATTGCCGCACTTCACCGGCAAGGCTTGGCAAGGCGGCCCCAACTGGCCTGACGCGAAGCTCGGCTGGGCGCAACTCACCGCCGACGGCGGTCACGCGGGCAACGACCTCCAGCATGCGGTCGTGCGCCGATGGATTGCGCCGCGCGACTGCGTGGTGAACATCGCGGGTCGCATCGCGCACGAGACCAGCGCGGGCGATGGCGTGCGGGCGTTCATCACGCACAGCCGGTTAGGTCAACTCCGCACCGTGACCGTGCACAACGCAGCAGAGGACCTGCGCGTGCCCTCTACCGCCGTGCAGGCCGGCGACACGTTGGACTTCATCGTGGATTTTCGCGCGAACCTGAATAGCGACGAGTTCAAGTGGGCGCCCGTCATCACCGAGTTGAACACCGCCGCCGCCGTGGTCGGGGCTGCGCCGGTGCCCGTGAAGGAATGGGACGCGAAGAAGGATTTCCGTGGCGTGGACGTGCCCGCGCAACCGCCGCTGAAGCCCTGGGAACAGCTCGCACAAGTGTTACTCTCGGCGAACGAGTTTCTATTCGTGGATTAAGCTGTTGCAGTCGCCTCACTAGTCGTTCCTGCGGTGAATGACCTCCTCCCGCGCCGGGTCAAAATGGGGCCTATGTTTGTGAAGCCGATTCTCTCAGCAGTGCTTATCTTGTTTTCCCTCGCTGCGCCCGTGCGCGCCGCGTTGTTTGGCGCGCCGAAGCCCGCGCCCGTGGACTTCAACCGCGACATCCGCCCGCTGATGTCCGACACCTGCTTCAAGTGCCACGGCTTTGACGAGAAGACGCGCAAGGGCAAGCTCCGTCTCGACGTGCGCGAAGAGGCACTCAGGGCCGGCACTTCTGGGAAACCCGCCATCGTCCCCGGTAAGCCAGAGAAGTCCGAAATCATCGCGCGCTTGTTCACCAAGGACGCCGACGACCTCATGCCGCCGCCCAACTCGCATAAGGCCATTACACCCGCGCAGCGCGAGCTGTTCCGTCGCTGGGTTGCTGAGGGCGCGATGTATCAGGGGCATTGGGCGTTTGAGCCGACGGTGGCTCCGGCAGTGCCAAAGAAGGAAACCATCAGCAAGTCCGTGTTCAGTGTTCAGTCGCCGGGAACGAAGGCACCCATAGACCTGCTTAAAACGGGTTCACTGAATACCATTGATCACTTCCTTGCCGCGCGGTTGGAGCGGGAGAAGCTCACCTTCGCCCCCGAGGCAGAGCCTGAAGTCCTGCTCCGCCGGCTTTCGCTCGCCCTCACTGGCCTTCCGCCCACGCCGGCTGAAGTGGATGCCTTCGTCCGCGAGTGTTCTTCCATCGGTAATCGGCAATTGGCTATCGCCAGTGCCGTGGACCGCCTGCTCGCCTCCCCGCACTTCGGCGAACGCGTCGCGGTGCCGTGGCTGGACCTTGCGCGGCATTCGGACACGGCGGGTTATCACAACGACTCCCTCCGCGAAGTCTGGCTTTACCGCGACTGGGTGGTGAATTCCTTCAACCGCAACAAGCCCTTTGACCGCTTCACCATCGAGCAACTCGCCGGCGACCTGCTGCCCAACGCGACCATGGACCAGAAGGTTGCCAGCGGTTTCATGCGTAACGTGATGACCTCCGACGAAGGCGGCATTATCGATGCCGAATATCTCAACATCTACCTCGTGGACCGCGTGAGCACGCTCGGCACCGCGTGGTTCGGCATGAGCATCGCCTGCGCGCAATGCCACGACCACAAATACGACCCGGTCACGACGCGGGACTTCTACAGCCTATACGCCTTTTTCCACAACGTGCCGGAGAAGGGCAAGGACGGCACCCGCACTCTCAACCCCGAACCGCGCCTCGCCGTGCCGTCGGCGGAGCAGGAGAAGGAGTTGGTGAAGTTGTCCACCCAAGTCACCTCCACCGACCAGCGCGTGAAGGAACTCGAAGGCCAGCTCGACGCCGCGCAAAAAACTTGGGAAGCGAAGCTCGTTAGCGACCCGACTGCCCGTGCCGTCCCCGGCCCGTTCGACCACTTTCCGCTGAACACCAACGCGCACGGCGTCACGCACGACGGCAAAGAGATTGTAGCTGAATTGAAAGGGGAGACTGGTTTCGCGGAAGGCGTGGAGGGCAACGGCTTGCTGCTCACCGCCAAGGGCCACGCCGACCTCGGCGAGCGCTACGACTTTGACAAAGAAGATAAATTCAGTGTTGGGTTGTGGGTTCGCGTGAAGAACACCCCGTCCGGCGCGCCGCTGGGCAAGATGGAGAACGGGCCGAACTTTCGCGGCTGGGACATCGAGTTCGCGGCTGGGAAGGCCAGCGTTCACCTCATCCACAAGTGGCCGGACGAGGCCATTCATGTGCAGACGGAGAAGGATTTGCCCTTCGACACGTTCCAGCATCTCGCGTTCACCTACGACGGCTCGGGCAAAGCCGCCGGCGTGAAACTCTTTGTCAACGGCCAACCCGTCGCGAGCAAGGTGCTCAAGGACAAACTCCCCGGCACCATCAAGACCACCGCACCCTTTGCCATCGGCCGACGCGGCGGCGGCGGCTCGCCCTTCACCGGCCGCGTGGACGAGTTGTATGTTTTCCCGCGCGCGCTCACCGAGAAGGAAGTCGCCACGCTCGCGGGCGGGCCAACCTTCGCCCTCGCGGCCATCGAGCCGGCCAAGCGCACGAAGGAACAGGCTGACAAGCTGCGGAAATTTTATCGCGAGACGCAGGCCACCGATTACCTCGCCGCAAAGAAATCCGCCGAGGACGCGCGCAAGGCGAAGACTGACTTCGACAAGCTCATTCCCACGGTCATGGTCATGGCCGAGATGGAGAAGCCGCGCGACACGTTCATCAAGGTGCGCGGGGCTTACGACAAGAACGGCGAGAAGGTCGAGGCCGCTTTTCCCGCTTTCCTGCCCAAGCCGGCGACGACCTCGACCAACCGCCTCACCCGCCTCGATCTCGCGCAGTGGCTCGCTTCGCCGCAACATCCGCTCACCGCGCGCGTGGCGGTGAACCGCTTCTGGGCGATGGTCTTTGGCACCGGGCTGGTGAAGACGGTGAACGACTTCGGCTCGCAGGGCGAATGGCCGAGCCATCCCGAACTGCTCAACTGGCTCGCGGCCGACTTCGCGCGCGACTGGGATGTGAAGCGCGCTATCAAGCAGATAGTGATGAGCCACGCTTTCCGGCAGAGCGCCGCTGTTACGCCCGCGTTGTTGGCGCAGGACACCGAAAATCGCCTGCTCGCTCGTGGCCCGCGCGCGCGGCTGGATGCCGAGTTCGTCCGCGACAACGCGCTCGCCATCGCCGGCCTGCTCAACCCGCAGCTCGGCGGCAAGCCAGTTTATCCGTATCAGCCGCCGGGTGTTTGGGAAATCAACGAAATGGGCGGCAGCGGCTGGAAGCAGCAGCGCGATGCGAGCCAATACCGGCGCGCGCTTTACATTTATCACCGCCGCAGCACGCCGTATCCGAGTCTGCTCACCTTTGACGCGCCGAACCGCGAGGTTTGCGCTGCCGGACGTCCCCGCACCAGCACGCCGCTGCAGTCGCTCGTGCTGATGAACGACCCGGTTTACGTCGAAGCTGCCCGCGCCTTTGCTGCCCGCGTGCTGAAGGAAGGTGGAATTGATGACGCAGCAAAACTGAACTACGCGTGGCGGCTTGCCCTTGCTCGCCCGCCGTCCGCGACCGAGCGCGCCGTGCTGGAGAAAACTTTGGCCAAGCAACGCGCCCACTTCACCGAGGAAAAACCTGCCGCCGAGTCGCTCCTGAAAGTCGGCGACTTCAAAAACCCCGACGGCGCCAATCCGGCCGAGCTCGCCGCGTGGACTGCGGTCGCCAACGTCATTTTGAATCTAAACGAAACGATGACGCCGTGAGCGCGGTTAGCCAGCCGTCGCCAAGGATATAAGCCGTGTAGTTTCCAGTCGGTAGAAGCCTGTCAGCGGCGGGCCCGCCGCACCATGCCTCTCAAGAAGTTCATTGGGCTGGATTTCGTTGAGCGCCTGCCGAACGTAGAAGGCAGAAATCCCCTCCATTAACAGCACCCACGGCGGGATGTCCGTCGGGTTAGCTCGCGCGCGCCGCCTGTACCGTCGCGATGTAATCCGCTGCGAGCCTTTGCAGGGCTGACCAATCGTTCTTCGCCAGAATTTCCGTGGTGAGCAGTGTGCTGCCGACGCCGACCGCCGCGCAGCCGGCCTTAATGAACTCGCCGGCGTTCGCGAGCGTGACTCCGCCAGTGGGCACAATGCGCAGGTGCGGTAGCGGAGCGCAGAAGGCGCGGACCCCCTTGGGACCATGGTTGTCGGCGGGAAAGAGCTTCACAAAGTCTGCTCCAGCTTCGTGCGCGAGTTGCGCCTCGGTGGGGGTGTAGGAGCCGAGCATGATAGGTCGGCCCGCTGCGTGCGCCAGCGGCACGAGTTCGGGCCGCAAGATGGGCGTAACGAAGAACTCCGCACCCGCATCTAACGCCGACTTAAGCTGGAGCGCCGTCAGCACCGTGCCCACGCCGACCGTTGCGTGTCCGCCAAACTCGCGCACCACTGCCGCAACGACGTTGCAGGCGTTGGGCACAGTGAAAGTGATTTCCAGCGCCGTCAGCCCACCTTCGACAAGCGCGGCGCAAAGCGGCAACACTTGCTCTGGCCGTGGCGTGCGGATGACGGCGATGACGCCCAGCTGGGTGAGGTGCGAGGAGATTTCGGCTTGCGTGCGCATGCGAAGATTAGTTGTCACTACGGCAGGGGAAGTGAGCGAGGACTGTGGGGCTCGAAATCCGAGCCAAGAATCACTTGATAACTAGGGCTAAAGCCATCCGTTAAACGTGGATTCGCCGGCATTTTATTCGGGCAGGAGAATTTCGCCGCGCGGCGACACAGGCCCGTGACCAGCCTTGATTGAGTTGTCAGTAAGCCTCAGGGCCATCCCCTTTACACGCTTCATACATTACGCCGAGCGTGGAAAATACCCGGCGATTTGGCAAGGTGGGTTTCGTGGCGGGAAGCTGGGGACATGCCAGCGGGCAACTGGATTGAAAGAACGGCTGAGTGTGCTGGTTGCTGTTATAATCTGAGGCGACATGACGACTGATGACACTGCGCCGCGCTCGCTCCTCGATCTCACTTTTGCGGAGTTGGAACGGGAGTTCGTCACGGCGGGGTTGCCGCCTCGGCATGCGCAATCATTTTGGCGCGTGTTACACCATGGGTTGTGCCAGGACTTTTCTGCGGCGGTGGATTTCCCGCCTCCGCTGCGCCGGTGGGTGGCAGAGCAGGTGGGCGAGGGGCGGCGATTTTTCGTTGAAGCGCTGACCGCAATGACCGACATCGCCAGTGGGGATGGGCAGACGCGTAAGTTCCTGCTCCACCTCGCCGACGGGCAAAGCGTCGAGACGGTGGTGATGGGTTTCAAAAATCGCCACACGGCTTGTCTGAGCACGCAAGTGGGCTGCGCGATGGGCTGTGTCTTTTGCGCGACAGGTCAGATGGGCTTTGTGCGACATTTGCGGCCCGGAGAGATCGTGGCGCAAGTGCGACACGCGCAACGTGCCTTGCGCGCTGATGGCGATGAGGGCCTGCGCAACCTAGTGCTCATGGGCATGGGCGAGCCGTTGCATAACTATGACGCGGTGATGACGGCACTGGAAACTATCTCTGACCGGCGCGGCCTAAACCTCGGCCCGAGCCGCATCACGATCAGCACCGTGGGCGTGGTGCCAGGCATCCTACGGTTGGCGGCGGAGCAGCGTCCTTATCGACTCGCCGTGAGCCTGCACGGCGCGACTGAGCAGGAACGTTCGGCGCTGGTGCCCGCGAGTCAGCGTTGGCCGCTTGCGGAACTGATGGCCGCTTGCCGCACTTATTTTACCAAAACTGGACGACGCATTTTCTTCGAGTGGACGTTGATCGCGGGTACGAATGATTCACCAGCTCAGGCCAAACGGCTGGCCGGGTTACTGATTGGGCTGGACGCCCATGTAAACTTGATTCCACTCAATCCCACTGGTGGCTTTACGGGCATCGCCACGCCATCCACCCCCGTGAGGGCGTTCCAAAAGACCCTGCAACTAGCCGGTATCCCAAGCACCGTCCGACAACGGCGGGGTATCGATGTCGCTGCTGGATGTGGTCAACTGCGGTCGACCAGGCTCCGGGCCGAGCGTTTGCCGTCGGTCACGGTTTAGCACCAGTTGCCTCAAAGAGAGTCCAAGTAATGAGGCCAAACGCCTTTGAATGCCGTTGGTTCTCGTGTATCGACCAGGGGGTTTTACGCCACCCAAAACTTCCCCATTGGCCACCCACGGCGGGCTTGCTACCTTAAAGGTGTGAGTACTGTTGCCACTCTGACTGTCCCTGACGCCCAAGGCCACTTCGGCCCGTTTGGCGGGCGCTATGTCCCTGAGACGCTTGTGCACCCGTTGCAGGAGCTGGAGGATGAGTATTTCCGTGCCCAGCATGACCCTGAGTTTCAACGCGAGTTAAGTTATTACCTGCGCGAGTTTGTTGGCCGGCCGACGCCTCTCTATTTCGCTGAACGGCTAACCCGCGAGCTGGGCGGCGCGAAAATTTATCTTAAACGCGAAGACCTCAGCCATACCGGTGCGCACAAGATCAACAACGCGATGGGCCAAATCCTCCTCGCGAAGCGCATGGGCAAGAACCGCATCATCGCTGAAACCGGGGCGGGTCAGCACGGCGTAGCCACTGCCACAGTGTCCGCCATGTTCGGTATGAAGTGCATCATTTATATGGGTGCGGTGGATTGCGAGCGGCAGAAGTTAAACGTCTTCCGCATGAAGATGCTCGGCGCGGAAGTGGTGCCCGTGCAGGCGGGACAGAAGACGTTGAAGGAAGCCGTCAATGAAGCCATGCGTGACTGGGTCACGAACGTCCGCAGCACGCACTACATCCTCGGCACGGCCTACGGCGCGCATCCGTATCCCGTCATGGTCCGTAACTTTCAACGCATTATCGGCGACGAGGCGCGGCGGCAAATCCTAGAGCAGGAGGAGCGGTTGCCCGATCTCCTCGTCGCGTGCGTCGGCGGCGGCTCGAACGCGATCGGTCTCTTTTACCCGTTCCTAAACGACGCCTCAGTGAAGATGCTTGGCGTGGAAGCCGGTGGGCTTGGTATCCAGCCGGAGCAGCATGCTGCGCGCTTCCAAGGCGGCTCGCTCGGCGTCCTCCAAGGCACGCGGAGCTACATCCTGCAGGACGAGTTCGGCCAGATTCAATCCACCCACAGCGTCAGTGCCGGCCTCGACTACGCCGCCGTCGGCCCTGAGCACGCTTGGCTCCGCGATGAGGGCCGCGTGGAATATGGTTACGCTACGGACGATGAGGCGCTCGCCGCGTTCATGAAGCTCGCCAAGCTCGAAGGCATCATCCCTGCACTGGAAAGTTCCCACGCCGTGGCCGCCTGCTTCGAACGCGCGCCGAAGCTCGGCAAAGACGGCCTCGTCATCGTGAACCTCTCCGGCCGCGGCGACAAAGACGTGGCCCAAGTGGCGGACAAGGTCGGCTTGCAGATGCCGGTGTGACGCCCAGCCTTGCGTCGCCTCACTCTGCGACCAACTGCACTTGGGCCATGGTCAGGTGGCCCACTAGTTAATTCGCCTTCGTTTCGCCCTTCTTCACCGGAGCCTTGGGAGCGGCCGGCGGCGTGGCGGATTTCGGGTCCGTGGTGGTGGCGATCTCGCGAATGTAGAGGTTCCGGAAGTAGAGCGCGCTGCCGTGAGCCTGAAGCTCAATCTGCCCAAACGGGAAGAGCGGCTGGGTGCGGTCCCAGAAGTTCTCCATCGTCACGTTGTTCACCACGAGTTCGTCGTTGAGGAAGACGTGGATCTTCTCGCCGACGCAGAGGATACGGAAACGGTTCCAAAGGCCCGGTGCGCGGTCGGCCCATTTGAGGGGCTCGCTGGCGTTTTTCTGGTTGTTGTAGAGACCGCCAGAGCCAACGCGCTTAGGGTTGCCGGGCGTGTCGCGTTCCCAAATCTGAATTTGCGGCGTGCCACGCACGTAGATGCCGCTGTCGCCTTTTGGCTCAATCTTCCAGTCACAAAGCATTTCGAAGTCGGCGTAGTCGCGCGCGGTGCACAAGCTCTGGCCCTTGCCGTCGAAGATGAGCATACCGTCGGCCACGCCCCAATGCGCGGCCATTTGTTCGTCGGCCTTGGCCTGCGCGGCGGCGAGTTCGTCCTTCGACATCTTGGCGCGCTTGATGGGGTCGGCCACGAGGCCCTTCCAGCCTTCCAGGTCCTGCCCATTGAAGAGGCGCTTGAAGCCGGCGGGCGGAACATTGTTCACCTCGGCAACGGGCAGTTCCTTGATGCGCAGGTTGCGGAACTCGACGTAGTCGTTGTGGCCGAGAAAGCCGATGTGGCCCTTGTTGCGCAACATGCCGGGGTGCTTCTCCAGCGTCTCGCGGTCGGTGACATTGTTCAGGTTTGCGTCCACGATGACCTTGCCATTGAGCGTCACGCGCAGGTGACGGCCGCGGCAGTAGATCTCCTCCTCGTTCCATTCGCCGACGGGCCGGAGCAAGCCGCGCCGTGCGGGGGCGATAAGGTAGATGGAACCGTGATACTGAGCGGCCTTGAGCTTGGCGTATTTGGGATCGGTATCGTCGAGGATCTGCGACTCCATGCCCAGGTAGGCGAGGCTGCCGGCCGCGAGCGGGGCGCGCAAGGCGATGCCGTTATTACTGCCCGCTTCGAGCTTAAACTCAAAGCGGAAGATGAAGTCGGCGTATTCGCGATTGGAGAGGAGGTTGCCACCGCCGCCCTTGGCGCAATAGAGCACGCCGTCCTTTACGCCGTAACCGCTCCCCTTACCGGCGAGGAGTTGCCAGCCGTTGAGCGTCTGGCCGTCGAACAGTGGGAGGAAGCCGGCCTCGCGGTCGAGCGCGGCGCAGCCGGGCAGTACTGCCGCGCTGACTGAAGCGGAGCTAAGGCCGAGGAGGAAATTGCGTTGGGAAATCATGGCTGAAATAGCGTCGGACGATCCTTCGCAGGCTGTTGGAAAGCCAATAGGGTGTCAAGTGCCCGCCCGGCCGCACGCTTGACCAGGTGCCACGAGTGGATGAACTGGCCGCTCTCCACCGTTGGCCTCGTGCAACGCGGCCGCAGCGATGCGGTCATTCGAAAAATCTTCGGGGAAAACGCGCAGCGGGTGGCGCCGACGAACTTCGCTTTGGCCTGAGTCATTTCACGGGCGGCAGCGCGAGCGCGAGCGCGGTAGTGGCCCAGCCGGCGGCGCTGATGGAAATGAACTGGTTCGTGCCGTGCGGGTAGCCAGATTCGTAATAGCTCTGAATCGGCTTGCTGCGTGACGTGACGAGCCACGAGCCGTCGGCGAGTTGGTTGTCCAACAAGTAGCGGAGGCCCTTCTGGTAAGGCGCGTCGGTCGTCGCCAGATCGCCGGCTTGATGCAGCGCGACCAGCGCGGTGGCGGTCGCGTAGGCATCCGTGCCCATGTCGGAGAGTTGCTTCCAGCCGCCGTCCGGTTGCTGCGCGGCGAGCAGTTCCTTCGCGGCTTGGCTGCGCTCGGCCTGCGACGCGTCCGCAACGTGCAGCGCCCGCAGGCGGAAAACGCGGTCTTCGTTGTCCTGAGCCGGCGTCTTTGACAGCCAGGCACGGACTCGCTCCGTGCGTTGGGTGATGCCCTCACGCTGCGCCCCTGTGCCGAAGGTCCGCAATCCGCGCAGAGCCACATAGGTGGACGTAAATAGGCTCTGCTCCGTGGGCGGCCGGCGCGACTGTGGACGCCAGTGAACGAGGTCGCGTTGCCATTGCAGCAAATACTCGGTCACGGCGGTGGTGGTGGCGTCGGGTTTCCAGCCACCATTTTCTAAGGCCCACAGCGCGTAGCCGGCGGTGTCGGCTTGGCCACCTTGACCTTTGCCAGCGAGATAATTGGTTCGGTTCTTTTCAAGGAAGTCGGCGGTGAACTTGACCTGCTTGGCGAACTCTGCCGCGTCAATCTTGAACCCGCGCGACTGCGCCGTGGCGAGTGCCATGATGGGCAGGCCTTGGTTATGGCAGGTGAAGCAACGCTCACGTTTTTCCATCGAGCCATGTGCGCCCGCGGTGAGCAGCGGCAGGGATTTCTCAATGGCGGTGCGGAGGGCGGCGGGTGTGGGCGCGGTCTCGGCGGCCGGGGCGGCGATGCCGGCGGCCAGTCCACACATTACGACGAGGAGACAGTGCTGGATTCGACGGCGCGGCTTCATGGTGCAATGCGGCCATTGCTGCCACAACCCCGCGACCAGCGCACGCGCTTTCTGCTGGCAGTTACTGCGCGGCCTCTTGCTTGGCGACGTCCTCGGCGAAGAACTTCGCCACGTCCTTGAACTTCGCCGCGTTTTCCGGGTTCAGGTCCATGAGGACTTGATGGGCCTCGAGGCAGTTGCGGGACAGCTCCAACTTGGTTGCGCCGGTGGACTCGACGGCGGTGAAGCAGAGGTTTGCTAAGTCCTTGCCCTGCACGACGCGGAAGAGGTGCAACACGCCGAGGTTGTCGATCAGGTCGGCGACCTTGGGCGTGGGGTTGAGCAGCTCGATGGGGCGTTGCTCGGGTGGGGGGTCGTCGGCAGAGAGTTGGACACCGAGGCTGGCGAGGACACCGAGGAACGTGCTGTCCATGATAGGGCAAGCCGCGAGGTCCACGATGAAGCGCTGCGCGCCGCGGACACGGGCCTCGTTGATGAGGCGTTTAAAGTCCACGCTGGTGGCGAAGTTTGCGCGCCCGGCGAGCTTCACGCAGACGGTGTCACCGACGCGGGCGGCGAGAAGGGTGGAGGAAGGGGAAGTCATGTGGTCACGGCTTCAGCGTGCTGGTCAAGCTGAGCCATAGTTCGATGTCGCCTTGGACTGGTAGTTCCACCGGTGTCCCGTGAGGGAATCGCCCGTTGAATGGTGAGTAAAACCCGACGACAGCTCTGGGCCCCAAGCCACATTGGGAAAAGTCGCGCTGGGCCGGCGCTGGCTATAGAGGCAGTCTTGCCAGACTTATCTGTGGTTTCTTCAGTCATGCTGGGTTTTATCTGGGTCGCTGAGGTCGCCCAAACCAATCAACACCCTTGCCGGCCCCGTGGCAAGGGGCGGCCATCGTTTGGAGCACACACGCCCGTTCTGCATTCCGCAATGTTTTCACTTAGCCGCCTCTCCGCGGCGGACGATTTGCGTGAGCGTCTGCTGTAGCACGAGAGATTCGTCGAGCTGGCTGCTCACGAGCTTCATGTTGCATTGGAGCAGGAGATCCATCGCCTGGATGAGTTCGGCGGGCGTGTAGCGCTTTGCCTGCGGCAGCGCGCGGAAGAGCACGTAGGGGTTCATCGCCAGCGGGTTGATGCGCTTGTCCTCGGGCAGCGCGTCGGCGGGGACGCGTTCGAGCTGGGACTTGAAGCGGTTGTAATCTCCATCGGCCTTGAGCCAGCCGGCCTTAAGCATCTCCTGCAGGAAAATCATCACGCGCACCTTGGTGATGAGGCCGTAGAGCAGGCCGATCTCGGACTTCCGGTCTACCCCGACGCGGACTTCCCAAAGTTCTTCATCGAGTGTGCGGAGTAGCTTGGGCAGGTCGCGGTCGCCCAGCGCGTCGGCCAGAGCGAAAGCACGGGCCTGCTTGTTGCGCGTGACAATGGCGTTTACGTCGGTTAGCTCGATGTCTGCACGCGCACCTACGTAAGCGGCCAGCTTCTCGACCTCGCTGTGGAGCTGCGCCGCGTGCGGGCCGACGTTGGCGACGAGCTGGGCGAGGGCTTCGGAGGAAATCTCCTTCTTGAGCGCCTTGAGCTTCTTGTAGGCGAGGTCCTCGGCCTGGTCGGCCCAATTCCGGTCGTCGAGCGAGAGGGCGGCAAAGTGTTCAATGTTACCCAGCTTCTCCAAGGTTTTGTAGAGCGTCTTGCGCTTGTCCACTTTACCGGCGCTAACGAGCAGGCGCACTCCATCCCAGCGGAAGGCTTTCAGTTCGGCGGCGAGTTCGGCGAGGCCAGTGGCAACGTCCTTCGCCTTCGCGGTGCGGTCATCGTCGAGGAAGTTGCAGTCCTTGAACCAGACGATCTTGCCACCGCCAAAAAAGGGGAGTGTCTGGAGCGCCTCGCGGAGCTTACTGAGGGCCTTGAGCGCCTCCCCGCTGTTGCCCACGGCGGCGTCAATCGTCTCGTGATCCATGCCGCCGACTTCGCCGCACCATTTGTCATGGAGCTGCCGCGCGCGCTGCTTCACCGCGAAGTCTTCATCGCCGCAGATGAGGGCGACGGGGGCAGGCGGCGGCGCGGGAGCGGGGGGCATCGAGGAGGAAAGTTTTCAGTGACAGGGTTCAATTTTCCCGGAGGGCGGCCATGGTTGAAGACTCATTACTGAACACTGAACACTGTAAACTTGGGTTCGAATCAAGCCTCTGCCTCACCGCTGCTCTCGGTGAGCTTGTCGAGATACTCAGTCATATCTTCCACCTGCTCGAAGAGGTCCTTGGTAACGTAGACAGGGCGCTTGTGCGCAGCAGCCAGGGCGAGGCAGTCGCTGGGGCGGGCATCTATCTCGACGATTTTTTTGCCCAGCTCGTTATCCTGTTTAAGGATGAGGCGGGCAAAGTAAGTGGAGTTGCGCAATTCAGTGATGACGACGCGCTCCACAGTGATGCCAAAGCCCCTCAAGACGTGAACCATGAGGTCGTGCGTCAGCGGGCGTTCCTTGGGCTGGTCGCGCAGGAACATCTGGATGACCGCGCCGAGGTTGTGCTCGACCTGGATGACGAAGACCTTTTCCTCGTTGCCGACAAAGATGGCGCAGCCGCTGTTGGCGGGTAGCAGGCCCCGGATCTGCACGGGCACCACTTCGTTCTTCATGACGCGAGCTTAGGCTGGAGCACGGCAGGTGACAAGCGGCGCGTGGGCTGATGGGGTCGCACGAGGCACCTCGTCCGCCTTGCGTGTGCGCTTGCCATGGCAAGGGATAACGGCACCAGTGGCAGGGACGTTCCAAGCGGCCAAGCGGGCCGCGCCCCGGCGCGGCGAAAATCTACCTTTGACAGCGCGCGTGGCGCGAGTAGCTTCTGCGCAGTCCGCGATAAGCTCTGCCGCCAATTCCCGCCCCAACGGAGCTGGCTAGGCCGATCGCAGCGGACGTGCACATAAACCAAACCAACCAACCTAATGAAACAGAGCGATCCCCAGACCGCCGCTCCGGCCAGCCGAGGCGACCACGGCTTCACACTCATCGAATTGCTCGTCGTCATCGCGATCATCGCGATTCTGGCGGGGATGTTGTTGCCCGCGCTTGCGAAGTCGAAAGCGAAAGCGTCACAGGCCAGTTGCCTGAATGGAGGCGGGAAACAGCTTGGCCTTGCCTTTTCGCTCTACACGCAGGATTACGATGATTGTTTTCCCGCCGGGGCTTCGCAGGGGGCGCTGGGCAATGCCCACGAGGACTGGATTCATTACCAGAACGGAACCTCGGGCGCGGGAAACAATGCGATTAACACCACGCCTCGGCCGCTAAAGGACAGCGTCATTGCGCGATATTTGCAGCCCCTTACTGACGAGCTGCGCACGAACGGCAATACCATGCTGCGGTGCCCGGCAGACAAACTTTGGAACAACCGGTATCTTGGTGCACCGGCGGGGGTGGTGGATCCCAATGCGAACAGCCCACAACGTGGCTCACCATCGGGCGGACGCCCAAACTTCCCGTTTTCCTACGCCTTCAACGGCGGCAACCAGAATCAAGGGTTCGCATCCTACGTTGACGCGCGCACGCCGACAGGCGTTAGGCGCAAATTTCGCGCTGCCGAAGTGATTCGTCCCGCCGACAAGTGGATGACGATCGAAGAGCGCGGCGGCCCGGCGGACGGCGTAAAGGAATATGCTCCCGGCGTGTGGACGGTGAGCAGCCCGAGCTTTCTCGACGACGGACGCTTCAACAACACCGGCAACGTGCTCTCGGTGCGGCACGGGCCGAAGGCGACCGTTGGCTACGGGGACTACCACACTGAGATTACCCATTACACCGCTATCACCAATAACAACGTCACTAAAGCGAACGCTCCCTAAGTATGACCCGACTCACTTCGCTCCTTTCTCTGCTCTTGGTTGTCGGGCTATTGGGTTCCGCCTGTCGGCGGCGGTCCCGCTCCACTGCAGCACAGCCTGAGGCTCCCGGGGCTGCCGCAGCGGTGGATCCCGCAGCTCAAGGTGAGGCCCCGGCGGCAGTTCAGTTTCAGGCACCGCCACCGACTTATCAGCCCCCACCGGTGGCCGATGACAGCCCGGTGCGCTTCGCTGCGCCTCAACCGCAGAACATGTATTCCCCTGCGCGCCCCGGTGATTATCAGGCGCAACTGGATGCCTACAACCGCGTGCTCCGGGTGTGGTCACAGGGAGCTGACATTCCTCAGTCGTTGGAAAACTTGATGTCCACTTACAACAGCCCCAAACCGCCTCAGCCCCCGCCGGGCCGGCGCTTGGTGTATGACCCCAAGACGGTCACGGTCCGGTTGCAGTGAGACTCACACCATCACCTCGGTGATGGCCTTGCCGTAGCTAATGGGGACGGGGCGTTTGAGCGTGTCGCGGACTTCCGTGTGCGGGTCGATGCCAAGCAGGTGGTAAATCGTCGCGGCGAGGTCGTCGGGCTTCACCGGCTTGTCGGCGGGGTATTCGCCGTGCTTGTCGGAGGCTCCGTAAACAAACCCCTTCTTCACGCCGGCGCCCGCCAGCAACGCCGTGTAGCACTGCGGCCAGTGGTCGCGGCTGATGTTGCTGTTGATGCGCGGGGTCCGGCCGAATTCACCCACCCAGACGACGAGGGTTTCCTTGAGCAGGCCGCGTGAGTCCATGTCGTTGAGGAAGGTCGGCAGGGTCTGGTCGGTGATGGGCAGATGGCGCTTCTCGATGATGGGAAACATTCGCGTGTTGTCGAAGCCGTGGGTGTCCCACCCGCCGTCCGTGGTGCTGCGCCCGCCGATGCTGTCGGAGAAATAGACCTGCACGAACTTCACGCCGGTTTCCACGAGCCGGCGCGCGAGCAGGCAGCTTTGGCCGTAGGGCGTGCGGCCGTAGGCGTCGCGCAGTTCCTTTGGTTCGCGGTCGAGATTGAAAGCTTCGCGGAGCTTGGTGGAGTGGAGCATCGCCAGCGCCTTGTCGTAGTAGGCATCGAGGCCGCGCGCGGTGCTGGAGTAGTCGAGCAGGCGGGATTGCGCGTCCACGACCTTCTGCAACTCGCGGCGGGCGGCGAGGCGGTCGTAGGAAAGGTTCGCCGGTAGGCTGAGTTCCGGCAGGCCAAAGCCCGGCTCGCTCGGGTCGCGCAGCACGAGCAGCGGGTCGTGGACCTTGCCAAGGAAACTCGCGTGTTGCGCGGGGACGACGGAGCCATCCGCGATGGTGTAGGGAAACGCGGCGAAGGTGGGCAACTCGGGGTTTTTGCCCGGTGCCAGCCGGTCTACGACAGATCCATAGGCGGGGAAGAGATCGATGGAGTCCTTGAGCCGCTGGTCATCCGTGGCGGGCGCGTGCCCGGAGAGCGCGTAATAGCCCGCCGAGTTGTGGTTCTTCATCGTGTGGTGCATGGACCGGATGAGGCAGACCTTGTCCATGACCTTGGCGGTGCGCGGGAGGAGGGAGTTGACCTGGATGCCGTCGGCACTGGAGGACATCGGCTTGTGCAAGCCGCGGATGCCCTCGGGCGCATCGGGCTTCATGTCGAAGGTCTCGAGATGGCTCGGCCCACCCCACTGGAAGAGGAAGATGACGGATTTGGCGCGGGCGATGGGGCTTTTGCCTCCCTTGGCTTCAGCGGCGAGCAACTTGGGAAGAGACATGCCAAACATGCCCATGCCGCCGACTTGGAGCAGGCGGCGCCGGGTCATTTGGAAGCCAAGTTGAGGGGTGCAAGCGGAGCTCATCGCATCATCGGTCAAGCATGTGGAAGCAGACGCAGTTGGGAAAGCGAAGTTTCAACCGGCGTGCGGCATTATTTGCCGAGGAGCTTCTCCTTCACCCCGGCGGGCAGCGCAGCGCTGGCGATCCAAGCGCGGGCCGCGGCGGGATCGGCCCGCAGCCAACCGCGAGCGGCCCGCTCGGCCAAGCTGGGCTGGCCGTCAGGGCTGGGGGTCGGTTCTTCGGTGGCGAGCACCTGCAACAAGCCTTGCCACGCGGGCGACTGTTGGTCGGGCGGCAAGCGTTCGGCCCATTGCGCGGCGGCCGCCGCGTCAGCCTCTGCCCAACTGGCTGCGAAGTTAAGAGTCAGGCTGCGTCGGGCGGGACCGGGCGGCAGGGAATTCAACGCGGCAGCGGCCTGTTCTGGTGCATCCGCCGCCCACACGGCAAAAGCACCGCTGGTGGCTAGTTGGCGGGCTGATTCGTCGGGTAGCGACTGCGCCCACTTGAGCGCGGCGGCGGGGTCGGCAGTGGCCCACTGGTTCGCGACGGCGGACAGCAGGGAGTTTTGCGTGTCACCTGGGGGCAGCGTGGAGGCGAACTCAGCGGCGGCGCGCGGGTTGGCTTGCGCCCATTCGTGGCTCAGGTTAACGAGCGTTTGATCACGCGCTGGGCCAGCTGGCAGTTGTTTGACCCACGTGAGTGCGCCCTCCAAGTCCACGCCCGCCCAACGTGAGGCGATGTTGCCCAAGGCCTGATTCTGCCCCGGCCCCGCTGACAGGCTTAATGCCAGTTCAACGGCGGCACGCGGGTCGGTCACCGCCAGCTCGCCGGCTACGTTTATCAACATCTCACGGCGTGCCTTGTTATCCGGCTGTTGGCTAATCCACGCAGCCGCGGCGGCGGGATTGCTGTTCGCCCACGTGCTGGCAATGAGCTGCAGGACCGCGTCGCGCTGTCGGCCGGCGGCCAAGTGTGTGCAGGCCTGCGCAGCGGCGGTCGCGGGATCCATTGCGGCCCAGCTTTGGAAAATGGCCTCGGGCAGGCCGTTGCGGGCAGCGGCCAAGCCCGCTCGTTGTAATGCGGCGAACGCGGCGGCGGGATGCCGGTCCGCTAGCGCGGTGAGGACGGACTGGATTGCCTCATTACGAGCCGGACCGGGCGGGAGTGACTCCGCCCACGTGAGCGCGGCGGGATTGTCGGCCTCGGCCCACACGGCGAGCACCGAAGCAACAGCGGACTTACGCTCGGCGGGCCGGGTGAGCTGCTGTGCGTAACGCAGTGCGGCTCCAGCGTCCGCGCTTGCCCACTGGTTCAGCAGCGTCGCCAGCACGCCCTCGCGTTCCGCCCGCCGGCCAAGCTGCTCGAACAAGCCAATGATCGCCGGCACGTCCCCCGGCACGACTCGACTGGCCAGCTCTAAAAGTTTCCTTAGGCGTAGTTCAGGATTTGATTCCAGCCGGGCGGCCGCGAAAGCGATGGTAAATTCCGCTGTCGACAGAGGTGGCTCCGCCGGATCCGTCAGTGGATCCACCGGCGGCGTCGCGGTCTCCGTGCGTCGCGCGGGCGGTCGGCCAAGGGCGGGAACAGCTCGCGCGCCCTCCCGCGCGGTCGGCGTGTGGGGCGCGTTTGCGGTTGAGGCAACCGGTCGGCGCGCGCGATCCACTGTCACGCCGAGCACCGCCCCCAAGCCGAGCAGCGCAACAGCAAGGAGCAGTTCTCTGGGCTTCATATTCAAATGTGTGACTGGCTACTTGCGCAAACTTATCGTTCGCAGGCGTCGGAGGCGCAATTAGTTTCGACAGCTCATGGCGCGCACCAATGCCTCACGGATTACGCTGGGTCGTTGCTTCACACTGCTCCCCATGAGGATGGACTGATGTGATCGGCCACTAGTTGGTCCAGACTAGCTCGCAGGGTTTTGGTGATCCGCTGAATCGCCAGCGCAAGCGTTGCGGGCCTTTCCCTGCGCAGCGTAGCTGAGGACTCGAGGTTTAGCGCAAACAGCTTCAACAAAAATGCTGATTTCTAAAGAAAGCTGACCGGAGAGTGGCCGCAGTCGAAAGTTACTAACTTGTGGCCTAACGCCCTGGCTTGCATTCTCAGCCGCCAATGCAACTCATCGTGCGCTCGGGTTGCTCGAAGCCCGGCTCGCCGATGTGATGGCGATCCTCCTTGCCGAGCACGATCTCGCGCAATCGCGCGGCGAGTTCCGCGTCCGTCGCGCCGCCCCGCAGGAGTGGCTTGAGGTCGTGCTCGTGCAGGCTGAACAAGCAGGTGCGGATCTTCCCGTCGGCGGTGAGCCGTAGTCGGTTGCAGTGCCCGCAGAATGCCTCCGTGACTGGCGCGATGATACCGATCTCCCCGCGCCCGTCCTCGAAGGTCCAGCGCTTTGCCGTTTCAGACTTATTGTCTGATACGACTGGACAAAGGTCGAAGCGCGCCTGGAGCCGCGCGAGGATTTCACGGCCTGGCACCACGAGGTCGCGCAGCCAGGCATGGCCTGAGTCTAGTGGCATGAATTCGATGAAGCGCAGGCTCACGGTCTGCTCACGTGCGAATTGAGCGAGCCGCTCTAACTCGTGATCGTTCAACCCGCGAATGACCACGGCGTTGACTTTCACGGGCGCGAAACCCAGTTCCTTCGCCTGTGCGATGCCGGCGAGCACAGCCCGCAGTCCGTCACGCCCCGTGATGCGCTTGAAGTTGTCTTGGTCGAGTGAGTCGAGGCTGAAGCTCACTCGCCGCAGGCCGGCGGCGCGAAGCGCGGCGGCGTGCGGGGCGAAGTACGCGCCGTTGGTGGTCATCGCTAAATCGCGGATGCCCGCGATGGGTGCGAGGCGGGCGACCAGTTCAGGCACGTCCCGGCGAAGGAGCGGCTCGCCGCCGGTGATGCGGACTTTCTCGACGCCCAGCCCGACAGCTACGCGCACTATGCGCTCGATCTCCTCGTAGGTGAGCAGCGCAGATTTGGCTTTCCACTCGCGGACAAGGGGCGTGAAGGCCGGTTGTGGATTTTTAAGGGCATCGAACTTGCCCCGGTAGAAATTTGCGGCCTCCTCCGTTTCCGGCAGGCAATAAAGGCACCGAAAATTACAGCGGTCGGTAATACTGACGCGCAAGTCGCGCATCACGCGGCCATGCAAGTCACGGAGCGTAAGCGGGGCGGCCATGCGGGCGAAGAAATCAGTAACCGATGTTCAACGTCCAATCAGTGGACAGTGACTGATACGCTCCACTAACTGCCAAACACCGAATACTAAAGGCGCTCACCGCACTTACTTTTTCTTTGGCGCCGGGTTGCCGGGGGGCTCGGGGCTAACGGTGACACTCTTGTCGACGCCGCTCTCGGCGGGCTTGGGTGCGGCGGCGGGTGCTTTGATGGTGACAGTGCCGTCGCGGTGGACCTCAACATTGAGCTGGCTGCCTTTGGTTTTTGTGGGCTTGGCGGAGGTAAGCGGCTGAAGGTTGTCCTTGAGCAGCGTCGCGGGCTTACGTTCATCCATGAATATTCCGCGCCGCATCCAGTCCACGCGGCGGGCGACGGCTTGGTCGCTCTTGATGGTGGATATCTGCTCCCTGAGAAAAGTGAGGTCATTCATCTTGCGCTCCATTTCGGTGCGCTCCCCCTGCATGCGCTGAAGTTCTTTGGTGAGAAAACCTTTGTCATCCTTCGCGGTTTTCAGCTCACCCTCAACGAAGGTAATGCGCGTGTTTAGCGTGCCGATGGTGGCGTTGAGTTTGGCAATGTCAGCATTAAGGCCCTCAATCTTGGCGTTTAACTGGTCACGGGTGTCCTGCAAATCCTTGATGCTCGCGTCACGCTTTGCGAGCTCTTGTTTCTTTGACGCGTCCAGCGCGGCGTAGCGGGTGGCAGCAGCTTCTGCGTCGGCCTTGGCCTTGGCCTTCTCGGTGTTGAGTGCGGCCTCGACTTTCTTAGTCTCAGCCTCCGCCTTGGTGAGCGCGGTCTTGGTTTGGTTCAACTCGGTGGTGGTGGTCTCGACGCGTGCGGCAAGCCTGCGGGCCTCGTCGGTTTTGGCAGCGAGGTTGGTGGTGATCGTCTCGTTGGTCTTGGTGAGAGCCTCATTAACCTGCTTTTGAGTGGTTAGTTCGCCGGTGGTCTTTTTGACTGTCCCCTCCAGCTCGGCAATGGTGCCGTCATCCTTCTTCTTCGTTTCGACTGCGGTGTTGTGGCGCATGAGTAGGCCTAAGCCCAGCAACACACACAACCCCACCAGCACCCCGACCGCCGTCTTGTTATTCATACCTTTTCAGCATGGGGAGGGTGCGTACTTTTGGCAAGCCCGTAGCCGGTCCAAGCAGCCGGTGGAAAAGGGCTTGCTCAGCATTTTGCCCGCGCCGATGCTCCGCCTCCATGCAACACGTCCGTCTCGGCATCGTTGGCCTCGGCAACATCGGCAAGTTCCACTGTGGCTACCTGCTCGACAAAAAGATCTCGCGCTGCCAACTGACGGCGGTGAGCGACGCCTTTGCGCCGAGCCTGGAGCCGTTCAAGAGCAAGCCCGGCCTCAAGACCTTCGCCAGCGCGGAGGCGATGATTCGCTCCAAGGAAATTGACGCGCTGATCATTGCCACACCGCACTTCCTGCACACGACGTTGGGCATTGATGCGCTCCAGAACGGCCTGCACGTCATGGTCGAGAAGCCCATCTCCGCGCACAAAGCCGACGCCGAGCGGCTCATTGCCGTGGCGCAGGCGCATCCGAAGCAGGTCTTCGCCGGGATGTTCCAGATGCGCGTCGAGCCGCGTTACTTAAAGATCAAGCAACTCCTCGCCAGCGCGGACTTCGGCCAGCTCGTGCGCGTGAA
>Ga0194132_10001557_pt1 | contig 46236 bp, 47 predicted proteins | sample TA2KigOf80mmetaG_FD_148612 | JGI IMG/M metagenome (GOLD analysis project Ga0194132, IMG submission 148612) | Freshwater microbial communities from Lake Tanganyika, Tanzania - TA2015054 Kigoma Offshore 80m | ecosystem: Environmental > Aquatic > Freshwater > Lake | place: Tanzania: Lake... | reverse complement strand
TGGAGAGCACTTGATTAAAAGGTTACGTGATTCTGGTATTCTGTTCGGAGCGTCTCTTCTCTGGGGCGACTCTTGGATGACTCGGGAGGATTGACTAACAATGCGGATCTCACTTCCTAGGCGACGGTTCCTGCTCGCCGGGACCGGTGCACTCGGTTCGGTGCTCCTCGCCGCCTGTGCCGCGCCCGCCCCGACCGCGACACCGGTGCCGGCCAAGCCGGCCGAGAAGGCACCGGCACCGGCACCGGTGCCCACCAACACGCCGGTGCCCGCTCCGGCGCCGACCAAGCCCGCCGCCGAAGCGCCGAAGCCAGCGGCCGCGCCGGCGGCCGCCAAGCCGCTCCAGGAGATCAAGATCACGACCCGCGTCGGCGGCGATGCCGAAGTGATGCAGAAGATGGTCGTGAAGTTCAAGGAGAAGACTGGCATCACGGCGATCCACGAGGCGAATCCGGGCGAGCCGGAGTACTGGGCGAAGATCCAGGCGCTGCACGCCACCAAGCAAGCCCCCGATGTCATCTGGGCGTCGACCGGTGGCGCGTTCGCGTTCTTCGCGAGGGGCGTAATGCTCGAGCTCGACCCGCTGATCATCGGTGACAAGTACAACACCGAAGATTACGTCAAGGCCGCCCTCGACTCGCTAAAGTACAACGGTAAGCTGTACGGAATGCCCTGGGGCGGGCATCCCGGCAACGGCGGTATCACGTACAACGTCGATCTGCTGAACAAGGCCGGGCTGAACGTCACCGATGACGCGGCCAGCTTCTCTAACGTCACCTGGATGCAGCTCGTCGAGGCCGGGAAGAAGGCCACCTCAGGCGACGTCTTCGGCTACCTGCCGGGGACCGACTTTTTGTCGATCACCAACTTCGTTAACTCCTACGGCGGCGACTTCTTCGATAAGGACGGCAAGAAACTCACCATCAACACGCCGGAGTTCAAGGGCGGACTCCAGTTGATGTACGACATCTTCGTCACCCATAAGATCGCGCCCGTGCCGGACGCGAAGTTCAACGCCGGTGAGGCGTTCGCGACCGGAAAGCTCGCGATGCGACACTCTGGCTACTGGGGCCAGTTCGACCCCGGCCCGAAGGCGATCGCCGACAAGTTCAAGTGGAACGTCGGTTTGACTCCGAAGGGTCCGGCCGGAAAGAGGGGCACTGCACTAACGATCAATGGTCAGTCGATCTGGTCCGGCACCACGAAGAGAGAAGAGGCCTGGTCGCTGGTCAAGTTCCTGATGGAGCCGGACCAGAACGTCGAGATCGTCCTCGCGGGCGGTGGCCGTCCGGCTTTGCGGAACTCCGTGCTCAACAATGAGCGTCTCATGAAGGAGAATCGCGCGCACAAGGTCTTCGTCGAGTCGATCCAGGCGGCCGAACCCTGGAAGCAGCCGGCGAACTTCCGCTGGCCGGAGTTCAACACCGCGGTGGGGCAGTTGTTCGGTAACCTATGGCTGGGCAAGGTCACGGTCGACCAGGCGATCAGCGAGGCCACCAAGCCGCTGCAGGACATTCTCGATAAGCCCGCGGCGTAGGCGGTTGGTGTGGGCTCGGTAGCCGCCGCGGCCGTTCGGCCGCGGCGGAGCGCCGCCCGCCGCCGCGAGGCGATCGCCGGAATCCTCTGGTCCTCGCCCTGGCTCGTCGGGTTCTTCCTCTTCACCTTCGGCCCCATGATCGCGTCTCTGTACCTCGCCTTCACCGATTACACGATCTCAAACCTCTCTCCGAAGATCGTCGGGTTCGATAATTTCGCCCGCGCCCTGTCGGGCCAGGATCACCTCTTCTGGCCGTCGCTCGTTCGGACGTTGCAATTCGCCGCGGTCATGGTCCCGCTCGGGGTCGGCGGGGCACTGGCCGCGGCGGTGCTGCTCAATCAGGGTATCCGGCTAGTCGCCCTGTTCCGGACTCTCTTCTTCCTGCCATCGCTCACACCGGTCGTCGCGTCGGCGGTCATCTGGGCGTGGCTGTTCAACCCCAACTGGGGTCTGCTGAACCACTTGCTCGCCGGGATCGGGATCAAAGGGCCGAAATGGCTCTCCGATCCGGACACGGCAATGGCATCGCTGATCATCGTCGCGCTGTGGGGTGCGATCGGCGGCAGCACGATGGTCGTGTTCCTGGCCGGGTTGCAGGGCGTGCCGAAGGAGATGCTCGAGGCGGCTGAGATCGACGGCGCGGGCGCGATGCGCCGATTCTGGACGATCACGATCCCGATGATCTCGCCGACCCTCCTTTTCAACCTGGTGCTCGGGATCATCGGCGCTCTGAAGGTCTTTGCGTCGCCGGTCGTGATGACGGCGGGTGGGCCGAGCTACGCGACCTGGACGTTCATTCTGCACCTGTACCAGAACGGCTTCCAGTTCTTCGACATGGGTTACGCGTCGGCGCTGGCGTGGGTGTTCATGGTCATCGTCGTATCGTTGACGCTCTTGAACCTCCGCGTCTCCCGGTCCTGGGTCTACTACGAAGGGGAGGCGCGCGACGATGCTCGCTAGATTCGCTCCGTGGCGCGGCGCTCTCTACCTCACAGCCGTGCTGTTGTCGGCGGCCTTCATGTTGCCGTTCGTCTTTGCCGTCGGCACGTCCTTCAAGCCGCCCAGCCTTCTGCACGTCCACCCACCACTCCTGTTTCCCCCTCTCTCACAAGCCCAGCCCGAGAATTACTGGCGGGTCTTCAACTTCCCCGGAATCCCGTTCGCGACCTTCTACGCCAACACGCTGATCATCACGCTATCCGCGACCCTGGGCGGAGTGCTCACCGCGACTGCCTCAGCGTATGGCTTCGCGCGCTTCCGCTGGCCAGGGCGTGACTTGTTCTTCACGGTCCTTCTGGCGACGTTGGTGCTGCCGGAAGAGGTCGTGATCATCCCGAAATTCCTGATGTTCCACCTCATCCCTGACTGGCTCTTCGGCCAGACGTGGATCAACACCTGGCGGCCGCTCATCATCCCGTCCTGGTTCGGCGGCGGAGCGTTCGCGGTATTTCTGCTACGCCAGTTCTTTTTGCAGATCCCGCGCGATCTCGATGAGGCTGCGGTGATCGACGGTGCGAACTCGTGGGACATCCTCTGGAGCATCATTGCGCCGCTCTCAAAGCCGGCGCTGGCCACCGTGGCGGTCTTCACCTTTCTCGGCCACTGGAACGACTTCATACACCCGTTGATCTACCTGAACTCGACCGACAAGTTCCCGCTCTCGGTCGGGCTACGGTGGCTCACGCAGCAGCCGACCGATCCGATCGAGCCGCGCGAGAACCTCCTGATGGCCGCCTCGATGCTGATGATCACACCGGCGATCCTGCTCTTCTTCTCGTTGCAGCGCTACTTCGTGCGCGGAATTGTCATGAGCGGAATCAAGGGGTAATACGGTCGTCCGCCTGCCGGGCAGCGCCAGAACGCGGACCGGCGGCTACTGGGCGAGCGATTTCACGACGTGCCGGTAATCGGCCGCACCGGCGCGCGCCTGCTCCCACGGGATCTCATATGTCCACTCGTGGTCGTACCCGACCTCGCGCAGCGCGGCGAACATCTTCCGGTAGTCGACCTGCACGTTCGGGTAGCTCGAGTGCAATGCCACAATCCGCTGGCCGACCAGCGCGATCTCCTCGTGGGGCTGGCTGGTCCCGCGCGGCCAGTAGCAGTGAAGGTGAACGCAACCAGATTCTCTGGCGTGATCCCGGCCCCGGCATTTTGGCGTAGTATGTTGACGATCCGAGCCGAGACCACAGCGGTCTTGCCTGAGCCTGCGCAGGCCACAATCTGAAGGTTACGATCCGTCGCATCGATTGCACGAGCTTGCGATGGCGTGTAGCTGGGCGCCATCGTCTAACAGTGCACGCCGATCAAGCCTCGCTTGCGCTTGCGGTGAGCACTACCCACGAGACAGAACACACCCACGCGCCGCAGAAAGCGACGGCGCCTTACCGCGACCTTTGGGCTGCCCCGCGCCCGCCGACGCTGCAAACCAGAAGGACCGAATCCATCTGAGTCCTCTGCCAAGTGACACAGCCGTCGACTCACCTCCGTACTTACGACGCCTGGTCTCAGGGAAAACGAAGCGAACGGCCATACCCCAATGGGCTGCTGTCAAAGCTGCGGTCAAACTGGACAATCCCTTCAAAATCCGAACTATCAGATAGATACCTTTCGTTCAGATTAGGGTGGGCACGCAGGGGCTCGAACCCCGGACCTCACGGATGTGAACCGTGCGCTCTAACCGGCTGAGCTACGCGCCCGCTGGGTCCGGAGTATACGGCGCTGCTGTTCCTCGGCGCGCTCACACCGTCGGCCACTCGGCGTCAATATGGGTTGACACTACTAAATCCGACCGTTAGAGTCGGATTTCGTCGGGTCACGTTGGGAAGTGCCTCGCCACTAGCAGTGTAGAGATGACGAACGGAGACATGATCCTCAAGGTCACGCCGCCAGTCCACCGTGCGTTTACGCGCTCCGGACGGGTTCTCAGCCGCCGCTGTCTCCTGACCCTCGGCGGTCTGGCGCTGGTCAGCGCCGCCTGCGCCCCGTCCGTGCCGCCGGCCACAGCGGTGCCGAACTCAAGCGCGGCGCCCTCTGCCGCGCCGATTGCGACGAAGCCTTCCACGCCGACACCCGCCGAGATCACGATCTACACCACCCGCGCCGAGGCGCTCTTCAAACCGGTCATAGACGCCTTCACCTCGGCGCACCCGTCGATCAAGGCCACCGTGCTCACCGGCACCGACGCTACCCTCGGCACCCGCCTCATCGAAGAGAGGGCGAGCCCGCGGGCCGACGTCTACATCAATGCCGATACGCTCGCGGCGATTGACCTCTCCGAAAAGGGTCTCTTCGCGCCGAACCCCTCGCGCACCGTCGCCGCGGTCGCCGAGACGTATCGGGAGATCGACGGACGGTGGGTCTCGCTCACGCTGCGCGCCCGCACGATCATGGTCAACACGAATCTGGTGAAGCCGGAGGAGCGACCGCTTTCGGTCTTCGACCTGATCGACCCGAAGTGGAAAGGGCAAGCCGGTGCGGCCGATAGCCGCAACGGAGCGATGCTCGCGTCGCTCGTCGCGATCGGCGCGCTCCAGGGCGACGCGAAGACCGTGGAGTTCGTCAGGGGGCTCGTCGCGAACCGGACGAAGTGGTTTAGCGGCCACACCGACGTGCGCAAAGCCGTGGGGAACGGCGAGTTCAAGCTCGGCTTTGTCAACCACTACTACTACCACCTCTCGAAGGCGGAGGGCGCGCCCGTCGGCATCATCTATCCGGACCAGGCCACGGGGCAGATGGGCCTGATGGTCAATTCGACTAACGCGAGCCTCGTCGCCGGATCGAGGTCCGTCGAGCAGGCCGCAGTCTTCATCGACTACATGCTCGGTTCCGAGGGTCAGAAGCTCTTCGCCGAGAGAAACTACGAGTACCCGATCGCAAGCGGCGTGCCGCTCGCAGAGGGTGTTGCACCGTTGTCGCAGTATCGGCTCGCATCGATCACACTCAGGCAGCTGTGGGAGGGTCTGGCCGCGACTCGCGCCCTCGCCCAGCGATCCGGTCTGCCCTGACCGGATCGGCGCTCTTCCCCCTCACCCGAGTGCGGGCGCCGGCGGTTTCCCGCTGGCGCTTGACCTGGGTCCTCATCCTCGGCGCCCTGGCCGTCGCGTTCGTCGCCGCCCTACCGCTGTTCGTCGTCGCCGGTCGGGCCGTGACAGCCGCACCCTCGGTATGGCTCGGCCTCTGGTCGGGGCAGATCCCCGGCCTCCTCGGCAATACGCTGGCCCTTGTCGTCGCCACGGTGAGCTTCGCCGTGGTCATCGGCGTGGCGCTGGCCTGGCTCACGGAGCGGACCGATCTCCCCGGCGCCCCGCTCTGGCGCTGGGCACTGGCGATCCCGTTGGTGATCCCGGCCTACGTGGCAGCGCTTGCCCTGATCGTCCTCCTGCGACGTGGTGGCCTCATCGACCGGTTCCTGACCGGTGCTCTCGGCGCCGTGCCCGGGACGGTCCCGCTCCCCGATCTGTTCGGGCTCGGCGGCGCGACGCTCACGATCGCACTCTGTGTCTTCCCCTATGTCTACCTGCCGGCCGCCGTGGCGCTGCGCTCGCAGGACCGCGCGCTCGAAGACGCGTCGCGACTGGCGGGGCGTGGGCGGGTCACGACGCTCATCCGGGTCACGCTGCCGCTGGCGGCGCCAGCGATCGCCGCGGGTGCGCTCCTCGTCGGACTCTACGTCCTCTCCGACTTCGGCACGGTGTCGCTTCTGCGCTATCGCACATTCACGACCGTGATCTTCAATCAGTTCGCGGGGCAGATCGATCGCTCGGCGGCCGCCTGTCTCAGCGTCATCCTCATCGTCCTCACAACGCCCATGCTCGCGGTTGAGGCGCTGCTGAGCCGCAGGGGTAGGCGGCTGGCCGCCGCAAGCGGATGGCGCCCGCCGCGCCGCCACGCGCTGGGCGCCTGGCGGGTTCCGGCGCTGGGCGGCGTGATCCTGGTTGCGGTGCTCTCGCTGGGTGTTCCACTGTTCACGCTGGGCGGCCTGGCGCTCCAGGGGTGGCTGGCACCGACCGATGTCGACCGCGTCTGGTCGGTGGGGAATGATGGCCTGGGCCAACAGACGCTCAACAGCCTCGTCGTCTCTGCCCTCGCCGCGACCGTCGCGCTGACGTGCGCGTTCGCCCCCGCGCTGCTCGCGGCGCGCTATCCGTCCTGGCCTTCGCGCGTATTGCTCGGCCTCTGTCTCAGCGCAGCGATCCTGCCCGGTCTGATCGTCGGCCTCGCCCTGGTTCTCTTCCTCGCGACGTGGGCGCCGGCAGTCCACGGCACAGCCCTCGGGCTCGGCCTCGGTCTGACGCTGCGCGCGCTGCCGTCCGCGCTGGCGGCCGCGGAGCCGGCCTTGCGCGGCGTCCCACCTCTTTTCGAACGAGCCGCCCGCAGTCTGGGCAGTTCACCGGTAGCGGTCCTGCGTCGTATCACGCTCCCGCTAGCCGCGCCGGGACTCTCCGGCGGATGGGTCCTGGCGTTTCTCACCGCGATGAAGGAGTTGCCCACCGCGCTCATGATGCGCCCCCCCGGATTCGACACACTCCCGGTACGGATCATGGCCGCTGCGAACGAATCGGTCTATACCCAGGCGGCGCCGCCAGCACTGGCGCTGGTCGCGGCGACGGCACTGCCGCTCCTGCTCCTCGCCCGACGCGGCGAACGCGGACTCGAAGGAGCGGCGCGGACCAATGGCTGAGGTCGCTGGGGGCCGCGGTGTTTTGGGGCAGCGAGATGGTGCCCCCGCAATCGAACTGCGCGGGGTGTCGCGCCGTTACGGCGGACACCTGACCGCGGTTCAGGACATCTCGCTTTCGGTGACCGCGGGCGAGTTGCTCGCTCTCCTGGGGCCGAGCGGATGCGGCAAGAGCACGACGCTGATGCTTATCGCCGGACTCGAGGCGCCCGATGAAGGGGAGGTCTGGCTCCACGGACGACCGGTCGCCCGACCGGGGCTGTTCGTACCTCCCGAGGCGCGCCGGGTCGGTCTGGTCTTCCAGAACTTCGCGCTCTTTCCCCACCTCTCGGTGGCGGAGAACGTCGCATACGCGCTCGCCGATCGCGATGGCGGGTCGCGCGCGCGCCGAACGGTGGAACTTCTCGATCTGGTGGGCCTCTCCGGCGCGGGTCGGCGCTATCCGCACGAGATTTCGGGGGGACAGCAGCAACGCGTGGCCGTCGCGCGGGCGCTCGCCAACGAGCCGACGACGATCCTGCTCGATGAGCCGTTCTCCAACCTCGACGCGGCCCGTCGGTCCGAACTTCGCGAGGAACTCCGCGCACTCTTGCGCAGCGCCGTCGTGACCTCGGTCTTTGTCACGCACGATCAAGCCGAGGCGCTCGCCCTGGCAGACTCGCTGGCTGTGATGCACGAGGGCCGGATCCTGCAGGTTGGCAGGCCGCGCCAGGTCTACGACGAGCCGACGACACGGATCGTCGCGGGACTCTCCGGGCCCGCGTCCTTCCTGCGCGGCACGGGTGCGGGGGCCACCGGAGTCTGCGCGCTCGGTTCGATCGTGCTGATCGAACCCGCGGTCGGACCGATCGACATTCTCATCCGGCCGGAGACGGTTGGCCTGAAGCGCGATTCCCAGGGCCCGGGTGTGGTGGAGCGCTCGATCTATCAGGGACCGGACCAGCTGATCGTGATCCGGCTCGATTCGGACGAGCGGATCACCGTGCGAGTCCCGGCGTTCGCGACGTTCGAGCCAGGCGCACGCGTCTGGCCGCGCGCCTACCGACCGCTTCGGGCCTTTGCGGCAGGGGTATGATTGCTGAATGGCGCACCAGCACCACGTGGGAGAGACGATCAGTCCGGTCATCTCGGAGTATCTTCAGATGATCTACAACCTCGAGATGGAGGGGGAGCCGGCCCACGGGGCGGCGCTCGCCCGGAAGATGGGCGTCTCGCGGGCGAACGTGAGCGCGACGCTGAAGCGTATGAGCGATGCCGGGCTTACCTTCGGCGGTGGACGCGGCGATATCGAACTCACTCCCGAAGGTCGACGCCAGGCCGAGCTGGCCCTGCGCCGCCACCGACTCGCCGAGCGGTACTTGCTGGAGGAGCTTGGGCTCGACTGGATCGCCGCCCACGAGGAGGCGCACCACTTCGAGGCGGCGATGACGCCGATCATCGAGGCCGCGATCCTCGCCCGGCTCGGCCATCCGACGACCTGTCCCCACGGCAATCCCATTCCCGGCCAGGTGCCGGATGCGGCCGGGTACCTCCGCTCCCAGGATGCGGTGCGTCTCACCCAGGCGCAGATCGGCGCGCCGATGCGCGTGGTCGCGGTCTCGGAGATCGTGGAGGATGAGACCGCGCTCCTGCGCTACGTCGGCGAGAAGGGGCTGCGCCCCGGTGGGTCGGTCCGGGTGTGCGAGCGTTCACCGGATGGCGCGGCACTGCAACTCGTCGTCGATGATGGTCGCCAGGCTGCGGTCAGCGGCGACCTGGCCTATCTCATCTGGGTTTGCGCCGCCTGAACTGGCGACGATCCAGTCGGTCCGCGTACGGGTCGGACATTGGCCCCTTGACGGGGGGGGGTCGTAGACTCTCCGCGCTCTGCTAGATGCGGCGACCTCTCACACGCATCTGCCTCGGTCTCGTGGGCGCACTTCTGGCCATCGTGCCGTTCGCGCCATCGATGGCATCGGCGCCGGTTCCGAGCGCGTCATTCGATGTGGCAAATGTCTTCACGTACGTCGGCGCCTAGAAGGGCGATCCCGCGCGAACGCGCCAGATCGTCCTCACGCTTTACGGAATGGGCGGTGAGGGGAGAGGCTTCTGCCAGTCGTACCTCCGCGCCGCCGACGAGAGTGGGTGGATCCTCGTAGCACCGACGTTCAGCTACGGGAACTGGCGCGATCCCGCCGTGGTAGGAGGCGATGATGCGGCGCTCACCCGCGCGCTGATCGCATTCGTCGATGGCTTCGCCCAGAAGCAGGGCGTGCCGACCTACCCCGAACTCGCGATCATCGGCTTCTCGCGAGGAGCGCAACTCGCGCACTGCCGCGCCCTCGCCTACCCCGAACGCGTTTCGGCGGTCGCGGCAGCCTCGGCTGGAACCTACACCCTGCCGACAGAAACCGATCGCGTCAGTGGTGCCACCGACTCGGCGCGGCGCTTTCCGTTCGGCCTGGCGGGTTTCGGCCGACACGTGAGTCCGGCTCGACTTGGCTCGGTGACCTCCTGGATCGCCGTGAGCGAGAACGACGACCGGCCAGACGATGTCCTGCGGCAGTGGGACGCGTACCTCGGTCGGACCCGACTATAGCGGGCCCGCAGTTTCGTCTCGGGCGGTGAACGATTCGGGCGGACACGCCGAACTGAAGATCTTTCCGGGGATCGACCACGCGATGGCGCCACCGATGGTGTCGGGCGCGATCGCCGCGCGCTCACGTTGGTCTGGCGGCGGGGGGGGGCTGCACGCGTCCTGAGCGGTTCGGCCGCCGGATCAGCGCCCGTTCAGGCGCCGATGGATCTGCACCAGCCGCTCCTGCGTCTGTCCCACCGCCGCCTCGACTGCCTGCCCCTTCAGGATCGCCCCGATGGTGTCGGTGAGCACGTGTTCGACATGGGCGGCGCTGATCCACAAGCGAGGCTGATCGAGCGGCTGGAAGTAGGTAAAGGGCCGCTCCGAGAGGATCACCCGCCGCATCTGCCCGATGACATCGTTCGGCGCGATCGTCAGTCCTTTGAGATCCCACCCCCACTCGCGATACGCCGGCATCGACAGCCCGGCACCGTTCTCGATCGCGGCTCCCAGCGCGTCCTGCCTGAGCAGAATCTGGATCAACTCCCGTGCCGCGTCCGCATTGCGCGCCGAGTCCATCAGGTGGTGCTGGAACGTCGTCGGACCGGCGACGAGATGCGTTTCCCGGCGTCCCGCCGAGCCGGTGGGGTGGGGCACCAGGATCATATCCTCTGCCAGTTGGCGGCCCCTCTGGAGCGCGGTGGCGAAGATCGAACCGTCGTCGCTGGTGAAGCCGATCGTGCCGGTGAGGAAAGCCTCATCGTTCGAGCGATCGTTCCAGGTTCCGATCGTCGGCGGCATGGCCGCGGTGGTTGCGGGCATCGCGTGGAGCGCACGGAGCCACTCGAAACCGGCGATGGTGTCCGCGGAGCGGAAGACGACCTCGTTCCGCTCGTTGGTGAATCGGCCGCCCGCGCCGAAGATGGCCGCCGCGACGTTCCGCGTGCCATCCGATGACCGCGCGACGGTATTACCCCATCCCCAGCGACGTCGCTCGACGCTGCTGATCCTCCGCGCGTGCTCCGCCCATTGCTGCAGGTCGTAGGTGCGCGTCGGGTCGATGCTCGCCTCCTCGAGCCACGACTTGCGTGCCCAGTACCCTCCGGCCGAGACCCAGTACGGCACGGCGAACCATCGACCATCGATCAGGTGGTTGATTCGCTGCCGCGCCACCGGTTGTCCGTACTCGCGCGTGGCCCAGCTCACCAGATCGTCTACCGGCGCGATGAGCCGCTGCTCCCACAGGGGGAGACTGTCCAGACCATCGATCACCAGGTCGGGCGGATCGCCCGCGGCTCGCCGGGCCTGAAGTCGCGCGATGAGACCTGCGTCGTCGCTGGGTGGTTCCGCGGTCGTCCGATCGAGCGGCCAGCCGCGTGCCGCCGAGGCGCGCAACATCGCATCGCCGATGACACCGGTCTGCGATGCGTGATGGTTCGCCTGCTGCACGACCTGCAGAGTTCCGCGGACAGGCGCTCGCGACAGCGGAGTTGCCGTGACGACGACCGTGACGGGAACCTCTCGGGTCACCTCGCGCTCGACCTCACGCGTCACCACGATTTCGACCGGGCGTTCGACGATCTGGATGCGCGGCGGTTGCTGGGGTGGGGTCGGCACGGGCACGGGCGCGCGCACGAGTTCGCCCTGTTCGCATCCGGCGAGCAGCGGCACGCTCACGGCGGCGGACCAGCCCAGGAACGTGCGGCGGCTGGCCCGCGATGGCACGCGACTCAGAGGAGGACCCTCACGCTCCAAGGATTCTGCCAGACGCGCCCCCGGGCGCGGCAACTCAGGCGGGTGTTGGCTCGCCTGAGTTGCCGCCGAGAATCTCGCGTGCACGCACCTCGAGTCCCGCCGCGATGCAGTCGCGATACGCCGAAAGGGTTGTCCGCAACGCCAGGCGCCGCCACTGTTCGACGCCGCTCGACTCTGCTTCCGCGGAAAGACGGGAAAACCGCGCCAGGCGGTCGAGGTAGAACTTCTCCAGCACTGCCAGATTGACTGTCTCGGATGGACCCATCCGCGCCCTCCCGGCCCGTCACGATCCTGGCGGACCCGTGGCGGGACACCTTCATCATGCGCGAAGCGCTCGACTCGCGCCGTCCGCCATTCGACATATGGCGACCAGTACTTTCGATCAGATCTCAGCTCGAATGAAGAAGACGCGTCGCGTTGGCGTCCAGTATGCGCGCGAGGTCCGGGATGCCCCGTGAGAGACGCATAAGAGACGCGCGATTCTCCTCATCCAGGTGGGGTGCATTCGAGCCAAAGACGATCCGAGAGTGCCCGACCACGCTCGCCAGTGCACCGTCTGCCCCATCCGGTACGTCCCGCATCGGGTGCGTCGTCCACCAGAGCCGTTCCCGCACGCGGTCGACGATCGTGTGTGGAGTACCCACAGCCTCGGGAAGAAGCGCCGCGCGCCCGGACAGGCGTCCAAGGAACGCCGTCGCGACCAGCAGACCCGCTTCGCAGATGAGAAGCCGCAGCGGATATCGGTCCAGGACGCCGTTCCCGATCAGGTTCGCCAGAGCCGTCATCGCGGCGAACGGATGGGTCAACACCGCGCGCGCCAGGGGCGAGGCGAGCATCTGCGTCTGATACGGGAAGAGAGTGCCGTACGTGTCCGCGCCGTGCAGCGCGCCCGGGAGATCCGTTTCGGCCATCGCGCGGTAGATTGGCTCATACCAGGGATCGCCCCAGGGCGGACTGGTCAGCGCCGTCGACAGGACGACGGCGGCAACGCCCGGAGCGCTGCCTGCCCGGCGGATCTCCGCTGCGGCCGCCACGGGGTCCTGCGGTGCCACCAGAAGCGCGCCCAGCCGACCGCGGACCGGATCGACCCATCGTTCGATGAGGTCGCGGTTGTATGCCTCGGCGATCGCCACCGCGTACTCCGCGTTATTTGTCGCCGGAAGGGTCATCAGGCGATCGGGCAGGAGGAGAACGCCGTCCGTCGCGCTCTCCTCCATCCAGGCGTGCAACGTGTCTGGACTGGACAGGAATCGTGGTGGGTCCGGGACTTCCTTGATCGGGTCGATCGGCGCCGTCGCGGTGTAGCCTGGAGTGTCGAAGAGACGCTCGGCGCCCTCCTGTTCCAGGGCGAGGCTCCAAGGCGACGCGCAGCAGCGCGCCAGCGCTTCGAGATCCTCGTGGAGATGGATGTCGCAGTCGAAGGGCACGAGACCTCTATTGAATCACGAACTCGGTGAAGTAGACGTTCGTCACCTTCTCGAGATCGCCGACGACCCGCTGAACGCGATCGCGAATATCCCGCTTGGCCTGATCCTTCCCCTCGGCAGTGGTGAGTTCGGCAAAGGTCTTTGAGGAGAGCACAGTCGTGACGGCGTCCTCGATCGGCGGGATGTACCGTTTCATCGCCTCCTCAAATTCCTTCTGAGGGTCTGACGTCGGGCCGCCGGTCACGTCCTGGTATCCGCGCCCATCGGACGATCGATAGGAGATCAGGCCCGACCAGTCCTCGGCCATCCCGTGGCCCTCGCCGTGCGGCGCGAACTCGATTGCGACCGAGAAGCGCAGGTAACGGCGGCCGCCCGGATCGGCGAGGTTGACCATCCGATCGCGAATGGCCAGGGTCGGCCCGAAGCTCGGCGCGAGGGCGCCGCCCGGTGCGCCGTGAGCTCCCGCGCCGTGGCCGTCTTTCCGGGGATCTTTACTGGGGTCCGCGGGCTTGACGATCGCTGGCGCCGGGACGCCACTGGATTCCTGCACCGCGATGATCGTCTGTACCTCGACGTTGTGATACTTCTCCGCGCCCGCCCTCATCTCTTCGGCCATGGTTCGACTCGGGATCGATTCCGGCGTTAGACCGCCGACGATGACGACGTACAGAGGGTGGGCGCCGGTGAAGTGGCTGCCAAATCCATGCTCGCCAAGGGCGATGCCGATCGCCACCTCCACCTCCGCGCGGGCGTACGCAGGGTCGGATATCAGTTTGCGGCTGATGATGAACCCCTGCGGCATGCCCGGGATGAGCGTCGGGTCGAATGACCCCGTGCCGTCGTAATAGATCGCGCGGGCGGTGTGGATATCCGTGGGACGCCGCATGTCCTTCGCCGCGATCCGCCCCAGGTAAGGGATTCCCAGTTTCTCGGCAAGTTTCTTCGCCTCGTCATCGGCGACCGCGTCGGGACTCTCCGTCTGAATCTTCTTGTTCTTGACATACAGTGCGGCGGCCCCGCAGTTCTCGTGTGTCCAGATGCCGGTGATCTTGCCCCGCAGGTCCTCAACTGCGTTCTGATAGAGGACGCCTGAACCTGCCATGTGCAGCCCACCCGGGGTGCCCTCGTCGATGCAGCGGAGGTGCGTGTCCTTGAGCGCGAACGCGCGCATGCGATCGGGCAGGCCCTGGAACAGGGTCTGGAAGTTCTTGCCCTTGAGGAGGTTGTCGCCTCCGCTGTCGTTCCAGAGCGCCGTGGTGCGCGCCGAGTCGTGCCCGGTAGCTTTCTTCGGGGCCGCGGTTGGCGCGGCTGATCCGCCGCACGCGACGAACGCGGCGCTCGCGGCGAACGCCAGGCGGAACAGTGCGCGACGCGAGAGCAGTATGTGCGGACGGGCCATCCCAAATTATCATACCGTCCCGTATATTTCATCGCACCTCAGGGGTGCGCCTATGGCGATCGATGTGGGTCCCCGCCTCTCGTTGCGCGATGTCCTGATCGTCGATGGCGACGTGCACGCCCACGAGCAGCCCGAGCAGATCGCGCCGTATGTCGCCCCTCGTTGGCGCGAAGCGGTCGAGAACGCGGCCCGGTTGCCCTACCGTTACCTGAATCGGCCGGGATGGTCGCCCGGAGCCGGGCACATGTTGCCCGGTGCGGCTCTACCCGGCGGCCGTGGCAAGGCGCGCGAGGAGATCGTCTGGTCGGCCGCGCAGATGACGCAGCAACTCGCCGCGCTCGATATCGACGTCGGGATCATCTTTCCGGATCACTTCCTGAAGATCGCGGCGATCTCCGACGGCGCGTTCGCGGCCGAGCTTGCACGCGGCTACCACCGGTGGCTGGAGGAGCTCTGGCTCGATCCGGAGAACGACCTCTACGCGGCGATCGTCGCCGTTCCGCACGATGTGGACGCGGCGGTGGCGGAGATCGAGCGATACGCCGGGCACCCGAAGTTCGTTGGTGTATTCCTCCCGACCTGCCAGGTCTATCCCCTCTGGGGCCACCGCCGCTACTGGCGCATCTACGAGGTCGCCCAGGAAGCCGGCTTGCCCGTGATGCTCCATTCTGTGGCGGGATCGTCCTGGGCCTTCCCCTTCAACACCGAGCAGCATACCGGCATCGCCGTCCATACCGCGAGCCACGTCTTCGCGATGATGGCCAACCTCATGAGCTTCATGGAAACCGGCGTGCCCGTGCGGTTCCCCCGCCTGGCGATTGTCTTCAGTGAGGCAGGGCTGACCTGGGTGCCGTTCCTACGGATGCGGCTGGACAAGGAGTACAACGAGAACCGCCGGGGCTGGCCCTACTACGCCGATCGGCCAAGCGCCTATATCCGGAAGATGTGGTTCATGACCCAGCCCGTGGAGGAACCGGAGAATCCGCGCGACCTCGTCGACCTGATCCGCATCTACGATGGCGAGGATCAGACCGTGTTCGCATCGGACTGGCCGCACCACGACTTCGACCACCCGCGAGCCGTCTTCGACCTGCCCGTGTCCGATCTCGTCAAGCAGAAGTTGATGGGGCTCAACGCGCTGCGCCTCTGGCCGCGCATTCGGGTTCCGGCGAAGTACGCAGCGTCTGTGACGGTGTGGCGGAACACGTTGTAGCGCGTGCGGCCGAGCTGCCACCCGGCGCGCGCCGGGTCGTGCGCGTCGGTCGTCTGGAGATCGGCGTCTTCAATGTGGGCGGAACTCTCCACGCGCTGCCGAACATCTGCACTCACCAGTTCGGGCCGCTGTGCCTGGGGCACGTCGGCGGCACGGTGCTCGCCCGCGCCGAGACTGGCTACCGCTTCGAGTGGGGACTCGATGGGCAGATCATCTCCTGCCCCTGGCACGGACTCGAGTTTGACTTGACGACCGGCCGCTGCCTGGCCTACCCGCGCGTTCGACTGCGGACCTACCCCGTGCGCGTGGAGGGTGAGGAGATCATCCTGACCGCGTAAGGAGCGCGCGGACGCGAATCAGATCGGCGTCGCGCTCGCGGAGGTCGCGGCGGCGGCCCGCCTGGACTGGGCCATAGCCATCTCGATCAGACCGAAGGCGACGAGGCCGAGGACGATGTGGACGAGCACGACCTCGACTCCGGTCATGCCCGCGAAGCGCACAAGCAGGCCGATCACCAGTGGCACCAGGGCCGAGAACCGGCCGATCCATCCCAGAACGGAGCCGCGCGCCGGGCGCACGATTGCGATCGCCGCGATCGCGAGCAGGATCCCAATGAGCATGTGGATATCGCCCTCACCACTGGGCGCGCCGAGCTGGCGCATGCCGAACAGGCCCCGACTCAGCGAGAGCCCGACCAGGAGTTGCAGCACGATCAGAATCCGCAGCACCCACACCATCACTCAGCCTCCACCGGCAGGCCCGGTCTGGACCAACTGTAGAGTGCGCGGGATGGTGGCCTACGGTTGGATGACAACCTTGATCGCGCCCGAGCCTTTCTTGTCGTCAGCGGCGCGGAAGCCCTCGCCAATCGCCGCCAACGGGTATCGATGGGTGATCAATGGTTCGACCTGGACGCGTCCCTCCGCGACGAGATCGAGCGCGATCTGATATTCGCGCACCCCATTCCACGAGGCGTAGCTGTTGCACCAGAGCAGATCGATCTCCTTCCGGTTCGCCGCCCGATAGGCGACCGACACGTCACTCCAGAAGGCGCCGATGATGCCGATCTTTCCGCCGTAGGCGCAGGCGTCGATCGCCTGGGTCAGCGTATCGGCGGTCCCGCCCACCGACTCGAGCACCGTGTCGCAGCCCTCGCCACCGGTGAGATCGGCGATCGCTTCGGCAACGTTCGCGGTCGCATTGTTCACGACCGCGTCGGCCGCGCCCACGTCCAGCGCTGTCTTGAGCAGTTCGTCCCGGCGCCCGATCATGATGACCTTTCGCACTCCCGCGGCGCGGGCGACCTGACCCGCGGTCATCCCGATCGGCCCGGTTCCCAGGACGCACACGTAGTCATCCATCTTCAGCGGGATCCGGTTGGCCGCGTGGACGCCGCATGCATACACGTCGAGCATCGACGCCGCCTCAAGGGAGACGCGGTCGGGCAGGGGGAAGATGTTCGCCGCCACGGCCGTGTCGTACTCGGAGAATCCGGCGCTGCCGTGGCGCGCGCCGTGCCGCATCCCTCGGGTCGGGCACACGTGGTAGTCGCCGCGCCGGCACTGGCGGCAGGAGCCGCAGCCAACCAGGTGCATCGGCTCCACACCGACGCGCTGCCCGATATGCAGGCCGGTGACGCCCTCGCCCAGCGCCGCGACCAGACCGGCCAGTTCGTGGCCTCCGCGGCGGGCGGTGGGTGTCCCGGCTGCGCCCCAGGGGTTGGCGCCCCGGTAAGGGTGCAGATCCGATCCGCAGATGCCTGCCGCGCCAATATCGACGAGAACCTCGCCCGGTCCCGGGGTCGGTGTCTCCATCTCCTCGACCCGGATGTCCTGTCCACCGTAGAACAGGGCTGCCTTCATCCACGCCACCTCCCGGTGCCGGCCATTGTACCGGCGCCAACACTGATACAATGCCGCCCGTTCGGAACATCCGTGGCGGAGCAAACCTCAGCGGCCTTGCCGCAGACCGACGACGAGTACTTCGAGGAACTCACGAAGTCCGTCTTTCAGGGCGGTCTGGGCTGGCACGTGATCGAAGCGAAGTGGCCGGGGTTCCGCCGCGCGTTCTCCAGTTTCAATGTCAAGGATGTGAGCGATTACATCCCCGATGACGTCGATCGGCTGATGTCCGATCCCGAGATCGTGCGCAACCTAAGCAAGATCGAGGGGGCGATCGAGAATGCGGGCGAGCTGCTCATGATTCAGATCGAGTTCGGCTCGTTCCGCGAATACCTCGCCAGCTTCGAGTCCGCCGAACGTGCGGCCCAAGATATCGCGCGCCGCTTCCGCGAGATCGGGCCGACCTCCGCGCTCGCGTTCGTCAAGCGCGTCACCGCCGCGGACTGAAATCTCAGTCTGGATTCTCCGGCGCGGGCATCGGCCGCTCCGGTCGGGGCAGGTACCGCTGGACGAGGAATGCCAGGCAGCCGAACAGGAACCCCGCGACCGTCGCGCCGATGAGCAGTTCCGGTCCGCTCTCGGCCAATCCCACCCCGTACACGGTCGCGATCACCATCGCCGGGGCGCGGCCGATCAGACCCACCGGCACGAGCACGCGCAGGCGGATCCGCGACATCCCGGCGATGAACAGGATGAGATCCGGCGATGGCGCGAGGAAGACGATCAGCCATAGTGAGGGGGAGTCGATGAACCGGTAACTCTCCCAGCGCTCGATCAGCCATCGGCCGAAGACCCGCTCGATGACCCGGTATCCGTACCGGCGCCCGAGCCAGGTCGCGACCACGATGCCGATCGCCAGGCCGAGGAACCCGAGAGCAAGCGCCGGGACGAGGCCGAAGGCGAGCCCGGCCGCTGCGCCGATCGGCAGGCCGGGTACCGGCGCGGCGATGACCTGAAGCGCGTAGATGACGACGTACCCCACCGGGGCGATCGGTCCGAGATCGCGCAGGAATCGCTGGAAGGCCAGGACATCGATCGCGCTCGCCTCGCGCAGGATAAGCGCGACGATGAGGAGCGCCAGCGCGATGAGGGCGATCCGGACGATGCGGCTCCTGCCCTGTTCGCGGTCCCCGAAAGTCGCCATCGATCCTGATTCTGGCGGCCGCCGGATGCCGCGCAAGTAATAGTTGGTGCCCCCCACGTGAAAGGTGGGCGTAGACTAAGAGTATGGAACGCGCCCGGATCCTCGTCGTGGATGACGACCGGAACGTGGTGAATGTGCTGCGCCGCGGCCTAGTCTTCGCCGGGTACGACGTGGACGAGGCGGATACGGGGGAGGGCGCTCTCTACACCGCCGTGGCGCGCGCGCCCGATCTGGTGCTCCTCGATGTGATGCTGCCCGGACTCGACGGCGTGGATGTCTGCCGGCGCCTGCGCGCGAGCCATCGCCACCTCCCGATCCTGCTGCTGACGGCGCGCGATCGCGTGCCCGACCGGATCGCCGGACTAGACGCAGGTGCTGACGATTACGTCGTCAAGCCGTTCGCGTTCGACGAGTTGCTGGCTCGTATCCGCGCTCTTCTGCGCCGCACCCGAGAAGAGAGTGAGGAGCAGTTGCGGTGCGCCGACCTCACCGTCACTCCGAGCACGCGTGAGGTGCGACGAGGCGGTCGGGTGGTCGAACTGACCACACGCGAATACGACCTGCTCGAGTTCCTCATCCGCCACACGCGCCAGGTCTTCAGCCGAGAGTCGATCTTCGAACGAGTCTGGGGAGCGGAGACCGCGGCGGAATCGAATGTCATCGACGTCGTGGTGATGCGCCTGCGCGAGAAACTTGAGGCAGAGGGAGAGCCACGCCTCATCCAGACGGTCCGCGGGGTGGGATACGCGCTGAGGGAGCCCTGAGATGCAGTGGTGGGAGACCGCGATACCGATTCGCCTGCGGATGGCACTGTGGTCCGCCGGCCTCGTGACGGTGACCCTGGGCGTCGCCGCCTATATCACCAACGCGACCATGCGCGAGGCGCTCCTGCGCGATGTCGATCAGACGCTTCGCGAACGCGCCGTGCACATCGAACGGCAGATCGCCTACTCGCCCGATCAGGAATTGACCGAACCGCCCGCGCCGTGGCAGATGACGGTCTCGTCGGTGGAGGAGTTCGCCGCGCCGGGCGTATACGTCCAGGTCTACGGCCCTTCCGGGAACCTGCTCGCGACCTCGTCGAACATCACGGCAGATGGCCTGCCGAAGGACGACTGGGCGGTTGCCCTGGCGCTGCAGAGCCAGCCCGATCTGACCATCCTGCCGGGGGGCGAGGCCCGCCTGCGGATGCTGACCCGTCCGCTCGTGGCCGACGGACAGACGATCGGCGCGATCCGCGTCGCGGCGTCGCTTCGCCTGCTCGACTCCTTCCTCAGCCGCTTCGAGCAACTCCTTGTCATCGTCGGGATCGTCGGCGTGATCCTCTCCCTTGCCGGCGGCTGGGTTCTGGCGGCGCGGGCGCTCGCCCAGGTGAACGACCTCACGCGGGTCACCCGCGAGATGGTTTTCGATCCCACGCGCGAACTGAGCGAGGTCGCCCTACCGCGGACCGGGCGACGAGACGAGATCGGTCTCCTCGCCGCCACCTTCGATGAGATGCTCAAGCGCCTGCGCGTCGCCTTCTTGCGCCAGCGCGAGTTCGTCGCCGATACGTCGCACGAACTGCGCAATCCGCTGACCGTGGTGCGAGCCAATCTGGATCTCCTCGCCTTCGACCTTCCGCCCGAGGAACGCATCGCCTGCCTGCGCGAGGCGCGCGACGAGGTCGAGCGCATGACTCGCCTTGTCGCCGATCTGTTGTTTCTCACCGAGGTCGATACGCCCGACGCAATCGCGCGCACCCGCGTCGACTGCGCGACGATCGCCCGGGCGACCCTACGTAGTGTGGAGCCGCCGCCCGGCGTCACTCTGCGGGCTGGGGTGCTGGATGCCGCCGCGGTCTTGGGCGACCGGGATCGCCTGCGTCAACTGCTGGCGAATCTGGTCGAGAACGCGATCCGCTATACGCCGCCGCCAGGCTCGATCGTCGTTTCCGTCCGCGCGCTGCCCGGGTCGGTCGAGCTCTCGGTGATGGACACCGGTATCGGTATCGCTCCCGAGCACCACGCGCGTGTCTTCGATCGGTTCTATCGCGTCGATCGCGCGCGCACGCGCGGAGTCGGCGGTACCGGGCTCGGCCTCGCGATCGTCCGCCAGATCGCCGAGGCGCATGGCGGGACGGTTCGAGTGATCTCCGATCTCGGCCGGGGCAGCGAGTTCATCGTCGAGATTCCCCCGGCTCCTTTCGTCGAGGCGGTCGAACGTGGCGAGGTCGCCGTCGCGGTCTGATCGAATTGCACGAATGGGTGAGAGATCGATCCTCCAGCAATGCCCATCGGGGACGTCACCGATGCGTGCCGCCACCGGGGCGTAGTGTGGAGTGTGAGCGCCGGTAGCGCAGGGCGAGGAGAGGTGAACGACCCGGCGGTAGACATGTGTGCGTGCGCACGGGGACTCCGGGTACGGTTTCGCTTGCGCGCCATGCGAAGCCTGCTGCACGTGTTCCTCATCCTCGCGATCCTGCTGCCCATCGGCGTGGCCACGGCCGATCCTCCAGCCACCGCGTCAGCCTCAGCCGCGCCGGGAGGACGTGTCCGCGTCGTCCGCGACGAGTCCGGCTTTTCACTGACAATCGATGGCCAGCGGCGTTGGCTGCGCGGGATGGGTGTCAACGTCACCCACCGTGGTCTCGATCGGGCCGCCCGCCTCGCGCTAATGCGGCGCGACTTCGAACAGATGCGGGCTGTCGGCGTCGATACCGTCATCGGCTGGGACCAGCCCGGGTTCGATCGCGACTTCCTCGACGCCGCCTACGCAAGCGGCATCGGCGTCGTAGCCCACTTCGAGCTGGGGAAGACGTGGGACTATGCCGACCCCGCCTTGAGAGAGCGGTTGCGGGCCAGCATCGCGCGCTGGGTCGCCCGGTACGCCGCGCATCCCGCCGTGCTCATGTGGGGCATCGGCAATGAGGTGCTCCTTACCTCCAGCGATGAGGAGTGCCGCGCCTTCGCGGAGTTTTTCGTCGAGGCCTATACCCTCGTCCGCCAGCTCGATTCCACCCGGCCCGTGCTCTACCGGGAAGCCGAGGATGTGCGCGTGCGCTACTTCCGCGACGCGTTCGCGGCCGCCGACCTCGCGCCCGAGCAGTTCATCTTCGGGATGAACTTCTATACGCCGCGCATCGCCGAAGTCCTCGACGGCTGGACCGACCACGCATTCGACGTCCCGGTCATCATCTCGGAGTACGCACCGGCGGGTCTCTCGCCGCGTGGTCGGCCACGCGGTTTCCAGGCGCTTTGGGAGATCATCCGCGCGCGCGATGACCTCGTCCTCGGTGCGGCGCCATACGTGTGGTCGACCAACGGACCCGAGGCGGTCGATGAGATCTTCGGCCTCACCGATCCGACGGGTCATGCCGTGGATGGCTCGCTGGAGATTCTGCAGCGTCTGTACCGGGGCAAGGAGGCCGACCCGTCGCTTCTGCCCGGAATCGCTCCGCGCTGGTCACGCCCCCACGAGCACGATATCGCGACCGCTTCGGGCATACTGCTCGAGCGGGCGATCGCGAGCCAGTTGCTCGATCCGGTCGATCTGGACGAGGTGCGTCGTCGGGCCGAAGGGGTGTACCGCGCTCAGATCGAGGCGGCACCCGGCTTCGCCTTCGCCGATGCCGTCCGAGTGGAGCGGATGCTGCGGATCCTCATCGATACGGCCGCCCTGGCCGCACTGACCATCGAGGGCCAGCCCGTCTACAGCGGCGCCGTTGAAGCGCTTCCCCTCCTCGCCGGGATGGCGCGATGGACGCTCGTCGACCCCACGGCGCAGGATGTCGGCGAGGCGTTCATCGCTACCGTCCTCGATCAGGCGCTCGCCGCCCCGCGTCCGGTATCTTCACGGCGATGACCTATCCCTTGTCGCTCTTCTGACCTCCGCGGAACGTCCTCCACGTCTGCCAGCCGAAGAAAGCGAGCAGGCCGATGGCGACGTACCAGCCGAAGCGGTTCAGGAACTCCTCAAAGACATGCAGTTGATGGGCCAGGAGGTACCCGCCCACGACGTAGGTCGTGGACCAGATGAACGCGGCCGGCAGTTCGTAAAGCACAAATCGCCCCGGCGACATCCCGGTCAGCGCCGCCGCGATTGCGATGACCGAGCGCGTATGGCTTGTGAAGTGACCGCCCAGGAAGGCGAGGAATCCGTAACGGCCAAGAAGCATGCCGGCATGCGCCAGGGGTGGCGCGACCCGAGGATGATCCAGCAGGCGGGCGAGCGGGCTGCGGCCCCCGCCGCGCCCGATACAGTAGTCGAATGACGCGCCCAGGAACGTTCCCAACCACCCGAGCAGGATGACGATCGCGAGGTCGAGTTGGCCGATGCGCGCGTACACGCCGCCCAGGATGAGGATCGTGCCGCCTGGAAAGAACAGATTCACGATAAAGGTGTTCTCGAGCGCCGCCGCGATCGGGACGATCGCGTACCCCCAGCGGTCGTAGAGCCCACCTAGCACAGCTACCCACTCGCTGAAGGTGGGCAGGCGGAGATCCGCTAACTCGAACACCCTACCCCTACGCGCGCAGACACGCCGCGAGCACGCTCAGGAACGTGTCGTCCGGCTCGTCGCGTGCCGCGCGGAACGCCGGCCCGACGTGGTCCCGCCCCGTCCGCTCGAACAGGGCGAGGACCTCGTCGGCAACCTCTGGCGCCTGAGTCCACGCCCGCGCGATGGCGCGTTCGATCGGGTACGCCACGCGTCGAAGATCGATCGCCCAGTCACCGTCGCGCGGTTCGACGACTGCGTACGCTGCCCGCGGATCCTCATCGAGGGGCAGGCCGACTGACCCGGCATTGACGATCCGGCGGCCCGAGCGCAGGCGGCGATCGAAGGCGCGATGGGTATGGCCGACGAAGGCGCTTCTGAGCGGCTCGGTCGAGAACATCTCTTCGAGCACGTCGTCTGTCATCGTCGGCATCGCCCCGGCCCGGATCCCGCGGGTTGATGCGTGCATCACCGCTGCGCGCCGGCCCAGTTCGAGCCGGTCAGGCAGATCCGCCAGGTACCGCCTCCGCGTTGCCCCCAGGCGCTCCATGTTCCAGCGGAGACCTGCCCAGCGCGGCCCGGTACGCCACTCCACGGGCATTCCCGGCCCAAACCGCGCGACATAATCCGCCTCGTGATTGCCGCGCACCATCCGCGCGTCCACCGCGATCAGACGATCCAGACATCCATCGGGATCCCCGCCGAAGCCGCTGAGGTCACCCGCGACTACGAATGAGGCGACCCCATGCGCTTGCGCATCGGCCAGGACCACGTCCATCGCCTCGAGATTGCCATGCACGTCCGCGAGGACCGCGAAGATCTCGTTCACGGAGGGGCGGGCTGCTTCATCCCCGCTCGAGCCCGTGGGCGACGAGGAAAGACTCGTTGGCCATGACTTCTGCGGTGGGACCATCCGCGACGATCCTGCCGCGGTCGACCACGATCACGCGGGTGAAGGCGGTCGCGACGAACCGCATATCGTGGCTGGACACAAGCATCGTCTGCGGCAGCCGCGCCAGCAGGTCGATCAGTTGTCGGCGTCCTCGCGGGTCCAGCCCCGCCGTCGGCTCATCGAAGACCAGGATCTCCGGGTCCATCGACAGCACCGTCGCGATCGCGATGCGCTTCTTCTCCCCCACACTCAGGTGGTGGGAGAGCCGGTCGGCGTATGCGCTCATCCCCACCGCGGCGAGCGCCCGCGTCACCCGCGCTTCCACCTCGCGGGCGGGCAGGTTCATGTGCAGGGGGCCGAACGCGACGTCATCGCGCACCGTGGGTGAGAACAACTGATCGTCCGGATTCTGGAAGACGAGGCCGACGCGCGCACGGATCGTCGGCAGGTTGGGCGGCGCCACCTCCAGTCCGCCGACCCGCACTGTCCCTGGCGGTGGTGAGAGCACGCCGTTCAGGGTCAACATCAGGGTGCTCTTCCCCGCGCCGTTTGGGCCGACCAGCGCCACCTTCTCGCCGCGGCGCAGCGCGAGGGATGCGTCGTCGATCGCGACGTGCCCATCGGGGTACGCATAGTGGAGATGGGTGATCTCCAGCAATGGTGTCGCGCTCAACGGATGGGAATCGCGCGAGCGATGATGTGCACCGCGATGAGCCCGACGATCGCGATGATCGCAAGAGCGTGATCTCTTCGCCGCACGACGTGACCGTAGAGCGTCAGGTGCCGCCCATCCATCCCGCGCGCCAGCATGGCCTGGTGCACCCGCTCGCTGCGCTCGTACGAGCGGAGGAATAGCTGCCCCACCATCGACCCGGCAACCCGCGCTCGCCAGAACACGGACCCACCGGTTCCGTCCGGGCCGGCCGCGCTTCGGCTCTGTGTGCCACGCATCAAGCGTTGAGCCTCATCGACTAGCACCGTCAGGTAGCGGACCATAAGCCCCACCACGGAAACGAGCGCCGACGGCACGCCAAGGTGCCCCAGCGCGTGGAGCAGGTCGGGCACGCGCGTGGTCGCGGTCAGGAGGATCGCGACCTGCACTGACAGCAGCGCGCGCAGGACGATGCTGGCCAGCCGCTCCAATCCCTCCACAGTCGGCGTGAGAACCCACGGGCCGAGAGCGATCTGCGCCACGGGCACCCCCGGCGTGACGAAGGCGACCGTCGTCGCCGCAAGCATGAAAGGCAGCGCCACCGCCGACCGGACCACCGCGTACCAGGGGCGCAGACCGCCCGCCAGCGCTGCGAGCACAAGCAGGGCCTGCATGCATCCCATCGCGAGCCAGGAACCATCGGGTAGCGCCGCGTTCGAGAGGGCCACGGCCAGCGTCAGGACGATTTTGAGGCGCGGATCGCTGCGATGGAGTGCGCTATCGCGGGCTTCGAACCGGTCGAGCGCGTGGACGTGCATCGCCTCGGTCAGCCGGGTGCCGGCTCCCGGCGCCAGAGTCGACTCGCGCCGATCGCGAGACCCAGAACGACCGTCATCCCAAGCACACCGGCCAGGATTGTCGCGAGCGCCGGATCCTCGATGCCCGGAATGAGGTAGTCACCGAGCACCGCGAACGGTGCGCTCGTCGCCAATCCCTCGAAGCCGAGATCCTCGGCCACCCGCTCAAGACCATCCGGATCCGCGGAGGCGAAAGGAGAGAGCGCTGCAGCGATCAGAGCGACACCAAGGCCGACCGCCGACCACATTCGACCGCCGGCGCCCGCGGTGGCGTCGATGAGATCCGGCCGCGTGGACAGGATGAAGGACAGCGCGGCGACGGTGATCAGCGCTTCGCCCACGCCGATGAGCGTGTGGACGCCGACCATCGCCGGCATCACCAGGGCGAAGGCAACAGTCCCGCTCACGGCGAGTTGGATCGCGGTGAGAGCCGCCGACGCGACGACCGAGAGCCAGGCGCCCACCGCAGCCGCACCGAGTCGGATCGGGCGACTGGCGCCGGCGAAGGGCCGGTAGACGCCAAACCCGATCGCGACGGTCGCGACGCCCATGTTGAGGATGTTGGCGCCCAACGCCAGGATGCCGCCATCCTGGAAGAGCACTGCCTGAGTACCGATGACCGCGGCCATCGCCAGCATGGCCGGCCACGGCCCAAGCACGATCGCCGCGAGCGTGCCCCCGAGCAGATGGCCCGAGGTGCCCCCGGCGACCGGAAAGTTGATCATCTGCGCCGCGAAGATGAACGCCGCCATGATCCCCAGGAGCGGCGCCCGGCCCCCGAGTTGCACGTCCAGGGCGCGACGAGAGGCGAGGCCCTGCACGAGCACCATCAGCACCCAACACGCGAGAGCAACCCCCACGCTGAGGAAGCCATCAGGGATGTGAAGAAGCATCGTCTCGGGCCTCGGCACGTCCTTCATCCTGACATGGGATCTTATTGCATCACGTTGCAAAAGACATCGGCACGCGGTCCGCGTCCGATCGACGTGCCACCACGCCCCAGCGCCGACGGCGGCCTGATGACCACGCCCAACGCGTGCTTCCGTCCCACTGGCGACCGCTGGCTCGGCACGTACCGAAAAACGGTTATCCTCACCCCACCGACGCGTCCGGAGGATCACGCCGATGAAGGCCGGCTACTTCACGATGCCACTCCACCCACCGGGGGCTGACACGGCCGCCGGCCTCGAAATGGACCTCGCGCAGGTGATCGCTCTGGAAGAACTGGGCTTCACCGAGGCGTGGATCGGCGAGCACATTAGCTCGGAGTGGGAGAACATCCCCGCGCCGGACCTCTTTATCGCCCAGGCGCTCGCCCGGACCTCGAAGATTGTCTTCGGCACCGGCGTCAGCTGTCTGCCGAACCACAGTCCTCTCATGCTCGCGCAGCGGATCGCCCAGCTCGATCAGATGGCCCGCGGACGGTTCTACTGGGGCATCGGTTCAGGCGGCTTTCCCGGCGACTTCGAAGTGCTCGACCTCGATCCGGCTTCGCTCGCCCAGCGCGGCATCACCCGGGAGGTGCTCGACGAAGTCCTGTACCTGTGGGGGAATCCCACGCCTGGCGTGCGCGACCACGCGCGCTGGCGCTATCGCGTGCCGAAGCACGATACGGAGATCGGCATTCGGCTGCATATGAAGCCCTATCAGAAGCCGCACCCGCCCATCGGCGTCGCCGGGATCGGCCCGAAGTCCGACATGCTCACCCTCGCCGGCGAGCGCGGCTGGATCCCCATGAGCATCAACGTCGTCACCACGCCCGTTCTGCAGATGCATTGGAAGACCTACACCGAGGCAGCCGCACGGGTGAGTCGGTCGGTCGACCGCGCCAACTGGCGCATCTGCCGCGATGTGTACATCGGGGATACGCCCGCTCAGGCGCGCCGGGACGTGATCGACGGCGTGCTCGGCCGCGACTGGCGCGAGTACTTCTTGCCCATCCTCCGTCGGACGAACACGATGATGGGACCGAAGGTCGACCCGGCCATGCCCGATGACGCGGTCACACCCGAGTATCTGGCGGAGAACCTCTGGATCGTCGGCGACGTTGCCGAGGTGACCGCGAAGCTACGAAAGCTCTACGACGACGTGGGCGGGTTCGGCACGCTCCTCGTCATCGGGCACGAATGGACCCCGGGCGACAAGTGGCATCGTTCGATGACCCGCCTGGCCCGCGAGGTTCTGCCGGCGCTGCCCTGACCGGGTCTGCCCGCGGTCAATCCGCCGGCGCGTGGTGATCGGCGAAGGCCGGCGCTTCGTGGCGGTGGTGTTCGGTGGGGCGATGGCCGGCGCGCGCGCACTCCGCGCAGACGCCGAACAGCGTCGAGTGCGCCAGATTGATCTCGAACCCATGCCGATCGCGGAGCGCCGCGACGAGCGGCTCCGCGAGGTCGAGATCGTCGGTCGCTCGCGCGTGGTCGCAGGCGAGGCAGGTGAGATGAAGATGGGCTATCTCGTGGGCGTGGTTGTAGACGATCCCCGCCGCGTCATGATGGTGAGAGAGAAGACCCAGCCGTTCGAGGAGGGTCAGCGTCCGATACACTGTGGAGCGGTTGACCCCGGGTTGACCCGCCGCCGCATCGCGGAGGACGCGGTCGACCGAGAAGTGGCCGTGGGACCGCGCGACGACCGCGACGATCGCCCGCCGTTGGGCAGTCAGCCGGCCGCCCTCGCGCCGCAAGGCCGCGAGCAGCGCTTTCTCCTCGACCATAACACCTCAATATACTGTCGGCGGAGCTCGCGGCGGCACGCCGAAGCGCCACCCTCGTGCGCCACCCAGCCTGTTGACGCTCGCCAGGTCGGCTGCTAGGATGCGCGCCGCAGATGCCCCCTCCTCAGTGGCCCTGGGACGCGATCACCCTCTCTGCCCTTGCCACGCATCTTGGGCGCAACTGGATTTACCGGTTGACACCGCGCGTTGCGGTCGAGCTCGATGTGGCACCGTGGACGGCCATCACTATCCCTGGCTGGCAGAAGACCGAACTCGTCGTCGCTCCGCGCGGGCGGCACGCCGCGACCGGCGAGAACAACGCCCTCTATCTCCGCCGCGTGCAGAGGTTCCTCTTTAACCCGGAGGGGCGCCGGACGCCTGTCTCCATAACGTTCGTCGCCGGCAAGAATCAAGTCACCGTGTTCGGCGATGGTACGTATGTCGGCGGTTCGAGCGCCGAGGTCCCCGAAGGCGAGGTCCAGGGCGCCAGCCGTCCCCGCCTTGTCTCTGAAGATGCGGCCTGGGCGAGCGCTCTGCAGAGCTTGTTCGACGAGGGTCACCGCCTCATCGCCTGACCGCCCGGCACGGGACCGCCGGTTGCGCCCACCGCGCAACCGGCGAGGGTTGTCCGGTGCACGACCACCGGCCGCGGGCAGACCCACCTCGTACGTGGGAGTAGAATCGCCCGCCGCGGGGACACCCCGCGCTGAGGAGAACCGTGGCCAGGTACCGCACCGCCATCATCGCCTGTGGCAATATCGCGCGCGTTCACGCCCGCGCCTGGCAGAATGTGCCCGGCACGCCCGTGACCATCGGCGCGATCGCCGATTCCCATCCCGACGCTCGCCGCGAGTTCGGCGACTTCTTCGGCGTCCCCGCCGACAAGCGGTACGCCGACTATCGTGAGATGCTCGACAAGGAGCGACCCGACATCGTCGACGTCTGCTCCTGGCACGGTCAGCACGCCGAGATGGTCGTCGCCGCGGCCGCGCGCCGTCCGAAGGCGATCCTCTGCCAGAAGCCGATGGCGCTCAGCATGGGCGATGCCGATCGGATGATGGTCGCCTGCCAGCGGAACGACGTTCGCCTCTTCATCGCTTTCCAGCGGCCGCACCACCCGACCTGGACCAAGGCGCGCCAGCTGATCCGCGACGGGGCGATTGGCAAGGTGATCCAGATCGTCTGCGACGATGGCGGCAACCTGCTGAACACCAATTCGCACAACGTGCGTCTGGCGCTCTTCCTGATGGATGAGTTGCGGGCGCAGTGGGTGATGGGCGCCGTCGAGCGCACCACCGAGCGGATGGAACGAGGCTTCCCCGCCGAGGACGCCTGTCTCGGCGTCGTCGGCTGCGAGAACGACGCCACGATCCTGGTTATGGGCGCGCTGAGGCTCAGCAACCGTCTCGGCCAGGGCGCCCGCGTCATCGGCACCGACGGCATCATGGAACTCTCCACCGGCCGGCCGCCAGCCGATCAGTGGCGCACCGATGGCGCGATGTGGCAGCCCGAGGGTTCGTCGGCGAAGTACAACGACGAGTGGGGTACCGTCCGCTACCTCAGCGCCGCGGCGAGCGGCTGGAAGACGGTCGACGAGCCGTGGGAGGACGCATGGGCACGGCAGGCGGCCGAGGTCGTGCGGGTGCTCGAGGGCAAGGAGGCGCACCCCATCTCCGACGCGCGGAACGGCTACGCCGCGCAGGAGATCATGATGGCGCTGTACGAGTCGGCGCGGCGCAAGCAGCGAATCGATCTGCCGCTCAAGACCCGCGTCAACCCCCTCGCCCGGATGATCGAGGAGGGCGGTCTGCCCGTCGAGCATCCCGGCGCCTACGAGGTGCGCGCGCGGATCGTCCGCGGCGAGGGGATGGTCTGGGAGTAGCCCGGGGCAGGCGCTACGCCCGACGCGCCGCGATCAGCGACCAGGCGAGGGGCAGCGCGGCGACGGTGAACCCCAGGTAGCTGAGCGCCCCACCGAGTGCGACGATCAGGCCGCTGAGGCCCTGATATCCGGCGATCGATTCCGCGACCACGCGCAGCAGCGCCCCCGCGGCCAGGAGGGTCACCGCACTCTCGAGCAGCCACCGGTGACGGGCGACGGTCGTCGCGAAGTGAGGGAGCAGCCGGCCTCCCATCACCACCATTACGATGAGGAGGAGCCCCTGTGCCACGGCGTGCCGTCCGGCTGAGAGGACGGCCGTTTCGGCCAGCGCGTCGCCGGACGATCCGCCGAACGCGGCCCGGACGTGCGCCGAGAGGGTGATGAACGAGCCGAGGAGGAGCAGGCCCGACGCGATGCGAAACCACCGTCGCGTCGGGCCGGTGACCTCCGGCGTGTTCGACTCGCGCGCCGCGGGTCCGAAGAGGCCCATGAGGTACAGCCAGGCGGCGAGGACGCTCGACTGGAGCAGCAAACTCGTGATGCGCACCGGGACGAAATCGACGAGCCAGCCCAGCGTGACGCCCGCGACCGACACCCCGTAGAGCGCTGCCAGAGGTGGCACTGCTCTTGCCAGTAAGGGATGGGCCCGCACGAGCAGCATCCGGTGCAATACGCGTGAGGCGATCGCGAGCACGAGACCGAGCGCGAAACCCATCAGCAACAGGTGGGCGATCGCCTCCGCGACCGCGGTGGGCACGATCGGCGCGCCACCAACGAGATCCACGATCGCCCGGGCGTTGAGCACCGCCGCCGCAGCGAGCGATCCCGCGCCGACGAGAAGGAACCGTTCCCACGCCGCGGTTGCGCCTGAGGTCGGCTGGATCGAGTGTCGCCGTAGATCGACGATGCGCCACATGGCGATCGCGATTCCGCCCACGAGCGCGACGCCGGACTAGGCGAGCAGCGCCTCCCGCCCGGCGATCGTCGTGAACGGCTGTGCCCAGCGGGCCAGACGCGACGAGGCGATGAGTCCAGCCGCCAGCCCGACCAGGCCCGGCCGCTCGAGCGGCACGGAGAAGAAGCACGGCAGTGACTGGACTGCCGTGGCCAGGACGTAGAGAGGCACGAAGCCTGCCAGATGGGTGAGGCCGTGGATCTGCGCCAGCGATGGCCATGGCAGGACCAGCGAGATCCCGAAGCCACATACGACGACCATCGTCAGCCCGAGCCCCAGCCCCGGCCCGAACGCGAGGAAGAGCGCCAGCCCCATCGTCAGGGCGTAGGTCAACCCGAGCCGCGGCACCCGTCCCGCCCCTGCTCCGCTCACGACAGCGGACACATTACACCCTCACGCGGACCGCCTCATTGAATGGAGGAACGGGCTGTGCAGGGGCGGCAGCCCCTGACGGGTGTGGGTGTCCCACATCGCATTCCCTACTCCCTCCCCGGAGATCGGGGAGGGCCGGGGAGGGGTCGATTCATGCCCAGGAAGGCTGAAACGGGTACCGCTTGAAGTGCCGCACGTACCAGCCGATCGGCGAGGCGTCGATCGTCCCATCCATCTCCGCGCGCGTGCGATGGCGACCGGGGAACGACTCGTCGTGCGCGATCCGCAGAAGCAGGCGCGCCACAAGCGCGGCGGCCGACTGGAGCGCCTTCGGGTTCACCTTGTCCACCGTGTCCGCCGGCGTGTGGCCCCAGCCCCGGCCGACCATCCCCGAGGTCGGGCGTGACCCCAGCGTCCCGCTCGGCACGCCGGCGACCGAGAACGGGAAGTGATCGGCGTAGGCGGAAATGCGGTCGCGCGTCTCGAACGAGTACTTCAGATCCTGGCCCATTCCGGTGAAGTGCGGCACCAACTCCGGGAAGCCACAGACCGACAGACTCTCATCGCCGGGGTGAGACTTCACGGGCGAGTCGACGTTCAGGACGAATCGACAGCGCGGCAGATCGGCCGCCATCGCTCTCGCGTAGTGCCAGGCGCCCAGCAGTCCGATCTCCTCGCAGGCGAACAGGATCACCCGCACCGGCACGGCCAGGAGCGCCTCAACCGTCTTCAGCGCGCGGGCGGCCTCGAGGACGACGACGGTCCCGCTGGTGTTATCGAGCGCGCCCACCGCCACGTCGTGCGCGTCGTAATGCGCGCCCGTGATGAGGAACGGTCCGCCCCGGTCGGCCGGACCGAGATCGGCCAGCACGTTCACGCTCGTCGTCTCGGCGAAGCTTGAGGCGATCTGGATCCTCAGGCGCACCGGCCCCCGTTCCAGAAGGCGGCGGACGTAGTCGCCCGACTCCAGCGGCAGGCCGAGCGCGGGCAGTTCGCCCTCGAACCCGGCGGTGAGCGACCCGGTGATCGCCATGTTTCCGGCGTTCTGGTTCACGAACAGGAACGCCCGCGCGCCGTGCGCCAGCGCGCGGCCGGTCTTCTCCCTCCGGTGCGACGCGTGCCCACCGGGCGGAGGCGTCGATTCCGCCCAGGAGACGACGATCTTCCCCTGGCACGCGTCGGCCGGCAGTTTCTCGTAATCATCCGCCTCGCCCTGGCCGACCCAGATCGCCTCGCCCTCGAAATCGCACGAGGGCGAGTAGGGCAGCGCGATCGCGTCGATCGCCCGATCGACGGGCGCGATGATCCTCGCGGTGACGGGGCCGCGCTGCCAGCCCAGGTGGCGGAACTCCTGGAGGCGGGCCCCGGCCAGGCCGTACTGCGCGGCGCGATCGCGCAGCCAGGCGCCGCCCTGCCGCTCGCTCTCGGAGCCGCCGAAACGATCGCCGATGATGTCGCACAGGTGGAGCAGGTTGCGGTACGCCTCGTCCGAGGCGTGGATCTCGCCGAGGACGGCCCGCTCGGCGCGCATCAGCGCGTCGACGCGATCGGCGGTGGCTCGGGCCATGGGTTCCTCCTAGGCGGTCGGTTCCGCGCAGCGTACCACCCGACCGCTGCGCGCCGCGACGGGGCGCTTCGTATGCCCCGGCGCACGCCCAAAACCGCCCACGCCCGCGGCGGGTACCATGGTCGGGATGCGGGCGCTGAGGTTCGCGCGGCGGATCTTCATCTTCTCCGCTGCCGGAATTGCCAACCGGATGCGTCTGACGCTGCCGGGCTGGCTCTATCTGTGGGTGTGCGATCGCCTCTACAACCAGGCGAGCCCGCTGTACGAGGGGATCGCGAATCTGATCTCCGCCGGACGCTGGTTCGGTTGGGGCCGACGGATGGGCCACGGCCTGCGCGGCATCGTCGTCGAGGTGGGACCGGGGACGGGGCGCATCCTCGCCGCGCCGCCGCCGGGAGCGCGGATCTATGGCGTTGAGCGTGCCAGCCCTATGGCGGCGCGCGCCGCCAGACGGGCGCCCGGCCGGCTGATCCAGGGTGACGCGCGAGCGCTGCCGCTGCGCGCCGGCGTGGCCGACGCGCTCATCGCCGTCTTCCCCGCGATTTACGCGCGCGACCCAGACTTCTGGCGCGAGGCCGCCCGGGTCGTGCGCGTTGGCGGACGCGTCCGGGTGCTCCTCGATGCGGGGCCGGGCGACGCACCATGCCAGATGGACCGTCTCGATCCGCCCATCGCCGCGTTCCGCGTCCGGAAGGGGCGGGTGGCCGTGCCGGATGGCACGCTGGGAATCATCCTCGCGCGGCGGATCGATCCCGGGGCGCCGCCGCTGCGCCTGCCGCGCCGGAGGCATCCGGCGGTGAAGTTCCGTACCCACGCGCTGCAGACGCAACTGTCTCCGGGGCGGCGGCCGCGCCCGCTCCAGGCCGAGCGCACGGATCCGGTGTGAGCGCGACACGGTGCACTTCTCCTTCAGGGAAAAGGTGGGATTAGGGCGACTTCCGGCGCGCACCTCTCGTGGCGGTGCAAGGATCCGGGACCGCGGGCTTCCCGCCCGCCCTTCCCTGCGCGCCCGGCCGACCGTACGACGGGTCCTGGTCAGCCGGGCGACGGCTCCTCGCCGAGGATCCGGTAGTAGAAGACCGTCGCGTCGAACCCGCCATCGCTCGATCGTGCGAAGTGGGGTATGCGCGCCGCACGCATCCAGCCGAGCGAGGCGTAGAGGTCGTTCGCCGGGTCGCCCTCGCGGGTATCGAGGATCAGCAGCGAGCGCTGCCGTTACCGGGCGACCGCCTCGATCCGCCGGATCAGCGCCCGGCCGATGCCGCGCCGCTGGAACTCCGGGTGGGCGAGCACCTTGGCCACCTCGGCGCGGTGAGACCCGTTGGGGTAGGTCGTGTGTAGCTGGAGCTGCGCCGTGCCGACGATGCGTTTGTCCTGCTCGGCGAGGAGCAGCACGCGGTGCGGCTGGCACACCTGCGCCCAGTACCGCGCCGCCTCGTCGGGGTCCATCGGCGCGAGGAACCTGATCGACGCGCCGCCATCGACAAGGCGAACCAGGATCTCCGTCAGCGCCGCCGCGGTGGGCACGTCGAGTTTCATCAGATAGGCGGGCGGACCGAGGATTTCTCCTGATCAGCCCTCGCCGTCATCCTCTTGAAGTCCGAGAATCCGCAGGAATGCCGCAGCGCTGACGATCCTGGTTCCCTCGAATCCCTCGAGGGTCAGCAGATCCTGGTCCTCACTGACCAGATAGTTTGCCCGCGCTGCCCGCGCTGCCCGCGCGGTCGCCAGGAACTAATGGCCTGTGGGGTCGCGCGAGGTCGGTGGAATCTCTCCGAGCTCGACCACAGGCGCTTTGCCGATGATGTCGAGAACGCGAACCATCTCATCACCCGCGATCGTGCGGTACTTGCGTCGGATCGCCGGCCGATCGAGGACCTCGAGCACCTCCTGAATGATCAGTGGCGACAGGATGAGCCGGTACCGCTCGGCGTGATCGAAGATCAGTCGTCACCCCACACCGTGGGGATTGATCAGGCCGCGGACAAAGACGACGGTGTCAAAGACGCCGCGCAGCACGGGTGCGCCGAACGTCCGCGACCGCCCGGTCGATGTCGGCGTTGACCTCTCCCTCCGTGTGACCGGTGGCTGCCTGACGCGCCGGCGCGAATTGCTCGTAGAGCTCCTTGGGCCAGCCCGAGCCCTTCGGCTGCACGCTGACGCGTAGGGGCGCGATGCGTAGCTCTCCCTCGCCGAGGGTGATCTTCAGGTAGGACTGCTCGTCGATCCCCAACTCCCTGCGGAAGTCCGAAGGGATGGTGATCTGGCCGCCGCGCAGTTGCCGCACGATCCGGGTCACCGGTCCTCGCTCAGGCATCCTCCATCATCTCCGGAAGGCGAACTTCTATTGTTCACACATGGTGTAGTCTCCAGATCGGGAGCAGTCCGGCCAGTGACCGGCTGGTGCGGCTGATCTGCAAACGCTCGTCGCATCGTGGGCCAGCGCTGAACGGGCACGTCAGCGCACGCCAAACGGAGCTGCGCGGACTTCGACGTCGACGCCCCGATCGCGCGGGTCCCACAGTGGCCTTAGGAATGCCTCGGTGTATTGGGGGAAACGGGTCGGCGCGTCACAAATCGTCCAGCGCGATGTGGGCGCGCTTTGCCAGTTCCTGTGCGACCGCAGCGACAGAGTGAGGATGTCCGGGGAGAGTCCTCGGATCGGGCCAACCGAACGAGGTCTGTAGCTCGGCGGCGGCTTCGAGACCGCGGCGGAGAGTCTCTGAGTCGCTCGGTTCGGAGGTCCCCGCGTGCACGATGCCGTTGCGTGTGTTGGCCACCGCGGTCAGGCGTGCGTCCGCCTCACGATTCTCGAACTTGCACAGCAACTCGTAGAGGTTACGCCAGCCCTCGAGTCGGGGCGGACGCGCGGTCTCTGTACCGGGAGTCGCTCGAGCGTGAACGGAAGGCTGGCCATCCACCTGCGACCCGTCTCGCACGCGGTCCTTGAGGTCCGGCCAGATCGCGCTCGCCTTACCGAGTGCGTCGGGCGAGATGCTCTCTGGATCGAAACCGCGGTGGGTCTTGAGATAGGCGGCCACGGCAACCTCACTTGCGGTCGCGAGGGCCACAAGTGCCTGGGCAACGTTATCCGCCTCGGCGATGCGTGCGGCGCGCGCGTACAGTTCACCTGCCCATAACTTTCGATCACCACTTCGGGCGAGCTTGAGATACCACTCCGCGAGAGAAGACGTCCGCGGCGCCACGCTGCGTACTGCCTGTGAGGCGTTCTTCTGCAGTTCGTCGTTCAGGCGAGTGATGGCCTGCCGCTGATAGGCATCGGCCAGGAGCAGTGTGCGGCAGACGAGTCGCGCACAGTCGAGCACCCGCCCGGTCTCCTTTGTGGGGCCGGCAATCGGTTCCAGACGCGCCAGCGCCTCGGCAACCCGGCACTGACGCAGCAGCTCCAGCGCCTCCTGCAGGTCGTGGTGATGCCAGATGCGATCGAGCGGGAGAGTTGTGAGCCGATCGGCACCGGGAGGAAGCCGAGTTGGATCGAGCACCTGCCAGTGCCGCACACACTTCACTCCCCAGCGCGCTTCAGCCAGCAGGTGCAACACCAGACCCATTTGGGGCGTGCCCGACGTGCCGCAAACGTGGATCTCGTCCCGTTCGGACAGGTCGCGCGGCAGGATGCCGGGCATACGCTCGAGCAACAGCGATGTCTTGCTCGGGTTATCGATCTCCAGCAGAACGCATTTCGCGTCGCACCCTGGCACGCTTTGCCGGATCCGATCCGCCGTCGCGCGTGCATTCGCCGGATAGTCGACATGGCTCCTCGCCGTATGGATCAGCACGGCTCTGTCCGGCCGGAGCGTGATTGCACAGAGGAGCGGCCCCATCGGCGCGCTTTTCGACTCTGGGTCCCGGTCGCCGATCGTCGCGATGAGCACGCCTGGCATTCGCTCAGCCCTTCCCCGGTGGCGGATCGGCGGTGCGGCGCCGCGGAAAGACCCGTTCGACCGAACCGAGCCCCTGGCCGACCTTATGCCCTACCCCCGCGAACGGCGCGAACTGGGCGAGCATTCCGAGCAGACCGGCATAGCCCTCCGCCGGGCGCACCATCCGATACTCCGCCCAGCCGACGAAACTGGGCATCAGTCCGGCGGTCTGCACCGCAACCCCCGTGCAGTGAAACCGTCCGAGCGCGATCGAGGCCAGTGCCGCGTCGGCCTCCTCGCCGGGATCGATCGGCGACCAGCGCCGCCAGCGTGCGAGCAGACCGGCGAAGAGCCACTCCGGAGCCGGGAGCGGGACGTACAGCCCGCGCCGGTGAAACGTCGTGGGCGACCGGAAGGCGAGCCGTGTCGATGATGGCGGGTCGGGCGCCAGGAGCGCGCCGGCGAGGTGATCCCACGCCGCGATCGTCCAGCGCGGCTCGTCCACCGCGTCCCACCAGCACGCGTCCACGAGCAGCCGGCCGACCCGTCCCCCGAGATCGAGGACCGGTGCGAACAGCGGCCCGTAGCCGCTCACGATCAGACGGCCGGGGTTGCCGTCGACGAGCGCGAGCGTGTACGGCTTCACGTCGTCATCCTGGTGGAGCTCCGCGGCCAGATCCGGATCGCGCGCCTCGATCTGCGCGTAGAACCAGCCGTTGAGCGCCCGGCCGGTGAAGCGGGGCGGCGCGCCCTCCGCCCAGACGCCGGGGATCTCGACGCGGACGAGATCACTCAAGGCGCGCGCGGATAGAGCACCCGGTGCTCCGTACGAACGGTGACCCATCCCATCGGATAGGACTGATCGCTCCGCCGTGCGATGCGACGGCTGGAGGGGTAGGGGCGCGGGATAGGGGTGTCGGGTGGCATGCGTCGGCGCCGGAGCTGCTCTGCCCAGCCGGCCTGCGCCACCTGCTGTGCCGCCGTAGCGTCGATCGCAGTGTATTCCGGGTAGATCGTCTTGGCGTGCCAGCCGCTCCCCCAGCCGACGTTGACGTAGGTCGGACCTTCACTCTCAGCCGCCTCGATCAACGCGAACAGGGGGTGCGCGGTCGCACCGGCCTGGTCGTGCGCGGCTCGTTCGTACCGGGCGATCGCCGCGGCACGCTTGCGCAGAGTCGCGACGAGAATCCCGCCAAACGCCCGCGCGGCGGGTGGGTCAGCCGCTCGTCTCAGTGGCGTCTCCTGCTCGATAGAGATCGTGCCGTGCAGGATGGCGCCGGGCGCGATCGCCTCCACCCACATCGGGATGCCGCTCGCCTCACCAGGGCGCGGCCGAAGCCGCTCGACCGCGACGTCGAACAGATCCGTTTGGCCCCGTTCCAGGATGAAGTCCGAGATGCGCACGGCCCGCATCAGGTCTCGATTCTGCGGTGTCGCCTCCCTGCCCAGCGCCGTCGGCGCGACGGCGGCGAGTGCCTCGATCGCGGGTCGCTGCGTGGGATGGGCACTCCCTTCGGGCGCCACGATCGAACCGAGGAGCGCGGTGCGCATCGCGCCCTTCAGAGAGCTGCCGGGCACCATCGCTTTACCGCTGAGCGGATCGCGCATCGTCGGACGCAGTTCATCGAGATCGCCCTCCCGCCGCAACCTGTAGGATGTGATGAGACAGGACTCGCGGCGGGCTTGCCCCAGCGCGCTTGCGATGCGTCCGTCCCGTGCCTTCGCGATCTCCTCATCGGTCAGGTCGGCGAGCGCACGGTCCACGTCGATGATCTGCACCTCGCCCGTCGTGCGATCGACGACGTAGTCGAACCCGTTCCTCAGGGCATCATGACCCGTTCCGATGTGGAGCGGGGTCACGATCTTCAGAGTTGCCGGGAATGAAAGGATGCGGAGACCACCCGGCGCGCCCACCGGCCGCACCATCAGGCCCTCCCCTCGTCCAGGAACAGCCCGAAGCCGTACCGGTACACCGGGTGGTGACCGTCCGGGCGGCCGGGCGGCGTCACCTCGGCCAGCCCGCCCACCGGCGCGGCGCCCCCCGCGTGCACGTACGAGCCTTCTTCGAGCATCGCGACCGACTGCCCCCGCGCATCCTGCCACTCTGGCGAGGCGATCCACCCCATCCGTTCCACGAGTCGATAGCCGCGATCGGGCGGCACCTCCAGCAGCCGGGCCAGGTCATCCGTCGCCAGGTTGCCCGGCCACACGAGCGAGAGTGCCAGTCCGCGCGGCGCCGCGCCGAACCCGAACGGGAGCGCAACCGACTCCCAGGCGAAGCCGCCCGCGCCAATCGAACGATCGCCGCCGATGCCGGCCTCGGCCAGGAGGTCGAGGTCCCCCTCCAGATCTCGGACCTGCCCGGCATCCCGCGCTTCGACGAGCAGCCCGATGCCGACCCGCTGGCCGTGCCCGCGCGGGAGCCATGCGCTCGTCACCGCGAAGAGGTTCCCCGCGCTCGTCTCGCGGTCGATCGCCACCCGCGCCCGCGGCGCATCCTCATCCCAGAGCGGGCCGCTGTTTCGGGTCCGCTCTGGCCGCCGGGCGTGCCGGTCATCGGCCCGCGGCTGGTACCGCGCGTTCGCCGTGCTCGCCAGAAGCGCCGGACCGCGCCGGGCGGACTCGCTCTCCCCGCCCTTGAAGAGCGCGAGGAGGTCCGGGTCGATCCAGCGCACACCCTTGAACCGCTTCCGCTCCGCGGTGGTCGTCCGGGCCTCGCGGCGATCTGCGCCGGGAGGCTGCCGGATCGGCCCGGGTATGAGGAACTGCCGTCCCTCCTCCGTCTCCAGAACGGGCAATCCGGAGGAGAGCAGCAGCGGCGGATCCCCGTTCCGATACCCATCCAACCAGTTCCGGAGCGCGGCATCGCCGAGGCGAGCCCGCCTTGCCCAGCAGAGCGCGCCGAATAACGTGTCGCTCCGCGGGAAGGCGCTGACCCGACGTGCGTCCCGCGGGTGATCGCCGAACCGGAGCGGGCCGTTCGGCCAGAGGACGAACGCAGCCTGCTCGGCCATCAGCTTCCCGCCGCCCAGCCGACGATCGCGTCGCGGTGCGCGCGCCAGTCGTCGAGCGAGCCGATGGTCTGTTTGTATGTCACACGCTCCGCCCGCGGTTCGCCCGGCGCGAAGGTCAACCGGGTCAGCGTCAGGTCCTGGAACGTGACCCGGCCGGAGCCGCGCGAGCCGCCCCCGCCGAGGAAGTCCGCCTCGACCAGTTCGAGCGCCTGAACGGTCAGATCGACGGATCGCGCCGGATCGTCCCCCTCGTACAGGAGCAGCGTCAGCCGGCCGCCGAACTCGGCTCCCGCGGGCACCCGCTCCATCGTCCGGGGCACGGCCGCGGAGGTGACCCGATCGATCGCCGCCTCTGCCTTTACCTCCACGTAGGGAAGGGTCGTCCCCGCCTCCCGCAACGCCTGCTCGGAGGTGTCGGTCAGGAACAGATCGCTGACGCGAAGCCGAGTCTGGCACAGGTAGGTGCGCTGTTGCGGTGCCGGCGCCCCGAACAGGCTGCAGACCGGGCAGCGATCGTAATCGGCGCCGGCGCGGCACGCGTGGATCACGACACGGTCACGCGCGATCGGCCAGTTCTGCTCCATCCCCTGCGTCCGCTCGATGAGCGAGCGCATCTTCCCCTTGAGCGAGGACCCCGGAACATACGGGCGGTTGCTCAGCGGGTCGCGAATGATCACATTCTCATCGCCGCCGATCGTGAAGGAGCCGTCCTGCGCGCCGACGCGCAGGCCGGTGACGACGTGAAGGACGAACTCGAGCAGGACGATGCGCTCCAGGCGCCGATCGATCGCGTTCTCCACGGCCGTTCCCTCCTCAGTTTCGGCGTTCGCGCTGGGGCAGGTAAGCGACGATCGCCTCGACGAATTCGACGACGCGCAGGAACCGCCGTCTGCGCGCCTCGTTATCGGTTCCCCCGGCGACCTCGACCAGCATCTGCCTCAGCACGTCGGTCAGAGTCCGCAAGGCGGGCGCACGGCCCGTCTGGTAGGCGAGCCGTGGCCCGAGCAGCGTCGCGCGCCGCGCGGCGATCTCGCGTCTCTCCGCGTCGCGCCACATCGCCTCGATCTGCCGAAACTCGGTATACAGGCGGCGAATCGAGGTCCGCGTTGTCGACTGATCGAAGCCGCCCGCGAGAGCTTCTGCATTCTTCACAAGGATCCGCCCATCGTCATCCCCGCTGACGATCGCGCGCACGTCCTCCGGCGAGACGATCGTCCCGCCCTGCGCCACTCCCCCACCCTGCTGGTGATGCACCGGCCGGCCCAATCCACCGCCGCCTCCCCCACGCTGTGGCCCACCGCCGAAGCCCCTCTGTCCCATCAGCATCTCTCCTGTCAGCCTCGCTCTCGCGCCGTCGCCACTTCGGCCAGCCGGGCGGCCAGCGCGATGCGCCGCGCGCCGCCCGGCCTCAACGCCTCGTCGTGCAACCCCAGGAGCCGGCGGGCCAGGTCGGCACGTCCCTCGCCGGCGCGCCGAAGCATGTACATGCTCCGCCAGACCGCCGGGCCATACCGCACCGTGCCGCCGGGTCCCTCGATCTCGATGAGGTACTGCAGGCGCTGGAGCAGGCCGCGGGGCGCGTGGGCCTGCTCCACGAGCCCTATCAGCTCCTGGCGGAGCGCCACGAGGTGATCGAACTCCGCCCAGGGCATCACCGCGTGCGCCGGCCGCTCCAGCGGGCGAGATCCACCCCGGCTCGCGATCGCGACCGCGTCCTTCTCTCGCGGAGGTTCGCGGCGCGCGCCGGGAGCGCGGGCATCCTGTCCCTCGGGATGGACGAATCCCTTCGCGGCGTCCAGCGCCTCCTCGGCGGCTTCGAGCGCGGCCGCGATCGGGCGCTGGACCGAGCCGATCGTGACCCCGGCCGAGAAATGGAGCCGTTCGTTCCCACCGGTCCAGATCCCGAACTGCCGCCGGGCGTGCTGGAGGAAGGCGAGCACCTGCCCCGGCGCCCCGGCGCAGACCAGGTCGTCGCCGCCGGCGAACACGAGATACAGGTTGTCGAACGCCGCCTCACGGTGCTGGGCGAGGTACCCCTCGAAGAACAGCGAGAGCATCGACCCGAAGCTCGCGATCCGCGAGGGCGAAGGCTTGCGCGCCGAAACGCCCGCTCGAGGCTCCGCGGGAAAGTGATCTGCGAAGACGACCCCGAGGTCGTCGACGTCCAGCTTCGCCACCGCCAGCAGCGGCCGCCCACTCTCCTGGCCCGCGATCTCATCGAAACCCCTCGCCCGGCCGCGCCGGTCGGTGGGGATGCGTGCGACCGGCAGATACCGCGCGCACGGGACTTCAGCCAGGGCGTCATCGTCGAGCGCGTAGATCGCCCCGGCGAACGGTGCCTCCGGCGCCTGGTTCTGCACCGTGACCTCGAACCCGAGCCGTAGAAAGAGCCCGGCCCATCCCTCGCCCTCTTTCGGCGAAACCTCCTTGATGGTGAGGAAACGCGCGGTCTCATGCCCGGCGAGTTGACGGCCCAGGGCTTCGAGATTGTGACAGCGAGGGCAGAGTCTCTCGCCATCATCGTCGTCGTCCCGCCGCCGGACCGTGCCTCTCTCCCGGCCGCAGACCGCGCAGACTTCCCCCTCCGCGACCGCCGCGCGCGGCACGAACGGCGCGACCTCAGCCAGCGATCCCAAGTACCGCCGGTACTTCTGCAACGAGACCTCGCGACCGACCTTCTCACGCACCTTGCGGTAGTCGATCAACTCCACCGTGTCGATCGTGGCGCCGCCGAGCGCGACCGCCAGCCCCACCCCCTCGGTCTCGAACACGGCCCGATCGACCGCGCGCCGGATCGCCGGCAGTTGCGCGAGAGCGGTCACCGGCGCGAGCACGGTGAAGTGTCCGCCGACGACGTCGACGATCGCGGTCGGCGGCACGCCGCACTCGCGGGCGACGAACCGCGCCGCGACGTGGGAGAGGAGCTGAAGGAAGAAGGAACGCGCGCGAAGCGACCGCGCCGCGTTCCGGGTCGCCCCACCGTGGACGTACTCCTGGATCCCGGAGATGTCGCCGGCGATGACGGCGAACGATTCCTTTCCCTCGGCCGGGAGTGTCCCGCCGGACGCCAGAGCGCCGGCGATCGCCGCGGCGAGGTGCGAGTGCGAGGCGAGCGAGATGTCAGCCTGGGCGTGGTAGAAGGCTGAGGGCGTGCCGAACGCAGCGCGGTAGACCGCGCCCAGCGCGTGGTCGGCGAGCGCCTCGAGGTCGTCACCGGCATAGCGCGCCGCCATTTCGAGCGCTCGCCGCAGTTCGCCCCACAGGACACCAAGGGCCGACTCCGCGTCCTCCTTGGTCTCCACGGCGGCAAGACCGAGCTGCTGCCCGAGTGGCGCCGGCCGCAGCCGCACCGTCGTACTCCGCGCCAGCGGGTTGACGAGCGCGGGGATCCGGTCGCTCGCCTCCTCGCGGTCGTCCCGCTCCCCGGCCGAGAGATGATCGGCCCGCGTGATGACCTCCACGAGGCCACGGCTGCGTTCGGGCCGATGATGCTCGGCGACGAGCGCGGCGAGCCCCGGGAACCGTCCCAGCGTCTCGCTCACGAGCCTTCCGCCGGCCGCGGCGTGGGCCTGGCCGTAACGCGCGCCGCACGAGGTGCATGCGCCGAAGGAGCGATGTTGCCCCGGCGTCTCGCACTCGAACTGCGTGACCGACGCGTCCCGGCCGGGCACCTGCACGCCGATCTTCCCCACGTCGTGGAGCAACGCGCCGATGCTGGCACGGAGGACGCTAGTGCTGATGTCAAGCACGGGCGGCGGTTAGATTACCACACCAACGCGACAACTCCCCTGTCGCGAATCTGCCAGATTCGCCTGGCGGCCTACACCTTCTTCCCCCCGGGAGAAGGTGGGGATGAGGGTGTCCTGCCCGTCACGTCGCCTGGCACAGCCGCCGCACGTCGCACGCCGCGCACCGATTGCCTTGCGGGGCGGTGGTCGGCAGCCGATCCTCCGCCAGGCTCCCCCGGACCAGTGCGAGCAGATCGCGTACCAGCGCCCGCGCCGCGTCGTCGTACGGCACGCGCAGCACCTGCCCCGTTTCCCGCCGATCGACGATCCCCTCCGTTGGCGTGCGGCCGGTCGTCGCCTCGACGAGCGCGCAGTAACCCAGAACCTGGGCGATATCGGCTGGATCGGCCGCGCCCTCGCCGAACTTCAGGTCCACCGGCACGATCCGCCGCCCATCGTCGAGCAGCAGGTCGATCTGCCCGCTCAGGCCGAGATCGGGCGACCGGAGCCGAACCTCCCGCCGTACGGTCGCCGACGGCCGAAAACCGTACCGCTCGGGCACGCGGCGGTCTTCCATCCGTGCTTCGGCATGCCGCGCCAGGCCGTGCCACATCGAGGGCGTACGCTGCGGCGGTCGGCGTACCCAGCGTCGGAGCAGCGGAACCCGCGCGCAGTACGCCGCGTCGGCGAGATCGCGCGCGGTCACGTAATCATCCGCCCGTGCGGTCCCGAAGGGTGAAGCGCGCTCAGACTGCGGCAAGGCTGGCCCCCCGCGTGACGTGCGTGCGCGTGAGTGCGGCATCCCGTTCGCAGAGCGTATAGAGGCGCACGTCCGCCTCCTCGTCGCCGAGCGCGCGGCGGATCTCGAGCATGATGTCCCGGCGCAGGTGGGTCGGGATCGTCCCCGCGAACGCCGAGCGCTGGATGCGCATCAGCCCGTAGTCGAGGCAGATGTTCGCGACCTTCAGGCGCAGCCGGTCATCGCTGATGTCGTAGATGAGCAGGTTCATTCGCTCACCACTGATCCGGGTACGGGCGGTACGCGCCCCGTTCGCCGCGGAAGAACGCCGCGGCCTCGCGCACCTGCTCCTGAATGACCACCCGCAGCCTCCGCCGATCGCGACCGACGCGCACCGGGGTCTCCAGTCGCTCCCGGATCGCCTGCGCGAGCGTCCTCCGCGACGAGGGATCGAGCCGCCCCTCGATCGCGTTCAACGGGCGATCGCGATTCAGGAGGCCGAGGACCACCCGATCCACCGCGGTCTGCCTGAACTCCTCCATCGCGTCGTAGACGAGCGACACCCGCCCGGGCCGGTCGGCGTGGAGGAAGCCGGCGTAGGGATCGAGTCCGGCGAGCGCGATCGCGCGTTCGATCTCGGCCTCCAGCACGCCGTACCCGTAGTTGAGCAGCGCGTTGGGCAGATCCTCGGCGTCGGGTGCGACCCGTCCCGGCCACTCGACGCCGCGCAGCAATGTGCCGAAGACGGGCCAGTACGCCCGCGCGCCCCGCGCTTCGAGCGCCATCAGCGGCGTGGCAATGGAGGGGGCGTCCGCGGCATCCACCTGGGCCGCGGCGGTGGCGCACTCTTCGAGGTCGGCGATCGCGTCGCGGGCGCGTGCGTACCGCTCGTCGCGATGGTTCTTCGTCGCGTACTTGAGGAAAGCGGCGCGGTTATGGAGCGCGCCGACGACGAGCGCGCGGGCATAGGCCGCGCCGCGGAGTGAGGCGGCGGCGGCGATCTGGGCACGGCGGGTCCGCGCCGTCCCCATCAGCTCCTGGCCGACGACGCGGGCATAGAGAGCGCCGCGGTCGTCGAGGAAGATGATGGGCACGTCATCGGCCGCGCAGGCGCGGATCGCGTCCGAGGAGATGCCCACGCCGCGACCGACGATGAGCACTCGCTCCAGGTTCAGAATCGCGTGTTCGCACGGCGGCTCGCTCTCCGTTGTGACGCGGAGCCGGCGCGAGCGGAGGCCCACGAAGGCGCCCGGCTGCTCGACGATCAGATCGGTCATGTTCTCTCGGAAAATATACCGACCGAATCCTTAGTTACCAACAATTCTGTACTTCACCAGCCACAGTGGCGAGTCATGTCTCGCAAGCGTCTTTCACGCCGGGTCGCACCGCAACGGATTGCGAGACAGGTCGCCTTGTGGGTCACGAGCGGGCAGTGACGGCCGACCCCACGCGGCCATGGACGGTGTGCCGGGCGGCAGCAGCATCGGCCCTGCAACCAACGAGCCACTAATCACTACCTCCCTTGTTGTGGTTTTCAGTCCCCGTTTCGGGACGAGACGTCCTGTTTGTGTGGGGAATCAGCCAGTGGATAGGCTCATAGTGGTGTGTTTCAGTCCCCATCGGTGGGCGAGACGTCCTGTTTGTGTGGGGAATCAGCCAGTGGATAGGCTCGGAGTGGTGTGTTTCAGTCCTTGTCGGGGGATAAGAGGTCATGTTTGTTGAAGGGATAGACCAGGAGCCGTGCGAAGGGTGCCAGGAAGTTTCAGTCCCCGTTGGGGGATAAGAGGTCATGTTTGCCCTCGCCCGCTGCTCGATACGCTTAAGGCGAGCGTATTGACGTTTCAGTCCCCGTTGGGGGATAAGAGGTCATGTTTGGCGGCGAACGACTGGTGGGGCA
>Ga0194132_10001555_pt1 | contig 46245 bp, 42 predicted proteins | sample TA2KigOf80mmetaG_FD_148612 | JGI IMG/M metagenome (GOLD analysis project Ga0194132, IMG submission 148612) | Freshwater microbial communities from Lake Tanganyika, Tanzania - TA2015054 Kigoma Offshore 80m | ecosystem: Environmental > Aquatic > Freshwater > Lake | place: Tanzania: Lake... | reverse complement strand
AGTTGATTATACGGCGAGCTGATGGCCCGATATCGAGTCTTCAGGAATCACGGAGCGGGATGCCCTAGTGTCCCCGTAGAACGTCGTACGCTGACCCGATAGCCTTCCGATCGAGCGGATCGATTCGATCATCGAGTCTGCCGTCAGGGTTTGACCATTAACCCCACCAGCTCGGGCTCGTCGAGAAGATCTTCCGGCGTATCGATGTCGTGCGAGAGCCCTGATATCTCAATTTGGATCGCCCGTAGCGACCGAAGCGCTGCGATGCCGAGATGCAGCTCGGCGCTATGGGGGCCGTATTGAGGCGACACAGACGAGGGCAGCCTCAACCACAGCGCGTTTGTTCCCTCCCCTCGTCGATCAGGAACGACGACCATGTCGTATCCCCTCGCCTGATTCACGAGCGAGTCGATTTCTTCCGGGGAGATATACGGAACATCCGCCGCCACGATGATGGAGGCATCAAAACGCGAAGCAAGCGCGTCCGTGGCAAGCTCCACCGCTTCATTGAGTCCGAGACCCTCGTCGTTCAGAACCTCGATATCGTCGGGTAATCCCGTCTCACGCTCGGGGGTCACGACGATGATGTGATCGACACACCGCGCGGAACGAAGAGCTGTCAGCACGCGGTCCAACATCCGACGGACCAAGGCCGAACGCTCCGCCATCGACAGTACGCTCGCGAGCCTTGACTTGCCCTCGGCGAAAGAGCGAACCGGAACGATGGCGGCTACACGCATCAGTTCATCCTCTTGAGAGACTCGTCACGCAGGGAACTTGAGCGCACCGGAAATACGGATCCCGGCCCCATCCACCGCGTATTGCTTGTTGATGAAAATCAGGATCGACGTCATCGCCTCGGCGACTGCAGAGTTGGCCAGGGTACCGCCATGGATTCCTCGAAGACCACAGACCTGCACCAGACGAATGACGGACTCGCGCGCTGCCTTGTCATCTCCAAACACGAGCACGTCGTAATCGACCGTCGCATCGGATGCGAGCTTAGATGCGGCGACATTGTGGAAAGTCGATACGACACGTACGCCCTCACCGAGTATTTTTTTGGGCGTGCACAGCGGCACTACCCTCGAGCGGCAATTGCACTCGCATGACCTTCGGCGGTACCAGCGGGACGGTGGTGTCGACCACGATCTTGCCCGCGACGTGCGGACTGATGTCACCCAGCGCCGACTCTTGCGAGGCGAAACGCACGGCGAGGATGACGATATCTCCCTGAGCGGCCGCCTCCACGTTGGTGGCAGCACGAACATCGGTCTTGCAATCTGCAGTGAGCCGCTCTGCGGTCGCCTGCGCCTTGAGTATGTCGCGCGATCCGATAATCACCCGCTCCCCTGCTTTGGCAAGTCATCGAGCGAGTACAGAACCCAAATCGCCCGTTCCGCCGAGGACCGCAATGCATTGACCCTGATCAGACATGCCGAACTCCCGAACCAAGACCGCTAATTAAGGGTTTGCCGACGCCGTCTGCCAGGCCAACTCGGCCAAGGGCTCCACTTGCGCCGCGTATTTCTTTCCTTCGGGACTCACTGCGGTCCCACGCTGTACGCGGCCTGCGATCCCGTGACAAATGGCGGCAAGTCGGAACATGCAAAACGCCAAGTAGTAGTTCAGGTGCGGAATGTCGTCGAGGCCGCGCTTGGCGCAGTACGCGTCGACGTATTCCCGTTCCATGGGCAGACCGAGTTCCTGGAGATCTCTTCCCAAGAGACCCCGAACACCACCAGAGGCCATGCGATAAGCCATCAAGTGATACGCGAAATCGGCGATGGGATCACCGATCGTGGACAGCTCCCAGTCGAGAACGGCGATGATTCGAGGCTCGTGCGAGTGGAACATGAGGTTGTCCAATCGATAGTCCCCGTGAACGATCGTCGGAGCCGATACGGTGTCCGGCGTGTTTCGAGGAAGCCAATCGATCAACTTTTCCAGATATTGAACGCGTCCGGCGGCCTCGACTTCGATCGCGTATTGCTTCGACCATCTGGAAACCTGACGCTCGACATATCCCTCGGGTCGGCCAAAATCTTCGAGGCCGACTGCCCGGTAGTCGATCGCGTGCAACTCGGCCAGCGTGCTCACCATCGCCTCGTAAATCGACCGTCGCTCGGGCCGAGACAACTCAGGCAGTGCCGGCTCCCAAAACAATCGTCCTTCGACGAATTGAACAACGTAGAACGCCGTCCCGATGACGTTGACGTCTTCGCACAGCACTAATGGCTTGGCCACCGAAAAGTTGGCATGCGTCGCAAGCGCAGACATCACGCGGTATTCCCGTTCGATGGCGTGCGCAGACGGAACGAGATTTCCCGGGGGTTTGCGGCGTAGAACGTACGATGCGTTTTGTCCATCCAGACGATACGTCGGATTGGATTGTCCGCCCGGAAATTGCGTGACGTGCAGCGGCGACGAGAAGTCGGATATCTTCCCCGGCAAATAACGCTCGAGAGCATCTACATCGAACTCGAGACCCTTACGAAATTGATGAGCCCGAATCATGCGTGAGTGCGGTCGTCGACGCGACTCAAATCAGACCGCACGAATGGCTTTCTGGCGCTTCAACGTCTCCGACGGCGCTTTGTTCTCAAGCCGGATTTTCAGATCTGCCTTGAGCTGTCTGAACATCGACGACAGTGGCATTTTGGAATTGGCGAGCCACTGGTAAATGATTCCCACCATCGAAGCCGCGTATTGTTCTGCCACTCTCATCGGATCCAGATCCGGATCGATCGTTCCGGCAGTCTGTCCCGCTTTTACCCATTGCGCCACATCGCGGCGTTGCGCCTTGTGCACGATCGTAATGTTCGATTTGTACTCAGCAGACGGATCGATACTCAAAAACCAGAGCAAGTACATGGCCCGAACTTCCTCCGATCGTTCGCGAATGAACACCTCGGCCGCATCCGTAGCCGCCATGAGCGCATCGACGCCGACTCGCTCACCTACGGCCACGTGTACGCGATCCAGCCAGTCAACGCTCGCTTCCTGCAAAACCTTAGCGAATAGACCCGCCTTCGATCCGAATCGATGCGTCGCAAGACCTCGGCTGTAACCCGCGAGCTCACCGACCGCTTGGAGCGTCGTGCCGCGGATACCCACCTTGACGATGAGTCCGATGGCCGCATCCATGAGTCGCCGATCGGAAAGCGCGACACGATCTGCCTGACGACGTCGTGCAGACGGCGGAGAATCGGTTGCGGCTTTTGACATCAGTGAGCTCTTTCTTTGACCGCTTCAAAGCGCAGCGCGAACCTTGGGCAGCACGTTCTTCGCGACATATTCGAGTCGTCGCTGGCCTGCTGCGACGGTTTCGCCAGGTAGCCGCGCCCATATGTGCAAGTCACGGATCTGAGGATAGTCACGGAGCAGTTTGATGAATTCCGTCACGGCGGTATCGGCATCCCACAGTCTGTACAACCCTTGGGACAGCGCCGTCTGCGCGTCAGGGAAACGCGGCGTCGTGTCGGGCGGTCCGAATGCACCCCACTCGATGTATTGATTGCATTGATAAAGCGCGTGCGGTCCCACCGCAGCTGCTTCCCGCTCGGGGTCGTCCGAGATGATCGCCCAGCTTCCCGCGATGATCACGCCATCTGCAGGGTCCTTGCCGTGCTTTTTAAGGCACTCGAGATAGACATCGTGACCGATTCCGCCGGTCGATAAAAATCCGTCGGCGACCCGTGCGACGCGATCGATCGCCGGCTCGGCCATCGCGCCGAGATACAGCTTCGGCGTGTGTTCGGGTACGGGCGTCACGCGCAAGTCTCCCACCTGAAACCGCTTGCCTCCGAAGTTGATCCGCTCGCCAGCCCAGGCCCGACGAATGATCGTGATCGCCTCCTCGACGAGACTCGGCCGATGCTTGAGTTCCCGGCCGAACTGGCGAAACTCGAGGTCCCGGTATCCGATGCCGACACCGAGGTCGAAACGCCCTTTTGTCAGCAGCGACAACGTGGCGGAGTCTTCGGCGATACGAATCGGATTGTGCAGCGGCAGCACTATAAGGTTAGTGCCGATGCGCATTTTCTTCGTTCGCGCACCGATCGCACCTCCGATGACGAGCGGCGATGGTGTGTAGCCGTCATCACAAAAATGATGTTCGGTCATCCATACCGAGTCGAACCCCAATCTCTCGGCTTCGACGATCTGCTCGAGACAGTCTTCATAAAGAGTCTCGAAGGATACCCTCCACGGATCGGGATTTCGAAAGTCGTACCAAAGACCGAAGTTGACGTGACGTGACATGGCGTATCCCGGGTTCAGTTCAGACTATTGAGGAAGTCGAGGAGCGCAGCGCGATACTTGGGCCCTTCTTCGATGAATGGCGCATGTCCGCAATTCTCGAACTCCACAAGCTTGCAACGCTTTGCGTAATTAGCGATCGAACGACATACGTCAGGCGCAACCACCAAATCTTTGGCGCCAACGAACCCGAGCACCGGGGCCTCGATTTTGGCGAGGATCGCGCGCTGGTCGAGGACATCTAGCTCAGCAAGTGCATCATCGGCGACAGGTGATGTTTGCATGAAGAGCGACCACATCCAGGTGTTCATCGCCGTCGACTGAGGCGCGGCACACACGGCCTTGGTGAGCCCATCAAAGAAATTCGCACGATCTTCGCGCATGATTCCGACGGTCGCCGATGCACTGCCCGGCGCGCCACCGAAAGCATAGTCGGGCGCCTGCACGTAACGCGGACTCGCAGCGGCCGTGAGCACCAATCCGGCACAGCCACCTCCAAGCCGGCTCGCGGTTTCGACCGCGATGGCGCCGCCGAGCGACCAACCGTTCAGAACGGCGCGTTTGATACCGAGATGCTCGAGAATCGCGATGGCATCGGCAGCCCCCAGTCCGATTGAGTTTTGGGCGAAATCTTTGTCAGACATCCCGCAGCCGCGCTGATCGAAGGCGACGACGGCATGACCCGCCGATCGCAGCGAAGCGATCGTGGTATCCCACACTCTCGAGCTGGTGCCCCAACCATGAATGAGTACGACTGGCACCTTGCTGCCCGCGTAGTGCTCGCAGTAGATGTTTTTACCGTCTTCGCGTTTGATGATTGCCATGTTGACCCCCATCGGTCACTCAGCCGGGCGGCGCAGTCATTTGCGCGCCGGGGATTGGGTTGAAGTAATGGATCGTCACGTCTCGACGCTTGATTTTCCAGATTCCGTTACGACGGACGAAATGATCCCTATAGGTGGCGCTGATCATCTGAACGCTGTTGTCGGTCAACGCACCCATGCAGTCCACATCGCACTCGCCAGTAGCCTCATCCGCACCTTCAAAACGGACTTGGAGATTGCTGGTGAGATGATGCGACTCCCGCCAGACGGGCCACAACACCTCTTTAACGGCGCGATTGATGCCCGCATGCCCCTCGAATACTCCGAATGGAGGGCCGATGTTCCAAATACAGTCTTCCCACCAAATGGAGAGGAAACGGTCGAAGTTTCGCTGATCGAATCCTCGACAATAATCGGTCACGAGATCTCGCATAACGTGCCGACTCTCAAGCCGGTCGAGACGAACAAGCAGGTCGTTCACCGTCGCGTCCATCGCTGATTACCCCCGTTAACGTCGATCAGCAGTACTAACCTCTTCCGTTACCCACCTCGAGCTCGATGGCCCACGCGAGTTTTTTGCGCGCAGCGTCCATCGCCTCAGGGAAATAATAATCCGGGAAAAGGCTGGTGCAGCCCCTTCGATCACGCAAAACCTCTTTTGCGACGCTGATCTTGTGGACCTCAGTGGGCCCATCGACGATCCCCATCTCCGGAACGGTCGCCCACATCGACATTAGCGGCGTCTCGTTGGTCATGCCAAGAGAGCCATGCATATGAAGCGCCCGGTAAACCACGTCTCGAAGTACGGCCGGCATGGCCGCTTTCACCGCCGCGATCTCGCGCCGTACTTCTCGGGTGTAGGCCTTGTGCTTGTCGATGAGCCAGGCGGCGTAAAGCACATGCAGACGGAACTGTGTGATCTGGGTGTAGGAATCGGCGATTTTTTCCTGTGTAAGTTGCTTTTGCGATAGCAACTCGCCCTTCGTCTGACGGCTCAACGCGCGCTCGCACATCATGTCGAGAGATTTGTTCAGCAACCCGACCGTGCGCATCGCATGGTGAATGCGGCCGCCACCGAGCCGCGACTGCGCCACCTCGAACCCCTGCCCCGGCTTGCCCAGAATATTCTCGCAAGGCACTCGGCAATTGTTGAACCGCAAGTAACCGTGCACTCCCGAGCCGATTTCATCGCGCATGCCGACGGCGACGTTCCGTATGACTTCAAGCCCGGGTGCGTCACGATCGACAATGAGGATGGATGCGCCCTCTTGAACCGGAACGCTGGAATCCGTGACGACAACGACGAGCAAAAAGCTCGAGAAATCGGCGTGCGAGGCAAACCATTTCTCGCCGTTGATGACCCACTCATCACCAACGAGATCTGCCTTGCACGTGAATTGCCCCGGATCCGCCCCCGCCTGCGGTTCAGTCATTGAGTAACACGAGGCAATCTCGCCTGCGAGCAGCGGCTCGAGATACTTCTTTTTCTGCTGCGGAGTGCCGTACCGCGCCAGGATTTCCATGTTGCCGGTATCCGGAGCCTGACAACCGAACACCGTCGGACCAAAGCGACTGCGGCCGAGGATCTCGTTCATCAACCCCAGCTTGACCTGGCCGTACCCCTGACCGCCGAGGTGAGGATCCAAGTGGCACGCCCAAAGCCCCTGATTTTTAACGATTTTCTTAAGGGGCGTCATGGCGGCAGCAGCCCCCGGACGAGCCGGATCGAAGGGATCGGCTGGCCCGCGAAACACCAGATCGAGAGGCTCGATCTCCGAGCGGACGAATTCGCTCATCCAATCCAGTTTTTCCTGAAAGTCCAACTCGGTTTCGAAATCCCAAGCCACGTTCAGATCCCCCCTCTCGGTCGGCTTCAGCCACCCCGGCGACGCAAAAAACAACGATTTCAGGGTGGCGATCGGATGATGAAGATCCGATGCAAACGAGTATACGGATTCACTTGCTAGTCAACAACAAGAGGATTATCTTCAGCTCTGACTGGGAGAGTGCGGCGATATTTCTCGTGCGAATAAACCCATCGGACATTCAAATTTGGAGGGGACAAATGTCAATGTCTAAGTCAAGTTTGCTGGTATCCGTTGCCGTCGCAGTGACGTGCGGATCATTTAGCGTGACGTCATTCTCAGCGGACGAGGCGACCAGCCAAGGCACGCTCGAAGAAATCACCGTCACTGCAAGAAAGCGCGAAGAAAATCTTCAGGATGTCGGTACCTCGATCAGCGCTCTCGGTGCAGTGGATATTGCGCGCCGCGCTGACGTCGATCTGCAGTCCTTCGCCAATACGGCGCCGAACGTCATCATCAACGATCTTCAGCAGGGTCCGGGCAGCCCGGCCGCGATTTCCATTCGCGGCATCGGCACGACGGACGTCGAGAAAAACTTCGATCCGACCGCTGGCGTGGTGGTCGACGGTATCTTCATCGGCGTGAACTCGGGCGCGATGATCAAGGCCCTCGACTTGCAGAGCATCGAAATTCTTCGCGGTCCGCAGGGAACGTTGTTCGGTCGCAACTCGATCGCCGGCGTCATCAACATTGCGCGTAAGAGGGCTTCGACGGACGGTGTCTCGGGCGCCGTGCGAGCCGGCGGCGGCAATTACGGCGAACTCGCCGTTGATGGTTACATCAACCTGCCGCTGTCTGACACATTCGCGTTCAAAATTGGCGCTGCCAAGCGCGATAACGATGGTTGGTTCTTCAACAAGACTCGCGGCAAGGATGTGGGCAAGGTGGAGTTTACGAGCTTCAGCCCCAGCTTCACGTTCAAGCCGAACGACAACTTCGAGTTCACCTATCGCTACGACAAGACCGAGCAAGATCAGGATGCGAACACCGTTCTCAACATCGCTCAGGGCAATCAGATCTTCTGTCTGGCCTATCGTGAATGCGCCAAGGGCGTCCAAGTTCCGCAGTCGGGTGATCGGTACACCGTGCTACAGAACGGCGAGGGCGCTTACCAGACATATTTCGACAGCGAGATGCACATCGCCACTGCGAGCTACAGCATCAACGACGGTAATACGGTCGAGTACGTCTACGGAAAATTCTCGACCGATGAAAAGGTCTTCCAGGATTGGGACGGTACGGCGCGTACGCTCTACCACACCGATCGCCCTGCCGTTTGGAACCAGTCGAGTCACGAAGTTCGCTGGATTAATTCGGGTGATCGCCTCGACGTAACCGCGGGTCTCTACCTGTGGGAGTCGGATTACCGAATCGACCTGCGTAGCTACATCGGCTTCATCGACGTGCTGTTCGGTGCTCCGCCGGGATCCGTCGCCGTAATCGATCAGACCGTCGTTCAGAACACCGATTCGAAGGCTGCGTTCCTCGAAGCGGACTACAAGCTCACCGACGCGCTCACGCTGACGGTTGGCGGTCGATACACGAAGGACGACAAGGACAGCGGCCTCATCGACGCCGGGATGCCTAAGCTCGCCACGCTCGGTAGTCTTGCCAAGCCGTTCGAGAGGTCGTGGAGCGAGTTCACGCCGAAGCTGAACCTGCGTTATCGCACGAGCGAAGACGCGATGGTTTACGGTCTCTACTCCAAGGGGTTCCGCGCAGGTGGTTTCACCGGTCGTCCGGGCACATATGAAGCGGCCTCGATTGCGTACAACCCGGAAACGGTCGACAACTTCGAGTTCGGCTGGAAAACGGAGTGGATGGACGGTCGAGTTCGCCTGAACGGATCTGTCTTTTTGATGAAGTACGACGACAAGCAAGAAGAGCAGAGCGTGCCGACCTCAACGGGTACGGGTCAGCAGACCCTGGTGCTCAACGCGGCGCAGGCCGAGATCAAGGGTCTTGAGATCGACCTCACTGCTCGTATCACCGAGAACTTCACGCTTTCGGGCAACCTCGGCGTCATGGATTCGAAGTTCAAAAAGCTGATCGACACCGATCCGGCGACTCCGGTCAACAAGCGTGACTTGTCTTACCTCAAGTTGCGTCGTGCTCCGGATCTGACCGCGACGATTTCGCCTAACTACAACTGGAACGTCGGTAACGGCTCCGTGTGGTTACAGGCGGATCTGCGCTATGTGGACGATCAGGAACTCACCTTCCTGAACTCACCGCAGAGCAGCGTGAAGGCGCACGAAGTCATCGATGCCTCCATCGGTTATCGCCTGAACAACACGACCGTCTCCTTGTGGGGTTCGAACCTCACGAACGACGATTCGTGGACCCAGGCCTACGATGTAGGCACGAGCGTAACCTTCGCCGGTTTGTGGACTTATGGCGCTGCGCGCCCGCCGCGCACTTACGGCTTCCGGATCACCCACAACTTCGGGAACTGATCCTCGCTCCGCCTTCCTCCGCGACGGTGCCACGCTTCGGGTGTGTACCGTCGCCGGGGACGGCTCTTTGCTCCACGCGGATTCGACGCGGGAGATTCTTTGATGACAGCCAAAACATGGGTGGTGACCGGCGGTTCACGTGGTGTCGGTCTCGCCACGGCCCGAAAGGTTCTGGCGCTCGGAGATCGTGTCGCCGTCATCGCTCGCACTATTGACGAAACCCGCCTTCGGGCAGCGCTCGGTGACGAGCGTGTCCTATTGATCTCGGCGGACGTTGCCGATCCGGTGTCGGTGCGGTCTGCTTTCGATCAGATCGGCGATGCATGGGGCCGCGTCGAGGTATTGATCAACAACGCCGGACTGCACCGGGGTCGTAAACTCGCCGGGCTCGATGAAAAAGACTGGAACTCCGTCATTGCGACTAATCTCTCGGGCCCGATGCACTGTATTCAGGCTGCGCTGCGCCTCATGCAGGACGGTGCCTCAGTCGTAAATGTCGGCGCAGTCGTGGGCTTTCGCGGTTTCCCGGGGGACAGCCCCTACGGTGCAAGCAAGGCCGGACTTGCCGGATTGACCCGAGTCCTCGCCGTCGAACTTGCACCCAAAAGAATCAGGGTAAATCTCGTCATCCCCGGGCTCATCATTACCGAGATGACCTCGCAGCTCGACGAGAAGGCAATGCACAAGCTCCTCGAGCGCATTCCTCTTGGTCGCGTTGGGCGCGAGGAAGAAATCGCAGACGTGATTTGGTGGGTCGCCGGCTCCACCTACATGACTGGCGCCGTAATTCCGACCGACGGCGGCATGATGGCCCAGTTGTAACGCCCTCCGAGAATCGCTCATGGCCACTCTCGAATCCTTAGCCCGATGGCTCGAGTCCGAGTTGGGATTCGTCGAGATCGAAATGGGTCCACGGCTTGGTGGCGGAAACTCTAACATCACGCAGCTCATAGATCACGCGAAGGGCCGGGTCATTCTGCGACGTCCGCCCGACGATACGATTTCTTCTACTGCAGGGGCGGGCGTCCTGCGCGAATACGGCATGCTGAAGGCGTTACACGGGCGTGTGAAAGTTCCACGCCCACTCGGATATTGTGCCGATGCATCGATAGTCGGCCAACCGTTCAGCATCATCGAATACGTTGATGGCGTCACCATCACCGAATCCCTCCCCCCGGCGTACATGGCGGATGCAGCTACTATTTCGGATCTCGGCATCGAACTGGCCGACGAGCTTGCCACACTACATGCGGTGGATTGGCGATCGCTCGGAATTAGCTGTCCGAAAATGCCCGAAGACTACGTGACCAAACAAATTGCGCGATTGAGAAAGCTCCGCACGGAAGAAACGGGTCGTCCGTTGCCGTTGATAGAGGATCTTGCGGTATGGCTGATGTCGAATCTCCCGCCACCGACCCCGGCGACGGTGATGCATGGCGACTTCCATCTCGACAACACTCTCTTCTCGCGCGACGCACCACAGCTCAACGTCATCATCGATTGGGAGCTGGCGACGATCGGAAATCCCTACGTCGATCTGGCCTTGATGCTCGCCTTTTGGGGGCCAAGATCAGTCGATCCTCCGGGATTTTCGTTCGTACAAAAAGTGTCTCGTGACTTCGATGCGGTGATCGATCGTGACGCCTTGGCTGCGCGATGGTCGAAGCGCACGGGGCTCGACCTCGAACATTTCAGGGTGTACCGAGTCTTCGCCCTGTGGCGGCTCGCCGCCATCGTAGAAGGCGCGTACCTGCTTTTCCTGACCGGGCGAGTCGACAGCGACTACGCTCGAAAATTGGAATACGACGTGCCGGCCCTGCTCGAGGAGGCCGCCGAAATTGCCGCGTCAAATTGAGAAGAAGACTCTTTCCGGAGCATCCTAAATGCTGACAACGATGATGGATTTTCCGCTGTCGACCCAGATGATCCTGCGTCACGGAAGTCAGATTCACGCGGGTAGCCGTGTTGGCACGAGTAACGGCTACGCTTTTCAGTTCACGTTCTTCGCCGACATCGCGACTCGGATACATAAGCTCGCTGGCGCCTTGACGGCCTTGGGCGTAACGCGAAACGCGCGCATCGCAACCTATTGCTGGAACCACCAACAACATCTTGAGTGCTACCTGGCCATCCCTTCGATGGGCGCTGTGTTGCACACGCTGAATGTCAGACTATTCCCGGAGCAGGTCGTCGGCATCATGAATCACGCGGAGGATAGCGTGCTGATCATCGACGGCAGCCTGCTGCCGCAGATCGAGGCAGTTCTCAAGAAGGTTCCATCGCTTCGGCACATCATCGTGATCGGCGACGGATGGAAATCACCGTCGAAGAGCGACGCCATCGAAATCCAACGGTACGAGAGCTTGCTCGAGCGCTCCGCGCCGATCGACGCTTGGCCCGAACTCGATGAAAAACAAGCCGCTGTCGTGTGCTTCACGAGTGGCACGACAGGTGCTCCCAAAGGCGTGGTTTACAGTCATCGTTCGATATTCCTGCATACCCTCGCGACACTCGGCCGCGATACTTTCGGCATATGTCAGTCAGATCGAATCCTTTTACTACCCTCGATGTTTCATGCCAATGCTTGGGGGCTGCCCTTCTCGGCCTGGATGTCAGGCGCAGATCTCCTGCTTCCCGCATCCCACCTCAAAGCTGCCGATATCCGCAGCGCCATCGTACATGAGCGTCCAACTTTCACGGCGCTCGTACCGACTCTGATCAATGATTTGCTTCTCGCCGATGTCGACTCTCCGATCGATATGAGCTGCTTTAGGGTGATCGTATCGGGGGGGTCTGCAGTCTCGCCTACGTTGATCCACAAGGTCCGCGAACGGTGGGGTATTCCCGTGCTTCAAGGCTGGGGAATGACCGAGACCAGTCCGATGTGTTGTTTGTCGATTCCACCACGAAAAAGCTCGATCGACGAGGAGCCCGCATGGCGCGCTAAGAGCGGGCGTCCCGTCCCTGGGATGGAAGTACGCCTCGTCAGCGATGACGGTAAGGTCTCACCGAACGACGGCATCACCGTCGGCGAACTGCAATTGCGTGGCCCGTGGGTAACGGGCGGTTATCATAATAACCCGTCATCCGAATCGTTCACGAGCGACGGCTGGCTGCGTACTGGAGACGTCGGCGTCATCGATCGAGCGGGTTACGTGCAGATCACTGATCGCACCAAAGACGTCATCAAGTCAGGCGGAGAGTGGGTCTCTTCTCTCGAGTTAGAAAATAAGCTCGCAGCTCACCCGGGAGTCGTCGAAGTCGGCGTGATCGGGATACCCGATCCGCGCTGGGAAGAACGCCCTCTCATATTTGTCGTAGGCAGCCCGAAACATGCAGCGCTCAACGCGCAGTCATTGCGAGAGTTCCTCATACCACTCGTCGCACGATTCGCAGTCCCCGAAAATTTCGCTTTCGTGGACGCACTACCGAAAACGAGCGTCGGGAAAATCGACAAGGTGGCTTTGCGTCAGTTGTACTCGAGCGGCAAGATCGAGATTATCCGCCTCAAGTGACGGGGTTATTCACCCGAGCTCGCGAATCTTCGGAGAGCTTTTGATTAGCTGATCGATTTGCGACGCTGAGTAACCCAATTCCTGCAAGATCGTACGATTGTCGGCATCGACTGCACGGGCTGCTTGAGGTGGTGTCGGAACCGAGCGACTGAACCTCGGCACCGGGGCGTTTTGTTTGATCCCATCGATCTCGATGAAAGCCACACGCGCCATGTTATGCGGATGGCTTGTCGCTTCTTCCATGGTCAGAACGGGTACGGTACACGCATCAGTCTCATCGAACAACATTCGCATTTCATCGAATGTTCGGCTCTTGATGGCAGTAGCGAGCTTAGCTCTCAAAGCTGGCCATATTTCAGCGATCAATTTTTCATACGGATGTCGCTGGAACCCTTCGCCCTCAAGAAACTCTGCATGGTCTAGCCCAAGTTTCGATAGTAGCAGTCGATGAAACTGCGGCTCGATCGCCCCCACGGCAAACCACTTGCCATCCCGTGTCTCGTAGGTGTCGTAGAAATGCGCTCCACCGGCAAGAAAATTCATGCCGGTCGCATCCTTCCATAGCCCGCGATTTTGTAGCCCCATCAACGGGGCCATGAAAGAGATGACGCTATCGATCATGGCGCTATCGATCACTTGTCCCTCGCCGCTACGCATCCGCTCGTACAGCGCGCAAACTATGCCGAAGGCAACCATCAAACCTCCGCCGCCGTAATCACCGATGACGTTGAGTGGCGGTACCGGTTTACCACCCGGAGGACCGATTTGATGCAGCATGCCCGTCAAGGCGATGTAATTGATGTCGTGACCGGCTGTTTTGGCGAGCGGACCTTCCTGTCCCCACCCGGTAATCCGGGCATAGATCAGACCGGGATTTCGTTCACGGCACGCTTCAGGACCGATACCGAGTCGCTCGGTGACGCCCGGACGAAATCCTTCGAGCAATACATCGCTTCGCTCGACGAGCTTCAAAACTACCTCGATCGATTCAGGATCTTTGAGATCGAGCATCATGTGGCGACGGTTGCGCAATGTCGGCTCAGTCTTACCACCGTCGAAAGCGCCCGGCCTCTCGATGCGAATCACGTCGGCACCTAGGTCGGCGAGCAGCATCCCCGCGTAGGGTCCAGGGCCGATACTTGCAATCTCGACGACGCGCAAGCCGGCGAGCGGCCCTCGACTCATCGAGGCACTGCGCTCACCACCCGATGCTTCGGGATTCGCCATCGATAGTCTATCAGGTGGCGCCATAGACTCGTCGTCCAGTCCGCGCCATCTCTAACAACAACTCGCACGGCTCGAATCGCGGCCCCGCCTCGACAGCGAGTCGCTTGCAAACCTCGACGAACTCCCTGACGCCGATCATGTCGATGAAGGACATCGCGCCGCCCGTATACGCAGGGAAGCCCCAGCCGAGAATCGACCCGAGATCGCCATCGACGCCGCTCGAGAGCACGTCCTCCTCGAGGCAGCGCGCCGTCTCGAGAGATTGGATGAACAGGAGACGCTGCTTAACCGCCTCGAGCGAGGGCTGCTTCGTACGCGCCGGATACTCATTGGCAAGCCCCGGCCAAAGATATTTCTTACCTTGCGAGGGATACTCATAAAAACCACCACCCGCCTTACGACCGACACGACCTAAGTCCTCCACGAAGTGCCGAAGGACATCCCAGCTCGGTGGCTCACGAAACTCTTTGCCGAGATCCGCTCGAGTCTGCTGCACGACGTGGTATTGCAGTTCGAGCGAGACCTCATCCATCACGGCGAGTGGGCCGACCGGCATACCTGCAAAACGTCCTGCGTTCTCGATCAGCGCCGGATTGACACCCTCTTTCAAGAGCATCTGCCCTTCATAGCAATACGTGCCAAATACTCGGCTCGTGAAAAATCCCCGACTGTCGTTGACTACGATCGGCGTCTTTCCAAGTCGTCGTGCCAAATCGAGCGTCCAAGCCAGCGTCGTATCGTCCGTCATCTTGCTGCGAATGATCTCGACAAGGGGCATACGCTCCACCGGCGAGAAGAAATGCATGCCGATGAATCGATGTGGCCTTTTCGATGCTTCCGCGAGTCCGGTCACGGGTAACGTCGACGTATTGCTAGCAAACACCGTATCAGCCGCGATGACCGCCTCAGCCCGACGAATGACGTCAGTCTTGATTTCACGTTTCTCAAAGACAGCCTCAATGACAAAATTACTCCCCACAAGATCTGCGTAGTCATCAGTCGGCCGAATACGCGAGAGTATCGCCGAGGCATCCTCCTCCGTCACTCGGCCTGCGGTCCGATCTTTCTCCAATTGCTGGCGGGTGTGCTCGACAGCTCGTCCGGCAACTTCACACGAGACGTCGAGGACACTGACTTCATACGACGCTCGAGCAAGCGAATGGCTGAGCCCCGCTCCCATCATTCCAGCACCGAGCACAGCCACCCGCGAGACGGCTTGCTTCGACACGCCTTGCGGTCGTCGCGCCAGCTTCTCCGCCTTACCCTTGTTGATGAACATCGTACGAATGAGATTTCGCGCTTCGGGTCTGCGAGCTAGCATCACGAATTGATGACGCTCGATGTCGAGTCCCCGATCAATGGGAACCTGAAATCCCTCATAAACACATGAGAGGATGGCGAAGGGCGCAGGATAGTTTCGCAACGTCTTGCGCGTCACATCTGGTACCGCGGTCATGAAGATCTGCGAAAAATCACCCGCAAGAGCGCTGCGAGAAGATCCCTTAGATTTTCCGTCCTGGCGATCCCAAGGTTGAACCGGGCTGTCCGCAGACAACAGCCACGCGCGCGAACGCTCCTTAAGCTGATCGGGAGGAACGAGTTGATCTACCATCCCGAGTCGCAGCGCTTGAGCAGGACCGACGGGTCCGCCGTCGAGCATGAGCCTCAACGCCGGTTCAACGCCGATCAGACGGGGTAAGCGCTGCGTTCCACCTCCTCCGGGTAACAGCCCCACCTTCACTTCCGGCAAACCGAGCTTGGCTGACGGCGTGTCAGCGAGTATCCGGTGATGGCACGCGAGTGCGATTTCGAGGCCGCCACCCAAGGCAAGCCCATTGATGGCTGCGACTACCGGCTTGCCGCAAGTCTCGAGGCGACGAAGTACCTTGGAAAATCCGTTAGTTGCCCTGTGCAACGATCCAGCATCCCCGGAAGTATCGATCGCGTTCACGAGGTCGAGAAGATTCCAACCTGCAGCGAACGCAGCCTTGGCAGAGGTCACCAAAATGCCGCGGACGGCGGTATCCGACGAGAGTGCCCGAATGGACTCGTCCAACTGGATAACAAATTCGTCCGACAACATATTGAGCAGTGCGCCGGGGACGTCAAGTGCCAGCGTGGCGATACCGTCTCGGCCGATATCAAGTGAAAAATGTCGAGCCATTGACTTACACCCGCTCGATGATCAAGGCAGTGCCCATACCCGCACCTACGCACAAAGTGACTAGCGCGGTGTTGAGATCCCGGCGCTCCAATTCGTCGAGTACAGTTCCGAGAATCATCGCTCCCGTGGCGCCGAGCGGATGCCCAAGAGCGATCGCCCCGCCATTCACATTCACACGATCGGCTGGCAGATCAAAGTGGCGCATGAAACGCAGCGCGACGGCAGCGAATGCTTCGTTGATCTCGAAGAGGTCGATATCTTTGATAGTCATTCCCGTCCTACGAAGGAGTTTTTCCGTGACGAGGGCTGGGCCCGTGAGCATGATCGTCGGTTCGCTGCCGATCGATGCAAACCGACGAATGCGCGCTCGAGGCTTGAGACCCGATGCCTTGCCAAACTCCGCGCCGCCGACCAATACAGCAGCCGCGCCGTCGACAATTCCACTCGAGTTACCGGCAGTATGCAGATGCCGGATAGCCTCGACTTCCGGATAACGAAGCTGAGCAACCGTATCGAAGCCAAGTTTTTCGCCGGCCGTGACGAAGGCCGGCTTGAGTTGAGAGAGCGATTCGACCGTGGTGTCTGGTCGAATATGCTCGTCACGATCGAGTACCACCTCGCCGATCGCATTTCGTACCGGAAAGACAGAGCGTGAAAATCTGCCCTCCCGCCATGCTTCGACGGCTCGTCGCTGACTCTCCGCCGCGAACGCATCGAGCATCTCGCGACTGAATCCGTCGATCGTCGCAATGAGATCGGCACCGATACCTTGGGGCACGTAATAGGCGGGATACGACACCGCCGGGTCAGAGTACCAAGCGCCTCCATCGATACCCATCGCGACGCGAGACATCGACTCGACTCCGCCACCGATCGACGCGATCGCTTGTCCGCTCATAACTTGGGCGGCCGCAGTATTCACCGCCTCGAGCCCGGATGCACAAAATCGGTTGACCTGTTGCCCGGCCACACTCTCGTCGTACTTCGCGACGAGCGCAGCGACGCGAGCAATATTGGCGCCCTGCTCACCGACCGGCGAAACGCAGCCCAAGATCACGTCGTCGATCAAGGAAGAATCGAACTGACTACGCTCCCGGAGGGCAGACAACGTCTGCGCGATCAGGGTGATGGGAGTCACGGCATGCAACGAACCATCGGTCTTACCACGGCCCCGTGGGGTTCTGACGTGGTCGAAAATAAATGCGTCGATCATGTTCAAGGCTTGCCATCGGTAGGTAACTCGAAAACGTAGAGCGCATTTCCACCTGAGGGCTGATAGATATCCGGTGCCTCACGAGCAGTCATCAATTTGAACACCCCCATCCCCGTTGAGACGGCAATGTACTGTTTTCCGCCGACCGAATAAGAGATCGGATAACCGTGCAGTGGCGCACCGAGACGACTCTGCCACAGCACCTCGCCGGTATTCGAATCGAAGGCCTTGAAGTAGCGATCAAGATCGCCGACGAAAGTCAGATTACCCGCCGTGGTCAGTACTCCGGTCAAGAACATGGCGCGCTGTGTGTGGGACCACTTGGTCGATAAGTCGCGTAGGTCGATGGTACTTAAACGTCCGAGCATGCCGTTGGCCCCAGGCATCGGGACGATGCTCGACTCTCCGCCGTATCCACCACCGCCTTCGACGAAATCGACCTGTCGACCCGTGAATTCCATGCAGATCTGATGGAGCGGAACGACGAGGGTAGATAAAGTCGGATTGTATGCACTGGCTTGCCAATTGTGCCCGCCGTAGATGCTGGGGCACGCTGCAACCGTATCACCGATTCTCGCGTTGACGATGTCATCGCGGTAGACGAGCTTACCGGTTTTTTTGTCTAGCGGCTTGACGAAAATATCCTGGGGGAGCAGCTCGGTGAAGTCGACGAACTTACCCGTTCGACGATCGAGCTTCCAAAGAATTCCGTCCTTACCGACGGTCACGACATACGGCTTGCCATCAAGATCGACGAGCACCCGCTCAAAGCCGGTCTCCATGTCCAGGGTCTCACCAGGCATATGCTGGAAAAACCAGCGGAGCTTTCCGGTCTTCGGCTCGATTGCCAACGTCGAATTTGTGTACAGCGCAGCGGATCGCACACTCATGCCGCGGCTCGCAGCCACCCACGGCTTCGGCTGCGAGGTGCCGAGGAAAACAAGGTTCAATTTCGGGTCATAGGACCCGGCAATCCAGTTGTCTCCACCACCGCGCAGCTCGAGGGGAACCCCGCCCCACGACGCGTCGTTCGGATCGTCAGGGAGCGCGATGGTCGACGTTCGCCATAGCTCTTGTCCGGTATCGGGATCATGTCCGGTGATGAAACATCCCTCCTTCTTAAAACGTTCGCAGCCGTTGATACCGCTCACCACGACGCCGTCGGCGATGATCGGTCCAGCAGAATGGGTGTATCCCTTGGTGTAGTCGGCCTTGGTCGTTCGCCACAGCAGTTTCCCGGTACGGGCATCGAGCGCAATTAATGCGGCGTCGTAGGTCGCCACGAAGAGTCGATCTTTGTAGATCGCGATATTGCGAGTCGGTCCGCCTAAGGTGCGGGATTCAGGCGGGTGCGGGTATACGTACTCCCAGATCAGCGATCCAGTAGCCGCGTCGATGGCCTGAATAAGATTAGCTGGATGGGTCAAGAACATGATGCCGTCGTGAACGAGCGGCGTGACCTGGTTACTGCCGTCGCGCATGGTAATCGACCACGCGAGTCGCAGGCTGCGAACGTTGTCACCATTGATTTCTTTGAGCGGCGAGAAGCCCTGGCCGTCTTGGGTCCGCCGCCAGTTGAGCCAGGCCGACTCCGGCGGATTGCGAAGCATCTCGTCGGTGACCTTCGATAGCGGGGGTGTCGACTGGTTGGTCCACCGACCGGCCCGCGCCGCCGCCTCGGCCACGCCACCGGCGCCTTCCCAAGCCCGTCGAGCGCCACCTTCCTCGGTCTCGCTCCGAGCCGTCGTCGCGGCCGGTACAGCGTCACCCCGTTGAGGTTTACCCGGTGCCGCGCGCTCAGCAATCGTGAGAGGGCGCGAGCCTACGGGGAATTGGTTGATGCTCCGAATGTACGCCGCCATATCGGCGAATACGCGCTCTCCGGCAGAGGCCGGAACGGTGGTCGCCATCGAACTACGGATTAAACTGACCAGCGCACCAACCGGAAGATTGGCCCACTTGCCGACGAATTCGGAGCCGATAAGGCCAGGCCCGTGCCCGGTACCACGAAGGGAGCCGTGGTGGCATTCGACGCAATACCGATCAAAGGCACTTTTGCCGGCGGCTACTTGTGCCGAGTCGTAAACAGCCTCACTCCGAACCGAGGTGGCAGCGAAAACGAGGCTGGACAAGACGACGAGTCGGGCCGTGACCCCGTGGATGGTGAACATGGCGGAGCCCCCGAAATCGTGGTGATTAAGGCCCGCTATGTTGTCTTGCTTGACGCCAACAAGTCAATGCGGAAGGCCGCCTGAACGCCGGCCCGAAATGAGGTGGCACTTGCTAGTTACCAACAAGAAAACTAGTATCAAAATGCTCAAGTGGACTCGCACGAGCTCGGGAGATTTTTTCTATGACCGCAAAAACCGACAGCGTTAAGGCAGATTTCGACGTCATCGGCGTCGGTGCCGGTTTCGCCGGCCTCGGGCTCATTCACTACGTTCGTGAGGCGGGATTATCGGTACGGGTATTTGACAAAGCTTCCGACGTCGGGGGCACCTGGACCTGGAACCGCTACCCGGGCGCCGCGAGCGACAGCGAGTGCTACTACTACTGTCTGACGTTTTCCAAAGAGCTGCTGCAGGAATGGAAGTGGTCGATTCGGTATCCCGGTTGGGAGGAAAACCTGCGCTACATGCACTTCGTCGCAGACCGATGCAATATGTGGCCGCACATCACCCTAAACACTAAGATCGTCGGCGCCGACTTCCAGAAGGACACGGGTCTTTGGCTGGTCCGGACGGACAAGGGCGAGCAGTTCACTTGCCGGTATTTTGTCAGTGCGATGGGCATGATCTCCGAGCCGGTGATCCCGAACTTCAAGGGCCGTGAAAAGTTCAAAGGCCCATGCTTTCACTCGTCCCGCTGGCCGCAGGAAGGGCTCGACTACGCGGGCAAGCGGATAGCGATTATTGGCAGCGGTGCAACCACCGTACAGATGCTCCCGGTCGTGGCGGAAACTGCAGCACACGTGACGGTGTTCCAACGAACGGCAAACTTCGTGATGCCGGCTGTGCAGAGGCCGGTCACCCCGGAGTGGGACAAAGAAATCAAGGAGAACTACGACGCCATCATCAACAAGTGCCGCAACCATTCGTTCGGCATGGCATTCGATAGCCCAGTCGGTCGTAATCTAGCCGATACACCGCCGGACGAAGTAGAAAAGATTTTGGAGGAGCATTGGCCACGAGGCAGTTTCAGGTTCGTCTTTGAGACCTTCGACGACCTGGTCGTGAACGCCGAATCCAACCGTGTCGTCGGCGATTTCATCATTAAAAAGACCCTGTCCAAGGTAAAGGACCCTGAAACCAGAGAAATGCTTAAGCCGAAGGGCTACCCCTTCTTCGCGAAGCGCCCTCCTCTCGATCACGGATACTTCGAATCGTTCAACCGCGAGAATGTGACACTGGTCGATATCAACGAACGAGAGCCGATCGTCGAGATGACGGAGACCGGCATCCGTACGACGAAGAAGCACTACGAGTTCGACATCATCGTGCTTGCCACCGGATTCCAGGCCTACACCGGCGCTCAGGAGGCATTGCCGATTCGTGGTGAAAACGGTCTTCTGTTGAAAGACAAGTGGAAGGATGTATCAGGATCGATCATGGGGGTGTTCGTGGCGGGCTTCCCGAATCTCTTCATGATCACGGGACCGCAGGCGCCTTTCGCCAACCTGCCGACATCGATTGAGCAGAACATCAAATATATCGTCGACTGCATTAGTAAAATGGAGCAGGAAGGCTATTCCCTCTGCGACCCGAAACGCGATGCAGAGGAGGCTTGGGTGGCTCACACCGCCGATATCCATCGCCAGACGCTGATGGCACAGGGCGACAAAGTTCACTCTTGGATGATGGGCGCGAATCTGCAAGACAGAAATCCGCGGGTTCTCATCTACTTCGGTGGAGCGAACAACTACTACGACAAGCTGCGCGACTCCGCTAACTCGGGGTTCCCAGAGGTCGAGTTCAGCAAACGCGCCTAATTTATCCTTACATAGCGATCTCTTTGTCTAAGGGTTACGTCTTTTTTGTCTGCCGGTCAATGAAAAGTATTGACCACCAGTCCGCAGTGCGCGAATGGTGTCGATTTGTCACTAACCGTCTTTGGCAAGCTAAGTGCTTGGAAGACGGAAGGAAATGGTGGCCGGAGTCGGAATCGAACCAACGATACGCGGATTTTTAGTTCGCTAGCGGTTGAATTTCCTGATATTTCCCATGGCGTTCTTACGCCAGTTTTGCACTGTCACAGAAACTGTTTCGGAGGATGCCTAGATAAGAATCCATCTCATCCCCATGCCTCTCGGTGACACCACATCCTACCTCTAGCGAAAAACACCCGCCTTTTTGCGTAAAGACCACGGCTATCTGAGTTCGCCCACAGAACCACGAAAAAATAGGGGACCTGTGGTTACAGATAAATACTTGCGTGAGTACCAAGACACGCAAAGTAACCAACAGCCCTCGATACGCTAATGAACTCAGGCGTCAGATAGACGCTTGGCTAGATCAGTACGACGGCGAGTTCACGCACTTTGTGACCGCGCTCCGATCACGTTGCGCTGAGCGACGGCAGAGAATTACCGCCACTGCTTGATGGTGTCCTCTGAACCTTAAAATTTTTTTCTGAAAATTAATGACTTCCAAAAATTCTGGACGCAGGCTCCCGATGCATTTGCAAAACGGGAACGGCGGGCGCATTATCCTTCAGTCGAGGTGTTCCGTGTCCGCAGGCGCGTCTTGCGGGCGACGGAGTGAAACGGGAAGCCGGTGCAAACCCTCGTGGTTCCATTCCGGCGCTGCCCCCGCAACGGTAGATGGGTGACATCGATCAACCCGCCACTGCAAGCCCGCGTAACGCTGGATTGTGGGAAGGCGATCGATATCAGAGCTTGCAACGCAAGACAAACCCATGAGTCCGGAGACCGGCCTCGACGACATCCCGGGCTGCGGTGGGCAGACAGGAACGGGTCGGCTCCGCACAGGGTCCGCTTGTTTCCTAAAACCGTCCGTCCCGGTGGACCACGTTGTCGAGGCGCGGGAGAGCGTCCTCGGGGAGACATTCATGACCCATTCATCACGGGCCGCTCCGGCCGTTTGTGCATTCATCGGTGCGCTCAGCGCTGGCATCACACCCAATCTCGCCGCTCCCGCGAACGCGATCACCTCTCGGCCAAGCGACCGTTTGGAAGAGGTCATCGTCACCGCGAGCCGTCGGCCGGAACGGATCGTCGACACCTTGGTGTCCGCGAGCCTGATAGACCGCAACACCATCGAGACGCGCCAATACGCCTCATTCGTGCAATTGCTCGCCGATTTGCCCGGCGTGGTTGTGGCCAACAACGGTGGGCTCGGCAAAGCGAGTTCCCTGTTCATTCGCGGCGCCGAAGCCGACCACAACCTCGTTCTCGTCAACGGCCTGCGTTGGGGCTCGACGACGCTCGGCACAGCGGCCGTGCAAGATCTGCCGCTCGAGCTGATCGAGCGCATCGAGGTCGTGCGCGGCCCACGCTCCTCGCTGTATGGCGCCGACGCCGTCGGCGGCGTGGTACAAATCTTCACACGACGCGCCCCTGCTTCAAGCACGCCTCGCTGGGATACCCTCGTAGGCTTCGGTTCCGCGCAGACACGCAACCTCGCCGTTAATGCAGGCGCGAGTGCAGAGCGGGGATTCTGGCAGCTCGGCGTCTCCTCGCTCGAGTCGGCGGGAATCAACTCCTGTCGTGGCTTCGGCGCACCGATTTTTGCTGGGTGCTTCACTAATGAGCCAGACAAGGACGGCTATCGCAACACGTCCGTCACGGCTCGCGGCGGTGTCGAATTCGACAGTAGAACAACATTGGAGGGTTTCGCCTCGCTCACCACAGGGCGCACGGAATTCGATGGTTCATTCCAAAACTCCTCGAAGATTCGTCAGGGGAGCGTGGGCGCGTCTCTCTCATTACAACGCTCGGCTGATCGCAGCGTTACGCTGCAAGTAGGTCGGACGATCGACGAAAGCCGCAACTTTTCAGGGTTGACATTCGTATCCCGTTTTGACTCAGCGCGCGACTCGGCCTCCGTACAGGCTGACCAACCCATCACCGCGACGCTCTCTGCTGTCATCGGCACAGACTATCTGCGCGACTCTGTATCGAGTACGACCACCTATACGGAAACATCGCGTCAAAACCTCGGATTATTTGCCGAGCTACAACAACAGCTCGGCGCGCATACGGTTCAAGCCGGGCTTCGCTACGATGACAACCAACGTTATGGCGGCAAAAGTACGGCATCAATGGGCTGGGGGTGGAAATTTCAGCCGGGCTGGCAGTTGGCGGCCACCGCCGGCAGTGGCTTCAAGGCGCCCAGCTTTAATGAATTATATTTCCCCGGGTTCGGCAATGCGGCGTTGAAACCCGAGAACTCGACCAGTATCGAAACATCGCTGCGCTGGAGTGACAACAGGATATCTTTCGGTATCACCGCGTACGAAAATCGCATCGACGATCTCATCGGATTCGATGCCAACTTCTCACCGGTCAACATCGACGAGACGCGCATTCGCGGAGTTGAGCTGACAGGCGCCGCGAAACTCGGCGCATGGCAACTCAACGGCTCGGCCGAATGGCTAGAGCCGCGTAACGAATCGCCCGGGATAAATCGAGGCAAGTTGCTTCCTCGGCGCGCTAAGCAAGTGGCCAGACTCGATCTCGAACGCAACCTTGGCGCGGTGACTCTCGGCGCTCGGACGCAGTATCAGGGAAGGCGCTACGACAACCTCGCCAATACGCGTGTACTCAATCCTTGGTTTCTGCTCGATCTGCGTGCGGAGTGGGCTGTAAATTCGACGCTGCGCGTGCAGGCCCGCGTCGATAATGCGCTTGATCGGCGGTACGAGTCGGCGAGTTTTTACGCTCAGCCGGGCCGCGAGTGGCACTTAGCGTTTCGGTACGCCGCGCAATGACCGACGCGCAACCCTTAGACGGGGCGTGGCGTCGCGCGGCCTGCGAGCGGCTGGATCAATTGACCAAACCGCAGGGCTCGCTCGGGCGGCTGGAGGCTCTCGCCGCCGAGATCTGCGAGATTGAGGAGACTCTGCAACCGGCGATCGACCCTGCATGCCTGTTGCTGTTCGCCGCCGATCATGGTCTCGCGAACGACGGGATCAGTGCCTATCCTCGCGCTGTAACGGCGCAAATGGTGCTTAATTTTCTGCGCGGTGGCGCGGCGGCTAACGTGCTCTCTGCCCAAACGGGTTGCGCGCTGCGGATTATCGATGTCGGGGTTGATGCCGACTTTGCTGCGCACCCGCACTTAATGCGGTCCAAAGTCGCCCGCGGCACGGCTAGCATCCTGAATTCCGACGCGATGAGCTCGGAGCAGTTACAACAAGCTCTGGCAGCAGGCCGCGGGGCGGCGCAGCACGCTCTCAGCGCCGGCCATCGTATTGTCCTCTTCGGCGAGATGGGTATCGGTAACACGGCAATCAGCTCTCTGCTGATGTCCGAGCTAACTGGTCTACCACTCGTCGCCTGTGTCGGACCGGGTACCGGGCTCGATCCCGCCGGGGTCGCGCGTAAGCTCGCGCTGCTCGAGCGCGTTCGAGAGCGACATGTCGACACCGCGTCTATCCGTGATCAGCGCCTCAACGCACTGACGCTGCTGCAGCGCTACGGCGGGTTTGAGATCGCCGCGCTCGCCGCCGCTATCAGCACGGTGGCAGCCGCGAAGACCGTGGCGCTGCTCGACGGTTTTGCCGTAACGGTCGCTGCCTTGCTCGCCGAGCGCCTCGAGCCCGGTACACTCCGCCGCTGTGTTGTCAGCCATTGCTCGGCAGAGCCTGCGCATCGCCTGCTACTCGATCATCTGCGGATCGAACCGCTGCTCTCGCTCGGTCTGCGCCTGGGTGAAGGTAGTGGCGCGTTGCTGGCCTTACCGCTGGTACGAAGCAGTGTGGCGCTCTTTCGCGACATGGCGACCTTCGGTAGCGCAGGCGTGAGCACCGCGAGTGCGGGTCACAGTAATTGAACGGGGAACTGCGCTCGTTCCTCGCCGCCGTGCAGTATTTCACGCGGCTACCCGTGCCGGCATCGGTCGGTCACTCGCAGCAACTGCTCGATGATGCCTCAAGGTATTTTCCTGCAGTGGGCGTACTCGTCGGTGTAGTCTCCGCCACAGCACTGCTGCTGGCATCATTTCTTTGGCCGCCCGTGGTCGCGGCAATCATCGCCGTCGCCGCGTCCATTTGGTTGACCGGCGCTTTTCACGAAGATGGGCTTGCTGATGCTGCGGACGGACTGGGTGGCGGCTTCGGGCAGCAGCGCATCCTCGAGATCATGCGCGACTCGCGGATCGGTACTTACGGGACCCTAACGCTCATACTCAGCATCACTCTTCGCGTGGCAGTGCTGTCGGCTTTACCGGTCACGACGGCGTGCGTATTACTGGTCGCAAGCCATGCGAGCAGTCGCTATGCCGCCGTCGCCCTGATGTGGTGCCTGCCCTACGCTCGCGAAGATGAGTCGAAAGCGAAGCCGCTGTCGCGTAATCTCAGTCGCGCGGGCCTGTGGGTGGCGTCAACCACGACCGCTCTCGTGGTAGCGATCGGCGCCGTGCTTGAACCGGCACTGCTCGGCGGCGTCTTGCCAGCGGTGATCTTGGTCGGGTGGTGGTATCGCGTGCTGCAACGCAATCTACAGGGCTACACCGGCGATTGTCTCGGAGCAGCCCAACAGCTGGCAGAACTCGGGCTCTTTCTTGGAATGCTGACCGCGTGGTCCACCTGATCCGACACACGAAGCCCGCGGTGGCGCCCGGTCTCTGTTACGGACGTAGCGAGTTACCGCTGGCTGCGACGGCAACAGAGGAAATTCAAGCGGTTCTCGATCGACTACCGCGGGTCGATACCGTCCTCACCAGCCCCGCCGAGCGTTGCCGACGTCTGGCATCCACGATTGCCGCGGCACGGAACGCGCCATGCACGGAGGATGTCCGCTTGCTCGAACTCGACTTCGGTCGCTGGGAAGGGCGGCCTTGGGACGATATCGGGCCAGATGAAGTCGAGCGCTGGAGAGCAGACCTGTGGAACGTCGCGCCAGGTGACGGGGAGTCCTTAAGTCAGTTGTGGCAGCGAGTCGCGGCGTTTTCGATTGAGCACCGCCTGGAAAGAAGATATCATGAAGACACCCACTTGGTCGTGGTGGCTCACCAAGGACCGCTTCGAGCACTGCACTGCCTTGGGCGAGGCGTTTCCTTCGATCGGTTATTCGAGATCGATTTTAGCTTCGGGGTTACCGGAATACGCCCTTGGCCTCAGCGCGAACACGGGGCCGGCGCTTCGTAGGAGCCGGCCACCTGGGCACAGTATGCTCGAGCGATGCACATCAATTTCCGGTACGTGATAACCCTCTGCATTGACTTCGATCATTAAGCTCCCCACGCTCAGGATGATGATTGACTAAAGTTATTGCATGACTTGCATCGTGGTGAGCCGCCAAAACTTACTTCGTTAGGCAGACTGACATGGGGGTACAATTGTGGGTAACCCGCCCTGTGTTATCTCTGAATTCGTATTTGAATCAGCTACTTAAAGCGATTTTTAGGTAGACGCTGCCTCCACCATTTTTTGGGCTGTCTCGATATGAATGTGTCTGCTGCGGTTCGCGGTCGCCGGTCCATGCGCGACTTCCTTCCCGACCCCGTTCCCGAGTCGGTGCTGCGCGAAATTTTTGATGCAGCGCGCTGGGCGCCCTCGGGCAGCAACGTGCAGGCCTGGAAGATCATCGCCGTCGCGGGGGCCGAGCGAGACGCCGTCATTCGGATGGCGCAATCCAAGCCTGAGGCCGGCCTCGCAAGTTCAGATGATTTTCCGATTTACCCCCCGCACCTATGGGAGCCTTTGCGCTCACGGCGGTTCGCACTCGCCGAAGACATGTATCGCGCTCTTGGCATTCCGCGAGAAGACAAACCGGCTCGACTCAAACAAGTGGCTCGCAACTTCGAGTTCTTCGGTGCTCCGGTCGGTCTTTTCTTTGTCATCGACCGCCGCGTCGCTCACGGGCAGTGGGCGCACCTCGGCATATTGATCCAAACGGTGGCGCTCCTCATCGAAGAGCGCGGACTCGGGTGCTGCATGCAGGAAGCCTGGGCAGCATTTCGACCGGAACTCGCCAAAAGGTTCGCGTTGGGACCTGACGAGATGGTGTATTGCGGCATGGCCGTCGGATATCCGGACCGCAGTAAAGCCGTCAACCAATTTGAGCGTACGCGCATCAGCGTCGACGAACTCGCTGACTTCCGCGGTTTCGATCAGTAGCCGCGGCTGTTAATAGCAGCCGCTCTGGCGGCTAGGTCAAATCCTCGAGTAATGGCGTTGTGGGCGCACTGGTGCCGATGACATGGCTCGCCATCCGAACCGCGACAGACATTCGAGGCTCGCAATAGCTGAAGCACGCGCCCCGCATCACTTCGAGGTGGGCAACCCGCTGCCCTGCTCCATCCGTAATGTCCGATCGGCGGGCGCGACTAACACAGTGGCCTTTGTGAAGCCCCTCAGCCGCCTCGAGCTCATCACCGAAGAGTTGCTCGCCCGCCCATTGCGAAAATCCAATGAGCAAGGGTCAGCCGGCGAACCCTTTCGGCTCCACGACGATCCCCGCGTGGGTTTTCCAACGCCGTACCTCCGCACCATCACGATGCACCGTCGACCAAACAGAACCCGGGTTCTCCTCCGGGACGGTGATGTCGTAGGTTTGCTGTCCGCCCCGCAATGCATGAACCATCGAGAGAAACAGCAGATCGTAAAGATGCGTGCGATGCTCGCACCGATTTTCGCGCGAGATGAGATCAGACCAGGACGTCCTCGGCGATACCCCGATAAAGTTTTGAAGCGGCTCGCTCGCCAAAGGACAGGGATCGAGCAGATAACGAAGCGCTCGCGTCTCGATACGGGACACCTCACGCTCATCGTGTGACAGAGTGAATCGAAACGAATGGTAGGAGTCTTCTACCCCGGCCTGAACACGTCCGCTCGTCGCGATCGAACGGATGCGACGGCGTAGCGCCCCCGTGTCGAAGTTCGGGTTCAGCGCGCGGAAATCGTCGGGCAACTGCGACGAAGCGGAAAACGCCTTACGTCACTGCGGACTCGAGCATCGTCAAGGTGCCTGCATCCGCATCGAGTTCCACTTGGACACCGACCGGCAACGTGAACTGACGTCGCACATGACCGAACATGGCGCCGTAATAAGCAGGCACTCCGAGTGACTTCACGTGATCGTTTAACACATCTGGAATGGTGAGGGACCCGAAGCCCTCACCCGGATCGCACTTGCTACAGGTACCCCACACGACGCCTTTCACGCGATCGAGGATACCGGCGAGCTTCATCTGTACGAGCATACGATCGATCCGATACGGCGCCTCCTGTACATCCTCGAGAAACAGAATCGAGTCGGTGAAATCGGGTACGTAAGGTGACCCGAGGATCGCCGTGAGCACCGTGAGATTCCCGCCGAGTAACTTCCCGCGCGCCATACCTGGCGTAATGGTACGAATACGATCGTTACTCGAAACCAAGGTGTCCGAGGTGTCTTTGGGATTGGCAAAGGTTGCCGCCTCACCGTTCCAGATCACGCGCTGCAGCCACTCCACGTTCGTACGGTTCCACTCACTCGCCCCGTTGGGGCCATGAAACGTCACAAGCCCCGTCTTAGCATGGAGCGACAGAAGTAACGCCGTAATGTCGCTGTAGCCGATCAATACTTTGGGACTCGCGGCGATTGCCGACCAATCGAGCAAGGGCAGCAGCCGCGCCGCACCCCATCCACCGCGGATGCAATGAATGGCCTTGACTTCAGAATCACAGAACAGATCGTTGAGATCGGCGGCGCGATCTGCATCGCGCCCGGCGAGATAACCATAACGGTCATACACATGATTTCCGAGCTTGCCCTTGAGACCCAGCGCAGCGAGCGCTTCGAGTAAAATATCGATATCGATTGGATCCCAGTTGGCACTCGAAGGAATCATGAGCCCGACTGTATCGCCCACCTGGATGCGGGGCGGTTTGACCGTCAGCAGACCTCTGGCAGCTCCTCTAGCGGATTGACGTCGGGGCGACGAGGGTGCCGCCACAACGGGACCCATTAGCGGCGCGATGGCACTCAGCATCGCCGCGGTGATCGCTTGTCGACGAGAGATCATCGTACTTCCCCTTTCACGAGTACCAGAATTCGGTCAGGACCAAAGTATACGCGCGGCTAGAATAGGTCGATGCACCGTCGTCGCCCACACTTTGGGTCCTATCTTGCCCTCACCGCGCTGATGTCAGCGTGGGGCTTTGCCGCCCTCGGTCGCGCGGACGACAGTCCGACGCCACTCGCATCGATACCCAGCTCGTCGAGGTCTCCCCTGATGGTGTTCGCCGCCATCTCTATGAGCGAGGCGCTGCAAAACATTGCAACGCAGTTCACTCGCCAGACCGGTGTCGAGGTCAAATACTCCTTCGCCTCCAGCGCTCAACTTGCAAGACAGATCGAGGACGGCGCACGGGCTGACGTCTTCATCTCTGCCGATCAACAGTGGATGGATGAACTTCGACGAGCACAGCATATCGACCCGCGGAGCGAACGAAGGATCGCGGTCAATCGATTGGTGGTGATCCAAGCCGCCAACCTTCCGAAAGTAGAAGCCCGCAACTGGATGCGCGCACTGGGCCGAGGCCGACTCGCAACCGGCGATCCCGATTTTATCCCCTTGGGACGTTATGCGCGTGAAGCGCTCACGTCCCTCGGCGTTTGGACCACCCTGAGGCCTCGTCTCGCGCGCGCCGAAAACGCACGCACCGCAACGTTGCTCGTTGCGCGAGGCGAAGCGCCGCTCGGGATTGTGTATGCCACAGACGCGCTCGCCGAACCGCGAGTTGAAGTGATCACGGCGCTCGAGTCATCACTGCATTCACCGATCATCTACCCCGCCGCACGTTTGAAAGATGCTAAAGAAGGATCGATGGCCTACCTGGATTTCTTGTCTAGTATCGAAGGACAAAAGATTTTTGCGCGATACGGGTTTGGAAAAGGAGACCGACATCACATGAAGATGGTATCTGTCCCATCAAATATTCATCATCTCCCATGACCCACATAAACTTCCGTCCTATGAGTCCTCTTGAAAATGTCGGATCCGGGCATCGCCCGACGGCGCTGATTGTCGAAGACGACCCGACTTTCGAGTCGTCGATGCGCTCTGCAATCGGGAGTTTAGGTCATCAGTGGGAGGCCGCGTGCTTTCGTAACGCAGCAGACGGGCTGCGCTACCTTGATTCTCCCGAGGCGCGCGTCGATCTCGCACTCATCGACATCGGCTTGCCCGATATCAGCGGAATCGAGGTCGTCAGCCGAGTACGAGAAAGACATCCGGATGTACCCATCGTCGTGATCTCGGTTATCTTTGCAGAGCGAAGCGTACTCGCCGCGATCCGCGCGGGTGCGCGCGGATACGTGCTCAAAGATGACAGTACTACCGAGATTTCCAAGGCGCTGCAGCAGGCGCTGCAGGGAAACTACCCCATCAGCCCATCCCTCGCCCGCTATCTCTTCACACTCGCCGGCTCCCGAGACAAGACGACCGATCTAGCGGAGCTCACCCCGAAAGAACTCGAATTACTCAAACACCTCTCCTGCGGTCGGAGCTATGCCGAGGCGGGAAAAGAAATGGGCATCGCCATTTCGACGGTCCAGACCCACATCCGACATCTGTATCGCAAGCTGGATGTGCACTCGCAGGTGCAGGCCGTCACCCGTGCACAAAATCGCGGCTTGATCTAACGCCCGCAGCGCTGATTATTCTTTGACTAATCGCATGATCTCGGCCAGGCTCAGCGAGCTCGCTCGCTCGCGAATCGCGGGAAGGTATTGCTGCTGAGTTCCCTTGGCCGAGACCAGCAGGTCCTGGTAGGTGCTGCGCAGCAACGCCGTCGACATCTCACGGCCTCCTGCGTAATACCGCTTAGCAAGTTGTCCGAGTGCGTAAGTCGTAGCGAATGAGAAGGCGATTCCGATGGCTGCACGCCCCAATCCGCCGATCATTCCCTCGGCCGCTTTGCCAAGAGGTCCACCCACGAGCTTACGACCGATCCGCTCGACATACTGAGATGTCAGCCCCACGCCAACGGTCGCGAGAAATTCTAAGATATGGTCTTGATCGAGATTGACCCCATAGGATTGTCCGATGCGGTAAACCATTCGGACTTGCAGCGGGATGATCGCCATCGACGCCCAAGACTGCGGCAAAAGCTCGAGGGCTCCATTGAGGATCGCGTAGTTGAGGATGCGCTTATCGAGAGCGGCGTCTGAAGTCGAATCGAGGACAGTCGAGGCTCTGGGCGCGGACACCGGCGTCGCATTGACGGCCGCAGCGGCGCCCGACGCGCCCACCGCCGCGGCGGGCGCGTAGGCTGACGGCGCGTAAGCGGCAGCGACGATGGAATCGGCTCGCGATGCGGCGGCCCTGCAGTCTCATCGGCTTCAAGGCCGAGGCGTTGGCGCAAGGACGCCAAAAACGCCTGCTCGCCCTCGCTCTGTACGCCGTCGGCATCGATGACGCATACCGCCATTTCATAGGCAAGTTGGCGATGCTCGAGTGCGGGCAGCGCCGCTGCAGCGGACTCTAGGGTGACCCGCTTGAGTAGGACGTCCTGATAAACCCCTGCGAGCGTCCCCCCACCCGCCGTCACCAACGACTCGGCGGCGTCACGAATGGCAACCCGCTCATCTTCCGACTTACGACCGTCCGCCAGAGCGGCGTGGATCATGATGTTGAGCACGGCACGTTGTTCGTTGGCATTCATGGGCGTGAGACCTCCTGACGATAAGCGATGGACGATCGCTGGGGTCGGAAGTTCCCAGTCTCGGGAGCCTGCCCACGTGATGCGCAGATCGTACGGGCCTGCTGCGATCTAGGACGGCTTTGGATAGTCTCTGGGACATGGACATCGATATCATCCTCGAACCGGACCTGACCCCCGCTCAGGTGGCCGAATTGGGCCAAAAAGCAGAGCGTTATGGAGTAAGAGCCCTCTGGAGTTCTAACTATTTCGCGCATTGGGACTGCTTCTTGTCGCTCGTTCCGCTTGCGCAATCGACTTCGAAACTGCTGCTCGGACCGCTCGCCGTCAGTCCCTTCGAAATGCACCCCCTCAAAATCGCCAATAGCCTGCTCTCACTCAATGAATTGGCGGGAGGGCGTGCGGTGCTTGCAATGGGCGCGGGTGAAGGCAACATCGACTGCATGGGTATCGAACGCCCCGAAAAGATTGTCCGAGCTGTCCGTGAGGGTATCGGGATCGTCCGCGGCGCAGGCCGCGGCACACTCGCCAAGGGCTACAAGGGTGAGGATTTTGTCGTCAACCTTCCCTGCGCCTACGGTTGGCTGAAGGCGCCCTCGCCGCCCCTCGTGTATGGCACCGCCTATCGGGGTCAGATGATGCGGATGGAAGCCCGGGTTTCCGATGGCGTCTTCATTGGGTGTACGCCTCCCGAGATCATGACCCATGCTATGGAAGAGGTCATGGAGGGCGCCGCGAAACGTGAGCCCGACATGCCTACCCTCCGTACCAACACTTTCTGGGCTTGGCATCTCAAGCGCGATCGCGCAGAGGGCTATCGGGAGTCCCGTCGCGAACTACCGTGGCGGGCGATCAAGCTTCAGAAAGAACTCATCATGCAGTGCCTGTCGGAAGACGAGGCGCAGTTGGTTCGCGATCACTACGACAAATTTGTGGCAGCGTGGTTTGATCGATCGGGCAACGTGCAGGGCATTCCAGAGTCGATCCCAAATCGACTCTGCGAGTACTTCACCTCGACCGGCGGACTGGAAGATCTCGATCGCGAAATCGAGCGCTTTCGCCTCTTCGCCAAGGCCGGATTGACCGAGTGCGCGTTACGCCTGCACGATAACCCGATGGAGGCCCTCGACATCATCGGTCAGCACGTGATCCCGAAGTTGTGCTAAGTCTTTCATCGAGACGTCGCGATACAAGGTCGTACGCTGACGCGGAACGCGACCCACGGTTCGGATCGCGTGCTCCATCGAGGCGGCGTCCATCTCTTGACCGCTCACTCCGCCTGCAGCACGAGTGATCGACTCGTTCATCAACACCCCGCCAAGATCATTGGCACCCGCCCGCAGCGCCTCCAGTGCACCCTCGCGTCCGAGTTTCACCCAAGACGCCTGAATGTTACGAATCACAGGTTCGAGCGCGAGACGCGCGACGGCATGCATCAACATGGCTTCGCGCCAGCTCGGCCCGCTACGCGCAAGACCCTTACGCCAAATCGGCGCCTCCATATGCACGAATGGCAACGGTACGAACTCGGTAAAACCGTTCGTTTGCTGCTGCAGCCGCCGAATTTCGAGTAAGTGCCGCGCCCAGTGCCGAGGCGTCTCGACATGCCCAAACATCATGGTCGCCGTGCTGCGCAAGCCGATCGCATGCGCATCGCGCATGACGCCAAGCCACGATTGAGTGTCGAGTTTATCCGGGCAAATGACCGCGCGCACGTCATCACAAAGAATTTCGGCTGCGGTCCCGGGCAAGGTACGCAAGCCCTCCGCGGCAAGACGCTCGAGATATCCACCCACCGAGAGCCCTAGAGTCTCCGCGCCGTGAGTCACCTCGAGGGGAGAAAAGGCATGGATGTGGATGTCAGGCGCCGCTCGACGCGCGGCCCGCACGATCTCGAGATAGGTCTCGCCCGTGAATGACGGGTGAATTCCGCCCTGCAGGCAGACTTCGGTCGCCCCTCGCACACGGGCCTCGGCGACTTGCCGTCCAATTTCTTCAAAGTCGAAAACGTATCCCGGTCCACGGGGGGCTCGCGCGCTGCGTCCCTTTGCAAAAGCGCAGAAGCCACAGGAATAGGTACAGATGTTTGTGTAGTTGATGTTGCGGTTGACGACGTAGCTCACTGCCTCGCCGTTCACTGCCCGACGCAGTCCATCCGCCGCGCTGATGATCGCCTGAAAGTCGGCACCGTCTGCCGCGAAGAGCTGCGCGAGATGATCTTCCTCTGGCGCATCGCCCTCGAGACAGCACCGAATGGCAGCTGCGATACGCGGTGAGATCGGACCCACCGGATGTTTCGCTCTCGCAAGATCGACATAGGCCGCAGGCGGTGCGTCACCCGCCCCAGCATGCCATCCGCGTTCACGTACATAACCTGATGCATCGAGTCGGCGCAGCACGGACGTCCGCAATGCAGGATCCACCCATCGCGCCTCACGCGCATGCGAGGGTACGATGGGTAACCGCTGAACGAGCTTCCGCCCGGCCGCCGCAGTGAGTCGATCGAGCGCCTCGAGTTCGGGCCACGGCGCCTCAGGGTTTACGTGGTCAGGGGTTACCGGCGAGACGCCGCCCCAATCATTGATGCCTGCATCGATCAAAGCCTGTAACGCGCCCGCACTCAAATTGGGAGGCGCCTGGATGGACATGGACGATCCGAAGATTCGACGCGTGACCGCGATTGTCCACTGCAATTCTTCGAGCGAGGGCTCGGGTGCCGTCGCCATGCGTGTCCCGGGCTTGGCACGAAAATTTTGAATGATGATTTCCTGAACATGGCCATGCCGCAAATACGACTCGCGGATCATAAGCAGAGTCTCGATACGCTCGAGTCTCGTCTCGCCGATACCGATGAGCAAACCTGTCGTAAATGGAATCGATAACTGACCCGCGGTCTCGAGCGTCTCGAAACGGACGGCGGGATGCTTATCGGGCGAGCGATGGTGTGGGCCACCCTTTTCGCAAAGGCGTGAAGCGCTGCTCTCCATCATAATGCCCATCGAGGCCGCAACAGGACGAAGCCGACGCATCTCCTCGCCCGTCATGACGCCCGGATTGAGATGGGGCAGTAAACCCGTCTCCTCGAAGACTCGACGCGCGCAATGCTCAAGGTATTCGAGTGTGCTCGAAAATCCCAGGAATGCGAGCTCAGCCCGAGCCGTGGCATATCGCAATTCGGGTTTATCACCGAGCGTGAAGAGCGCCTCATCACAGCCTGCATCGGCTCCCTGACGCGCGATACTGAGCATTTCATCGGGCGTGAGATACACGCGCTGATCTTTCTTCGGCGGCGCTGCAAACGTGCAGTAGTGACAGACGTCGCGACAGAGTTGAGTCAGTGGGATGAATACTTTGCGCGAATAGCCGACCCGTAAACCGAAGCCATCCAGCGTGAGATCGCGGGCGCGATGCAACAGCTGAGGAAGATCACTCTCCTCGGCGAGTAAGCGGGCCTGATCCGCGGGCATCGGCTCGGCCTTCAAGTCATCGGGTACATCGACGTCGTGCGACAAACCCGGAATCTCGATTCGGCTCGCGCGCAACCCCAAGCGGGTGGCCGCTTCAAGATGCGCGGCCGCACTGTGCTTGCCGTACTGGGGTGAAAGTCTCGACGGTAAGGTCATCCATAAGGCATTCGTACCCTCGCCGTGACGATCCGGCACGACGACCACCTGATCGCCCGCTGCGCGATCGATCAACCGATCGAGTTCCTCAGAGGTGACCTGCGGCGCATCGGCGGCGACAACAAGCATGGCACCGAAGCGCCCCGTCAATGATTGCTGGGCGAGCTGAACCGCCGCATTGAGTCCTGTGCCGTGATCCAGGAGTAATTCGAGGCCCGGCGGAATTTCGATACGGTCTTCTGGACTCACGATGACGATGTGATCGATCTTCCGCGCACCTCTCAAGGCGGTCAGTACGCGGATCAGCATCGACTGCACGAGCGCTGATCGCCTCGCCACCGACAAGACGCCCGCGAGTCTCGACTTACCTTCACGAGGCGAACGCACGGGAACCACCGCTACGACGCGCATCACCCCGCACTCCGCGCATGGGTCGACACCGTCGCGACCTCGCTCGCAAGATCGAGCGCCCGTTGCGCGACTCGCTCGCGATCATCCAAGGTTTTCATAAGCGTTCGAGTGACGCCGACTCGAATGCCCATCTCCTCAAGCGCCTCTCGGGTCTCGCGGGTGTCATCAGCCTCATCGATGAGCAAACCGTCGATCAACCCAGAGTAATGGCGAGCGATCGATACCGAAGTCGCCTCGACACCCAGTTCCTGCATGATTTTACTCGTAGGTCCCTTCACCGCTCGCCCACCAATGAGTGGAGAGACCGCGATGATGGGTACTCGGACGGCACGCAGCGCCACGCGTAACCCCGGCACCGCAAGAATTGGATCGATACTGAGATAAGGATTGGACGGACAGAGGATGACGGCTTCGAGAGATCGGCTACGCAGCAGATCAAGCACCTCGTCCGGCGGCCTCGCTTGAGAGGCCCCGGCGTAATGCAATCTTTGAACTCTCGGGATCGCGCGAAGACGTACGAAGTAATGCTGGAACTCGAGGACGCCTGCATCCGTCTCGAGCAACGTACTGATCGGCGCATCACTCATCGGTAGCACACGACTCGCCACACCAAAGCGACTCGTTAGGTCACTCAGGATATGCGTGAGTCGCTCACCTTCGGCGAGTCGTCGGGTACGCTCGACATGCAGGACGAGATCACGATCGCCGAGCAGAAACCAATCGGGTCCGCTTTGACGACGCAACTCGTCCATAAAACCAAAGGATTCGTCCGCCCGCCCCCATCCTTGAACGGGATGGACGACGCCGCCCAGCGTGTAAAGCACGGTGTCGAGATCTGGACAAATGCGCAGTCCCAAATGGGTAAAGTCGTCACCCGTGTTGACGAGCACCGCAAGCGCGCCAGATGACACACGACGGGAAAGGCCGAGCGAGAGCTTGGCGCCGCCCACGCCCCCCGACAACGCCAGCACAGTGACCGCCGGCTTCACCGAAAAAGATCCCCCGCGCTCGGTCGCACGATGGACTGACCATCCGATAGCGGCGCGGAAAAGTCCAGTCCACGCACGAGCGAGACCGGAATTCCTTCGATCGACTCACCCATCACGAGGCCAGCCCCCGCCGCCACCGCGTCGGCAAGTGCGATTTGCGTGCTCTGCAGCGTCCGACCTTGACGATCGATTGTACCGCGTAAGTCGAGTACAGCGGCATAACCGGCCACGCCGAGCGCGACGTTGACAGTCCCCTCGCGCCACGGACGTCCGAAACTATCGCTGATGATGATCGCGGGGTGCTCAGGCGCTAACGAGTCACGCAACCTTCGAGCCGATGCATCGCAGTCTTCGGGCAAGAGCAGCACATGGTCGTCCGCATCCGGGATGTTGGACCGGTCGATTCCTGCATTCGCCATCACCCAACCACCGCGATGACGTGTGATGAGAATGTTGGGTACTGCACGAAGAATTTCTTTGGACTCGTGCAGTACGAGCTCGACGAAGCGCGGGTCTTTTTGCACCCTTGAAGCCAGCGACTGTGCCTCGACCGACGGGGTCACCTCCGAGAGTCGAACGAGTCGCCCCTCCGCTTTCGAGACGATTTTTTGCGCGACGACGAGGAGGTCTGTGGACTCGAGTGCGAGACCGCTCTCACGTATCGCGGTCCGGATCAGCACCCCAAGGTCGTCACCCGCCCGAATCTCCGGTAGCCCATGCAAGCCTAAGAAACTGACCGCCGTCGGCATGGAGATCAGGTCGTCATTCCGGTGATGCGAACGCCCGAGCCGTCGACCGAGTAGTGCTTGTTGATGAAAATGAGGAGAGAGGTCAATGCCTCGGCTGCTGCCGAGTTGACGAGCGCCCCCGCATGCACGCCGCGCAACCCGCAGGTTTCGACGAGGCGAACGACCGAATCACGAGCGGCTTTGTCATCGCCAAACACGAGCACATCACAGTCCACGACCGCATCGGTCGCGAGCTTGTGCGCCGCGACGTTATGAAAGGCCGATACGACCTTGACGCCTTCACCCAATATTCTTTGAGCGCGAACGGCTGCGCTGCCCTCAGGCGGCAACTGCACGCGCATGACCTTGGGCGGCACGAGCGGAACGGTCGTATCAACGACGATTTTTCCAGCGACCCCGACGGCGATATTGCGCAGTGTGGATTCCTGCGAGGCGAACGGTACGGTGAGAATCACGATCTGCGCTTGAGCGGCGACGTCGGCATTGCTACCCGCGCCCACGGCACGCCCTGCCTCCGCGGCCAGGCGCGAGGCCATATCGGCCGCCTTGGCGGGATCTCTCGAACCAATCACCACTCGCTCGCCTGCTTTGACGAGGCGACGCGCGATGGCCGAGCCGAGATCTCCGGTGCCACCGATCACGGCGATGACGGGGGCAGAATTTGGCATGGATATCTCCGACACAATCGAAAGCCTCAATTAGGCCAAATTCTAACGGCCTGAGATCACCACCATGAGGATATCGGCGACGTTCGTACCCGTCGGCCCCGTGATGAACACGTCGTGGATCGCCTGCAACACCGAACCCGAGTCATTGGACTCTAGGGCACGCCCAACGTCGAAGTGAGCGGCATGCGCTCGATCGATCGTACTGCGGTCGAAAAACGCACCGGCGGCGGTTGTCGGTCCATCGGAGCCGTCCGTGCCTGCGACAACTCCACTGACCTCCGTACGGCTCGCGTCCTGTCTCGAGGCGAGTGCTCGACCCAGTCGCAACGCGAGCTCTTGGGCTCGTCCACCCCGACCGTCGCCCCGAAGGACAACGAGCGGCTCACCCCCTGCGATGATCACGCAGGATCGATGTGCTGAAGAGCGCTCGCGGCGACCTGCGATTTCCATAATTTGCTGGGTGATCCGATTTGCCTCCTCCTCAACCGATCCATCGAGACAGCGTCCGAGCTGAACCACCTCAACACCCTCTGTACGGGCAACGTGCGCGGCCGCCTCCAGCGCATCGTCGAGCGTCGCAATCACGACATATCGACCACCACGTCTAGCGAGAGTCTCCGACCATGTCGGCGCCGAGCCGATCACGAGCGGATCATCCCCGGGGACATCCGAGATGGCGAAGGTGGCGAACTGAGCGGGTGCGAAATATGCCGCGAGGCGACCCCCCTTGATGGCCGACAAATGCTGACGAACACGATTGATTTCCCCAATCGAAGCCCCCGAGGCCATGACCGCGAGTGTTCTCCGACGTTTCTCCTCCAGCGTGACACCGGGCGCGGGCAGGGCGCAGAGCGCTGAGGCGCCCCCGGATAGCACGACGAAGAATCGATCGTCTGCGCGAGGCTCACCAATGAATTCGAGCAGGCGCTGTGCGGCGCGAACACTCGCTTCGCCCGGATAAGGATGATCGCCAAGTACGATGTCCCAAGGCTCCTGCGCGTCCGCCACGGTGGACGCGTCACGAACGATCAAAAGCCCATCATCGACGTCACGCCCTGCAGCCTGCAGGCTCGATCGTACTCCGCGCGCCATACCGAGGACCGCTTTGCCGAGACCGACGAGTCGCAGGCGCCCTCCCGCCGGCGGAAGTGAGAGGCGTAAGGATCGATCGCCCCGCTCAAAGCAAAAAACATTTTCTTTGACGTATGAATGATCACGAAAGACGCGCTCACCCTGAACTGCCGCGATGCCGGCGGCATGCCATCGAGCGAGAGCCGATCTGACATCGGCCGTCATGAGGCGATCGTCGAGCCTCGCAGGCATCTTGCCCACAGCCGATCCCAAGCGTCCACGTTCCAAGGGCGCCCAGGCGGCAGCTGCACTTCGATACGGTTGTCGCGACGCCAGGACGACGGTTGCATCGACAATCGACCATCCACCATTTGCACCAGCAACCACGCGTCTTCATCGACGCGAATGACCGCCTTCAAGCGCTCGGGACGACTAAGATCAGCATCGAAGAGCGACAGGTCGCTCGAAAGCAACGTGAGCAGCCGCAGCTCAACGAATGACATCGAGCGCGGGAAAATCCAGCGGGCCCCATGTCGATCAAGGTGATGAAACTCGCGACGCTCGGCTAAGCCCTGCCTGATCGACCGCGGCTCGCCACCTGCGCCGACGTGCGCCGGGAGGTGGGCGTGAGCTCGCTCCGCCTCATGAGCACGAGGCCTTGACACCGATACCGCTGGTTCCCGATCGGCGCGCGCATCCTCGACGGTATGCCGCAGTGCTGTTGGCAAAACGCCCTGCGTGATCTCTCCTACCCAGCTCTTAGGGGGAAACAGCTCATCTGCAATCGCCCGGAATTTTTTGAGGTGTTCGGGCGGGGCAAGATCCGCCTTGGTCAGCACCCACGCGTCACAGATCTCCCGAACCGCGACCGAGGTGCCGTCCGTCCGATCGAGGTTCGCAGGGTCGATGAGACCGATGACACCACAGAGTCGGATGTTCCCGGCAGCCTCGTGCGCGAGCAGTTCCTCGACGATCCCGCCCGGATGTCCGATGCCTGAGGGTTCGACCAAAATCCCGGCGGGACGAACATGATGGATCAGATCTTGCAGATTTCGGCGGAAATCGGCTTCGCCCGCGCAACACAGGCATCCGCCGGGTACCAGTCGAACATCGTAGGCGCCCCGCGCGGCCGCTGCGACCGTCAGGGCATCGATCCCGGCATCGGTGTATTCATTGAGCAGAGCCACCCAATTTTGGTCGGCGGGTTTTTCGGCTAGCCAACGCGCAATGACCGTGGTTTTACCGCATCCCAACGGCCCGGTAATCACCCACGTCGGTATCGGGGTCACCGCAGCGACCGACTCAGCGGCGGGAGTCGGCGCCGTCATAACTTACGAGCGAACCGTAGAGATCGGGCCGCCGATCTCGAAACACCCCCCAGCTCGCTCGCTGCTTCGCGAGATCTTCTAGGTCGAAGGTCGCTGTCAGCACGGCATCTTCGTTCTCGCTCGCTTCGCTCACTTTATTGCCTGTGTGATCCGTGATGAAAGACGAACCGTAAAAACGGATGAACAGATTTTCAGGATCTTGCAACGAGCGTTCGACGCCATATCGGTTTGAGGCGACGAGCGGCATGACATTGGCGGCGGCATGACCCTGTTGGGTACGCTGCCAATGTAGACGCGAGTCGACGGGTGGTGCCGGCGGCGGCTCCGTGCCGATCGCTGTCGGGTAAAAGAGCATATCCGCTCCGAGCAAGGCCATGGAGCGTGCGCACTCCGGAAACCACTGGTCCCAACAGATTCCGACGCCGATTCGTCCAAACCGCGTCGACCAGACCTTGAAGCCCGTGTCACCCGGGCTGAAGTACTGCTTCTCCTGGTAGCCAGGGCCATTCGGGATATGCGACTTCCGATAGAGTCCGAGCACTTCGCCACCGGCATCGACGATGGCAACGCTATTGAAAAAAGACTGATTCGCACGTTCGAAAAAACTGATCGGCAAAACGACTTCGAGCTTTCTGGCAAGCTGCCTGAAATGTTTAATCGCCCCATTTTCAGTGACCGTCGTAGCCAGCTCGAAGTGTCGTGCGTCTTGCTCGATACAGAAGTACGGTGTTTCAAAAAGCTCTTGAAGCAAGATCACTTGAGCACCGCGGCCCGAAGCCTCGCGCACCAGTGCCTCGGCACGCGCAATGTTTTCGTCACGATCCCAGCTGCAGGCGAACTGAGAGGCCGCCACGGTCACTTTTCTTGAGCTCGGTTTGGCAGACATGCGCTCAGCCGCCTTTTAGTGCCAGCATTTCGGTGATTCGGATCGCCGTCTCGAGCGCCCGTAGACCAGCCTCACCGTCGATCACGGGCGGACGACCCGTCGCGATGCAGTCGAGGAACGATTGAATCTCGGCGCGCAAGGCATCGCCTTGTTCGAAACTCTGTTCTTCGATATTAACCGGCGACTCCCCCGCCGCAAGCGGCGTCGAGCGTTTAGTGATGGTCGTGAGGATACGTTGCTGCAAGTCGATGGAGAGATACGCGTCATCCCGGAATACTCGCAACTTACGCTCGGTCTTGAGACTCACCCGACTCGCCGTTACGTTCGCGACACAGCCTCCGGTGAATCGTATGCGAGCGTTCGCAATATCGACAGCACCCGAAAAAACAGGCGTGCCGACCGCATCGATCGAGTCGATCGGACGACCCACAATACTTTGAACAATATCGATATCGTGAATCATGAGATCGAGCACGACGTTGACGTCAGTCCCGCGCTCTTTGAACGGCGCGAGGCGTTGGCACTCGATGAAGCGTACGCCCTCAAGCCTGCCCTCGGCAGCGACGACCGCCGGATTGAACCGCTCGAGATGCCCAACTTGTAGGATGCGCCCACGCCGTGCAGCAAGCGCAATGAGATCTCGCGCTTGCTCGGGTGTTTCGGTGATCGGCTTTTCGACGAGCACGTGCGCGCCGGCCTCGAGAAAGTCGCGAGCGATCGCGTGATGTGCAGGCGTGGTCGTGACGATACTGACCGCATCGACGTGTCCCAGCAGCTCTCTATGGTCTGCGACGCCCCGCGTGTTGAGCTCGCGAGCTAACGCCTCGCGAGCCTCGGCGCGGGTATCGGCCACGGCCACCAAAGTACACGCTGACTCACTCGCATACTTTCGCGCGTGGAATCGACCGAGGTATCCCGCCCCGATCACTGCTACCCGAATGGCGCCCATGCCGTATTATGCGCGAATGGCCCGCCGAAACTCGAAGCTCGACCTGCTCACCGTCAACCGCGAGGCCCGATTGCTCACGGGCTCGCTAATTTTCTCAGCCGTCGCCTTGCCGCTGATTGTGTGGGTCACGGGGCGCGCACTCCTCGGCCCGTACGCCAATGGTGGCATGTTCGCGATCCTGGGCGACTACTTCACCCTCCTCTACGCGGGGTCGACCTCCGCCTGGATTCTTTTGTTCGCCCCCTATGTCCTGCTCAGCGCCCTACGCCTTGCGGCGTGGGGCGCTCGCCGGTTCTGACCGTCCTCGACCGAACGTCAGTCGGCCTCCGCCAGACTGCGATCGCGCGCTCCACGAAATTCGCTCGTCGCATACCAGTTAGGAAAATGCTTCCCTCGCGCCAGGGTTGCACCCACGTCGAACAGTAACTCGAGGTCCTGCACGCCACCGCGCAGGTCGGTTCCCGGTCTGAATTCATCGGAAGGCTTGTGGTAGTGCAAGGCCGTGAACTCGGCGGCTTGGGCCTTCGCCCACTCCGCCCCCTTTTCACGATCTTCGATACCCAATTTGAAATAGAGTCCCGGTACGCCGACCTTGGCGAAATTGAAGTGGTCGGAGCGATAGAAAAACCCATTCTCCGGCGTCGGCTCTTCGCGTAAAACGCGATCCTGCTTGGCCGCCGCACGCTCGAGGTAAGACTCGAGCTCAGACGCGCCGAAGCCGATGACAGAGACATCGCGTGTCGGTCCACCCCAAGGAATGGCGTCCATGTTGAGCGCCGCAACGGTTTTATTCAGCGGAAAGATCGGGTTCTGAACGTAGAACGCGGAACCAAGTAACCCACTCTCCTCGAGCGTGACGGTCAGGAACACCACGGAACGCTCGGGACGACGCTTCGACTCTGCAAACGCCTTGGCGAGGGTCAATAGGCCGGAAGAGCCGGTCGCATTGTCTAGTGCACCATTGAAGATGTTATCGCCGGTGCGGGCCAATGACTTACCCAGGTGATCCCAATGCGCGATGTAGATGACGAACTCATCGGGGCGCTTACTACCTTCGATCATCGCCACCACGTTGGGCGAACTCGATCGACGAATGAGGTTACGAAGGTTCCCGGATGCCTGTTGCGCGAGCGGAATCGGCTTGAACCCGGGCTGACTTGCTGCGATCAAAAGTTCGTCGTAGCTCCGGCCGTTCGCACGCAACAGTGCATCGCCCGCCGCGCGCGTGATCCAACCTTCGATCGTCACCCGACCGGCATTACCGTCCGCGGAGACCGTATCGAGCTGTGGACCCGTCCAGCTCGTCTGTACCGTGCCCCAACCGTATGCAGCAGGCTTGTCGTCGTGGATGATGATCGCCGCAGTCGCGCCTTGGCGCGCCGCCTCGTCGAACTTATATGTCCAGCGCCCGTAGTAGGTCATCGCCCGGCCACGGAACAATTTGGCGTCGTTCGTCGCGAGGCCCGGGTCGTTGATCAAGATAACAGCGGTCTTGCCGCGCATGTCGACGCCGGCATAATCGTTCCAGCCGTACTCCGGGGCCACGACACCATGCCCGACGAAGACGAGCGGGCTATTGGCGATCTGCGCTTCGGGAACGAGTCGCTTTGTCCAGATGACCATGTCGGTGCCGTATTCGAGTTTCGAGTCGCCGAACGACAGGGTTGCACCGCTTCCCGCCGTGATCTCGACGAGCGGCACCTGCTGCAAGTAAGAGTCGCCGTTACCGGGCGCGAGGCCTAATTTCTTGAACTCTGACACAATGTAGTCGACGGTTTTGCGCTCGCCGGCCGTACCCGGCTTTCGACCCTCGAACTCATCGCTCGACAAGGCCACGATGTGACGCTCGTACTCGGCGGCCGAGATGAGCGGCAGCGTGGAACGAGAGGCGCTGTGACAGCCGACGAGGGTGACCGCAACGCACGCGATAAAGACGCTTTTTAGCATTCAAGAACTCCCCAATGATCCGAAAACTATTTTTGAGCCCAGACCAACCAGCCGATGACCGTCAGCAACAGCACGAGCGCCACCTGAGGCGCCCGCCGCCATGCGGTCTCCCGCAATTCACCATAAAACCCGAGGGCCGACACCACGGCGATGAGCGCAGAGCCCGCTAAAGTCAGCAGCAAGGGCGGGAACTCTTCCCCGATGCGCTCGGCGAACTCCGGGAGCATCAGGAACACCACCAAAGTTAGCGCCAGCGCGACAGTGATCGAGACGGATGAACCCAGCACGATTCCGAGCAATACCGATAAAGGGCGCATGAAAACCTCGGCCAAACTGGCACCGCACTTGAAGGGGCGCGTCCGGTGAATTAGTCTGGAGAGGATTCTACCGAACACTGGATACGCATGACGCCTCAAGGTCGCCGCCCGGCCGCTCTCATCGCCTATATCGCGCTGACGATCGGGCTGATCACTCTGGGCAGCTCCTCGCGACTGACGGCAAACACCTCGGCCCTGCCCCCGGGCGCCATGACGCCCTCAGCTCGCGAACGCATGATCGCGAGGCAGGTCGGCGCGCTACTCGAGGACAACCATTACAGTCAGCAGCGTATCGACGACGCCATGTCGCCTCGGGTCATGGATAAATTCTTGGACGGCCTCGACGGGCAGAAGAGTTATTTCCTCGCGAGCGACATCGCTGAGTTCCAGGCTTATCGGCTGCGCTTCGACGACATGATCCGCACCGGTGATCTCGAGCCTGCGTATGCGATGTTCGCGCGCTATCAACAACGTAACCGTGAACGTATTCGACTCGCGCTCACGCTGCTCGACCAGACGCCTGACTTCACACTCGATGAGTCGTTCGAGTTCGATCGCGAAAAAGCGGCTTGGCCCACGACAACCGGCGAGCTCGATGAGTTGTGGCGTAAGCGGGTCAAAAACGACGCGATCTCCTTGCTGCTTGCCGGTAAGACCTGGGACGAAGCCCGCGAGATGCTGCGCACCCGTTACGACCGCGTGCTTAAGCGCGCCGATCAGGTGAAGCCCGAGGAAGTCTTTGAGGTGTTCCTTAATTCCTATGCACGCACCTTCGATCCGCACTCCAACTATTTCTCGCCAAGAAATTCAGAGGAGTACAAGATTCAAATGAGTCTTAATTACGAGGGTATTGGTGCCTCGCTACAACTCATTGACGACTATGTCACGATCATGAACCTCATCGAAGGCGGTCCGGCGGCTGCATCGGGCGTACTCAGCGTCAACGATCGAATT
>Ga0194132_10001554_pt1 | contig 46249 bp, 53 predicted proteins | sample TA2KigOf80mmetaG_FD_148612 | JGI IMG/M metagenome (GOLD analysis project Ga0194132, IMG submission 148612) | Freshwater microbial communities from Lake Tanganyika, Tanzania - TA2015054 Kigoma Offshore 80m | ecosystem: Environmental > Aquatic > Freshwater > Lake | place: Tanzania: Lake... | reverse complement strand
ATTTTGGTATCGGCAGGGAAGGGCGCTATTTTTTTGGCGCGCGGCGTTTTTTCATCGGCTATAGTGTCAGCGTCCTGGTCATGGCGCCTTTGTTGTTGCTGGCGTTCTGCGCGCCGCGGCGGCGGCAGATCGCCGCGTTTTTCCGTTCGATCGAAGGGTGGTTGATCGTGGCGGCTATCGCCGCGAGTGTCGCTTGGGTGTTTTTGCATGACGAATTACGTCACGCGCAAAATCTTTACATGCTGTTTTTGCCGCTGGTTTGGGCGGCGACGCGCTTTGGCATGGTGGGCGGGTCGATCGCACTGGTGCTGATACAACTGGGCCTGTTTTTGCAGTTTTTCTTGGCCAATTATCAGCCGTTATCGGTGTTTGAGTTGCAGTTGGTGATGATTGCGCTGGCGATTACCGGTTTGTTGCTTGGCGTGACTATCGACGAATGGCGCCGCGCTACCGACGAAGTGCGCGAATCGTTAAAGCTTGCGGCCGCCGGCGAGATGTCGGCTGCCATCGCGCACGAAATCAATCAACCGTTGACCGCGCTCGCCGGATACGCCACCGCCGGCAAGCTGATCGCCGCTGCATTGGCGCCAGACCACGCGCAACTGGCCGATACCATGGCCAAATTGCAGGTCGAGGTGCAGCGCACGGCCGCGGTGGTGCAACGGCTGCGCGAATTTTTCCGCTCGGGTGCAACACAATTGGAGCAGGTCTCGCTTGCCGAGCAGGCCGAACTGGTGTTTGCCTCGCTAAACAGCAAGGCGCAAGCGGCGCGCGTGCGCTTAAACGTGCATGCCGCGCCTGGTGTGCCGGCTGCCATGGTGGATGCGTTGCAAATCGAGGTGGTGCTGCGCAACTTGATCGCGAACGCCATCGAAAGCGCGGCTGAAAGCGCCGAGCCGGGCCGCGTCGATGTTACTATCGAACCTTACACCGGTAATCAGGTCTTGGTGCAGGTGCACGATAGCGGGGCAGGTATTTCCGAGGCCGACCGGGAACGCTTGTTCGATTCCTTTGTCACCACGAAGTCCACTGGCATGGGCATGGGGCTTGCCATCAGCCGCGCCATGATCAACGCCCACGGCGGGCGGATTTGGGCGGTTCCCGGCAAGCGCGGCTTACTGTGTTTTGTGCTTCCCACCGATGCGGCATCGGAGGCAAAAATAAACTAATCAAGGAAATCATTATGCAAGACAAACAAGAAGCGCAGCGCGCGCAACTCACGGTGTACTTGGTGGACGATGATCCGGCGATACGTGATTCGCTGTCGTTGTCGTTGAGCTTGCGCGGTTTTCACATCGCCCAGTTCGCCAGCGCGGAGGATTTTTTAAACGCCTACGATGAGGCCTGGGCCGGCTGTGCGGTGGTGGATATCCGCATGCCGGGCATGAGCGGCCTGGAAATGCAGGCGGTGCTTGCCGAGCGCGGTTCGCACCTGCCGATCGTAATGATTACCGGTCATGGCGACGTGGCATCGGCGCGCTCGGCGTTTCGCCATCGCGCCGTGGATTTTTTGGAAAAGCCGTTCGACGACGAGCAGTTGGTGAGCGCCATTGAATCCGCGTTTAAACTTGAACTCGGCCGTCTGAACAAGCATGCCGGCAAAATGCGCCGCGAAGCGATGATGTCCTCGCTGTCGCCGCGCGAACGCGAAGTGATGCAATATCTGGTGCGCGGCCTGCACGCCAAGGAAATCGGCGAGCAACTGGGCATCAGCCATCGCACGGTGGAAGTGCACAAGGCGCACATCATGGAAAAAATGGGCGTGCACAGCGTTATCGACATCGTGCGCATAGGTTCGGGTCTTGCCGAGCACCAATGATTTAAGTAATTGATTTTATTTATATTTTTAAATTGGAATGATGGTGTGGCGGATTGACAAGCCAGCGCCAAATCCGGACAATCCCGCCCTCTTTCGGTGATATAGCTCAGGTGGTTAGAGCACAGCACTCATAACGCTGGGGTCGGTGGTTCAAATCCACCTATCACCACCAAACACTTGTGGCGGAAAACAAAAAACCAGCGCAAGCTGGTTTTTTGTTTGGTGCGAACATTGCCATGACACAAAGCGCGGATGTGGTGATTGTCGGTGCGGGGCTGGTCGGTGCGAGCCTTGCGCTGGCGTTGCGCGCCTCGGGCCTGTCCGTGGCGCTGATCGAGCCGCGCGCACCGGCCATGCCCGGCGACGCCTGGGATGGCCGCGTTTACGCGGTGAGTCCGGGGTCGGCGGCGTTTCTCGCCGCAGTCGGCGCGTGGCAAAACCTTGACGCCGAACGCGTGGCGCGCGTGGAAAGCATGCGTATTTTTGGTGACGCGCAATCTGCGCAACTCGACTTTAATGCCTACGACGCGGGGCTGAGCGAACTGGCGTTTATCGCCGAAAACAACCGGCTGCAAGCGGTGTTGTGGCAACACTTGCAGCGCGCCGCGCACGTGCGGGTGCTGTGTCCGGCGCAGTGCACGGCGATGCGCCTTGATCCCGAGCGCGCCGAAATCGAACTCGCCGACTGCAACACCCTGCGCGCGAGGCTGATCGTCGGCGCGGACGGCGCGCAATCGTGGGTGCGCGAACAGGCGGGTATCAACGTTGTGGCGCACGATTACGCGCAAAGCGGCGTGGTCGCCAACTTCACTTGCGCGCTGGCGCATCACGACACCGCTTTTCAATGGTTTCGCACCGACGGCGTGCTCGCGCTACTGCCGTTGCCGGGCCGGCGTGTATCGATGGTGTGGTCCACCCCCGAAACGCACGCGCAAGCGCTGCTCGCGCTCGATGCGCAAGCCTTGGCGCAGCGCGTGGCCGAAGCGAGCGGCGGCGCGGTGGGGGCGCTCGAAGTGATAACGCCGCCCGCCGCGTTCCCGCTCAAATTGCAGCGCGTTGCGCAATTTGTCACGCCGCGCCTTGCGCTCGTCGGGGACGCCGCGCACAATGTGCACCCGCTCGCCGGGCAGGGCGTTAACCTGGGTTTTCGCGATGCGCGCGAGTTGGCGCGGGTGTTATGTGAACGCGGCGCGCAACACGATGTGGGTGATTACGCCTTGCTGCGCCGTTACGAGCGCGCGCGCAAGGAAGATGTGCTGAGCATGCAGTGGGCGACCGATGGTTTGCACAAACTGTTCGCGTCGCCCGCGGTGTGGCTGTCGCAAGGGCGCAACCTGGGGTTGCGTGCCGCGAATAGCCAGCCGCTCCTCAAAAAATTGCTGGTGAAACACGCGATCACGTAAGGTGGTCGGGCTCTTAAAGGAATAAACATGTTGAATCGTGGGTTGGCGCTGCTGGCGGTGCTGTTGGGCCTGGCGGCTTTCGGTGCGCAGGCGCAAGGCGGCGCCGCCGCCGAAGAAGCGCAGTTGCGCAAAACGCTGCAGGCGAAGTTTCCGCAAATGACGGTGGAGTCGATCACGCGCACGCCGTTCGCCGGACTGTTCGAGGTAGTGTTAAGCGGCGAGGTGGTTTATACCGACGCCAGGGGCGAATATCTGATGGGCGGCACGCTCTACGATTTGCGCGCCAAAGAGCCGCGCAACATCACCGCCGAGACACAGCAAAAACTCGCTGCCAAGGTGTTGGCGGGCTCGCACGAAAACGCGATCCGCTGGGTGCGCGGCAACGGCCGGCGCGTGCTCTACACCTTTGAAGATCCGAATTGCGGCTACTGCCGCAAGCTTTACAAAGAGATCAACAAGATGACCGACGTGACCATCTACACTTTTTTGCTGCCGGTGCTGTCGCAAGACTCGGCGGAAAAATCGCGCGCGGTTTGGTGCGCCAGGGATCGCGTGAAAGCGTGGGATCAGATGATGGTGAAGGGCGCGCTTGCCGAACCCTCCAAGCCTTGCGATGCGCCGCTGGATAAAAACGCGCAGGTGGCGCAGCGTTTGAACATTCGCGGCACGCCGGCGATATTTTTGCAGGATGGGCGGCAGTTGGGCGGCTATTTGCCCGACGCGCAGCTAGAGCAGGCGCTCGCCCGCAAATAGGCGCCAGCCGCGTCATGCCGGTGTCCCGCGTTGAATGGCGATTGGCGTTCGCGCTTGCGGCGTCGGTGCTGGTGCACGCGGCGTTGTTGCAAGCGATGCAGGGCGCGGCGTCGCGCGGCGGCGCACCGGCCGCGGCACCCTTGATGGCGCGCCTGGTGCCCGCGGATACGAGTGCGCACATGGCGCCGCCGCTTGCGCCAACTGCCGAAGTGCCGGTGGTGGAGCCGGCGGCAACAGCGCTCGGTGTCTTGCCGCACACGCCGCGCGAGCACGCCGCGCCGCGCCGTGTTGATGATGTTGCGGTAACGCGCGCCGCAGTGAAGCCCACGCCGGCGCTGGAGCCCGCGCCCACGCCGCGCGTCACCGAACATCCCGCGTTTGCAGCCGCGCCGGGCAACGCCGCGCACACGGCGCTGAGCGATCCGACGTATTACGGCGCGCGCAGTCTTGACGTGTACCCGCGCGCGCTCAGTGCGTTAAACCTCGGCGCGTTGTTTGCAACCGGCGCGCCGGGTCAAGTGCGCGCAACGGTGTTGATCGACGAAACGGGTACGGTGAACGACGTGCGCGCCGTGCAAGCCGCCGCCGCCGATCTTGAACACGCCGCGCGCGATTTGCTGCTGCGCACGCGCTTTACCCCCGCCGCCAAGGATGGACGCGTGGTGAGAGCGCAGTTGTTGGTGAGCCTGGAATACGGCAACGCCGGCGCGCCGTAGCGGTTACTCATAACTATTTGATTTTATTGAATATTTTTAAGGTGCCGCAGGGTGCCCCTGTGGCAGCAACACCCACATGCGCAGGCGCTCCTGCATGCGCCCGGCTTCGCGCGCGGCGGCTTCACCCGCGCCCCAGAAAAAATCCGCACGCACTTCGCCGCGGATCGCGCCGCCGATGTCTTGCGCGAGCATTAGTCGCTGCAGCGGTTTTTGCGTGTTGGGCCAGGTGGTCGCGATGTGCACCGGCGCGCCCAGCGGCACATAACGCTGATCGACGGCGATGCTGCGCAGCGGCGTTAACGGCACGCCCAGTGCGCCCGGCGGCGGCGTGTCGGCGCCGGTGAGTTCACGGAAAAACACGTAACGCGGATTTTGATTGAGCAACTCGGTGAGCCGTTGCGGATTCGCGCGCGACCAGGCTTTGATGCCTTGCATCGAGGCTTGATCCCGATGCAGTTCGCCGCGCTCGATCAACACGCGCCCGATCGAGCGATAGGGGTGGCCGTTGTGCCCGGCAAAGCCCACGCGCATCACGCCGCCTTCGGCGAGCTCGATGCGCCCGGAGCCTTGAACCTGCAAAAAAAACAAATCGATGGGGTCCTCGACCCAGGCGATTTCCCTGCCGCGCAGCGGCGTGGCCTCGCCGTCGATGGCGGCGCGCGTGTGATACGGCACGACGCGTTTGCCCTCGATGCGCACGCGCGGCGCGGTGGAAAACTCCGGCGTAGCCGCGCCCAGGTCGAGGGTGAGTAAATCATCGGGCAAGGCGTAGAGCGGGAACTTAAAACGCGCCGAAGGCTTGCGGCTGCCGCGCAACACCGGTTCGTAATAGCCGGTGATAAACCCGTCGGCCGAGCCTTCGGCATTCACCACGCGATAGGGCGTGAGACGCGATTCGAAAAACGCTTTCGCGGCATCGCGGCCTTTCACCGAGGGCGCCGCGTCGCAAATGTCTTGCCATACCGCTTGCTTGGCGAGTACGCGGCAGCTCGCCATCAGCGCCGGCAGCGCTTGCGCGTGATTGTCGTGTGCCCAGCCCGGCAGTTCGCTCCACGCCACCGGCGTGAGCGTGCGTGCCGGGGTGTCGGCGGGGGGCGTGGGCGCGGTCTGCGGCGGGGTGGTGGGCAGCGCGGGTGGCGCGGGTGGCGCAGCGGGCGCAGATGGTGCAGGCGCGGTTGCGAGCGGCGGCGTTGGTGCCGGCACGGGTTTTTCCTTAGGGGGAGACTCGCAGGCGCCGACTACCGCCAGCAGCGTCGCCGCCAGCGCCAGCCGATACACATGGATTTTTCGCGCGGGATCATTCATCATCGAACGGCAATAAAGATACTACGCAAAAGACGATGAACGTAACGTTTTGGTTCCTGCTGGAAGCGCTCGCGGCCGCTGGCTTGCTGGCGCTTTTCGTGTGGTGGACGTGGCCGCGCAAACGCAAGGATGGGGACGCGGACAAAAACGAAGACCCCAAGCAATAAGGCGACGGCTAATGCAGCACGCGCGGCATCGACAGCGTGAACTCCGCGATCGGCGCGTCGAACTCGGTGCCGTCATCGGCGAGCATTTGATAACTGCCACGCATGGTACCCACCGGCGTGGCGATGGCCGAACCGCTGGTGTATTCGAAACTCTGTCCGGGGCGCAAATGCGGCTGCTCGCCCACCACGCCCTCGCCGCGCACCTCCTGCACCTTGTCCACGGCGTCGGTGATGATCCAATGGCGGCTTAACAACTGCGCGGCGACACTGCCGGTATTGGTGATGGTGATGGTGTAGGCGAACACGTAACGATCCGCCGCCGGGTCGGATTGATTGGGGATGTAAACGGTGCGCGCTTTGATGCTGATATAGTAGGTTTTGTCACTCATGGTGGCGCATAGTATAGCGGGCTGCGCGCGATACGTCGAAATTCACGGGCGAAACCGGTAAAATATTCCACATGAAATTTCGTATCGCGCCCAGCATCCTTTCCGCCGATTTCGCGCGCCTGGGCGAGGAAGTGAAAGCGGTGATCGCCGCCGGCGCCGACCTCATTCACTTCGATGTCATGGACAATCACTACGTGCCCAACCTTACTATCGGGCCGCTGGTGTGCGAATCGTTGAAACCGCGCGTGACGGTGCCGATCGACGTGCATTTGATGGTAAAGCCGGTGGATGCCATCGTGCCGGCGTTTGCCAAGGCCGGCGCGAGCATGATTTCGTTTCACCCCGAAGCCTCCGAGCATGTCGACCGCACCCTGCAGGTGATCAAGGATAACGGCTGCAAGGCGGGGCTGGTGTTTAACCCCGCCACGCCCTTGCACTATCTCGACCACGTGCTCGATAAACTCGATTTGGTGTTGATCATGTCGGTGAATCCGGGCTTCGGCGGGCAGAGTTTTATCCGCGAGGCGTTGAACAAAATCACCGCCGCGCGCAAGCTCATCGCCGCCAGCGGCCGCGACATCTGGCTGGAAGTCGACGGCGGCGTGAAGGTCGACAACATCGCGCAAATCGCGCAAGCCGGAGCGGATACTTTTGTCGCCGGCTCGGCGATTTTCGGCAGCAAGGATTACAAAGCCACGATCGCGGCGATGCGCGCCGAGTTGGCCAAAATTAAATAGTACTTCTGCGGGAGAAAACCCTTGAAGTTTACGCCACCACTGCGCGTGAAAGCCGTGATGATCGATCTGGACGGCACGCTGCTTGACACCATTCCCGATCTCGCCGCCGCCGCCAACAACATGTTGAAGGCGATGGGCCGCGCGCCGCTGCCGGAGGCGACCATCCGCAATTTTGTCGGCAAGGGCATCGCCAATCTGATCGAGCGCACGCTCACCAACAGCATGGATGGCAAGCCCGATCAAGCGTCGTTCGATCAGGCGGTGCCGATTTACGAACGTTGTTACCGCGAAGCCAACGGCAAACACACCACCATCTATCCCGGTGTGATGGAGGGGCTTAACGCCATGCGCGAACGCGGCTTTCCGCTGGCGTGTGTAACCAACAAGTCGGAGCGCTTTACGCTGCCGTTGTTGGATTACATGAAAATGTCGCACTACTTCAACACCGTGGTGGCGGGCGATACGTTGCCGCAAAAAAAACCCGAACCCGAGCCGCTGTTGCACGCGTGCAAGCAATTGGGCGTCGCGCCCAGCGAGATGTTGATGATCGGCGATTCGCTAAACGACGCGCAGGCCGCGCGCGCCGCGGGGTGCCCGGTGTTTTGCGTGGGGTATGGCTACAACGAGGGGCATGACGTGCGCACGCTCGATGTTGATGCTATAGTATCCGGATTGGTTGAGGCCAATTCTCTGATTTTAAAGTAATTTTTGTCATGGTGTTAACGAATAACGGTTACACGGTCGAGCCGCTTAAGGTTACCGCGGAAGCGGCGGGTTGTTGGCGGCGCTGGCGTAGCTGATCGCTGGCTTTACCCGCGCGCGCTTATTCCGTTTTGGCGCGCTACGCAAAACTGTATTCGTTCGGAGTGCTCCATGACTGAAGCTGAATTTTTCAAACTTGCCAGTGCGGGCTACAACCGTATCCCGGTGGTGCTCGAGACCTATGCCGATCTCGACACGCCCCTGTCCATCTACCTTAAGCTCGCTAACGCACCCTACACCTATTTGCTCGAATCGGTGGTTGGCGGCGAGCGCTTCGGGCGTTATTCGTTCATCGGTTTGGCGGCCGCCACGCGCATCGAAGTGCGCGGCCACGCGTGCAGCGAAATTCACAACGGCCAAATCGTTGCCCAGAGCCGCGTGGATGACCCGCTCACGTTCGTCGACGCGTACTTAAAGCGCTTCAAGGTCGCGCCGATCGACGGCGGCGCCAAGCTGCCGCGCTTTTGCGGTGGACTGGTGGGCTATTTCGGCTACGACACCGTGCGCTACATCGAGAAAAAACTCGCGCACTCGCAGCCGCCGGATCAACTCAATACGCCGGATATTTCGCTGCTGCTGTCCGAGGAAATCGCCATCGTCGATAACCTCTCCGGCAACTTAACGCTCGTAGTCTACGCCACGCCCGGTGCTGCGCACGCTTATGAAAAAGCGCGCGCGCGGCTTGCCGAGCTGTTGCAAAAACTGCGCGCGCCGGTGACGCTGCCAGTGAGCGCGCCGACGAAATCCGAGCCGGCGGTGTCGGGCTTCGGGCGCGAGGCGTATCACGCGGCGGTGCAAAAAGCCAAGCAATACATTTTTGACGGCGACATCATGCAAGTGGTGCCGTCGCAGCGCATGTCCAAAAAACTGCATGCGACGCCGCTTGCGCTCTACCGAGCGCTGCGCACCTTGAATCCGTCGCCCTACATGTATTACTTCGACTACGGCGATTTTCACGTGGTCGGCGCCTCGCCCGAAATTCTCGCGCGGCTGGAAGACGGCGTAGTCACCGTGCGCCCCATCGCCGGCACGCGCGGGCGCGGCGCCACGCCCGAGCAAGACAAGGCGCTGGCCGAAGAATTACTCGCCGATCCGAAAGAGCGCGCCGAACACATCATGCTGGTGGATCTGGGCCGCAACGACGCCGGGCGCGTGGCGCAAACCGGCAGCGTGCACGTCACCGAACAAATGTTGATCGAGCGCTATTCGCATGTGATGCACATCGTCTCCAACGTCGAGGCGAAATTAAAGCCGGGCTTGCGTGCCATCGACGTGCTGCGCGCGACCTTTCCCGCTGGCACGGTTTCCGGCGCACCCAAAGTGCGCGCGATGGAAATCATTGACGAGCTGGAGCCGGTGAAGCGCGGCATCTACTCCGGCGCCGTGGGCTACTTGGGCTTTCACGGCAACATGGACGTGGCGATCGCGCTGCGCACCGGCGTGGTGAAAGACGGCGTGCTGCACGCGCAAGCCGGCGGCGGCGTGGTCGCCGATTCCAGCCCCGAAGGCGAATGGCAAGAGACGCAAAACAAAGCTCGCGCACTCTTACGCGCCGCCGAAATTGCCGAAGCCGGACTCGACTCGAAAATATAACTTCGCGACGGCTTCGCGCCGTGCAAAGCATTTTAGGTCTGTGGTGCGGCGACGTCAGCAGCGATCCGCGAATCGAAAAATACGTAAGTATCTGATTTAATTGATATTTTTATTTTTCACCAGCGCGCAAAACTAGCCTTACCACAGGACGAAAAATGCTTTGCACGGCGCGAAGCTGCCGTGAAGTTATATGGTCGGACTTTTGAACTCGCCCCCCAGCGACACCACCGCCCACGGCGACACCTGCGCATCGGTGGCGAAGCTGATGTGCCCGGCCGCGGCGTGGTGGTCGCGGAACATGCGTTGCATGGCACTCGCGTCATAGATGCCGTTGGCGCCCAACATTTCGTAAATCGAGTCAACCGCTTCGCCGACGATCTTGGTGCCGGCCGCGGCGTTGCGGCGGTAGCGTAGTTTGTCTTCGGTGGTGAGCGCGCCACCCGCGCGGTAGACGTTTTCGGCGTCGACGCAATCCTGGCGCAGCCACACGCGCATGGCGTCGATTTTCGCCGCCGCGAGGCCGATGCGAATCTGCACCGTTTGGAAATCGCGCATTTTCGCGCCGGTGTAGGCAGTGCTGCGTTGTTTCACCAGCTCGGTGGTTTGCTCCAGCATGTTGGTGGCGTTGCCGATGATGCAGCCGGCGATGCAGTGGCCCCCCAGCGCCGGCGTGGGCACTTTGTACATCGAACTGGTGTGCACTTTAAGGCCGGGGTATTCGTGGCCGGGGTTGTTGACATACATCGATTGCACGCGATGCGCGGGCACGAATACATCGTTGCACGCCACCGTGCGGCTGCCGGTGCCGCGCATGCCCAGCGTTTGCCAGTCGTCGATCACCGTGCAGTCGGAAAGCGGCACTTGGCACATCAGCCAATCGAGTGGCTTGCCGGCATCATCCTTGACGATGCACGCAAGCTGTTCCCACGCCGAGTGATCGACGCCCGACGAAAATCCCCACTTGCCGGTCAAGCGCAAGCCGCCCTCAACACGCGTGCCGTTGCCTTGCACAAAGGCGATGCCGGAGGCGATCAACACGTCAGGGTTCGGCCCCCAGATTTCCTCGTGCGCTTGCTGCGGCCACAACGCAAGGCCGCGATGGTGTGAAGCCAGATTCGCCACCACCCACGCGGTGGAAATATCACCGCGCGCCAGCATCTCCGGCACGTCGAAATACGATACGAAGTCCAGTTCCATGCCGCCATAGGCTTTGGGCTGGATGTAACGGAACAGGCCGCTTTCATGAATGGCATTCACGACTTCGGGCACCAGCTTGGTGGCCTTGTCGTTGGCGGCGGCGTGTTGGCGTAAAAACGGAATCAGCGCACGGGCACGCTCGATGGCTTCGTCGTAGCCGACGCTGGAAAAATCGCGATGCTTGATCTCTGGGGCGTTCATCTGATGATCTTTGCTTACAGGCCGTGTGTACGCGAGTCATATTTTAACTGACATTGTGTGCTGTGATTCGCGACATTTTGTCGCGTGTCGATTGCCAGAAATGATGTGCGCCCGTGGTGGATGGACACCGCTTGTGGTCCGGCAGTGCCGCACGGTATTTTGGCCAGCCGTTTGGCATGTGCGTTAGTGTTTGGGATGCATCGCCATTGCCGCATACGGATGCGCGCTCGGCAACGCATCACCCGCGAGCCACGCCGGTGCCGCGCCGAACGCCGCGCAGAGGCCCGCCCACCGCCAATATCGCCATGTTTTAATGGCTTGCCGTTATTGGTAGATTCCCCCAGTTTTCGGTGTTAACCTAGTGAAAATATTACGGAAAGTGCTGTCGTCCCGGATCAACCGAAAGAGTCTTCAATGATCTCGCTAACTTTCCCCCGCTTGTTACGCGCTGCCGTGCTGGCGCTGACGCTGATCGCCACGCCGCTACTGGCGCAGCAAGACGACTTGCAAGACGTCAATCAGATGTTGAAGCAAGGGCAGTTTGACCAGGCGCTCACCCGCATCAACAGCTATCTCGCCACGCGTCCCAAAGATGCGCGCGGGCGTTTTCTGAAGGGCTTGATCCTCGCCGAGCAAAACAAGCCCAACGACGCGATCAAGGTGTTCAGCGAACTCACCACCGATTTTCCCGAGCTGCCGGGCCCGTATAACAACCTCGCGGTGTTATACGCGCAGCAAGGCCAGTACGACAAAGCGCGTGCCGCGCTCGAACAGGCGATCCGCACGCATCCGAGCTACGCCACCGCGCACGAGAATCTGGGCGACATTTACGCCAAGATGGCGAGCCAGGCGTACGACAAAGCGCTGCAGCTCGACAAAAGCAATTCCACCGCGCAAACCAAGTTAAGGAAACGCTGAACAAGTCCTTCGACGAGCTCAGGACGAACGCTAAGTTGTTGATTCCGTTCGTGGTCAGCCTGTCGAACCATGAATGGAATCAACTTATTCAGTGTTTCCTTAAACATGCTGCGCGATTTGTTCCCGGCCGATCTGCGCAGCGCGAAAGTGGCGGCGGCAAAAGTGGATCCGCCCAAGGGCGCGGCGGCGCCCGCGCCGTACGATCCGACCAAAGCCATCGCTGCGGCGCCGGCAGCCAAGCCGGCAGTGAAACCCGAGCCCGCACCCGCGGCCAAGACCGAGCCCAAGCCCGCGCCGGAACTTGCGGCCAAGCCCGCCGCGGCGCCGGAGCCGGCGGCCAAACCCGCGCCCAAGTCGTGGCCGAGGCGGCGCCCAAGCCGGCGGTCAAGCCGGCGACGGAACCCGCGCCGGCGCGCGATCCGGACGAAGTGATGACTTTTGTCAACGCCTGGGCGAAGTCCTGGTCGAACAACGATGTGGCCGCGTATATTGCCGCCTACGCCGCCGACTTTCGTACCCCGCGCGGGGAGCCGCGCGCGGCGTGGGAAGCCGAGCGGCGCCAGCGCGTGGCCAAGCCGCGCAAAATTCAGGTGACGATGGTGAACCCGAAGGTGGTGTTCGACGGCAATAACCGCGCCGTCGTCACCTTTGTGCAGCACTACAACTCCGACATCCTGAAATCCGTCAACCATAAAACCCTGGTGATGACGAAATCCGCGGACAAATGGCTGATACAGCAAGAACGCAGCGGCGGTTAAACGGCGGCACCCGCATTCTCGCCATTGCGTTCACCGTGATGGTGGCGGGCCTTGCCGCCTGGGTGTTGAGCGCGCACACCGCGTTGCTGAACGATTTTTTGCCGGTTAATCACGCCAAGAGTATCGGCAGCACCAGCGCGCCCGGCCTCATCCCTGCGGCTGGCAACGGCAGTACTAACGGCGGCAGCCCTCTTGCCGAGGCCGGCACCGAAGCGCTGCTCGCAAAAGCGCTCGCGCAAATCAAACACCAGCGCATGGACGAGGCGCTCGTTGAGATCGACAAGGTGATCGCCGCGCATCCCAATTTCCGTCTGGCACACGCGATCAAGGGCGATTTGTTGTTCGCCAAGGCCGGCGCCCTCGGCGCCATCGGCGGCGGCAGCGATGCGCCGCAAGAATTGCTCGACGATCTGCGCGAGGAAGCGCGCGCGTATGGCGCGTCACTTCACCGACCGGCCGCAGGAGTTGGTACCCAAATACCTGGTGCAACTGTTGCCGCAGCAGCGCCACGCGCTGGTGGTCGATACCGCAACAGCCACGCTTTACGTGTATGAAAACAAAGACGGTGTGGTGCGCTACCTCACCGATTACTACGTGTCCATCGGCAAGGAAGGCATGGACAAGTTCCGCGAGGGCGACAACAAGACGCCGCTGGGTGTTTATAACGTCGTTGGCGATATTTCGCGCGAAGTGCTTGAGCGGCGCTATGGCCCGCTTGCCGGGCAATATGGCATTGGTGCGTTCCCGATCAATTACCCCAACGACTGGGATCGCCGCGCCGGGCGCAACGGCCACGGCATATGGCTGCACGGCGTGCCGTTCGATACCTACAGCCGCCCGCCGCGCGCAAGCAACGGCTGTGTCGCATTGAGCAATGAAGATTTTGTCGCACTCGCCAAACACGTCAAGGTCGGGGCAACGCCGGTGATCATCGCCAACGGCATCGAGTGGACGAGCCCCGGCGAGCTCAATGCGCTGCGTACCGATCTCACCCAGGCTTTTGAAACCTGGCGCAGCGATTGGGAGAGCCTGAACACCGGCAATTATTTGAGCCACTATTCGCGGCAATTCGCCGCGCCCGGCTATAACCACCGCACCTGGTCGGAATACAAACGCGCGGTGAACGCCGGCAAAACCTGGATCAAGCTCAGGGTCGATAACGTCAGCATCTTTTTTTACCCCGGTGACGGCGAACTCGCGATGGTGACGTTTAACCAGTATTACAGCAGCAGCAACCTGTCGGGCACCACCAAACGCCGCCAATACTGGAAAAAAGAAAACGGCGTGTGGAAAATCATCCACGAAGGCATGGCGCCGGCGTAATTGAGTTGCATGGCGCGCGCCGGGCTTACGGCCAAGCCGGCGTATAATCCTTGTTCATACAATAGTTCGCGCCGTTCCTTGGTTCGCCGCTCCTTGGTTTTATGCTGCTGGTCATCGACAACTACGATTCGTTCACCTACAACCTCGTGCAGTATTTCGGCGAGCTCGGTGAGGACGTCAGGGTATTTCGCAACGACGAGATCACGCTGGAGGGCGTAGAGCGGCTTAATCCCGCTCGCTTGGTCGTCTCGCCGGGGCCGTGCACGCCGAATGAAGCCGGCATTTCGGTGCAGGCGATCAAACACTTTGCAGGCAAGGTACCGATCCTCGGCGTGTGCCTGGGGCACCAAAGCATCGGCCAGGCCTTCGGCGGTAAAATCGTCCACGCCAGGCAATTGATGCACGGCAAAGCCTCGGTGATTCATCACCACAACACCAGCGTGTTTCGCGGGCTGCCGGCGGATTTTCAGGCCACGCGTTACCACTCGCTGGTGATCGAGCGCGCAAGCTTGCCCGATTGCCTTGAAATCACCGCGTGGACGGATGACGGCGAAATCATGGGCGTGCGCCACAAAACGCTGCCGATCGAGGGCGTGCAGTTTCACCCGGAATCGATCTTGACCGAGCACGGCCACGCCATGCTGAAAAACTTTCTCGAAGACAAAACATGACACCGCAAGAAGCGCTCGCGCGCGTGATCGAGCATCGCGAAATTTTCCAGGAAGAAATGGTGTCGCTGATGCGCCAGATCATGAAGGGCGAGGTGTCCGCCACGCTGATCGCCGCCATCATCGCCGCGCTGCGCGTGAAAAAGGAAACCATAGGCGAAATCTCCGGCGCGGCACTGGTGATGCGCGAATTCGCCACCCAGGTGCCGGTGGCCGATACGCCGAATTTGATCGACACCTGCGGCACCGGCGGCGACGCGGCGCATACCTTCAATATTTCAACCGCGGCGATGTTCGTCGCGGCGGCGGCGGGCGCCAAGGTGGCGAAGCATGGCGGGCGTTCGGTGTCGAGCAAATCGGGCAGCGCCGACGTGCTGGAGGCGCTCGGCGTGAACATCAATTTGCCGCCGCAAGCGGTGGCGAAATCGATCGATCAAGTCGGCGTGGGCTTTATGTTCGCGCCCAATCACCACAGCGCGATGAAGTACGCCGCGCCCGTGCGCCGCGAGCTCGGCGTCAAAACCATTTTCAACATTCTCGGCCCGTTGACCAACCCTGCCGGCGCCAAGCAGCAGGTGATGGGCGTGTTTCATTCTGACCTCGTCGGGATTCAAGCGCGCGTGTTGCAGCGCTTGGGCAGCCGCCGCGTGATGATCGTGCACGGGCGCGAAGGCTTGGACGAAATTTCGTTGGTGGGGCCGACGATGATCGGTGAGTTGAAGGACGGCCAAGTGCGCGAGTACGAGGTCGAACCCAAGGATGTGGGCCTCAAAGCCTGCGACGCACAAGCGCTGCGCGTGGATGGCATCGATGCGTCCAAGGCGATGCTGCTCGCCGCGCTCGATAACAAAGACGGTCCCGCGCGCGACATCGTGGCGTTTAACGCGGGTGCGAGCATTTACGTCGCGGGCCTTGCCGATACGCTCGCCGACGGCGTGAAAGGAGCGCTGGCGACGATCGCCAGCGGTGCTGCGCGCAAGAAGCTCGACCAATTCGTTGCGCACACCAGTGCGGCGAAATAGGTTTTTGGCGATATATTGTAAGTACTGGATTTTATTGAATATTTTATGTCTGACATTTTGCGGCGCATCGTCGCGGTCAAACAAGAAGAAATAGCCGCGGCAAAAAAAATCGTGCCGCCCGCCGAGGTCGAACAACGCGCTAACATCGCCGCCGCGCCGCGCGATTTTGTCGGCGCGCTGCGTGTCAAAATCACCGCCGGCAAATCCGCGGTGATCGCCGAAATCAAAAAGGCGAGCCCCAGTAAAGGCGTGTTGCGCGAAACCTTCGAGCCCGCGCAAATCGCGCAAAGTTATGAGCGGCACGGCGCGGCGTGTTTATCGGTGCTCACCGATCGCGAATTTTTCCAGGGCAGCATCGCGCACCTGCAAGCCGCGCGCGCGGCGTGTGCGCTGCCGGTGCTGCGCAAGGATTTCATGATCGATGCCTACCAGATTTACGAGGCGCGCGCGGCGGGGGCGGACTGCATTTTACTGATCGTCGCGGCGCTGGATTTGCCAAGGCTGCGCGAGCTGGAGTCGGTGGCGATGAGCTTGGGCCTCGCGGTGCTGGTGGAAGTGCACGACGGCGCCGAACTCGATCTCGCGTTGAAACTTAACACGCCGCTGATCGGCATCAACAATCGCAACCTGCGCACGTTTGAAACCAAGCTGGGTGTCACGCTCGGCCTGCTGGAGCGCGTGCCGGAGGATCGGCTGGTGATCACCGAAAGCGGCATTTTGAAACGCGATGATTTCGAGCTGATGCGTTCGCGCAAGGTCAACGCATTTTTGGTGGGCGAGGCGTTTATGCGCGCGCCCGATCCGGGTGTGGAGCTCGCGCGCTTGTTTGCATAGTTATCCAAATGTTCGACATCGACAAACTCATCATCGGCATCGACCGCGGCCTGCGCACCGTGTTTGCGCCCGCGCAAAGCTTGCGCGACGTGCCGGGCGATGCGCTGCCCGAAGCGCAACTTAACGAGGCGCAGCGCCGCCAATCAGCCGCACTGATGCGGGTTAACCACACCGGCGAAGTGTGCGCGCAAGCGCTGTATCAAGGCCAGGCGTTGACCGCGCGCGACCCTTCCGCCAAACACGCGCTGGAACAAGCCGCGCAGGAGGAAACCGAACACCTGGCGTGGACCGAACAGCGCATCGCCGAATTGGGCGGCGCGAAAAGCGTGTTAAACCCACTGTTCTACGCGGGCTCGTTTGCGCTCGGCGCGCTGTCGGGTTTGTTGGGTGACAAATGGAACCTGGGTTTTCTCGCCGAGACCGAGCGCCAAGTGGTGCGCCACCTCGAGGGTCATCTCGAACGCCTGCCGCACGAGGACCAAAAAAGCCGCGCGATTGTCACGCAAATGCGCGATGACGAAGCGCGCCACGCCACCACCGCCATCAACCACGGCGGCGCCGACTTGCCATCGCCGGTGAAGGCGGCGATGCAGGCGTCGTCCAAAGTTATGACGGAAACTGCGTATTGGTTGTAACCCGCGTGCGCGCGGCGCGTTGATCGCCTCACGCCTCACGCCTCACGCCTCACGAACTTCAAAATCGTGGGTGACCGCGGCAGTTTTGGCCAGCATGATGGAAGCCGAGCAATACTTCTCCGCCGACAAATGCACCGCGCGCTCGACTTGTTGCGCCTTCAACGCCTTGCCGGTGACGATGAAATGAAAATGAATTTTTGTAAAGACTTTCGGGTCATCAGCGGCGCGGTCGGCGTCGATTTCCACCACGCAATCGGTCACCGGCGCGCGCGATTTTTTAAGGATGTGCACCACGTCATACGCAGTGCAACCGCCGGCGCCCATCAGCAGCGTTTCCATCGGGCGCGGGCCGAGGTTGCGGCCTCCGCCTTCGGGCGCGCCGTCCATCACCAGGGCGTGGCCGCTTTCGGATTCGGCGACGAAGGCCACGTTTTCCAGCCACTTGATGCGTGCTTTCATGATCTCGTCCAGTCAATTGACGATTGATTTTAGCCGATACCACAGCATACCCAGCAGTTCATGCAACACGCGGCTGCTGTCGCCCAGCGCGGCTGCGTTGGGCATGAAATCGAGCGCCGTGCTGCGAAAGTGCGTGGCGTAGTACGTGAGCGCGGGCACCACCTCAAAGCCGGCCTGGACAAACACGCGCCGCGCGCGCGGCATGTGCCAGGCGTGGGTGATCAAGTAAACGCGGTTGATGCCCTGCGCCGTGAGCAGGGCGCGGCTCAAGCGCGCGTTTTCCAAGGTGTTGTTCGAGGCACTTTCCATCCATGCCACCGGCACGCGAAATTCGTTTTCCAGTACCGCTTTCATGGCCGTTGCTTCCGTGTGCGGGCTGCCTTCGGGCGCGCCGCCGCTCACCAGCACCGGTTTGCCAGTTTGGCGCTGTAAATGCGCTGCGTAACGCAGCCGGGCGAGCGAAGCTTCGTTGACGGTGCTTGCGCCGTATTCCGGCGCGTGGTGATACTGGCCGCCGCCCAACACGATGATCGCTTGTGCGGGGGCGGCGGCGAGCGGGTCGGCGAATGCCGGCTCGATGTTTTGCCGCAAGGCGCGTGCCACCCACGGCGTTGCGAGCAGCCATAACGCCGCCAATGAAATCGCCAGTAGCGCCTTGCCCGATCGCGGGTGCCGGCTGACGCGCGCCAGGCCGAATATCCCCAATAACAGCAGGCAGCCCGGCACCAAAAGCCACGCGGCGATAGCGTTAGTGATCACCCACGTATTCATTAAATATTTGATTTAAATGATTATTTTTTATAATATTGCAAGGTGACCCAGCGCGCTGCCGTGCCGCTTAGTTTGACATAGTGCCCTAATTTCCAATAGAATTAGCGGTTCACTTCGAGCTGCTTTCACGCGATTTCCCAAATCTTAGCGCTGGTAGCGGCATAGAACAAAGATACAGGATTCACCATGAAAACATTTACGGCCAAGGCCGAGACGGCCCAGCACGACTGGTACGTGGTCGATGCCTCGGGCAAGGTGCTGGGGCGCCTGGCGGCGCAAATCGCGCACCGGCTGCGCGGCAAGCACAAACCCGAATTTACCCCGCATGTCGATACCGGCGATTACATCGTTGTGGTCAACGTCGACAAACTGCGCGTCACCGGTAACAAGGCCAAGGACAAAAAATATTACCGCCATTCCGGTTATCCCGGCGGGATTTACGAAACCGCGTTTGAAAAAATGCAGGCCGAGCACCCGGAACGCGTTCTCGAAAAAGCGGTGAAAGGCATGCTGCCTAAGGGCCCGCTGGGTTATGCCATGCTGCGCAAAATGAAGGCGTATCCCGGTGATACGCATCCGCACACCGCGCAGCAACCCAAACAACTGCAAATTTAAAGCGTATCAAAGCTAAACGAGGCAACACTCCATGGCAGTGCAAAGCAACTACGGAACCGGCCGCCGCAAAAGCGCGGTGGCGCGCGTGTTTATCAAGCCGGGCAAGGGCGATATCGTGGTCAACGGCAAACCGGTCGACCAGTTTTTCTCGCGCGAAACCGGCCGTATGATCGTGCGCCAGCCGCTCGCTTTGACCGAGAACTTGACGCGCTTTGACATCAGCGTCAACGTCATCGGCGGCGGCGAATCCGGCCAGGCCGGCGCGGTGCGCCACGGCATCACGCGCGCGCTGATCGATTACGACGCGGCATTGAAACCGCCGCTCAAAAAAGCCGGGCTGGTGACGCGAGACGCGCGCGAAGTCGAGCGTAAAAAAGTCGGTCTGCGCAAGGCACGCCGGCGTAAGCAGTTCTCCAAGCGCTAATCCGCGGCGCACGCAACCGACGACAGGCCGCCTATCCACAAGGCGGCTTTGTTGTTTTAAGGGGGGTCGAATGAGCGAAAAATCCATCAAGATCGGCGTGGTTGGCGGCACGGGCTACACCGGTGTCGAGCTGTTGCGTCTGCTGGTCACGCACCCCAACGCCAAATTGACCGCGATTACCTCGCGCTCGGAAGCGGGCATGCCGGTGGCCGACATGTTCCCCAATCTGCGCGGCTGGACCGATCTTAAGTTCGTCGAACCCTCGGCGGCGGCGCTCGACAAATGCGACCTGGTTTTTTTTGCCACGCCCAACGGCATTGCGATGAAAGACACGCCGGCACTGGTCAAAGCCGGGGTGCGCGTGATCGACATCGCCGCGGACTTCCGCTTCAAGGACGTGAAGCTGTGGGAGTCGTGGTACAAAATGACCCATGCATCGCCCGAAATCGTCGAAGAGGCGGTGTACGGTTTGCCCGAAGTTAATCGCGCGAAAATCGCCAACGCGCGCGTGGTGGCGAATCCGGGCTGTTACCCGACCTCGGTACAACTTGGTTTTTTGCCGTTGATCGAAGCGGGCGCGGTTGACACCGAGCATTTGATCGCCGATGCCAAATCGGGTGTGTCCGGCGCGGGGCGCAAGGCCGAGGTGCATACGCTGCTGGCTGAGGCTTCGGATAATTTCAAAGCCTATGGCGTGCCCGGTCATCGCCATTTGCCGGAAATCACGCAGGGGCTTACACAAATGGCGGGCAAGCCGGTGAAGCTCATATTCACCCCGCATTTGACGCCGATGATCCGCGGCATCCACGCCACGCTTTACGCAAGGCTCACCAAAGAGGTCGATCTGCAAGCGCTCTACGAAAAACGCTACGCCGACGAAACCTTTGTCGACGTGATGCCCGCGGGCGCGCATCCAGATACACGTTCGGTGCGCGGCGTGAATTTGTGTCGCATCGCCGTGCATCGCCCGCATCGCGAATCGTGCACGGACATGGTGGTGATACTGTCGGTAATCGACAATCTGGTGAAGGGCGCCGCCGGCCAAGCCGTGCAAAACATGAACATCATGTTCGGTTTGCCGGAAGCCACGGGGCTTAATCAGGTGGCGTTGCTGCCGTAGACGGGTGCGCGCTTGAAAGCTTGGTTTAAGCGGCTCAAAAATCGTCACGGTGTGAATGCGCCGCGAGTGGCGGTGCGCGCGCACCGGCCGTGGTATTGGCGTTGGCTGATGCTCGCCGGTGTCGCCGCCGCGATCGTCGGGGCGAGTTGGGGAACGTATCACTTCGGCAGCGAATTCGCGGGCTTTCGCAAAAGCGCCATTGAAGCCGAAATGAAACGGCTAAACGAACTGACCGCCAAACAGGCAGACGAACTTGCCGAGTTGCGCACCAAACTCGCGGCCGCGGATGCTCGGCACAAAATCGAATTGGGCAGTTACGGTGATATCGCCAGGCAGCTCAAGCAGTTGGCGGATGAAAACGCCACGCTTAAAGATGACCTTGCATTTTTCCAAACGCTGACTGCGGGACGTGACGAAGCCATTGCCGTGGGCCGGTTAAAGGTGGAGCCCGACACCGTGCCCGGTGAATTCAGATACCGCTTGCTGTTGGTGCAGGGCGGGCAGCGGCCGAACGATTTTCAAGGGCATGTGCAATTGGTGGTGAGCGCGCAGCGCGGCAGCGAAAAAATCGTGCTGTCGCTGCCCCAGATCGCCGATGGTAAAAAAGCCGAGTACCAACTAAATTTCAAATCTTTTCAACGAGTTGAAGGCACTTTCAAAATCGCACCCGAAGCCGCCGTGAAAAGCGTGCAAGTGCGGGTATATCAAAATGGAACGAGTGCGCCTAAACTTACCCGGTCTTTGAATATTTCCTAGGGAGGCGCACATGTTTGGCACCAAGGACAGCAGCACCAAGCCGCAAAGCCGCATCGACTCGTTAATCGGCGTCGGCACCACGCTCGAAGGCAACATCAGCTTCAACGGCGGTCTGCGGGTCGACGGCAAAATCACCGGCAATGTTTCATGTGTCGGCGATCAAGCCGGCACCTTGGTGATTTCCGAGCAGGCCGAGGTCAATGGCGAGATTCGCGTCAATCACGTCATCGTCAACGGCCGAGTGAGTGGGCCGATCCACGCCAGCGATACGCTGGATCTGCAAGCCAAGGCCCATGTCACGGGCGATGTGCACTACCGGCGGCTGGAAATCCAGGGCGGCGCCGTGGTCCAAGGCATGCTGGTGTGCGACGACGCGGCGCAGTCGGAAAAGGTGGTGCCGCTTAAATCCGCCAGTTCGGATTAACCAGAAAAACCACACCGTTTAAGGTATTGATTTTTATTGCGTTTGCCCCAAAATATTTGCAATGAGAAGTCAGGCTCAGGAGCCGCCATGAATGCCGTCACCGAAAGTTTCACCGACAAAATGCCGGACCCGCTGGTGTTTACCGACAACGCCGCGAACAAGGTCAAGAGCCTGATCGACGAAGAAGGCAACCCCGATCTGAAGTTGCGCGTGTTCGTCACCGGCGGCGGCTGCTCGGGCTTTCAATACGGGTTCACCTTTGAAGAGGCCGTGAGTGACGACGATACTTCGCTCAACAAGGGCGGCGTCACGCTACTGGTCGACCCGATGAGCCTGCAATATTTGATGGGCGCGGAAATCGATTACAAGGAAGATGCCGAGGGCGCGCAGTTCGTGATCAAGAACCCGAATGCGACTTCTACTTGCGGGTGTGGGTCTTCGTTTTCGGCATAGCGGTTTTGCGCGCAACGTTTGGTTAACAAAAAAAGCGGCGCGAGCCGTTTTTTTTGTGCCTGGAAAAAGCGTTAGGTTCATGAATCACGGCAGGCTGTTAGCACGATTCCCTCCCTTGCGCGGTTACGTGCAAGGGAGGGGGTGGGGAGGCGTGCGGCGGTTATTGGTTGCACGGTACAGGCCTTTGAGAGCGCGCGCGCTATCGCTGCTGGTTGTGTCATACCCTGCCTGATTTGCGCGCTTCGCGCGCGGAGAAATGCTACGCTGGATAAATCGCCCCCAGCACGCGCTGCCCAGCCGCGCCGGTAACCGCCGGCAAATTCCCCGGTGCCGCCAACAGCGTCTGTCGCGCCAGCCAAGCAAACGCAACCGCCTCTACCCAATCGACATGTAGCCCCAGCACACCGGTATCGGCTACCCGCTGGCGCGGCAGCAGTGCCGCGAGCCGCGTCATCAGCGCGCGGTTGTGTGCGCCGCCGCCGCATATGAACAGGGCTTGCGCGGGCGCACAGTGGCGCGTAATCGCTTGCGCGATGCCTTGCGCGGTGAGCTCGAGTAAAGTGGCTTGCACGTCTTGCGCGCGCTCGCCCCCGCGCAAGGCTTGCTTGACCCACCCCAAATGAAACACCTCGCGTCCCGTACTCTTGGGTGGTGGAATTTCAAAAAAATCATTTAAAATCAGATGGTTAAGTATTTCCGGTAAAACAAGGCCAGTGGCTGCCCATGCGCCGTCGCGATCAAAGGCATGGCCGAGGTTGGTGCTCACCCACTCGTCCATTAGCGCGTTGCCGGGGCCGCAATCGAAGCCGGTGACTGGGCCCGCCGCGGGCAAATCGGTGATGTTGGCGATGCCGCCGATGTTGACGATGACGCGATGCTCATCGCGGCTCGCAAACAGTTCGCGGTGAAACGCCGGCACCAACGGTGCGCCTTGGCCGCCGGCGGCGATGTCGCGGCTGCGGAAATCGTTCACCACGGTGATGCCGGTCATTTCGGCGAGTAGCGCGGCGTTTCCCAATTGGGTGGTGTAACCCGCGTCCGGGCGATGGCGCACGGTTTGGCCGTGGCAGCCGATGGCCGCGATATCGCTTGCACGGAGCGAAGCTTTGGCAAGCACGGTTTGCACCGCCGCGGCGTAGGCGCGCGCGAGTCGGTTGGCGGCGAGTGATGCGCGATGAATTTCATCGTCGCCAGGCGCTTGTAACGCAAACAGTTCGGCGCGCAACTCGGCGTCGAACGGCTGATAATGGCTTTCCAGCAAACGCGCGCCGCCGTCGAACGATGCCACCACCGCATCGATGCCGTCCAAGCTGGTGCCGGACATCAAACCAACGTAAAGATTGCTGCGGGCCATGCCCGCCAGTGTACCTGAATACCCGCGAACTACTCGAACGAAGCCGGTTGCCGGTCGCGCAGGAGCGCCAAGGTGCGCGCGTAGGGCTCGGCGGCTTTGCGGATGGCTTGTTTGACGTCGGGCGCGAGCGGCACGGCCTTGGGCATATCCACCGACATCGGGTCGTGATGCACGCCATCGATCAAGAACTCAAAATGCAAATGCGGTCCGGTGGTGAGCCCGGTCATGCCGACGGTGCCGATGACCTCGCCTTGTTTGACCTTGGCGCCTTTTTGGATGCCCTGGGCGAAATCCTGCATGTGCGCGTAAAGCGTCGAGTATTTGCCGTGGTGCTTGAGGATCACCACATTGCCATAGCCTTGCTGCACGCCGGCGAAATCCACCACGCCGTCGGCCGCGGCGAGGATTCTGGTGCCGATCGGTGCGACAAAATCCACGCCCCTGTGCGCTTGCATGGTTTGCAGCAACGGGTGAAAACGCGCTTCGGTGAAGCCGGAGCTGATGCTGACGCGCGAGACTTCCAGCGGCGTTTGCAGGAACGCGGATTTGCGCGTGTCGCGGCCGTCGAAGGTGAAATAGGCGCCGCCCTTGCCGGGTGCTTCCTCGAACCAAAGCATATTGCGCGCCCGGCCCTGGGTGACGAATTCCGCCGCCAGCAAACGGCCCGCCATTACCGGCTCGCCGTTGTGCACGATTTTCTCGTAGACCAGCGCGAAGCGGTCGCCGCGGCGCAGGCCGCGATAAAAATCGATTTCGGTGGAGAAGATCTCAATAAACTTTCTGGCGACGGAGTCGGGCACTTGCGCCGCGTCGAGGGCGGCGAAAAACGAGCTGCGGATCACGCCGCTGGCGGACACCTGGTGCGCTTCTAGTTGCGCGGCGTGTTCTTGCACCACGAGGTTTTGCGTGTCGTCGCGTTCGACGGTGATCATGCGCTCGCCGTTCAGCAGCTGCAGGGCGATCAGCGCGCCGTCGTCGTCGGTGTGCGCGCGCAGCGTGCGACCCGATACCAGTTGGAATTGCGCGCGCGCATCCGCGTCGCGATTTAAAAATGCGATGACGTCGGGATCTTGCACCCCCAGGCGCGCGAGCAAACTGGCGAGCGTGTCGCCGCGTTGCACGCGCTCTTCACGCCAGAACGTCTGGGTTCGCGTGTCGGCCGGCGGCGAGTTATCCACCGTGGGCAACGTCACCGGCTCGACCACGAGGGTGCGCTCGACAACATCGGTGGTGGTGGAGGGCGCGATGCCAAAGGCCGTGACCACGCCCGCGAAGAGCAGCACCAGCACCGGCGCCACGCGCCGCACGCTGGCCATGCCAAGCCGCCGCAGAAAGTTTTGCGTTAAAATACGCATCTGCGCTTCACGCATGATTTCTTTAGGTTTTTGGGAGGGCGAAGCATAGCAGACTGCGCACTGTGGTCAATCCCGAAACCTCGCTCAAATCGTACATTTTTCTCAATTTCCGATGCCGGACCTCGCCACACAGCTCGAAACCATACGCCGCGGTTGCGACGAGCTGTTAATCGAGGCTGAACTGCTGGAAAAGCTTAAAAAAGGCGCACCTTTGCGCGTTAAAGCCGGTTTTGACCCCACTGCGCCGGATTTGCACATCGGTCACACCGTGCTGATCAACAAGCTGCGCCAGTTTCAAGACCTCGGCCATCACATTTTGTTCCTGATCGGAGATTTCACCGGCATGATCGGCGACCCCACCGGCAAAAACGCAACACGGCCAGCGCTCACGCGCGAAGATGTGGCGAAAAACGCGCAAACCTATACCGATCAGGTGTTCAAAATCCTCGATCGCGACAAAACCGAGGTGTGTTTTAATTCCACCTGGATGGACAAAATGAACGCGGCGGACACCATCAAGCTCGCCGCCACGCACACCGTTGCGCGCATGCTGGAGCGCGACGATTTTTCCAAGCGCTACAAAGGCAATCAGCCGATCGCGATTCACGAATTTTTGTATCCGCTGGTGCAGGGCTACGATTCGGTGGCGTTAAAAGCCGACATCGAGCTGGGCGGCACCGATCAAAAATTTAATCTGTTGATGGGGCGCGAGCTGCAAAAGCATTACGGCCAGAGCGCGCAGTGCATATTGACCATGCCGCTGCTCGAAGGTCTGGACGGCGTGAACAAAATGTCCAAGTCGCTCGGCAATTATGTCGGCATCAACGAGCCGCCGAATGAGATTTTCGGCAAGCTGATGTCGATTTCAGACGAATTGATGTGGCGCTATATCGAGTTGCTGTCGTTCGCGCCGCTGACAGAAGTGAAGCAGTGGAAACAAAGCGTGCAGCAGGGTGCGAACCCGCGCGCCATCAAAGTGCGCTTCGCGCAAGAAATCGTTGCGCGTTTTCACAACAAGGCCGCGGCGGATGCAGCGCATGCCGACTTCGAAGCGCGTTTCAAAAAAGGCGAGCTGCCCGATGAGATGCCCGAAGTCGAACTCGCCGCGCCCAGCGGCCTTGCGATCGCGCAAGTGTTAAAGCAAGCGAATCTCACACCGAGCACGGCCGAAGCGCTGCGCATGATCGAGCAAGGCGGCGTGCGCGTGAACAGCGACAAGGTTGGTGATAAATCGTTAAAGCTCGTCGCCGGCACGTATGTGATTCAAGTGGGCAAGCGTAAATTTGCGCGCGTCAGCCTTAGATAAAATATTGAATAAAATCAAATACTTACAATATGGTAGTTTTTTAACGTTTAGGAGCGTTCATGGCACAAGCACTCGGCGCCGGCACCAATCCGTCGCAAACCCTTTCCCTCAATTTCAAACTGATTTCGCATCACACGCTGGATGGTTTCGGCGGCGTGGGCGAGGGGATGGGCATGCAAAAGACCAGGGATGGCCGCCGCATCATGTGGCTGGGCCATGAAGGGCCGCCGAAGAATTTCACCGGCGTCGATGTCACCGACCCGAAAAATCCCAGGGTGATTGTGCAGACCGATTTGCCGCATCACAAAATGCGCTCCAATTCGCTCGAAGTGTGCGGCGACCGCATGTACGTGGCGCACCAGATTCGCGGCGCGGATCCCGGCGCGACACCCGCGGGTTTTGACATCTGGGACATCAGCGCGCCGGAAAAGCCGGTGAAGATTTCGCATTTTGATGCTTCCGGCCCGCATTCGCTTGGCGCGCACTGCGTGTGGTGCGTGGACAACGAATTCGTTCACATGTCCTGCGGCGCGGCCGATTTCACGCCGCGCGTGCCGGAAAAGGATTTCCAGTTCTACCGCATCATCGATGTGCGCAATCCGTCCAAGCCCGTGGAGGCGGGACGTTGGTGGTATCCCGGCCAGAGCGTGACCGACAAGGAGCCGCCGATGAAGCGGCACCCGAAGTTCGACAGCGGCTTTCGCCCGCATAACATCCAGTGGTACCCGCAGCGGCCCGACCGCGCGTACGTGGCGTATCTTGATGGTGGCATCGTGATTCTGGACATCAAGGACAAGGCGCATCCCAAGGTGGTGTCGATGTACAACTATTCGCCGCCGATGAACGGCTTCACCCACACCGCGATGCCGCTGTTCTCGCGCGATCTGCTGATCGTCACCGACGAGTGCACGTATGATGACGGCAAGGATTGGCCCAAGCTGACGTGGGTGGTTAACATGGCCGATGAAACCAACCTGGTGCCGATCTCCACTCTGCCGCTGCCGCCGGCGGAAGTGTTCACCAAGCGCGGCGGGCGTTTTGGTTCGCACAACTTGTACGAGAACTATCCGCTCGACGAGGCGTGGCGCTCCGAGAACATCATCCTCGCCACGTTCTTTAACGGCGGCCTGCGGGCGTACGATTTGAAAAACCCGTACCAGCCGCAAGAAGTCGCCTACTACGTCCCCGGCGCGCCGGCGCTTTCGCCCAAGGGCTCGGTGCAGATCAACGACGTGTACGTCGACGATCGCAACCTGGTTTACACCGTCGATCGCTTTACCGGCGGGATGTATATTTTGGAGATGAATATCTAAGGGAAAAACTTCACCGCAGAGGCGCGGAGGCGCAGAGTTAACGCAGAGAAAAAGCGAAAAAGACTTGGGTGTTCTCTGCGTGTCCTCCGCGTCTCTGCGGTGAAGCAGTTGAATTTCAGTTCGCCCGGATCCCCGTGCGCTTCACCACCTGCGCCCACTTCTCCAAATCCGCACGCACCACCGCCGCCGCCTGCTCGGTCAACCGGGCGCTGACGGCACGATCAGGCGGATCGGTTTAGCCGGGTGGTTGGTTTGCTCAAGCATGCCGCTTGAAAATGCTGCTGCGAACAGCGCGCTGGTGAACCCGCACATCTACGGCAAGGCGCCGTATCACCCGGTGAATGATTTCGCGGCCATCGGCATGATGGCGGCGTCGCCCTCGCTGGTGACGGTGCATCCGTCGGTGCCGGTCGCCAACATTCGCGAGTTGTTGGCGCTGTCGAAATCAAAACCCAACGCGTCGAACTACGCGTCCGCAGGCGTGGGCACCAATCCGCCTGTCGCGGGCGAGTTGTTCAACTTGATGGACAAGGTCAACATGATTCCGGTGCATTTCAAGGGCGGCGGGCCAGGCTTGATCGCGGCGATGTCGGGCGAGGTGAGCGTCACTGTTTACCAACAGCGCGGAAACCTCCGTCTTCGTGCGAGCGAAAAAGTTAAAGGCTCTCGCGGTCACCGCGCCCAGGCGCATCGCCGCGTTTCCGGACTTGCCGACGGTCGCTGAAACCCTGCCAGGTTACGAATTCACCACCTGGTTCGTGATGGTGGCGCCGCAAAAAACACCGCGCGCCATCGTCACGCAATTAAACGATGCGTTGCGCAAAACGCTGGCCGTGCCGGACTTGGGCCGTCGATTCAACGAGCGAGGCATTGATGTAACGGGCGGCACGCCCGAGGCCGCCACCGATTTTCTGAAAAAAGAAAACGAGCGCTGGGCGAAGCTCGTCAAGGAACGCGGCATGCGTGCCGAATAAGCGGCGTACTGTGGTAACTATGGTAAGTTTCGGTTTCTCCGATTTTTCGCCGCTAACCCAACCCACCCAAAGGACACACCATCATGGCCGATCGCCGCATGCCGCTGATACCCGTTGACAAACTCACCGCCGAACAAAAGGTGGTTTACGATTCGATCAAGGGCGGGCCGCGCGCCAATCTCGCCAGTTTCAAAAGCGCCGCGCCGGGGCCGCTCGCCGGGCCGTTTAACATGATGTTGCGCAGCCCCGAGATCGGCAACATCGCGCAGTCACTGGGTGGGGCGATCCGTTTTAAGAGTGCGATTCCGGCGAAGCTTAATGAGTTTGCGATTTGCATCACCGCGCGCTACTGGACGGCGAATTACGAATGGCACGCGCACGCGCGGCTTGCGCTGGAGGCGGGGCTCGATGCGGCGAAGTTAAAAGATCTCGCCGAAGGTCGCCGTCCGTCGAACCTGGATAACGACGAAGCCATGGTCTACGATTTTTCGCACGAGCTGCATCACAGCAAACAAGTGAGCGATGCCAATTACCAACGCGTGCTCGATCGCTTCGGCGAGCGCGGCGTGTTCGATTTGATCGCGGTCAACGGTTACTACTCGCTGATTTCGATGGTGTTGAACGTCGATCGCGCGCAATTGCCCGAGGGCGTGCCGCTGCCGTTAAAGCCACTCTGACCCGCATCAGTCGCAAAATAAAAATATGAATAAAATCAAATACTTACGATATATCGCCGGATTCGCCTGTTTGGGCAGCGCGGTGTGCGCGGCGCAAAATCCCGCAGCCAATTATCCGAACAAGCCGATACGCGTGATCATCCCCACCGCGGCCGGCGGCGGCTCGGATCAAATCGTGCGGCAGATGGGCCAGCACTGGACCAAGGTTTGGGGCCAACAAATCGTGCTCGACAACCGGCCGGGCGCGGGTATGACCATCGGCATCGACATTGCCACCAAGGCCACGCCCGATGGCTACAGCTTGGTGCTGGTGAATCCCTCGCATGCGATCAACGCCACGCTAATGCCCAAGTTGCCGTATCACCCGGTGAACGATTTGATCGCGATTTCGGTGGTGGCCACACAAGCGCTGGGTGTCGTGGTGCCTCATTCGTTGCCGGCGAAAAGCGTCAAGGAATTGATCGCGCTGGTGAAAGCCAAACCGAAAGCCTACTCATTCGGCTCCTCCGGGCCGGGCTCCGCTTCGCACCTTGCGGGCGAAATGTTCACCGGCATGACCGGTACGCAAATGGAACACATCGCCTACAAAGGCACCGGGCCGGTGCTGATGGATTTGATCCCGGGGCGCGTGCACCTTTACATCAACCCGATGCTGGCGATCATCAATCAAGTGAACGCGGGGCAGATGCGGCTGCTGGCGGTGACTTCGCCCAAGCGCGTGGCATCGCTGCCGGACATCCCGACCATGATCGAAGCCGGCGTGCCGGGCTACGAAGCGATGTCGTGGTACATGCTGTTGGCGCCGGCGAAAACGCCGCTGCCCATTATCGACAAAATTCACCAGGAAACGGTGAATGCGCTAAAAACGCGCGAAATGCTCGACATGCTGGCCAAGGGCGGCACCGAAGCGGTGGGCAACACGCCCAAGGAGGCGTTGCAATATCTCAAGGGCGAAATCGAGCGTTGGGGGCAGGTGATCACCCGCGCCAAGCTGCGCAAGGAATAACCCGGCTCCCGCGCGTGTGCGCGCAACCGCTGGTGGTTTGGCATGCCGCTAGGCGCAGAGCGTGCATTAATACCCGTTATTCGCCACGCGCGCCCTATAAGCACTTGAAAAACATGCGTAAAATGGGTTGTCGAGCGCTTTGCTGCTTGCGCCTGCCCGCTGGGCGGGCGGTCCGATTACAGCGGCTTTGCGACTTGGGGGTATAGGGCCTAACCACATTCCTGTCCATGCAACCAGAACAGGCATTATACGCGCCACCCGCGGAAGCGGTATTGCGTGCCGACGAAATGACGCTGATCCAGAGCGTCAGCGCACATGGCTTGGTCGCGCATGCGGTCGCGGTGTTGGTGACTGCGGTGGCGTTTGTGCAAGCGGAAAGCCTCGCGCATGTGGGGATTTGGGCTGCCGGTTTGCTGGCGGCGCTGGCGCTGCGATTTGTGCTCTACCTCGCCTACAAGCGCGCGGGCGAATTGCTGCACGCCGATCGTCACGGGCGCAACATTGTCGTGGTGAGCAATCTGCTGATCGGTTTGGGTTGGGGCTGGGCGGGTTTTTGGTTTTTTGACGGCAAGCATACCGCCTCCGAAATTACGCTGATCATGGCGATCGCCGTGGCGGCGGCTTCCGCGCAAACTATTTCGCCCACACGCGAGACGCTGGCGGCATTGTTGGTGCCGATGCTGCTGCCGCTCATCGCCAAGGCGCTGGTGATCAATGTTGAGCTGTACGCGGCGCCGGCACTGCTGGCGCTCGCGCTGCTGTTGACGTTATGGTTTAGCCTTAGCCGCTATCGCGCGCAAACGCCTCGGCCAGATTCACCATGCCTTTGGCGTCGCGAATAATCGCGGTCACGGGCTTGCTCAACTTTAACGTTTGCGCCGAGAATCTTTTTTGCGCGAGATCGAATGCGCCGCCCGCTAGAGTTACCGCCGCCAGCGACAGCAGCGGCTCTTTCGCGCCCACTTCGGCAACACGCAGGTTTTCCACCTCGATGCCGATGGTGTCGAGCGTGGCGCTGGTTTCGGCGCCGAGAGATGCCTTAAGGCTCGCGTTCACCGCCGTGCGTGCAATATCAATCGCCAGCGGCCGTACAAACACTTGATCGACAATGCCAAGCTTGACTTCGGCGATCTTGATGGCATCGATCGCGAGTTGCCACGGCGCGCCGGCTGTCGGCTTTGCCACTGCGTCGGGCAGCGGTTTCGCCGCGGGTTTGCCCGGTGCGGCGAGTTGTGCCCAGTTGGCCTTGCCTTCACTGTCGATCACGGTGTTGGCGGTGATTTTGGCGAGCGCCAGCTCGGCAAACTGCACGCTGCGCTGCGCCAGGTCAAAGCGGCCGCCGCTTAACGCCAGATCGCCGACGGTGAGCGCGGCTTGGGCAGCGCCTTTTTGTTTGAGCGTGATGTCGCTTAACTTGACCGCGATGTCGCTCGCGGATGCTTCCGAGTTGCCTTGGGCATAACGCGCGTCGTACTTAAGCGCCACGCCGGCGTTGCCGCCCGGTTCCTCGATCAGCACCTTGTCTTGCACGAAGGGCCATAGCGTGGCGAGCTTGACGGCTTTTAGCTCGACTTGTCCCACTGATGTGATCGGCGCCAGCGAAAGCGTGCCGCGCCAGCCCAGCGTGCCGCCGGCCGGCAGGCGTGCCGCCAAGGTGTAGTCGCCGTGCTGGTTGGGCAGCGTCGACAAATCGCGTAACTCGAATTCGATGGGTTCGAACTTGGCGGTTGCGGCTTGTGAAACGGTTTTATCGGTGAACGCCACCAAGCCGCGTTTAAGCGCGAATTTTTCCAGCAACAGGCGCGGCAACTCGGCGTTGGCGTCCTTCGGTGCTGCTTTGGCGGGCGCGGGTTTTTGAGATTTGAGCTTGGTGAGGTTGGGCGTGCCGTTTGCGTCAATCTCCAGATTGGCGCGCGGGCGCTCGAGCGTGATGTCGGCAAAAGTCCAGGCACGGCGGAACAAGCTGCTCGCTTCGAAGTCGACAAACAAGCGATCGAACGCAATCGCCGGCTGTGTGCCGCCGGCTTCCGTCATCGCAAAATCGCGCACATCGACGGTGAACTTAAACGGGTTGATGGCGATCTCGCCGACCGAGCCCGTCGCGTTCAAATGTGTTTGCAATAGTTGCGGCAGCTCGCGCTTGATCCACCACGGCGCCGCCACGAAGCCGCCCAGCGTGTAAAGCCCAAACACAACTGCTGCGATGAGAAACGGCAGCGATAACAGAATTTTTACAAAGCGTGCCATGGCAGATATTCCACGCTTTGATTCTACTGCGGTTTACTTTTTGTCGGCCTCGATAATCGCAAAACCCGCCTGCAGCGCTTTTTCGATGCGCGCTTTTTCGTTTGCGATCGATTCATCCGTCCACGGCCAAAAGCCGTGCTTGGCTTTCATGCCGACGTGGCCGCGCTCGACCATGGCTTTAAAAAACGGCGGCGGCGTTTTTTCGTTGTGTAAGTCGGGGTAGAGCGCGGTGGCGACCGCGAAGTTAGTGTCCCAGCCCGACATTTCTTTTTGCAAAAACGGCCCGCATGCGACAAAGCGAAAGCCAAAACCGTAACGCACCGCGGCGTCGATGCCTTCTGCCGTAGTGACGCCGTCGTGGATCATCCACATCGCTTCGCGCATCAGCGCCTGCTGCAAACGGTTGCCGACAAAACCGGGCACGTCTTTGTTCACGCGGATCGGCGCCTTGCCCACATCCTTCATCAGTTGTTCGAGCTTCGCCGCGACATTGGGGTCGGTGGTGTCGGCGCTTACCACTTCCACCAGCGGAATCAAATGCGCCGGCATGAAAAAATGCAGCCCCGCCATGCGCGCGGCGGTTTTTAAGCCCTGGCTCACCGCGCCGATCTGAAAGTTCGACGTGTTGGTGGCGATCGGCGTATCGGGCCGCACCAGTGGTTCAAGCTGCGCGAAGAGCTTTTGTTTGAGCGGCAAATCCTCGGTCACCGCTTCGATCACCAGATCGATCTCCCGCCACGAGATATCTTCCAGCCGCGCATAAACCGCAACGTTGCTCGCGCATGCCGCATCGGCGTGCAGTTTGGCGAGCCCCGCATTAACGCGCGGCATCAGCGCATCGCGCGTTTTTTGCGACGGGCTCATCACGTGCACCTGCCAGTTTTTCGCCGCGAACACCGTGACGATATCGCCGCCCATGATGCCGCCGCCGATGATCGCGACGTGAGCCGTTTTAGCCATGACCGCTACTCCTTATCCCCGCAGGTATTCATAAAAAACGGCGCGAGAAAAATCGCGCCGTTTCTTCCCCAAATAAAAAACTCAATTAAATCAAATACTTACAAAATATCACCGCGTGCGCGCCGCCGTCCACTTACCCGATGCCGCGCCGCTCACGCTGCCTTCGATGCGATCGCCGTTCACGCGCCCGCTGTAGTTGCGGCCATCGGCGGCAAACGCAATCGTCTCCCCGCGCAGCGTGGCATTGATAATCGGCTTGCCGCCGAGCGTGCCCTGGATTTTTTGAAATTCCTGCTTGAGCGCGAGATCGCCCACGCCTTCAACGCGCCAGGTGCCCGCCACCTTGGCCGGCACCATCCAGTAGTACGCCGTGCGGCCATCGACCTGAGCGGTTTCGTCCGGCTCCCACTCGCCCATGTTGAACGCGTGCGAAGCCACGCGCGTGCCCGGCCGCATGTCGAGAATGGTCGGGCGCAATTTCAAATTCAAGCTCGGCAGCAAATACAGCGTGATTACCGTGGCCTTGCTGAAATCGGTCTGGAAAATATCGCCCTGGATAAAGCGCGCCTTGTCGGTAACCCCTTCGCGCTTGGCGCTGCGATTAGAGAGCGCCACCATGTCCGGGTTGAACTCGACGCCCACCGCCTGCGCACCGCGCTTGGCCGCTGCGATCACCGTACGGCCATCGCCGCTGCCCAGGTCATACACGATGTCATTCGCGGTGACCTTGGTCATGTCGAGCATTTTCGCGATCAACTCATTGGGCGTGGGCACCCAAATGACATCGCGGCCTTCCTGGCCGACGCTGGGTTGATACTCCTTGTCGCCGTGTTGCTGCGCGGCGGCGGTAAACGCCAGCGCCATCGCGAACAGGGCAACGGCGAATTTTTTCCAAAGCGAAACCATAACGAACCTCATGGGTGAAAACGGGTTATACGGGGAGGGAGCTATTATGCCTTAACGCGAGCTGCGGGGTGCGCGCTGACAGTGGCGGTCAATTCATTGCAACCAGGCGAAAGCGCCGCCGATTGGGCAACCGGTAAGTTTCAAAATCGGCGCGGTCGATGCTCCACACCTCTTGCACGCCGGTGACGCAGGCCACGTGCACCAACGACGCATCCGCCAGATCCATCGGCCGGTCGGCATAACGCGCCATCCAATCGACCACGTGCTTCAATTCGTCGTGCCCCATGGCGTGTATGCGCAAGCTGCCGCGCTGCGCCCAGGCTTGCAGTTGCTGCAGCGACGCCGGCGTATCAACGAGGTGCGAAAACTCGGTTAACACCGGCCAAGTCGTGATCAACTCACCGCGATAATTTTGCAAAAACCGCACGCACCGCGCATGCCAATGGTCTCGGCGGCTCGCCAGCGCCACCAGCGGCCCGGTATCAACGAGTATGCTTGGCACGGATTTTCTGGCGCACGAGTTTTTTAGCGCGTGCGGCCGTGTCGCGGCTGCCTTCGACCGAGCCGATAAAGCCCGCGGCCTGTGCATGCTCAAACGCGCTTAATTCGGCGGCGGCTTCCGCGCTGCCCAACAGCCGCTCCTCCAACAGCGCGACGATCACCTCGGACTTGGTGCGCCGCTTTTCAAGGCAGTAAGTCGCCAGTGCCTGTTCGACGCGCGGGGGCAAACGTACGGTGGTGGTCATGGCCTGATTTTCTGTCTTTTGCGGGTGTTGTATTAACGATAATACAAATCACGGGAAAACACAAGTTGGCGTGCTTTTCCATGCAGTTACGCTCATGCGCTGTTGCTAGGAATGGCGATGACGAAATTCATCTGATTTGTCGCCGAGAATCATTGCGGCCTTTTTGCGTCGCGTTTGAATGTGATTTTAAAAGACCTGACCCCACGTCCGACCTGACCCCACGTCCGACCCCACGTCCTTTTGCACGTCCTTTAATGACCCCACGTCCTTATGACCCCACGTCCTTATGACCCCACGTCCTTAGACCCCACGTCCTTACTGACCCCACGTCCTTAAAAGACCTGACCCCATGTTCGATGACCCCATGTTCGACCCATGTTCGTGACCCCATGTTCGCTGACCCCATGTTCGCATGTGACCCCATGTTCGCATGTTCGCATGTTTCGCTGACCCCATGTTTCGTGACCCCATGTTTCCCACCGCAGTCAACTTACCTGAGGGCGCGGGCAAGGTTGGGCCAGTTCTTCTTTAGCTTCTCGATCTCTTGGTCTACGTCGGCGGCCAAATCGCGTGCGCATTCCTGAACCCTCGAACTTCCGCAGTTTTGAACGACAGACGTCAAAAAAAGACCGTTGGCTTCGATCAGTGTTCCGTCGTAAGTTATCGCAACTGCGACGACCGTTCCGGCACCCTGACTGCTCCGTGATGCCTCCAGGCTAACCATTTGAACGACGATCCGAGGATCCGCTTCTCTGCCCGATACGAGGCGCATGCTATGCGAACCGCGGATCACTTCGCGTAGCTCGAACGCAAGTCGCTGACCGACGTTATCACTGCCCGAGTGCTTCAGTTCCACAGGCGCTTTCACTGTCTGAGCAACGGACACGTTACCTCCGAAAAGGGTAGCCACGAGAAGCAGACGACGGACGGATACTGGCATATTCAGCCCCTGAGACTTAAGGAATCGACATCATACAAGACGCACAACATCCCGAATTCAAAACAGGTTCGAGACGGGTGTCGCGGAATTTCTTGTGGGTTATCACGGCCTTACTAAAATTTAGTACGTCCTAAAACGAATAAACAAACACGGTCAGTTTTTAACACGATTTGAAATGGCACGGTGCAAGCCTGATCACATGGCGGCAAATGGCGTCGTGCACAATAAAAAACACGTGCCTGTTCGGTGCGTGCGGGAAACGCGACCCCCTCCAGCCTCCGGCTCCCTCGCTTTGCTCTCCCCACCCTTCTCCCGCAGGGGGAAGGGCTTTGAACCCTACCTGCGGGAGGGCGCGGCGAGGGAAAACGATGCATCGTTTGGGCGGGGCCCAACAGAAAAACACAATAAAATCAGCTAATTATGAAGATTTCTCGCGCGCTTGATGGCTCGTCAGCGTCATCAATGCGTCAACGTTCGCCAATCGTTCTCGCTTTTCCACTAGCGCAACGATCCGCTCAGCCTTATCCAACCTCAATACCCGCCGCGCGCACGAATGAAACTTCTCCCGGCGTTGCTCGCACGTCAACGGCGAGCCGATCCCGCCCGACAATTTATCGACGCGCTGTTTGCGCACGCGGCCGGCACCACGCCAACACAAAGCGCGTGGAGCGCGCTTACCCTTGCGGCAGCAGCGCGACTATCAAAAACCCCGCGCCCACGGTGGCAAGCACGCCGCCGGTTGAGCGCAGCGCATCGATGCGCGTTGCGCCGGCCGCAAAATAGCGCGCGGCAAAATACGCGCTCGCCGCCATGGCGATCTGGATTAGCGTGAAGCCCGCGAGATAGGCAACCAACGGCGTGGCCTCGGCGCCGACGATCGCCTCGCCATAGGCATAGCCATGCGCCAAACCACTCGCCGCGAACAACAGCGCGGCCATCGGTTGGCGCAAAAACGCATCGCGGCGCACGAGCAGCACGCCGAGGATGATCAGGCTCAATGCCACCAGCGCATCGTGATACGGCAACGCCGGCCATTGCACATGAACCAACGTGCCGATGAGTGCGCCCGCGAGCAGCGCCACGATCATCAGCGCGCGCTGGCCGAAATAATAGGCCGCAACGCCCACGGCGATGATGAATAACAAATGATCGACGCCGATGATCGGGTGCCCGAAACCCGACAGCAAGCCCTCGGTCCAGGTGCCGGGCGTGACGCCGCCCATCGGGTGGTGCGCCAGCGCGGGCAGGGCGAGTGTCAAGGCGGGCAGGGCAAACAGGGTGCGCGTGAATGTCATGGCGGTGGCTCTCCGGGCAAGTGGGGTGTCAAGTGTGTAGCATACCGCGCCTGGCGCGCGCGCGGCGCTCGATTTGGTGCGGTAAACCCGCTACAGTTCGCCCCGTCATGGATTATTTCATTCAACTGCGCGGCCTGATGATCGAGGTCATGCTGCCGCTCACGCTGCTGGTGGCGGCGGGCGCGTTGTGGCCGCACATTTACGCCGACGCCAACCCGGAGCTGCTGCGCACGCAATTGAATCGCGTGGTGATGTACATTTTTTACCCGTGCATTTTGTTCGCGGTGGCTTCTTCCACGCCGATCACGCCGGCGTTGCTGTCGGTACCGCTGCTGGTGGGCATCGGCACGCTCGTCTCGGGCGTGTTGCTCTACTTGCTGCTCTATAAATCGCCGCTCGGTAAAAACCTCTCCGACTCCACGCGCGCGGTGCTGATGATCGGCGGCATGTGGGGCAATACCTTTAACATTGGTGCGCCGGCACTCATTTTCTTTTTCGGCAAGGACGCCGTGCGTTATGCGATTTACAACGACGTGCTGATGACCATGCCCTTGGTGTGGAGCCTCGGCGTGTGGATCGCGACGCGGCTGGGCTCGCACGAAAAAGGCGTGAACTACCCGTCAGTGTGGCGCGTGATGGCGAGCATGCCGCCGATCTGGGCGTTTATCCTGGGCTTTGCCTCGCAGCAACTCGGGCTCACCTATCAGCCGCTGGTGTCGGCCGCGCACTTCGTCGGCCAGGCGGCTATTCCCGTGGTGCTGTTTGTACTGGGCTTGACCATACCGTGGCGCAATCTCACGCCGCGCCCGGAAATCTTGGCCGCGGCGGCGGTAAAACTTCTGGTGATGCCGCTGATCGTCTGGCTCGCCGCGCGCGAACTGTTCCCCGTGATGGGGCAAGCACAATATGCCGCCGTGGTCGAAGCCACCACGCCGGCGATGATGACGACCTTGTTGCTCGCGGATCGCTTTAAGCTTGATTCGGCCACCGCGGGCTTGATCGTGGGCTGGACGACGGTGTTGTTTTGGTTGAGTTTGCCGCTGGTGATGGGGCTGGGGATGATTAAATAGTTTGTTTGCTTGTGGCCTGCTGAGAATTAATGATTCCTGAAATATTTTGGATAGAAGAGATACAGCCTCTGCGTTTGGCGATTGCGGCGCGCCCGCGTTCCGAAGATTGGTTGCGCGACGAAATCGCGGGGTGGCAACTCGCAAAAATAAGTACGGTAGTGTCATTATTGGAACCGCACGAGGTTCGCGATTTGGGCCTGATTGAAGAGTCAGTCATTTGCACCGAAGGCGGGGTCGATTTCCTCTCCTATCCGATTCCTGATCGCGGGACTCCCATATCGATTCGTACCACCGCGAAATTTGTTGATGACATGTTATCGCGACTGCATTGCGGTGAAGGGGTGGGTATACACTGCCGAGCAAGCATTGGGCGTTCAGGTTTGTTAGCTGTCTGCGTGCTGTCCAGGCTAGGTGTGCGGTTCAAGGAAATTTTTCCAATCCTTAGCCGTGCGCGAAAACGACCTGTGCCGGATACACCCGCTCAGGTGGATTGGGTTAAAAATTTTGCTTTGTTGAAAACAGGTGAATGATGTCATCAACCGGCGCCGCCCCGTACTTCTACATGGTCACCTTCGAAATCGATCCGAAGGACGAAAAAGACTTCAACGAAATTTACGACAACGAGCACATCCCGAACATTCTGCAAGTCGAGGGCGTGTTGCAGGTGATTCGCTTGCACGACGCGCAGAAAACGCCGCAGGGTTGGCTGAAGTATTCGGCGCTGTACTTGATCACGCAGCCGGACTTGCCAAGCACACCGCAATGGCGCGCGAAGTCGGACTTGGGGCGTTGGGCGCCGGTGATCCGGCCGGTGGTGAAGGCGCGGCGGCAGCGGCTGGGCCGCGTGGTGGCTCATGTGGCAAAATAAAAACATCAATAAAATCAAATACTTAAGTATCATCCGCAGCAGCGGTGGCAGCACTGATGGCGCTTTATGCCTGAATGTCGTGCGGGCACTTTCAAGCGCGCGCGCAATCACAGCTTAAGTTTGCGCGCCCATCGTGTTCACCGTGTTTAAAACCATCGCGCTGGTCCTGGCCGCCGCTGCATTGTGCGTGGCCGTGTTCGTTGGCCCGGCGCGCGTTCACGAAATGATTTTTCCCACGCCGAGCGTGCCCGCCGACTGGCAGGCCTTGCTCGATGCGGTGCGCGCATTCGAGCAGCGCATGGGATTTCGCGCAACGCAAAATTTCAAGCTGCGCCGCGATGCCGCGGCGAGCTATACCACGTGCGTTTATGTGCCACGGTTTACGCTGCCCTACTCGTATCAGGACCCGATGATCCGCTGGAGCGACGCCACCGATGAGCAAGCCTGCCGCGCCGCGGCCAATGGCGATGACGTTTACTTCACGCATGTCGAGGCTGTCGGCGAGTCCGCGACGGCGATGACGCAACGCATACTCGCCGGCAAGCTCGACCGCTTTTTGTATCTGGTGATTCACGAGGATTGCCACGACCAATTCGATTTGCCGTTTGGCTTCGAGGAACCGTTGTGTAACGTGCTGGCCTACGCGGGCATCGCCGCGTTTGCGCGCAAGCACTACGGCTGGTTAACGCCCGAGCGCCAGGCCGCGCGCCGTTACGTGCAGCGGCAAGCGCGTTTGACCCACGCGGTGGTGCGCTACTACGGGCAGATCGAGCGGCTTTACGCGCGCCACGCGCGCGGCCGCCTCACCGATGAAGCGGCGCTCAGGGCGCGCGCCTATGTGTTCGGCGCTGCGGAGCGCACCCTGGGCTGGTATCGCGACACCATGAGCAACGTCGGCCTTGCCAACGAAATGACCTACAGCCGCCACTACCCGCTGATCGAGCGCGTGCACCGCGCGCTGGGGCATGATGTGGCCAAAACCGTGGCGTTTTTCAAGGCGGTGGATCGCGCCAAACCCGCCGCCCAGACGGTGCTCAAGGCGGTGGGGGCGAGTGACACCAGCGATATCCGCTTTGTGCGCGCGTACGAGGCAGCGATTGTGGAAACGGTGCTGCGCGAGCTCCCGCATCACACACGCGGCGGCGCGCCAAGCCGGATAAAATAGCGCCGATTCAACTTCATCCAACCCGGTGTTATGAAAAGCAAGTGGCTACTGCCGTTGGCTATCGGTGTCGCGCTGTTCGTGGTGGTGGGCCAAGGCTTGAAAGGCGGGCCGGAAATCACCGTGCAGGAATTCGCGGCCTTGATGAAGGGCGATCCGCCCCCGGCGGTGATCGATGTGCGCACGCACGCCGAGTACGCGCAAGGGCACATCCCCGGCGCGCAGTCGGTGCCGTTGGCGCAATTCAAAGGCCGCGTGGACAGCTTGAAATTGCCCAAGTTCGACACTGTGGTGATTTACGGCGCCGACGATACCCTCGCGCGCGAGGCGACCAAACAGTTGTACGAAAGCGGCTATGGCGGCGGGGTCACGCTCAAGGGCGGCATCACGGCGTGGCAAGCGGCGGGACACGCGCTGACCCAGCCGCCGGCGCAAAAACCGTGAGCAGGCCCCACCGTGAGCAGCGCCGGGTTTAGACCGCACGCGCGCTAAAAACCGCGCAGCCGTTTTTTGATTCACGGCCACGAGTAAACGTTGTATGTTCGCGGTGCGTCCACCCACCGCGCCACCTCACCCCACACCCCACGCAAGGAGAACCATCATGCTGAAAATATTCTGGGCCTCCGGCACCTGTGCACTGGCTTCGCACATCGCGCTCGAAGAAGCGGGCGCTCGATACGAACCCGTGCGGCTCGATTTTTCCAAGGCTGATCAGCGCACGCCCGAATACTTGAAAGTGAACCCCAAGGGCCGCGTGCCCGCGCTCGTCACCGAGCGCGGCATACTCACCGAAACGCCGGCAATTCTGGCGTGGATTGCGCAGACGTACCCGCAAGCGAAGCTCGCGCCCGTTGACCCGTTCGAGTTTGGCCAAGTGCAGGCGTTTAACAGCTATCTGTGTTCTACCGTGCACCCCGCGCACGCACACCGCTCGCGCGCATCGCGCTGGTCCGACGACCCCGCCGCGCAGAAAACCATGCAGGCCAAGGTGCCGCAAAACATGAGCGAATGCTACACGCTGATCGAAAACGATTTTTTCAAGGGCCCGTGGGTGATGGGCGAGGCCTACACGATTTGTGATCCCTATCTTTACACCATCAGCGGCTGGCTCGCCGCCGACGGTGTCGACATCGCGAAATTCCCCAAGGCGCACGATCACTTTAAGCGCATGGAGGCGCGGCCGGCGGTGAAGGCGGTGTTGGCGGTGCATAAGGGGTAGCCGAGCACAAGTACCCTTTGTACCCGCTCGCCCGGAGCCTGTCGAAGGGGGTGAACGTTCATTTTTAAATGACGCCAACGGAGGCTAGATGGACTTGCAGGTCTACGGCATGCGCAATGTGATGGAGCAAGCCACGACGCACATCGCGGTGGACGCGATGTCCGGCGGCAAAGCGAAAGTGCATCACGGCAACGTGGCGCATCTGGTCGGCGCGGATGCTTCGATGAATTCCGCTTCGGTGGTCAACACCGCCGAGGCGCGAGCGATTTCACACGAGGCCGCGCTGCCGCTGGCCGATGTCGCGACCAATTACGACACGCAGTTCCTGCGCTTTTCGGCGCAGCGGCCGGACATGCGCATCCTCTTCACGGTGACGCGCGGGCTTTATCACATCGTCGCGCGCCGCTCGGCGGGTATCGCCAAGGTCGAGGATTTGCACGGCAAACGCATCGCCACTTTTCCGCGCACCTCGTCGCACTACTATTTGGCTAAAGAACTTCAAGCCCACGGTCTGCGCGAGAGCGATATCGAGCTCGTCGGCCTTGCGCCGATATTCGAAATTTCCAAGGCGATCATCGAAAAACGCGCCGAAGCCATTTGCATTTGGGAGCCGGCCTCGCAAGCGGCAGTCGATGCGCTCGGCTCGGATGCCATCGAACTCAAAACCCCCGGCGTGTTCGCCTCGTATTTCAACCTAAACACTACCGCCGCCAAGTTGGCCGACCCCGCGAAGCGCAAGGAAATGGTCGAGCTCACGCGCCACCTGATTGCCGCGTCAAAACTGGTGAAGGAAAAACCGCAAGTCGGCTGTGACTGGCTGGCGCAGGCCGGCGGTTGGGAGCGCGGGCTGATCGAGCGCGCGTTTCGCTACCACGACTACAACGCCACCATCATCCCCGATCAACTCGACGTGATGGCCGATCAAGAGCACTGGATTGCCCAGGAACAAGGCCGCGCGCCGCGCTCGCGCGAGGCGTTGGCGACACTGCTGGATTACAGCGTTTATCGGGAGGCGGTGGCGGGGGTGTAAAAAAATGACCGTTCATCCTTCGACACGCTCAGGACGAACGCCAATTTCCCGAAGCACCCTTATCCCACCGTGGCCGATCCATAAACCGCTGCATGTAACGCTTAGGCTCATCACTCAAAAACGCCCGCCAGAAAATCGACACCGACTCATCGATCGCCTGCCGTAACGGCAACTCCTCCCACTTGCGTATCAACACCTTCTGTGCCGCCAGTGCCTCGGCGCCGCACTCAAGCAACTGATACACCAGCTTGTCGACTTCCGCATCGAGCTCACCCGGTGCCGCCACCGCATCGATGAGCCCCCATTGCAAAGCCGTGGCGGCGTCGATAGTCGCGCCAGTCATCACCAGCCAACGCGCACGAGCCACACCGATCAGCCGCGGCAACAGGGCAGCGTGTATCACGACGGAATGCCGACCTTCACCTCCGGCATGGCGAAGCGCGCGGCGCTCGAAGCGATGCGAAAGTCGCACGAGGCCGCGAACTCCAACCCGCCGCCCAAACACCAGCCCGGAATCCGCGCGATCACCGGCTGCGGAAACTGGCGCACCGCCTCGCACAAATCGCGCAAGCCGGAGATGAATTGCACACCGCGCGCTTCATTCAGTGTGGCCATTTCCTTGATATCGGCGCCGCCGACAAACGCCTTGTCGGTATCCGCGCGCAACACCAGCGCGCGTAAACCATTTTGTTGGGCGAGGGTGTCGATCGCCTCGCGCAACGCGGCGATGATTTGCGAGTTGAGGATGACTAGCGGGCCGGCGTTGCGGATGGTTGGGACGGTGATGCCGCGGGGGTCGGTTTCGGTTTGGGCGTGGGGGGTTTGGCGTGGACATAACGAGAGTTTTTGTCGGCAATCGAAACCAGCTTCAAGCAATTGAAGTCCAATTTCAACTGCAGCATGCCGCTTGGGGAATGGTGCTGGGGTTCATCACCATTCGGATTTCCTTGTCGAAAGTCGTGACGAACCCCGCGTGTCATTCCCGCGCAGGCGGGTATCCCCTCCCCCGGCGAAGCTGGGGGAGGTAGGAGGGGGGGAAGGGTGTCTGAAGTGGCACGGTGTTATGGGTTCCCGCCTGCGCGGGAGCGACACAGGGACGACACAGGGATAGTCCGTGATTTTTTGGCACAGGACGCCGAGTTGTTACGAATCCGCTGGGCAATATGTCAAAAATGACATATACTCAGTCCGTGCCGATAGTCGAAAAACCACTGGTCTGGTTGCATGGCGAAATCAAAACGCCCCCGTTTTCCGCGGATGCGCGCATCGAAGCAGGCATGCTGCTGCGCCGCCTGCAACAAGGCGAAAATATAGCGCTGCCGCATTCTCGCCCTATGCCGTCCATTGGCAAAGCGTGTCACGAGCTACGCATACAGGACGAAACGAAAACTTGGCGCATTGTTTACCATATCGACGCGGAGGCGATAGTGATACTCGACGTTTTTTCGAAGACAACGCAGCAAACGCCAAAACAGGTCATTGCAACGTGCAAGAAACGGTTACAACTTTTCCAATCACTTTAAGATTCGCTGGAGCAACTCCATGAACAGCGCAAAACTCAAAAAGTTACAGGCCGCGGGCTGGAAAGTCGGCAGCGCGAAGGATTTTCTCAACCTGACCAATGAAGAAGCGCTGCTGGTGGAGCTGAAGCTCTCGCTCGCCGATGCACTCAAGCGGGCGCGCACAAAGCGGCACCTGTCTCAAGTCGAACTCGCGCAGCGCATGGGCTCAAGCCAATCGCGCGTAGCGAAGATCGAAGCGGGCGACCCGACGGTGACGCTGGATTTGATCGTGCGTGCGTTGCTTGCGGCGGGTGCTACCCGGGGTGAGTTGCAGAAGGCTTTTGCTTCGAAAGAGAAAATGGCGGCTTAATGTTTTCGGAGTGATTCCGGAGCCTACGACGCTCGACTGCCGATAATTCGAAACACAACCAATCGAGGGTGGTATGCCACGACCTAAATGGAATAACGACCTAAATGGAATAATTTGTTCCAATGCGGCGACTAAAGGCATTAAAGGGGCTGAGCACGGGTTCGCAAGTGCACGCTCAACCCCGCCTTCGCCTCACCCCACCGCCCACCTAAACACCCGCGTAGCCGTCTCATGCATCATCTTCTGCACATCCGCCGCCGACAGATACGCCGCGGCATATTTGCGGATGATGTCGGCATTTTCGGCGTAGGTGCCGCGCGCCTTGCCCATGGTTTGGGTCTGGTCGGAGGCCCACATCATGCGCTCGGCGCCGTAGGCGGCGTGCACGCGCTTGATCAGCGGGTGGATGTCTTCATATTCAGGCGCGGGGCTGCCGGAGACCAGCGGCAGAGATGACACTTTGACGGTGACGTTGGGGTAGCGCGCAAGCCCGATCATCGATTGCATCTTGGCTTCGCGCTGCTCGCCCGGCACCGCCCACGCGAAGTGGTCGACGATGAATCTTAAGTTGGGATATTTCTGCATCACCGGCTCCATCAGCGCCGGGCCGTCGCGCGTCCAGATCGCCACCGGCATGTCTTGATCGACGCACGCTTTCCACACCGGCTCGAACGCACCCTCGTTAAAAAGCTTCATGTGCTCGGGCTCGTTGGTCGATAGGCGCAGGCTGTTAACCGCCGGTTGATCGAGCCACTTGGGCAGCAGCTTCCATTGCTCCGGCACCTTGGGCACGAACCACGCCATGACGCGAAAACGCTTGGGGTATTTGGCCGCCGCCGCCTGCCCGCACGCCGGGCTGCGATTGGGCGCAACATTCGCCGGCGACACAATGGCGCGGTCGATGCCGGCCTCATCCATCAGCTTTAGCATGCGCTCGGCGGGCATGGGGTCGGGCAGGTGGCCTTTCTGGCCCGCCTCCCACGGATCGGCGGGGGTGTTGGCGTTCCACAGGTGTACTTGTGCGTCGGTGATCATGGGGTCTCCTTGGGTTTTGCTGGCTGAGCACAAAGCGCTCGGTTGGTTTGCTGTCGTTTGCGCGGTGAGTATAACCGTACGTTGCCCGTGCTTTTGGGGCACGCCGGGCGTTGTGCCGGTGCTTGCCTTGAGTCCGACGAACCGCGGTTATTGGCGGCGTGGCCACGCACTATTGCACGGTTGCAGCTTTATCGGCGCTTGCCTGCGTGCGCTTCCCGGATAAAATTTCGTATGCGCTTCTTTGTTGACGACGTGGACTATCCCCGGCGCGGCTGGCTATCACGCGGCGCGCGGATGGCAGGCTTTGGCGCCGTGTTGCTGGGGGTGGCGGGTTTTTGCGCGGGCTTTTTTGGGCCGATGGCGCTCAACCCAAGTGCGAATCAGGGGCCGCTTTTTGGCATTCTCATCGGCGGCCCCGGTGGCGCCGTGCTTGGTGCGCTACTCGGCGCGGTGCTCGGCGCGGCAGGCGTGCGCGCGGCGCTGGCGCGCAATGTGCTGTTCTACACGGCCGCGGCGGGCGTTCTGGTGATCTTGTACTACGCGCTGCCCCAACCAAAATTTCGCGGCAATATCGTCGAAGTGCAAGTCTTGGCCTGTGTTTCGCCGGCGTCGCTCAAGGCCGAGGCTTTCGACTATTGGGATAAGCGCATCGCCGCCGCCCCGCACGCAAAGCCCAGGCCGGACTGGAAAGA
>Ga0194132_10001553_pt1 | contig 46252 bp, 48 predicted proteins | sample TA2KigOf80mmetaG_FD_148612 | JGI IMG/M metagenome (GOLD analysis project Ga0194132, IMG submission 148612) | Freshwater microbial communities from Lake Tanganyika, Tanzania - TA2015054 Kigoma Offshore 80m | ecosystem: Environmental > Aquatic > Freshwater > Lake | place: Tanzania: Lake... | reverse complement strand
CTGGCCTGCCGGCCTGTTGCTGGGCGGTCTGATCGTCGGCATCACCGGCACTCTGGCAACCCGCAAGGCAGTGAATGAGCCACCGGTGACCGTGCTGCGAGAGTCCATATAAGTTATTGGGTTTAAAAGACTTTGTGGCGCCGCCATCGGTGGCTGCGGATACTCGCGGCCATGGCTGGGCGGCAACGGAAATTTCTCTCCTGCGGTGCCGTGGGCGTCCACGAATCCGATTCCGGCCCTCGCGTGCTGATGTTGCGCGCCTTCAGTGCCTGGGATTTCCCCAAAGGTCTCGTCGAGGGCGATGAAGCGCCGCGCGACACCGCGATCCGCGACGTGCGCGAAGAGACGATGCTGGACGACCTGAGCTTTCTCTGGGGAGAGGACTACTTCGAGACCGGCCCCTACAGCCGCGGCAAGGTCGCCCGCTACTACCTCGACGCCACGCGCCGCCAGGATGTCGCGATCCTCCCGAACCCCGAGACCGGCCAGCCAGAGCACTCCGAGTACCGCTGGCTCAGCATCGCCGACGCCCGCCGCCTCGCCGCCCCGCGCGTGCGACTGGTCATCGACTGGGCGGAAACTCAGATCGGCGATCGCAGGTAGCTCCCTCGATCCGCCGTTACTGCACGCAGGAGTACTGGCCCCATTTTTGATAGGCCTTGAAGTGCACGGTGCCGGGGTCAAATCGAACGCCATCGACGTCCAGTGCGGGCAAGGTCATGCTGAATCGCTGGATGGGATGATCGCTGTCGCCTAGCAAGCTCTTCCCATCCGGATCCGAAAACGACACGTAGTGGGCGGCACCGCGGTCGAACATGCCACCGGTTAGTTCGCCTCTTATCGGCGAATCCGGAGTCGGAACCGAGCCAGGGCCCCTGATACCGAGAATTCTCCCGACTCGTGGCGCGCTCCACTCACTGCTTGCATACGTCACTACTGTGTCCAGCCAGCGTGCGACGACGCCCTTCGGAATTCGCATCTCGGCCATTACGTCGAGCGCATTGCCGTATTCCGGGACACGCGCACGCACGATCAGATCAACCTTGCGCGGTGCTTCTATCAGAAGTTCGTCTTTGATCCACGCTATGCAATAGCCGCGTTGTTGCTTGCCGTTACCCGACGCTTCGTAGCCGGAAAATCGCATCGGCACACAACCGGTTACAGCGAGCAGCATCACTAGGCCCGCCAGAGTTACTGCGCTTACTCGCATGTGCGCACTCAATACCCCGGGATTCCAGTTGCGTAAGGCGGAATCACCGAGGCGAGGACGAATGGCGTGGCGACGAACACGTTTGCGGCATTGACGACCTCCAGACCGAACGGTCGCGGCGCATTGTTGCCAGCTGCATCGTAGAAAAGTGGGCTGTTCAAGAAGTCGTGTGGCCCGGAGTAGGCTTCTACCAGGCGGTCAAAGAATGACCCGGCACTGTAGCGCAGTCCGAACACGTTGCCTGTGCCACCCTGAATTCCGCCAAGCGGGCTTCCCTTGCAGGGAAATCGGCAACCGCCGAGCTTGAAGAAATCGCCGAGGAATCCCACGCTCACACCGCGAGAGTTGGCGGTAGGATCGGACTTGTTCAGGGGATCTTCGGCATCGTGATGGCCGATGCGAGACTGCTCAATCATCGCCCGACGCATCGACAGCGAAGCCCAGGTCAACGCCGAGACGCCGCCGCTGACAGCTGCGCCGGAGTCGAAGCTGCCGCCTTGAGCTGCGGCCGAGCCGCCGCCGAGCCAGGCTTCGGTGACGACGCGGCCGGCGCTGTAGGAGCCGCCGTAGAAGCCGGATACTCCGCCGGCGATGCCACCGCCGAGTGCGCCGGCTGTGGCTCCCCTGAGTGAGCCCGAGGAAATGCCGCCGGCGACGGCTCCGCCGACGAGACTGCCGATGAACAGGGGTGCGGGCACCGCTGCGGTCAACGTGCTGCCGGGGATGATCGCGCCGTTGGAGTCGATGATGGGTGTACCGAAGCTGAACTGGATCTTTTCGCCGCCGAAGCCGTTGCGGCTCGTCCAGTTCGTCGCGAAGTCCGCTGCGTAATACGAGCCGACAACCGCCAGTATCTCCCGGCCGTAGTTGTCGAACAGGCGCCGTGTGAATGAACCGATTCCACTGACGAGACGCCGGACAAACTTGCCGATCCGCTTGAGGAAATATCCGCTCGGGTCGACATTGGAGGCCGGGTTGTTGGCCACGTAGCTGTAGGGATTAAGGCTTTCGGGATCCAGCAGATTGGAGATCACAGGATCGGGCGACAGCATTCTTCCCGTCAGCGGATCCTGCAGGCGACCATTCATGTGCACGAGGCGCACTCCATCCAGGTGCTCGTGTCCGGTGAATCCGCGTTCGGTGAGGTGATCATCCGCATAGCGACTGTCAGTCTGGTCTGCCGACCAGTTGAGATTTCGCCTCTTGCCCCAGGCATCGAATGCCAGTTTCTGCTGATCGACTCCCGTGCCGACGGCTCGAACCAGGCGGTCCACGCTGCCGGCATGGTCATGCAGCACATAGTAGGCGTCGAGCCCGTTTGGCGTCGATTCCACCTGAGTGAAAACCGCGCGGCCGTAAGCAAACACGTTCGAGCGGTAACGACGGATCGAGCCCTCCATTTCAACTTCGAAGTGCGGTCCGACGTAGTGGATCGTGCGTGTCGCGTTGCCCACGCGAAGTTCCTGGCGGATGCGGCCACGCTGCGGGCCGTAACTGAACCGCGCGTAGTCGGTCCCCTGGGTAATCTGCCGCGGCAGGTCGAAGGATGTCCAGTTCAGGTTTCGCCCGGCACCTGCAGTCATGTTGCCGTTGGCGTCGTAGGCGTAGCTGGCGGCCGGCCGCGGACCGCCGGAAAGGCTCGCCACGGCATGCGGGCCCTGCGCTGCACTCCCGTAGGTGAAGGTGCCGACGTCGGATTTCGAGAGGACGTTGCCATCGGTGCCATAGCTCATCGACAGCGTGATGGCGCCGTTCAGCGTCACCTGGCTCAGTCGGTTCACGGCATCGTAGGCAAAACGCTCCTGGAGTTGCGGTGTGGAGCGCAGGTCCTCGCGCAACGTCAGGTTGCCGGCTTTGTCCCACTGGTAGCGAAGATCCTGAATGTCGGATCGGCCGGAACCGAGACCTGAGCTGATCGCGGTAAGCAGGCCGCTTGCGGGGTCATGCGTCGTGCGTTCTTCCACGACTCCAGAACCGAATCGTGCCGCGACATCCCGGCCAAGCGCGTCCATAGACAGCAGCGTGTAGACGGGAGACGCTGCAGGATTCTCCTGTGATATGCCGACGAGGTGCCCGAGGCTGTAAGACATGACGAATTTCGGTCGCCAGCCGACGGTCGTCGGGTACAGCATCGTTGCGATCTTGCCTTCGGCGTCGTAGGTAACGTCCGTGACGTAGGACTGTCCATCGATGGTTGTCGACGTCTGGCGCACGCGACTTACCGGGCCATAGGCGTAGGTTTCGCGAAAGCCGGTCGGACTGGCATCGGTCGGACCGGTCACCTGCAGCAGCAGGCCGCGGGAGGGTCCGGCCGTTGCGGAATACGTCCAGTTCGTCGTGCCCTCAGGTTCGATCCGTGCCGTCAGCCGACCAAGCGCGTCGTATTGCATGGTCGCGACATTCGCGGGGGTCTTGCCGTCCTGCGTGGAGACGAGTTCGCCGAATGCGTTGTAGTCATGCGTGCGGCGACCGGCGTCGGGGTCCTCGGTGCGGACCAGCAGGCCCCGGCCGTCGTAGATGAATTGCCGGGTGTGGCCGGCCGCGTCGGTGATTGCGGTCAACTGCCCGAATGGATCGTACGAATAGGTCGCGCCGCTACCGAGCGGTCCGCGCACGGCGACAAGCTGCCCGGCAGCGTCGTGCACGTAGGTCGTCGTGCGCGATTCCGGGTCGCGTACTGTCGACTCGAACCCGGCGTGGGTTACCAGAGTAACGGCCCCTGCTGGCGCAGTCTCGCTGGCCGGCCTGGTGATACTGCGTATCCGGCCCAGGTTGTCGTAGGCGTAGCTGTTCCAGAATATCGATGTCGCGCCTTCGACATAGGGTATGGACTGACGGGAGACGCGGCCGTGAGCGTCGAACTCGGTCACCTGGCGGCTGGTCCGGCCATCGGGAAGGACCGAGGCGCTGCCGACGACTCGCCCCAGACTGTCATGCTGGCTCTCGGTCCAGAAGCCGTCGGATCGCTCGCGACGGATTACGAAGCGGGCCTGCGGCGCAAAGCAGGCGCCACAGGTCGCGTAAGTCGTGAACGTATTGCCGCGTGGCCGGACCTCCGACCACTGGCGCCCGAACTCGTCGAGCGTCCAGCTGGTGACGTTGCCTTGGGGGTTCGTTGCCGTCAGCGGCAGGCCCAGGCCTTCATCCCAACTGCGCAGGGCGAAGTAATCCGGCTCGCCAGGTATGCGCCGAGTCTCGCTCGTTGGCCGGAAGCGGCTCGAGCCATAGGCGTAGACCGTGACTCTCGGAGTGAGGCTTCCGGCTGCGTCGGCGCGCGTCTCAGTGACGACGCGGCCACTGGCATCGTAAGTCCAGCTGGTGCGCAACTGCCGACTGGCAGAACCGGTTTCTCCGCTGGTCTGACTCAGCGGCCGGCAGGTCGTCGGGTCGTAGCTCAACAGCGTCGTCCGGGCCGGTGCCGTGATGCCTGAAGCTTCTGCGATCACGTCGATGCGGGTTGGCAGGCCGAGGCAGCCGCCAGCAGTTCGGGCTGCATCGTCGAACGTCGTCTGTCTCGTTGAGCGGTAAGTGGCGCCGGTCTGCAATGGCGACTGCACGGTTGTCTGATCGGTCGCAATCGCTCCGTGCTGGAGGTTCCAGGTGAGTACGCGGGCCATCGTGCGCACAACACTGCCCGCTACGCCTGTCGTGCCGGAGAGTTCGAACTGGGTGGTAGTCTCGCTGGCAGGATAGATGAAGTAGGTGTACCGGGCGGGATCGGCAACGCTCATGCGGGACTCGGCCCAGACCGGATCGAACGCCGACACCCTGGCGTTTCCGTTCCATACGTTTCGGAGCTCGACGCGCCCCGCGTACGGGAACCGATTGCTGTACAGGGTCTCCGTCACGAAGCCAGTGCGGGAGTCTGTTGCGCGTATGGAATCGAAGGTGAGTTGATTTCTCCCGGTCACATCGATTCGCGCGCTCGAATAGCGGAATGACACGGTGAATCGCTCTCCACCACGACCCGTCGGCGCATCGTAGTCGGATACCACGGTTACGGGGCCGCCCAGCAGCCGGCGTGTCGTGCCGGAATTGGTCGCCGCCGGAGTGAACTGGCTCCAGCCTGTCAGCGCCCTGTAGCGGATGTCATGCACGTTGCCGAGACCATCGGTGATGCGACCAACCTGGTCGCCACGACTCAGCCTGCGCGTACCGTCGGGGTCAGCGCCCGCGCGCCGGGTAAGAACGAAGTGCGTTCCGCTGTTCCAAGTGCCCAGGAAAGCGTGCAGATCACTGCGCCCATCGCCGTTGAAGTCAGCCGAAGGTGGAATTTCGCTGACATTGAGGGCGCCCAGGCCGCCATGCAGCGTTTCTTCGTATTGTTCATAGACAAAGCAGTTGTCGGTTGCGTGAAGCAGTCGGTCAGGTTGCCCCGGTGTCTCGACGATGAGTTCTGTCCGGCCGTCGCCGTCCATGTCGGCCGGAAACTTGATGAAATTGCTGTTCGCGCCGAACGGAGTGGGGCATTCGACGTTGACGAAGCCGCCTGCCTCCGGCGTGTACTTGCCCCGGCTGATCTGGGTCCGTATCTGTCCGAAATCACCGATCAGAAGCAGGTCCGTCAGGCCGTCGCCGTTGGCGTCGAGCATCATGGGATTCATTCCCGTCTCGCGATAGAACGGTCGGCCATACCACGTTGGCTCGAATCCGTTGCCATTGGACAGGTGGATGTACCAGCGAACTGGGGCTTCGCCATAGACCTCCGGTCTGGCGACCATGATGTCCTCGCGCCCGTCGCCGTCGAAGTCACCCGACTGGATGGACCCAGAGTGAGTGGTCGACGGCCCGCCGGAGGGTGGCAGCACGATGGCCGCGATGCCTGTGTCCTGTGCTGGCGCTAGCGAACCCCCGTTGTTCCGGGACCAATGGACGCCGCCGTCCTTGATGAAAACGATGTCGTCGTAGCCATCGCCGTTGACGTCCATGGCTTCGACGTTGGTCTTTCCTGTGCGTCTTACGGCTGTACTGCGCAGGACGAACGTATTGGCTTGCGCGGCGCCGCCCTCGTAGATCGACCAATAGGAGGAAGTCTCACTGCTCACGAGAAAATCCATACGCCCGTCGCCGTTGTAGTCGAGCGGCTCGATGAGAGCGCCGGCAGGCAAGGCTGGGTAGATCGTGGCTCCCGCCAGAAATTGATCGCTGTTCGGGTTGCGCAGCCAGAGCATACCGGGTGCGTCCTTGTCGATCGCATCGGCCGCACCGTCGCCATTCACGTCGACGTAAAGGTCGGCGCCACGCGGCAAGGTTGGCATCTCCACGTACTGCAACTCTGCATCGGCGTCCCACTCAAACCGCGTGGCCGGCAGGCAATCCGTGGGCCCGCACTGGGTGATGGCCTGCAGGCGGCTGCGGGAATAGGCATTGACGGCGTTGCTGTAAGACAAGGCATAGCGGTGCACGCGCTGGAAGCCCGTGCCTGCATCGTATTCGTAACTGATGGCGGCGAGCCGCCGCGTACTCCGCCAGCGCGTCCCTGAGAGCCAACCCTCGCGAAACTCCTGGGCAGGCCTGGGCTCGGTCTCGAACACGAGGCGATAGGGGGCGGACTCGAATGCCTCCGCCGGCCCGTAGGTCCAGCGGATTTCCGTAGGCAAGTGTTCTCCCTCAGCGGTGTTTTCCGAATAGCGGAAGCCGATGCGCTGCTGGTACTTGTCCTCGATCTCGTTGATCGCCCAGCTTCTCACCTCGGTCGTTCCCGAGGCCTCTACGCGGGAATCATCGTCGTTGCCGAAGCGTTGGATCAGGCCGCTGGGCAGGTACATCTCGAACCAGGCAGGACCGCTGCCTTGCGCGCCCCTCGCGACGATGCGCTCGAACTGGTGGATCTGGAGGCGGTACTCGGCGCCGTCGCGAGCATGGGTGCCCGCCACGAGGATCAGCGGCTGGCCGTCGAGGCAGAACCGGTCAGTGCTGGAAAAGTGCACGCCGCTGATATATCCATCGAGCGCCAGTGTGCGGCCGCAACGGCTGATTTCCGAAAAGCCGGTGGGGCTCCAGCCGATGCCGGCGAATCCGTCGCCCGCCTGGCTGCTGTACTGGAGCGCGATATCCGGGCGGAGCCCGTTCATGCCGGCTGCCACCTGGATCGGGATCGTGTATCCGGCGCCGCCGGTTGCCGTCGTACCGAATTCGCCAGCGATGCGGCCAACGCTCCCGGCATCGGCCGCAACAGGTGCGAGGAAGCTGGCTGCAATCACAACCAGTGTGAGAATCTTCATCGCTCGTCTCCGCCTGTTGATGCGATACGAGCGATCAAATCAGCCACGCAGGCGGCGTGCGACCCGCCAATCGGGCGCAAGTCACGAGTTACTCGTGTAACTGGGCCTTCGCGTCAGAAATACTGCCGATGGATGCAAAAAAAGAGCCCCGCATGGCGGGGCTCATCATCGTATGCCGGCGTCCTACTGCCTGTGGCAGCGAAGGGGGATTGGGGGATACGCTGATCAGCCAGGCTGGAGGCCGGCCCCTTCTCGATGAATCGTTCTGTTGCTCCTCAGAGCAACATCGCGGCCGTGAGGAGCGGGAACATCACGGCGACCAACGCGGTGGTGTAACCGTCAACCCGATCGAAAAAAGACAACGTGATGTTCATGGCATCTCTCCTTGCATTCACGCCTGGACCCGATGGTGATAATTTAGGTCGCGTGAACGCCGCATTCCTTTCGCCGCGGTAACTCTTTGTAGCGATTTGTAACGCCCGAACGATCATACGAATCAACCGTTTGCAGCACCATTGAGGGCGCTGCGGAGCAGGCCCTTGAAGCGTTTTTTCCGTATCGCCGGTTTCTCCCTGGTCGCGCTGGCTGTCGCCGGCGTCATCGGATTCTGGGTATTCGCGCGCAGCCGCCACGCAGAGCCTGCCGCCGAGGCGCTGGCCGCACTGGCTAGTGATGACCTGGTTGCCGTCGAAGACAACGAGTACCTCGTCTATCGGCCGGTCGCGCAACCCCCACGCATGGGAATCGTCTTCTATCCAGGCGCGGGCTGCGACGTGCGCGGCTATGCGCAGGTGCTGCGGCGAATTGCGTCGGCGGGATTCCTGGTCGTGCAGGTCCGCATGCCCCTCGAGTTCGCGTTTCTGGCGCCGAACGCCGCCAGCGATGTGCTCCCTGCTTTTCCCGAGATCAACCGCTGGGCCATCATCGGCCATTCTCTGGGCGGCGCGATGGCCGGGCAGTACGTCAGCAGCAATCCTGACGCCATGCGTGGTCTGGTGATCTGGGACTCCTTTCCACCGCCGGGCAACAGGCTAGCGGAGTTCAAGGGGTCGATCTGGCACATTCATCGCGCAACCATGGAGGGAGCGCCGCCGGATTTCTTCGATAAGAACCGCAACAAATTTCCGGACACCACCCGCTGGGTTCCGATCAAAGGCGGTATTCACATGTTCTTCGGCGCCTTCGTTGGCGGCGCGTACAAGGAAGAGTGGATTCCCGAGATCACGCGCAGTCGCCAGCACGACCTCGTGGTGCTGGCGACACTGGAAGCGCTGTCGGCGATAGAGACTGCTGGCTGATCACGCTTCGGCGGACAGGAAGCCGCCGCGCGACTGCTGGAAGAATAAGCTCACGAATTCCCCGCCGACCAGCCACTGACCGCTTGCTCCATCGTTTTGCACCCGCACGCTGCGCACTCGGACGACCGCGCGGCAAAACAAACTGTCGACCTTGACCACGGCCTGCGGCCATTTCACGTAGAGCGCGATCGGTGTCGCCCGCGGAACCCGCAGGATGGCGCGCTGACCTTCCTTGTGCATCAGCACACGTTTCGCGGGTTCCAGCGGACTTGCGCAGGTGCTGCACAGCGCGCCGGACAACCGGGCCGGGGGGATCGAGTGTCGGGATCGGCAGAAGGGACAGGAGTCCGACGAAGACTCCGCAGCGGTCCCCCTCGTCGACTGTGCGCCGCGGCCGCGGTCTTCACCGCCTCGCTTCAGCGTTTTTTCCGAGTTCCTTGTCGTAGGCGGCCCGCTTCTCCATGGCAGCGGCAGTCTATTGCCGCCATGCCTGCCGGGCTGCGAGCCGTTTCCCGGATCCCGCCCGGGCGAATGTGACGCAGGTCGGTGTCAGGCGGCCTGGCTGGAAACAGCAGCCTCGTGACGAGCCTGGGTTTCGCGAAAGGCCTTGCGGAACCACCGCGCGCCGATGCCACCTGCCACGAGATTGGCAGCCGCAGCGGCCACGAAAATCCCGGGCAGCCCGAACAGCTTCGACAGGATCCAGGCCAGCGGCGCGTAGACGACGATCGTGCGCGAGAGCGACACGAACATCGCGGCCATCGGCTGACCCATGGCATTCAATGCGCCATTGACGGTCATCGAGCATCCGAGTGCAATGTAGCTGAAGGGGACGATCGACATCTGCAGCAGCGCAGCTGAGCGTGCGGCCGGGGTCAGGTCGAACAGGCTGGTTATGAAGCCGCCGGCAACGAACAGGACCAGGGCAATCGCTGCGCCGTAAAAAAGCGAAAAGCGATAGGAGAAGCTGATGCCGTCACGCACCCGATCCAGGCGCCCGGCTCCGAAGTTCTGGCCCGTGAACGGTGTCATCGCAGCCGCCAGGGCCATCAGCACCATCAGCGTGAGTCCCTCGAGGCGGGCAGCCATGCCGAAGCCAGCGACCGCATCCTGTCCGAATCTGGCGACCTGGCTCGTGATGAACCCCGTGGTGATCGGCGCGGCAAGGCTGCTCGCGAGCGCCGGCAGCCCGACGTGCAGAATGCGACGCCAGGAGTCGAGCAGCAGTTCCGGCTGGAAATTCCGGAAGCTGACCAGTTTCTGCCGGCGTATGACGAAGTAGCCGGATGCCAGCATGGTGACAGCGTTTGCGATCACGGCGCCGATCGCGGCGCCGGCAATCTCCATTCTCGGAAAGCCAAACCAGCCGAATATCAGAATCGGATCCACCACGATATTGATGATCGCTGCTGCGGTGGTGATCATTGCCGGTCGACGCGCGTCGCCCGATGCGCGCAGTACCGAATTGGCGATCATCGGCGTAACGAGGAACAGGCCGCCCCAGTAGTAGATCTTCATGTACTCGCGGATGAAGGGCAGCGTCGTTTCGTCTGCACCGAGCATGGTGAACAGCGGATCGATCGTTGCGAGGCCGATGGCAAGCACGACGGCGGCACAGGCGACCGCAAGCGCCATGGCATGGCCTGTTATTCGGCGAACCTCGTCGCGATTGCCGGAGCCGAACAATCGCGAGGCCACGGACGACATGCCGGTACCCAGGGCAACCGCGATTGCTCCGATGATGAAGCTCACCGGGAAGGTGAAGCTGATGGCCGCAAGCTGTTCCGTGCTCACCTTCGCGACGAAGAAGGCACCGACAAGCAGATTGATGACGATGGCAACCATGCCCATCATCATCGGCACCATCATCGACAGTACGCCTGCGCTGACTGGCCCGTCGACGAGACGTCCGCGCACCGGAGGTCCCTTGCCTGCCCCGGCTGTCATGCGTCCACACCCGCAATCGCGATGTACTTCATCTCGAGATAGTCCTCGATGCCGTAGCGCGAGCCCTCGCGGCCGTTACCGGATTCCTTGATGCCACCGAAGGGCGCGACCTCGGTCGAGATGATTCCGGTATTCAATCCAACGATGCCGTACTCGAGTGCTTCCGACACCCGGAAGCTGCGGCCGAGTTCGCGTGTATACACGTAGGCCGCCAGGCCGAACTCTGTGTCGTTGGCCATGCGTATCGCTTCAGCCTCCGTGCGAAACCGGAACAGCGGGGCGACCGGGCCGAAGGTTTCCTCGCGGGCGACGAGCATATCAGCGGTTACATCGGCAAGTATGGTCGGCTCGAAGAAAGTGCCGCCCAGTGAATGGCGCCGTCCGCCGACCATCACCCGGGCGCCCCGGGCGACCGCGTCGGCGATGTGTGCCTCGACCTTTGCCACCGCACGCGAATCGATCAGCGGGCCCTGGTCGGTCTCCCCTGCAAGGCCATCACCCACCCGGAGTTTCGCTACCGCGGTCGAAAGGCGCTGCGCGAATTCATCGTAGACACCATCCTGGACCAGCAAGCGGTTCGCACATACGCAGGTCTGCCCGGTGTTGCGATACTTGCTTGCCATCGCCCCGGTCACGGCTGCGTCTAGGTCGGCGTCGTCGAAGACGATGAACGGCGCGTTGCCGCCCAGTTCCATCGACACCTTCTTGACGGTTGCAGCGCACTGCGCGATGAGCAGCTTGCCCGTAGCGGTTGAGCCGGTGAATGTGAGCTTCCGCACCAGCGGGTTGGCGGTGAACTCCGAACCGATTTCCGGTCCGGGACCGGTGACGATGTTGAGTACACCCGAGGGTAATCCCGCGCGCTGCGCCAGTTCCGCCATGGCCAGCGCCGAGTAGGGCGTCTCCAGCGCCGGCTTCGCAACCACCGTGCAGCCGGCGGCGAGCGCCGGGCCGATTTTCCGGGCGATCATCGCCGCAGGGAAATTCCAGGGCGTGATGGATGCCACGACGCCAACCGGCTGCCTGATCACCAGCACGCGCCTGTCTTTCGCGTAGCCGGGGATGACGTCTCCGTAGACTCGGCGGGCTTCCTCGGCGAACCACTCCAGGAAGGAGGCCGCGTAGGCGATCTCCCCGCGCGACTCGGCAAGCGGCTTTCCCTGCTCTGCCGTCATGATGGTCGCGAGATCCTCCTGGTGCTGCAGCATCAGGGCATGCATTCGCTTCAGGATCGCAGCGCGCTCTTTGGCAAGCAGCGCACGCCACGCCGGCATTGCATCTGCCGCAGCCGCGATCGCCGTGCGCGTGTCCAGCGCATTCATTTTCGGAACCGTGCCCAGTGTCGCGCCGGTCGCGGGATTGCGTACCGGCGCGGTCGCGCCAGATGCCGAGCCTACCCACCGGCCGGCAACGAATGCCTGCTGGCGCAGCAGCGCTGTATCGGACAGTCGCATGGGATCTCCGGGCGTGGGTCGTTGAGCGGAAACCTTATGATAGCGTGGCGACCCGTCGGCCGGAGGATTCAGCATTGAAATGGCTCAGTTTCAGATCGGATGGCGTAGCCGGATATGGCCTGCTGACCGACGAGGGCGTGCGGCCGGTTGGACCGTTGTTCGCAGCTCGCTACCCGGACCTTCGCGCCGCGCTCGCCGCGGATGTCCTGGCTGAGGCTGCAGCGGCGGCAAGGTCCAACCCATGGGTGCGGCCGCTTACCTCCGTCGAGCCTGAGCCGCCCATTCCGCTGCCCGGCAAGATTCTGTGCGTCGGTATCAATTACCTGGCGCACATGCGCGAGATGGGCCATGAGCGGCCCGCCTATCCGACACTGTTCGTTCGCTTTCCCGACACACTGGTCGGAGACCGCGGCCATATCCAGGCGCCGCGTGTATCGGGCCAGTACGACTATGAAGGCGAACTCGCCGTCATCATCGGTCGACGGGCACATGAAGTCGCAGCAGCAGATGCCCTGTCGTACATTGCCGGATACTCCATCCTCATGGATGGCTCCGTGCGGGACTACCAGCGGCACACCAGCCAGTTCACTTCCGGAAAGAATTTTCCGCGCAGCGGTGCCTTCGGTCCCTGCATGGTCACCGCCGACGAAATACCGGATCCCTCCAGCCTGCGAATCGAGACGCGGCTGAACGCGAAAGTCATGCAGCAGGCGCCGATTGCGGACATGTGCTTCGACGTACCAGCGCTGGTGTCCTACATCAGCACGGTCATGTTGCTGGAGCCCGGTGACGTGATCAGTACAGGCACGCCGAGCGGCGTCGGGTTCGCGAGGAAGCCGCCGGTCTTTCTCCGCCCGGGCGACTCACTGGACGTCGAAATACCGGGGATCGGGGTCCTGCACAACACGGTCGTCGGCGGGTGAATCTGAGATACTTGAAGCATCTGAACCGTGGAGAGCCGCAATGATCCTGGGCGTCATCGCTTTCATCGTTCTGCTGCTTCTGTATCTCGTCAGCATCTACAACCGGCTGGTGACAGGTCGCAACGCCGCGAAGAACGCTTTCGCCCAGATCGACGTTCAGCTCACGCGTCGGCATGACCTCGTGCCGAATCTCGTCGAAGTCGCCAGGGGCTACCTGCAGCACGAGAGAACCACGCTGGAAGCAGTCATCGTGGCGCGGAACGCGGCGGTTTCCGGCCTGAAGGCCGCCGCTGCCGATCCCGCGAATGCCGTTGCAGTCGGACAGCTGTCCGTCACCGAAAACCAGCTGACGGGTGCGCTCGGTCGCCTGTTTGCCCTGGCCGAGGCCTATCCGGATCTGAAGGCCAACACGACGATGATGCAGCTTTCCGAGGAGCTGACGACTACCGAGAACAAGGTGGCGTTTGCACGGCAGGCATACAACGACTTGGTCATGACGTACAACAATACCCGCGAAGTGTTTCCCAACAATTTCATTGCCGGAAACTTCAATTTCGCGCCGATGCAGCTGCTGGAGATCGAAAGCGCGGCCAAGCGCGAAGTGCCGGCGGTGAGTTTCAGCTGAGCCGGGACGGCGGCGCGGAATGGACTTCTGGGCGCGGCAGAGGGAGGCGCGTCGGCGCAGTCGCTGGCTCGTTGTGCTGTTTATCGCAGCTGTGGCGGCGATCGTTGTCGCGGTGAATCTGGTCGTCCTGACGTTCATCGCAGCGTTCGGCGAAGGCGGCCCCGCGCTGGCAGCCGGATCATGGGCAGCACAGCATCCCGGAGCCGTCTGGGTGACCAGTCTTGCCGTGCTCGCATTCATCGGATCGGCGAGCCTGTACAAAACCATGTCGCTGGCAGGCGGCGGTGGTGTGGTGGCCCGCGCGCTCGGGGGGCAAAGGGTACAGGCGGACACGACTGATCCGGCGGAGCAGCGCCTCGTCAACGTCGTGGAGGAACTCGCAATTGCCTCCGGTGTGCCTGTTCCTGCCGTGTACGTGTTGCACGAAGAGGACGGGATCAATGCGTTCGCTGCCGGTTACTCGCCGGCAACCGCAGCAGTGGCTGTGACCCGAGGCGCGCTCGATCAACTGGACCGCGCTGAACTGCAGGGTGTCATAGGTCACGAGTTCAGCCACATCCTGAACGGCGACATGCGGCTGAATATGCGCCTGATCGGGCTGCTGCATGGCTTGCTCGTCCTCGCCGTCGCGGGGCGGACGATCCTGCGGGGCGTGGGCGGTGGCCGGCGGTCACGGTCCGGCGATGGACGCGGCGTTGCTTTCGTGTTCCTCGCAGCGATGGCATTGATGGTGTTGGGTTACATCGGCGTGTTCTTTGGTCGCCTGATACAGGCGGCGGTGTCCAGGCAGCGCGAGTTCCTTGCCGATGCATCGTCAGTGCAGTTCAACCGCGACGTGACGGGACTGCGCAACGCGCTCTTGAAAATCGGCCAGGTCGCGACATCGCGGCTCCGCCACCCCGAGGCGGAGTCTGCCGCGCACATGCTGTTTGCGCCGGGGATCACGCAGTGGTTTGCCACGCATCCCCCGCTCGCCGAGCGCATCCGGGCGATCGATCCCACGTTCGAGACTGGCTCGGCAATACGGCGCGAAGTAGGCCCTCAGCCGCTGGCGGTTCTGCGAGTCGTCCGGGACGAAGCGGTGCCCAGGTCATTCAACGAGCCCGCATCGCTCGCCAGCCAATTCCTGCGTATTGAACCGTCCGAAGTTTCCGGACGGGTTGCGAACTTCGGGGGCAGGGAAATCGCTGAAGCCCGCCGGTTGCGAGCCGCGCTGGAGGCCGAGTGGTCGAACACACCACGTCAGACGATCCGGGCGGCAGGAGCACTGTTCGCGCTCACACTCGACCCGGATCAGGAAACCCGGGAACGGGAGCTCACTGTTATTCGCCGCCAGCTTGGTGATGCGATAGCCCAAGAGGCCGGGAGTCTGGCCCCGGCTGTTCTGCGCCTGCCGCCGGGCCAGAGACTGCCGCTGCTCGGTCGGCTGGTGCCGGCGTTGCAACTCCTGCCAAGCAACGCCCGCACGGCGTTGCTCGAGTGCATCGATGCGCTGTGCGACATCGACGGCGAGCGTGCGATTTTCGAGTTCGCACTCGGCCTGCTGGCGCGCACCTATCTCGCTGAAGAAACCAATCCAGCAGCTCGCGTGCGCCCGGTGAAATTGCGGGCGGCAGTTGCGGAAGCACGTGCATTGCTGACCATACTCGCTACGCATGGCCATGCGGATGCCGCCGTCCGCTCCAGCGCGTTTCGCGAGGGGATGATCCGCCTGGGCCTCAAGGCATCGACGCCGATCGAGCCTGTCGCCGCATGGACCGCCACGTTCCTGCGCTCACTGCGGTGCCTTGACGGCTTGCCGCCGGAAGAGAAGCGCCGCCTGATAGAAGCTGTCACCTCGACGATCCGCCATGACGGCGTGGTCACGGTGAGCGAAGCGGAACTGCTGCGCGTCGTCTGCGCGCTGCTGCACTGTCCGCTGCCGCCGCTCGTATCGACGGGCAACGGCTAGGCAGTGGCAGCCGTCAGGCCAGGGCCTGGCGGACTGCCCCGATCAACCCGCCGGCCAGCAGGATCATCACCGGCAGAGTCGACAGCCCGAAGCCGGCGCCGCGCTTCTTCGGGTCGGCCACGTAGCCGCGAAGGTAGACCACGCGGCTGATGATAAAGACTACGCCCAGGACTGCTGCGATCGATTCGCTGACATAGCTCGCGAAGATCAGCATCGACGGGATCAGCAGTACCAGCTGCTCCATCGTGTTGTAGTGGACCCGGTGGTAGCGCTCGAAAATCGGGTGGCCGGTGATCGCCGGCGCCTCGATCTTGTACTGGACGCGGGCGCGCCCGACCAGGATGGAGAAAACGAAGAACTCGATCAGCGCAAGCGTGATGACAGCGTGTACCAGGGCCATGTCGTACTCCGGTTATGGATAGCGCGGTGGACAGCCGTCCTTCTTCCACGCCCTGACATATTTGTCCCACTGGGCGTCGACGAGCTTGAAGGAATCAGGCGCGAGCTTGTTCAGCAGATCCCGGTTCAGCTCCGGGTACACATTCGGCCCGCCTTCTTCCGGCCACTGCTTCGTCGCGTCGATGATGATCTTACTCGATTTCGGCCGATTCGGTGAGCTTGGATCGAGCGGCATGCCATTGGCCGACTGGATGATCTCCGCTGCGGGGTACGGTTGCCAGCGCGAGCCGATGATGTGCATCACCTCGGTGCGATCGAAGATGTCGATGTCCTTGTCGACCACCACCACGACCTTGTAGAGTCCGATGATCTGCGCGACGCGTCGGCCGATCTCGAGCCCCTGGCCCGGTTTCGTCTTGTCGATGCTGACGATGCCCCAGCCGGTGGCTTCCACCGGGCTGTGCATGCCGACGATGCCCGGCAGCATCTTCCTGAACCGGTAGAGGGCGAACGCCTCCGTTGGCGCAGTACAGAACCCGCGGGTGACGCCCGTGAACTGGTTGATGATCCACGGCTGCGGGCGATGGGTGATGCAGGTGACCCGCATCCAGAAATTCTCATCTTTTTTCAGGCCCAGGTAGCCGTACATCTCGCCGAACGGGCCTTCGGGCAGGTCACCCTCCTGCAGCGGGACTTCGCCCTCGATCACCATCTCGGCATGTGCCGGAATCATGTGGTCGTTGGTTTCCGACTTCACCACCTCGACCGGCTTGCCGCGCAGCCCGCCGGCGAGTGCGAGCTCGTCATCGCGATTGCCCTTGGTGAGCGCGGAACCCGAGATCATCCACACCATGGGGTCCTGGCCGACGACGATCGACACTTTGGCGAATTTCTCACCGCGCTTGCGCTGCTCCGTGAACATCTTCCACGCGCGCTGCCCCGGCTCGGGATTTACGCCGAGGATGTTCTTGCCGCGAATCTGGCAGCGGTAGGTGCCGTAGTTCATACCGAGCTCAGGGTCTGACGTGAAAACGGAACCCGTGTTCACGTAGCGCCCTGCATCGGCGGGGTTCGACTGGATGAAGGCAAACTTCGTGAGGTCGATGGCGTCGCCGGTCAGGATCACCGATTTGACCGGTGCCTTTTCGCGCGGAATCACGACCGGCGGGATGGCCGGTACCTTGCCACCGGCCTCGTCGACTATCTTGATGAAGTGGTCGATGACCCGCTGGTACATGTGCGAGCCATGGCCAGCTGGCAGGTCGCCGGGCTCCATGCCGAACAGCATGGCTTCCGTGTCCCAGTGTCCCTGGTGGTTGACGATCAACGGGCCCTTCACCCACTTGCCGTCGATCTTCACTTCGTCGCACAGCACAGCCGGTGCGCCGTACCAGCCGAACATGTCCATCAGGCGATAGGCGAGCGCCGTCACCTCGTAGGCGTCCTGGTCCAGGCGCGGCAGGCGCATCAAGAGACCATAGTCGTCCAGCAGCTGTATCCAGTCGCGCATCGTGTCGCAGGGAAACTTCATCTTGCTGCGGCGGCTCGAGTTGCGGTTGGCTGCAGCGAGTTGCAGCGCCTTTTCGGTTTCCGCGCTGAGAGCGGGAGGCGTGACCGCCGCTGCTGCCATGGCGGCTGCGGCAGTGATCAGGCTCCGTCGATCGAGTGGCGGCAGTTCGTCCGTCGGCTTCTTCACAGGTCAATTCTCCGTGGTCGCTGATTCCGACTGCGGGTGATTCCCAAGTGCGTGATCAGGACAGGTGTCGGGAAAAGAAATCCAGTGTCCGCTCGAGCGCAAGTGCGGCGCTCGCCGGGTGAAACTCGTGTCGGTCATCGCAGTTGAAGCCGTGCGTGGCTGCGTCATAGACGTGGTGCTCCCCCGCAGGCCGTCCCGCGCGAATCTCCTCCATCATCGCTGGGGGTATGACCGGATCCAGCTTTGCCCAGTGGTACATCACCGGGCATTTCGGCTTTCGCTCCAGCCAGGTCAGCGTGTGCCGGCCGTAGTAGGAGACCGCTGCCGAAACCGGTGACTCGCACGCTGCGAGGTCGGCCAGCGCTCCGCCCCAGCAGTAGCCGACGGCGCCAACTTTCCCCGCGCTCGCAACGGCCCGGGTCGCTGCCGTGAGGTCGAGAACGATCTTGCCGATTTCGAGTGCGCCGACCAGGTCCCGGCCGGGCTGGAAATCTGTGTAGCCCAGTTCCACGCCGGTGCGAACGCGATCGAACATCGCGGGTGCGATCGCGAGGAAACCCTGAGCGGCGAAACCCTCGGTAACGCGCCGGATGTGCTTGTTAACGCCGAATATTTCCTGCAGGACGATTACCCCGCCGCGCGGCTTGCCGGCAGGACGAGCGAGCCAGGCGTTCAGGCGGTGACCATCGCTGGCGGTGAGCGTGACGGATTCGGCCATAGTTCGCTGTCTTCTTCTGCGTGGCAGGCATCTGCGCCCCCCATGGTAGCTCGGCGGCGGGGGATCGTAACCCGGTGTGCGGCTGTGCTGTGGACGCTTCGAGTAGGATACGCAGCCCTACGGAGATCCTGTTGTTCCAGCAGCTGCTTCCAATCATCTTGCCGGTCGTGGTGTGCACGCTCGTCGGCCTGGTCTGGGCCTGGCTCAAAGTGCCGCTCGACCGGGAATTCATGACCCGGCTCATCATGAATATCGGGACTCCCTGCCTGATCCTCCAGGGGATCGCTGGCCTGCCCCCGGGTGACGATGGATTCCTGCTGATGGTGGCGCTGGGCGTTGCCGTGCACCTCGGTTGCGCCGTTGTGGGAGGCGCAGCACTGCGGCTGCTGGGTCAGCCCGCTCGCAGTTATCTTCCGGTGCTGATGTTCGGTAACGCGACCAATGTCGGGTTGCCGCTGTGCATGTTTGCATTCGGGCCGGAGGGGTTGGGCCTGGGGGTGGGACATGTTCTGGTGGGCTCCGTGGGGCAATTCGTCTTCGGCCCGCTGTTCCAGGGACGTCAATCTGCATGGAGCACGCTGCTGCGAACACCCGTGATCTATGCGGCGGCGCTCGGCTTGTTGATGCACATGGCCGGTGTGCGCCTTCCGCTATGGGCAACGAATACGGTGGGTCTCCTGGGCGGCCTGGCGATTCCGATGATGTTGCTGGCGCTCGGGCATGCGCTGGCCACGATCAGGCCCTCTAACCTGCCAGTTGCCACTGGACTGGGCGTCGCCCGCATCGTCTGCGGGTTCCTCCTCGCTCTGGGACTGGTCGAGGCTCTTGGGCTCGAGGGCACACAGCGCGGCGTGCTTCTTATCCAGAGCGCGATGCCGGTGGCGATTTTCAATTATCTCTTTGCCGCTCGATACGAGCGCCACCCGGAGGAGGTTGCCAGCGCGATCGTGACCTCCACGGCGGTGTCTTTCCTCACTTTGCCGGCCCTGGTGGCCTTCGCGCTCGGATAGGTGTTTCCGGTAAAGCAATATAAATTTGGTTAACCCTAGGCGGTTCTGGGCGACTACATAGAGTTCGCCGTCGAGCAGGCCCGCCTTCCCGTGCAGGTCGCCCATGCCAACGACTATGTCGGCAAGCAGATCGCCAATACCCGCGCTTGCGGCGAGAAGCTCGTCAAGCGCACCCAGGAGTACGCGGAGATCGCCCGGGCGGCGCAGGACGCGGCCCAGGTGGCGGTTGCCGACAAGCGCACTGCAAAAAAGGCGGCCTGAGCGTCAACCGACGCTGGCCCCGCCCTGATGTAAAAAAAAGGGTTAAAGGGCGGCAGCTCATTGAGCTGCCGCCCTTTTTTGCACTTGCGCCATACGGAGGCCCGGTTTTTTGCACTTGCAAAATCAGGGGTTAGAATCCTGCAAGGCAAAAGAACAAACGGGGAAGCCGCCCATGGCCAGAACCATCAAGAAGTACGCCAACCGCCGCCTGTACGACACCCACGCCAGCCGCCACATCACCCTGGACGGCATTCGCCAGCTGATCGTCCAGGGCGAGGACCTCGTCGTCATCGATGACACCAGCGGCGATGTCATCACCCGCAGCATCCTGCTGCAGGTCATCGCGGAGCAGGAGCAGGGCGGTCGGCCGATCCTGTCGGCGACGATGCTTCGACACATCATCCGTTTCTACGGCAATCCGATGCAGGAGTTCATGGCGCAGTACCTGGAATCCAGCATCGAGGCCTTCCTCAACCAGCAGACGGGCATGCAGGATCAGTTCCGCGACATGATGGCCCGGTCCCCGATAGCTGCGATGCAAAGCATGGCCGCTCGGAACCTGGGAGCCTGGGCCGACATGCAAAAGGCTTTCATGGACGCCATGCTCGCCGGAACCACGAAGAAATCGTGAACCGGCCCGCGCCGAACACGGAGCAACGAACCGACATGACCAGCGCCCAGCAGCAGTCGCCATCGGCCGAGGACTTTGCGCGGCTTTCCGCAGACATGATGGCCGACAAGGGCTATCTCGACGGACAGGCGATGTTTACGATCTTCAATATGCTGCGCGCGAACGACCTGATCTGGTCCTTCTACGCGAACAACTATTTGCCCGGCCGCGATCCGGCGCCTTTCGACCTGTTGCACTGGAACGCCGATGCAACGCGCATGCCGCGCAAGACCCACATGTTCTATCTGCGCCAGATGTACCAGCTGAACAATCTCGTGCTGCCGGGCGCGATCGAGCTTCACGGCGTCCCCATCGACCTGACGAAGGTCGGTATGCCGATCTATCTGCTGGCTTCGCGCGAAGACCACATTGCGCCCTATCCGTCGGTCTTCAAGGCCAGTCACCACTACTCCGGACCCGTACGCTTCGTGCTGGCTGGTTCAGGGCATATTGCCGGCGTCATCAACCCTCCCGATCAGGGCAAGTATCAGTACTGGCTTAACCCGCGCCAGGACGGCAACGTCGGCGAACTTTCCGATTGGCTGAACGGGGCTGAGGAACACCCTGGATCGTGGTGGCCCGACTGGGATGCATGGCTGGCTCCGCAGTCTGGTTCCCAGGTCGCGGCGCGGCAGCCTGGCGATCACACCTTGCCCGTAATCGAGGACGCGCCGGGCAGTTACGTGAAGGCCCGCAGCTAGCTCGATCGGGCGAACAGGGATTGCCCGTTGGATCAGATCGACTGCATCGTCATTGGCGCCGGGGTCATCGGGCTGGCCACGGCCCGAGCGCTGGCACAGGCCGGTCGCGAAGTGCTCGTTCTCGACGCCGGGCCTGTGATCGGCTCGGAAACGAGCAGTCGCAACTCCGAAGTCATCCACGCCGGCATCTACTATCCGGTCGGCAGTCTCAAGGCGAAGTTCTGCGTAACCGGTCGATCTCGGCTCTACGACTTCTGTCGCGAGCGCGGGGTACGGCACGCACGAGTCGGCAAGCTGATCGTTGCGACCGAACAGAGCGAGGTTCGTACGCTCGAGAAGTACATGTCGACGGCGAACGCCAATGGAGTTCACGACCTGGTCTGGCTGACCGCGGGGCAGGCCAGCGGTCTGGAACCTGCAGTGCGCTGCGTGAGGGCGCTGCACTCTCCGTCGACCGGAATCATCGACAGCCACGAATACATGCTGGCGCTGCAGGCCGACATCGAGGCAGCGCGCGGATCTATCGTTCTGAACACGCGAGTCACGGCTGTCCGTCGCGAGGCTGGCGGTTATCTGATCGAGGCGGATGGCGCACCGGCACTGCGCGCGGCCTGCTGCGTGAACGCAGCCGGACTTTCGGCATCATCGGTTGCTGCCAGCATCGATGGACTCGAAGCGCGTCACGTGCCGGGCGCACGTTACGCGATAGGCCATTACTTCACCCTCACGGGTCGATCGCCGTTCAATCGACTGGTCTATCCGGTTGCCGAGCGCGCCGGACTCGGAATCCATGTGACGCTGGATCTCGCTGGCCAGGCGCGGTTCGGCCCGGATGTGAAGTGGATCGACGGCATCGACTATCGCTTCGACGAATCGCGTCGCGCGGCGTTCGCAGTCGCGATTCGCCGCTATTACCCCGATCTCGATGAATCGCGGCTGCAACCGGCCTATACCGGCATACGACCCAAGATCACTGGTCCCGACGAACCCGCAGCCGATTTCATCATTCAGGGACCCGCGGCTCACGGCCTGCCCGGACTCCTCAATTTTTTCGGCATCGAGTCGCCAGGCCTCACCGCATCGCTCGCTATCGCCGATGCGGCCGTAGCCGCACTGCAAACCGGACAGACGTAGCCCTAGCGTTCCACGATTGCGGTTACACCCATGCCGCCTGCCGTGCAGACCGAGACCAGACCGCGCCCTGTGCCTCGGGCAGCGAGCTGCTTGGCCAGGGAGCCGAGTATGCGTGCTCCGGTTGCGGCGAATGGATGGCCGATCGCCAGGCTGCCACCTTTGACGTTGAGGCGGCTGCGATCGATTGCACCGAGCGGGCGGTCGCGTTCGAGTCGGCTGCGGCAGAACTCGGCGTCCTCCCAGGCTTTCATCGTTGCCAGAGTCTGTGCAGCGAACGCCTCGTGGATCTCGTAAAGATCGAAGTCGCCGAGGCCGAGCCCCGCATCGCGAAGCATCTCCGAGACAGCGTAAGCCGGAGCCATCAGCAGGCCCTCCTTGCGGACGAACTCGACGGCAGCGGTTTTCCCGTACCGCAGGTATGCAAGCACCGGCAACCCTCGCTGCCGTGCCCAGTCCTCGGAGGCGAGCAGCACCGCGGCGGCTCCATCCGTGAGCGGCGTGCTGTTGCCGGCAGTCATCGTCGCCGCGTCGCGGCGGTCGAAAACCGGTTTCAGCTTCGCGAGCCTCTCGAGCGATGTGTCGCGGCGCAGATTGTTGTCCTCCGTCGCTCCACTCCACGGCATCACGAGGTCTGCATAGAAGCCCTCGTCCCACGCGCGTCCGGCGCTCACATGGCTTGCCAGCGCGAGTTCGTCCTGTGCCTGGCGCGTGATGCCCCAGGCCTGCGCGGTGAGCTCCGTGCTCTGTCCCATGGAGAGTCCGGTACGCGGTTCCGTGACTCCTGGCAGCGATGGCTTGAAATGCCTCGGCCTCAGGCTGAGCCAGGGAGCTGCACGTTCGCCAATTGACTTGCCGCGGAAGCTTCGCAGCAAGATGCGTCGGTAATCGTCCGCGTAGACGATGGGTGCATCGCTGATCGAATCGGTGCCGGCCGCAATGCCGCTGTCGATCTGACCGAGCGCGATCTTGTTGCCGATCAGGATCGCCGCCTCGAGGCTCGTGCCGCAGGCCCGCTGGATGTCGAAAGCGGGGGTTTCTGCCGCGAGTCCACTGCCAAGGACGCTTTCGCGCGCGAGGTTCCAGTCGCGGCTGTGCTTTATGACTGCTCCGAGCGACACGTCCCCCAGCGCCGCGCCCTCGAGCTTGTACTTCGACACCATGCCCTTCAGAACGGCGGTCATCATGTCGAGATTGGAACGTTCCGCGTAGCTGGTGTGCGCGCGGCAGAACGGAATGCGCAGGGCACCGACGATGGCAACCTTGCGTGGCGACTGTACTTGCATGGAAGTCCCCTGCAGGCCCGGCTATTGGCCGAAGCTCGGCGCATCTCCGGCAAGATAGGCGTCTTCTTCCGGCGTGTTAGGCCGGCCCAGCGAGCGGTTGCGGTGTGGAAACCGGCCAAACCGGGCAACGATATCGCGATGCAACTCGGCGAATTGCGAGAAGGTCAGGAAGGTCTCGCGCAGGGTGCCGGATACACCTTCTGCAAGTGCGGAGAAAATGCGGACCGACTTGCTCTGGACACCTGCCGACTCGGCGTGCTGCAACGGCATGAAGAAGAAGACGCGCTGCAATGCTGTCAGGCTTCGGTACCCGTTGCCCATCGAGCCTTCGACGCAGAGTATGAGCGCAGCCTTGTCGCCAGCGAATGCTTTCGCCGACCCGCGGTACACGTTGCGACAGAATTGATCGAGCAGAATGATGAGCGCCAGGCGCCCTTCGGCCGTCGCGGCCCAGTGATCGAGTTTCCCTGCCAGCGCCTGATCAAGCAGTCCGCCGAACGCCGCTCGTATCTCCCGATCAAGCTCAGGGTCGGTACTGAACCAGCGTTCCATACGGCTGTCGATCTGCGGCGCATCGAGCTCGGTTGCGGAGAACCAGAAGTCGAGTACGCGCCGAATATTGTCGTCCTGCATGGAACCTCATGATCTCAGGGGTTGGCGGGCGCGGCAACCATACCGCCAGTGCATTCCAAGTCCGCGCGCCGCCATGAAGATCGTGAAGGCCAGCCAGAGGCCATGATTTCCCAGGGGTTGCGAGAGGTACCAGGCAGGAAGGAAGACACCGAAGGTCGAAGCCATCATCACCAGGCGCATCTCCCGTGGCCAGGTGGCCCCGACAAACACGCCGTCATAGAGGAACGCCCAGACGGACACGAGCGGCGACAAGACCAGCCACGGCAGGAATTCCCTGGCCGTTGCAGCGACTGCGCCGATGCTGGTCATCGCCGAAATCAACTGGTTGCCGAGTACGGCATAAGTGGCCGCAAAAATCGCGGCGAATACCAGCGACCAGCGCAGGCAACGTTGAACAGTCAGGCGGAGCGCGGCCGGGTCGCGGGCGCCGACTGCCCTGCCAACCAGTGCTTCAGCTGCATTGGCGATCCCGTCAAGGGCGTAGGCAAGCAGGTACTGCAGATTCATCAGGATGGCGTTGGCTGCGAGTACGGTATCGCCTGCACGCGCACCCTGTGCCGTGATGAAGGCGAACACGAACATCAGGGAAAGTGTGCGCAGGAACAGATTGGCATTGATCGCCAGCAGCCTGCGGTAGCGGAGAAAGTCGACCAGCGCAGCCCGCTCGAGCCGACCTGGAACACGCGCAAGTTCGCTGCGAACGTAGACGATGCCTGTCCCGAGACCTGCGATCTCCGCGATCAGCGTCGCCAACGCGACACCTCGTGCCTCCATGCCCGCGACAACGACGAACAGCAGGTCCAGCAGGATATTCGCGCCATTGGTCACCAGCGTCATGGCGAGCGGTCCGCGGCCGTTCTGCATCCCGAGCAGCCAGCCGATCAGCACGAGATTCGCAAGCGAGGCGGGCGCGCTCCAGATCCTCACCGAGAAGTACTCGCTGGTTGATGCTGCGACGTCCTCGCCGGGCCCAAGCAACTGCAAGGCCGCTGACAGCAGCAGCGGCTGCACGACTATCATCATTGCGGCGAACGCCAGCGCCATCAGCAAGGCCTGGGCGAGCCAGAGTCGCAGTTCGTCGCCATTTCGACTGCCAGAGGCTTGCGCCGTGACACCGGTCGTGCCCATGCGCAGGAAATTCATGCCCGTGAAGAGGACCGTGAAGATGGTTGCACCGACCGCAACGCCGCCCAGATGATGCGGCTGGTCGAGATGCCCGACCACCGCGGTGTCGACCATGCCGAGCAGCGGTGTCGTGGCGGAGGAGACGATCATCGGCAGCGCGATGCGCCAGATGGCCGCATCGCCGTAGGCTGCGCGAGCTGCGGTTTCTCCCTTCTCCTCAGTCACGCGCGTTGAAGCGCGGTACGAGCTTGACGATCACCCAGAGCGGACCGACCAGCAGAAACTGCAGGTCACGGAAGAACGATGGTCGCTTGCCCTCGATGTGATGCCCGACAAACTGGCCGATCCAGGCCACCACAAAAAGTGCTGTCGAGCTCGCCCACAGGGGCCAGGGAAGAGACGCCAGACACGCAACCAACATCAAGGAAACGGCGGAAACGACCAGCATGGCCATGCCGAATCGCAGGGACTTGACCATGTACCAGGCCACGGCCGCAGCCAGCGCCAGGCTTGCCCAGTTCACAAAAGGCGGCAGATCGCCGAATCCCGCGGGAACCGGCAGCGCAGTCAGCAGTCCTACGAGACTGATGAAGATGACTGGCACGCAGACCGTATGCAGCTGCTGATTCGCCGGGTGGCGATGATCTGCAGCGTACTCAGCCAGCATCTGGTCGATCGAGGCCATCGCCGTGAACCCTATGCCCATCGGGGACTTCAGGCAAGCCGCTGCAGGCCGCATATGAGACCGAGGTCAACAAGACGACCAAGGCAGCCATCATCGGAGCCGCGACCGGGGCCGCCGTTGGCCTGATTACCGGCAACGATTCCGCACAGCGCAAGAAAAAGGCGCTGGTGCTGGCTGGTCTGGGCGGGCTGGCCGGAGGTGCGATCGGCAACTACATGGACAGGCAGGACGCGGCCTTGCGGGCGCGTCTGCAGGGTACGGGGGTCAGTGTCACGCGCACGGGTCCTAACGGCGAGAACATCACGCTGAACATGCCCGGCAATATCACCTTCGCGGTCGACAGTGCCGACATCAGCTCATCCTTCTACCCGGTGCTGGACTCCGTTGGTTTTGTGTTCAACGAGTTCAACAAGACGATGATCGAAATGGCCGGCCACACCGACAGCGACGGCAGTGAACCCTAAAACCAGCAGCTGTCGCGGCGACGCGCGGGTAGCGTCGTCGCCTATCTCGCGTCACGCAACGTTCGTAGCGACCGGTTTCTGGCCGTTGGCGCGGGCGAGACGCGGCCGATTGCCACGAACGACTCGCCTGAGGGCAAGCAGGCCAACCGCAGAATCGAGATCACGATCGTCCCGTTGCAGGGTTAGGCTCTGAAGAAACAGGCCGACCGGGCGTCTTGCCCGGCCGGCTTTTTTTGGTGAACGTCAGGCCTCGAGCGCGCGGCGCATCTGCCGCATCGCCTGCTGCTCGATCTGTCGGACACGCTCGGCCGAAATCCCATAGCGATCAGCGAGTTCCTGCAGAGTCGCTTTCGGCTCGTTTACCCAGCGCGCCGTCATGATGTCGCGACTGCGGTCGTCGAGCTTCTCCATGGCCTGGCCCAGGCGCTCGGCAGCCGTGGTTTCCCAGTCGCCGGCTTCCAGCGCCTCCGCGGGATCCGCGTCGGGAGCCGGAAGGTAAAGAGCCGGCGCAACCGGACCCTCGTCGTCCGCATCGGGCAGCGGATCGAACACGAGGTCCTGTCCGGCCAGCCGCTGCTCCATTTCCGCCACGTCACGGGGGGAGACACCGAGGTCGCGCGCAATGACCTCCGTTTCCTCGCGCGACAACCAGCCCAGATGACGCTTGGCCCCGCGAAGCTTGAAGAACAGTTTCCGTTGGGCCTTCGTCGTTGCGATGCGGACCAGCCGCCAGTTGCGGATCACGAACTCGTGGATTTCGGCGCGAATCCAGTGAACGGCGAACGACACCAGCCGAACGCCGACCTCCGGATCGAAGCGCTTGACGGCCTTCATCAGGCCCACGTTGCCTTCCTGGATCAGGTCGCCCATCGGCAAGCCGTAACCGGAATAGCCGCGCGCGATGTGCACGACGAACCGCAGGTGGGCGAGCACGAGTTCGCGAGCTGCCCCCAGGTCACCCTGGTTACGCAGCGAACGCGCCAGCTTTCGTTCCTCATCGGCACTGATCACGGGCAACGAACTGACCGCCTGGACGTAGGCGTCCAGGCTGCCCAGTGGACCTGCCAGTGCGATCGCGCGCGGGTGCGTGACCAGATCTGTATTCATGGAACCTCCCGATCGATGAGGCCAATATTAGCACTCGATAGATTTGAGTGCTAAGTGAAGGTTCCCAACCGAGCGTATAACTTTTTATTTATTTAAATCAAATAATTAAACGGAAGGCTCGATATCGCTAAGGTGTCTGGCGACAGCCAGCCAGGCGCCGATCAGGCCGGAACCGACGCCGCCTGCGAGAACCAGGGTTGCCGTAGCCGGTTCGAGCCCAAGGCCGCCGTAGTCGCCGCCATACAGGGCGATCAGCCGCTCCAGCGGTGCGGCAAGGATCGCGAACCCGGCCAACAGGATCAGCAGTGAGGCCAGTCCACCCATCGCGCCGTACCAAAGTCCGATGTACAGGAACGGCCGGCGCACGAACGCGTCGGTCGCCCCGAGCAGTTTCGACACCTCGATTTCCTGTCTCCGGTTCTGGATATCGAGGCGGATCGTATTCCCGATGATCACGATGACGGCGCCGACGAGCAGGCCGCCGACCATCCAGACGGTCCGCCGGATCACATCAAGGATGGCGCCGAGCCGCTGCAGCCACTGCGTGTCCAGTTGCACGAGGTCGACGTCAGGCCGTCCCGCGAGCTCGACCTTGAATTCGACCAGGCTCTCCGCCGTGGCTGCGCTTTCGGGCCGGACCGATAGCGTATGCGGCAGCGGATTCTCCTTCAGGGCCTGCAGTGCCTCGCCGAATGCCGGATCGGAGCGGAAATCCTCCAGTGCCTGGTCGGCGCTGATCAGCTCCGCGGTCGCGATGGCGGGATGGTCGGAGACTTCGCGGGCCAGCCGCCGCGCGCTCGCCAGATCGGTGCCGGGTTTCAGGTAGACGGAGAAATCCCGGATGCTGTCCCAGTTGCCGGCGATTCGCTGCGCACCCTGGACCAGCACCTGCAGGCTTGCCGGAAGAGCCAGGGCAATCGCAATGACCGCGACCGTCAGCCCGGTCGCGACTGGCTGACGAGCCAGCTGCCCCAGCGCGCCGAGCGCGTTCTGGACATGCCTTGTGAGCAATTCTTTCAAGACAGTGCCACGTTGTGGTTCAGGTGCCGACGTCGCTCTGGATCTCGCCACGCTGGAGCACGATCCGTCGCGCGCGGAACCGGTCCGCCAGCCGCAGGTCGTGGGTGGCAATCAGCATCGTCACGCCCACGGAGTTGAACCGGTGGAAGAGATCCATGATTTCGAGCGAGAGCTCGCCGTCCAGATTGCCGGTTGGCTCGTCCGCGATCAGCAGCCGCGGGCGGGCAACGACGGCGCGTGCAATGCCGACCCGCTGCTGTTCTCCGGCCGACAGCGCGCGCGGCGGCTGGCGTTCCTTGTCCAGCAGGCCAACCTGGTCGAGCGCTGCGCGCACCCGCTTGTCTATCTCCCGGCGCGCGATGCCGGCGATGATGAGCGGCAGCGCCACGTTCTCGAAGGCACTGCGTTCCTCCAGCAGCTTGTGATCCTGAAAAACCATTCCGACCTGGCGCCTGTAAGCCGGTATCTCATCCGCAGAAAGGCGCCCGACGTTTCGACCATCCACCAGCAACTGTCCGCGCGTCGGGCGTTCCACGAGGGCCAGCAGCTTGAGGATCGTACTCTTGCCAGCGCCCGAGTGGCCCGTCAGGAAGATCATCTCGCCCGGGCCGATGTCCAGCGACACGTCACGAAGTGCTTCGCGCCCGCCGGCATACAGCTTGGTGACCTTGTCCAGGCGGATCACGGCGTACGCCCCGGTCCGGGCGGTTGCACGAGCGCTTGCGCGAACTGCTCGGCGTCAAACACGTCAAGGTCGGCGGCATCCTCGCCGACACCGATATAGCGGAAGGGAACCGGAAGGCGGTCAGCGAGCGTGAGCAGTATTCCGCCCTTGCCGCCGCCATCGAGCTTCGTCATCGCGATCCCCGTCAGGCCCACCGCTTTGTGGAACTGCTCAGCCTGGCTCACGGCGTTCTGGCCGAGGCTGGCGTCAAGCACCAACATCTTCTCATGTGGCGCACTGGCATCCAGGCGACCCGCAACGCGCACAACCTTCACCAGTTCCTGCATGAGCCCTGCCTGATTCTGCAGGCGCCCGGCGGTATCGGCCAGGAGCACGTCCACGCCGCGCGCCTGCGCTGACTGCAGGGCATCGAATACGACCGCAGCTGAATCGGCGCCGGGCTGCTGGGCCACAACCGGGACGTCGTTGCGCTCGCCCCAGGCCTGCAGTTGCTCTATTGCAGCCGCCCGATACGTGTCGCCAGCCGCCAGCATCACTTTCAGGCCTTCGTTCCGGTAGCGGTGCGCGAGCTTTCCTATCGTCGTCGTCTTGCCTGAGCCGTTCACGCCGATCATCAGGATTACGAAGGGACTGCCGTTGCGCGGAATGACGAGCGGTTGCTGCCTGGGCCGGAGCAGCTCCGCCAGGGTATCTGCCAGGGCAGCGCGGGCGGCCGATGCGTCCTTGATCGCGCCACGCCCCAGGCGGCGTCGCAGCCCGTCGATGACGCGATCGGTCGTTTTCAGTCCGACGTCGGCGCGCAGCAGTTGTTCTTCGAGCTCGGCCACGACCGACTCGTCCAGCGGTTTGCCCACCAGCCAGTCGAGCGCAACCCCTAGGCCCAGACCCTGGTTCAGCTTCTGCTTGAGGCGCTCGAAAAAACCGGGTCGGGGTGACTTCCCGGCGGGGGCGGCATCCGTCATGGCGCGCATGGTAGCGGATGCGCGCGGTATTCTCTTTAGACTGTGCTGCCGGAGCACGCCATGAAGCAGCGATCAAACAGGAAACTTGCGGGCGAGGTGCGAATCATCGGCGGCGAATGGCGCGGCCGGCGCGTTCCCGTCGTGCCCGTCGAAGGACTGCGGCCCACTGGCGACCGCATCCGGGAAACGCTCTTCAACTGGCTGGCGCCATCGATCAGCGGCATGAACTGCCTGGACCTGTTCGCCGGCACCGGCGTACTCGGCCTCGAGGCCCTGTCGCGAGGCGCGGTTCGCGCGTGCTTCGTCGAGAAGCGCACAGAAGCCGCAACGGCCATCGAGGACATGCTCGGACGTCTCGGTGCCGCCGGTGGTCGCGTCGTGCAGGCCGACGCGCTGCGGTTCCTCGAGGGACCGGCCGAACCCTTCGATCTGGTGTTTCTCGACCCCCCGTTCGAGGCCGCTGCGCACGGCCGCTTGTGTACACTTCTTGCCAGGGGGTGGCTCGCGGAAGGCGCTCGCGTCTATCTCGAGATGCCCGCGAAGGCCGCCCTCCCTGAGATGCCGCAAGGCTGGCAGTTGCTGAGGGAGAAGACGGCCGGCCACGTGCGATACGCTCTGGTCGCTGCAGGGCCAGCGCGTTAATCCGATTCAGAGGAGAGACACCGTGCCTGTCGCGGCCATGTATCCCGGTACTTTCGATCCCATCACCAACGGTCATCATGACCTGGTGCGGCGCGCGTCCCGCCTGTTCGACCGCGTCGTCGTGGCCGTGGCGGCCAGTCCGCACAAGGCGCCACTGTTGAGCCTGGACCAGCGCATGGGGCTGGCACGGGAAGTGCTTGCCGACCTGAAGAACGTCAGTATCGACGGTTACACCGGGCTGACCGTCGACTATGCCCGCGCCAATGAATTGAAGGTGATCATTCGCGGGCTCAGGACCGTGTCGGATTTCGAGTACGAATTCCAGCTGGCCAGCATGAACCGGCACCTCGAGACGGGTGTAGAGACGATCTTCATGACACCGGCGGAGCAGCATTCCTTCATTTCTTCGACGCTGGTCCGCGAAGTTGCCGCGCTGGGTGGCGATATCGCCGGGTTCGTGCACCCCCACGTCGCAGAAACCTTGCGTGCCTGCTTCGCGAAACGCTGAAAACCAAAGGACGGGTGATATGCGCAGCCAGCACATTCTGAGGCGCGTCGTCATCGCATGGCTGGCGGTTGTCGTCACCACAGCGGCCGCATCCCCTCGTGCACCAGGGACGGCAGCCATTGCGTCGGCCCATCCCCGGGCAACGGCAGCGGGCCAGGAAATACTCGACGCCGGCGGCAATGCCTTCGACGCAGCAGTTGCAGTGAGCGCTGCGTTGGCAGTAGCCGAACCCTATTCATCCGGCCTCGGTGGCGGCGGTTTCTGGCTGCTGCACCTGGCGAAGTCGCAGCGCGACGTCTTTGTCGATGCCCGCGAAGTGGCTCCGGGAGCCGCGCGCCCGGACATGTACCTCGACGCTAACGGTGGCGTCCGCGCGGACGCCACCCTGGACGGTCCGCTGGCGGCCGGGATTCCCGGGCATCCTGCCGGACTGGTCCATCTGGCGCGCCGCTATGGCCGGCTGCCTCTCGCCCGCAGTCTCGCACCGGCGATTCGGCTGGCGGAGGAGGGCGTGCCGGCGCACGTTCGCCTGACGACCGGATTGCGGTTCCGGCGCGCAGCAGCGGCAAAATCACCGGCCTTTTCCGCGGTCTTTTACCCGAACGGCGAGATTCCGGCGCCGGGTGCCGTCATCCGCAACCCCGATCTCGGGCGCACGTTGCGAAGTCTCGCCGCACGCGGCTTCGACGGTTTTTACCGGGGCGAGACTGCGGCGATGCTGGTCGACGGCGTCCGGTCCGGCGGGGGCATCTGGACTCTCGCGGATCTTGCCGCCTACCGTGTCATCGAGCGGCAGCCGCTGCGCAGCCGGTTTCGCGAAATGACGATTGTCAGCGCGCCGCTGCCGTCTGCGGGCGGTATTGCGCTTGCCAACATGTTCAACATGCTCGCTGGCTACGACCTGGGCAAGCTGGACGGCGTCAGTCGCAAGCACCTGCTCGTTGAAGTGATGCGTCGTGCCTACCGCGATCGAGCGCTATTCCTGGGCGACCCCGCCTTCAGCAGTCCGCCGGTCGAGCGCCTGACCAGCGCGTATTACGCCGAAGGTCAGCGCGCATCCATCCGCCTGGATCGGGCGACACCGAGCGCCGCCCTGCCCGGTGCGCCGTCGGATGCCGGCCAGGGCAGCGACACGACGCACTTCTCGATCATCGACCGCGACGGCAATCGGGTCGCCGGCACGCTGTCGATCAACACCTGGTACGGCGCGGCGTTCATACCGCCCGGCACAGGCGTAATCCTCAACAACGAGATGGACGACTTTACGGTGAAGGCAGGTGCCGCCAACTGGTTCGAGCTGGTCGGCGGCGATGCCAACGCGATCGCTCCAGGCAAGCGCATGCTCTCGAGCATGAGTCCGACGTTCCTCGAATCGCCGCGCGGCGTCGCGATAGTCGGGACACCTGGCGGCAGCCGTATCATCACGATGGTCATGCTCGCGGCGCTGGAATGGATCGATGGCGCCGACGCCTCCCGCATGGTCGGGCTCAAGCGCTTCCACCACCAGTTCCTGCCCGACCTCGTCGACTACGAGGAAGGCGCGCTGACGAAGGACGAGATCGCGGCGCTGGAGCAGCGCGGCCACAGCCTGCGGCTCAACCAGCGCAGCTACGGCAACATGAACGTTGTCACCTGGGACTTTGCGACCGGCAAGGTCGAAGCAGCGACCGATCCTCGCGGGCTGGTCGAAGGCCAGATCTACTGACGCTACTCAGCGTTGGCAGCTCGGACACCAGTAGGTCGATCGCTGGCCCTGGTTCAAGTGACGGACGGTTGCCGAGCAGCTGGGGCAGGGTAGCCCCGCGCGGTCGTACACCCGCAGTGCTTGCCCGAAATAGCCGAACTGGCCCTCGCCGAAGTGGAAATCCCGCAGCGTCGTGCCGCCTAGCGTCAGCGCGTCAGTCAGCACCTCGCGGATCGCGGTCGCCACCAGCTCCATGCTTGCGCGCGACAGGCGTCCGGCTGCCCGGCGCGGGTCGATCCGCGCACGGTGCAGCGACTCGCTCGCGTAGATGTTGCCGACTCCAACCACGATCGTAGCGTTCATGATGAAATTCTTGATCGCAACCTTCCGGCCGCGCGCGCGCTGCCACAGATAGTGGCCGTCGAACTGCCCGCCGAGCGGCTCCGGTCCCAATGCCGCGAGCAACGGGTGGGTGAACGGCTCCCTGCCGGCCCACAGGAGAGACCCGAATTTCCTCGGATCCTCGAAACGCAGTGTTCGGCCGGCATCGGTGAGGATGTCGAAGTGATCATGGGGTCCGGGTTTTTCCCCTTCCGCTGCGATGCGCAGACTCCCGGACATGCCGAGATGCAGCAGGGCTGTTCCGCCGTCGAGCTGCAGCAGCAGGTACTTCGCGCGTCGACCGACGCTGATCACCGGAGCATCGGCGAACCGATTCTCGATGCCCTTCGGGACGGGCCAGCGCAGCCGGCGCTCCCGCACGACCAGCGCCCGTATCCGCCGTCCCTCCAACAGGGGCGCGATACCGCGGCGGGTCGTTTCGACTTCAGGCAGTTCCGGCACGGAAGCCTTGTAGCAGAGCCGGCGGGACGGATTTCGGCCGCCGGTGTCCGTCATTACTGCGATATTCGGCTTGGAGCAGCGGGGGGCATCCGTTATAGTCTCGGCCTGTTGCGTTGCCGAGACATTGCGTCAAATGATTGATTTTCTTGCGAATCATATCGATGGCGTGCTGGGCCTTTCGCTCTGGGCGCTCGCTGGGGTCACCTTTGCCCTGGTCCAGGTGTCGATGGCCTCCACCACCTTGTACCTGCATCGCGATCAGGCGCACCGATCAATCGACCTGCATCCGGCCGTACGGCACTTCTTCAGGCTGTGGACCTGGCTGACCTCCGGCATGAACACCCGCGAGTGGGTGGCGGTGCACCGCAAGCACCATGCCCACTGCGAGCGTGCCGATGACCCGCACAGCCCGGTCGTCTACGGCCTGAAAAAGATCGTACTCGAGGGCGCCGAGGCCTACCGCGCCGAGACCTGCAAGGCGGAAACCCTGGATAAGTACGGTCGCGGCTGCCCCGACGACTGGGTGGAGCGTCAGCTTTATCGCTACGGTTTCATCGGTATCTACACGACGCTGTTCATCGACGTGCTGCTGTTCGGCGCCCTCGGCATCACCGTCTTCGCCATCCAGATGCTGGCCATGCCGGTGTTCGCAGCCGGCGTCATCAACGGCTTCGGCCACGCCATCGGCTACCGCAATTTCGAGACCGACGATGCTGCAACCAACCTGACGCCCATCGCGGTCATCATCGGCGGCGAAGAGCTGCACAACAACCACCACGCCTTCCCGACCTCTGCGCGCTTTTCCATGCGGCGGGGCGAGTTCGATATCGGCTGGCTGTGGATCCGCATGTTGTCGGCGGTTGGCCTGTGCCGCGTGATTCGCGTCGCGCCGGAGCCGAATTTCGCGCCCAAGCCGCGACCGGTAGATATCGAAACCCTGCGCGCCGTCCTGCAGAACCGCATGCACGTGCTGCGTGACTACAGTCGCCGCGTGACGCTGCCGGTGTTGCAGATGGAGCGACGTGCTCGCAGCGGCGACGTGCTGCTGCGCTCTGCCAAGAATCTACTCGCCCGCTGGCCCGGCAAGCTGGACGACGCAGCCCGGGAACGCCTGACCCGCATCCTGGCCACAAGTCCGGTACTGCACACCGTGCACGAGTACCGCCGCCAGCTCATGGCGATCTGGCAGCAGGCGAACGTCTCGAACGAGCGGCTGGTCGCGGATCTGCACGATTGGTGTGTCCGGGCCGAGCAGAGCGGGGTTGCCGTGCTGGAAGAGTTTTCCGCCCAGCTGCGCGGGTACGTACCGCAACCGGTGGCCGTTCCGGTCTGAGGATCCGCGCCAGGCGCGAAAAAAAACCGCCTTTCGGCGGTTTTTTTGTTACTTGATCTTGGATTCCCTGTACGGCACGTACTTCCGGACCACGGGGTCGAATTTGTTGACCTCCATCTTGTCCGGGTGCAGGCGCTTGTTCTTGGTGGTCGTGTAGTAGTGACCCGTGTCCGCGGTGGACACCAGCTTGATCTTGTCGCGCTTGCTGGCCATGGCTCAGACCTTCTCGCCGCGGGCACGCAGGTCCGCAACGACCTTCTCTAGGCCCACCTTGTCGATAGTGCGCATGGCGCGCGTCGAGAGACGCAGCCGCACGAAACGCTTCTCGCTCTCGAGCCAGAAGCGGTGGGTCTGCAGGTTCGGCAGCCAGCGGCGGCGGGTCTTGTTGTTGGCGTGGGAAACGGTGTTCCCGTAGGACGGCTTCTTGCCTGTAACCTGGCATACGCGAGCCATGGTGAACCCTCTGGAGAATCAATCGGTTAAATCGCCCGCAGGGGCGAAAGGGCGGCTATTAGACCAGTCCGTCCGGGTGAAGGCAAGCCGCTCAGATCATGCCCCGGCTGGCCAGGGAGGTGCAGACCCCGTCACCGACAACGAAATGGTCCAGCAGCCGCACGTCGATCAGCTCGAGCGCCGAGCGCACCCGCCGCGTGATCAGTTGGTCGGCGTCGCTGGGTTCCGCCACGCCTGAGGGGTGGTTGTGGGCGAGAATGACGGCAGCGGCGTTCCGTCGCAGCGCCTGGCGCACCACTTCCCGGGGGTAGACCGTGGTGCTGTCGATCGTCCCCTGGAAGAGTTCGTCGAACGCCAGGACCCGGTGGCGGTTGTCGAGGAACAGGCAGCAGAACACCTCGTGCGGACGGTCCCGCAGGCGCGCAATGAGGAACTCGCGGCTGTCCGACGGTGAGCGGATGGCCTGCCCCGGAGCCAGTCTTTCCTGCAAGAATCGACAGCAGCACTCGCGAGCAGCCAGCAGCGCGGCTGCCTTGCCGGGTCCGACGCCGCGCTCGGCCTCCAGGTCCGTGAGACTCGCATTCAGGACCCCGCGCATGCCGCCGAATTTTTCCAGCAGTCCCCGCGCAATTCCCATGGCGGAGCACCCGGCGACGCCACGACCTATCAGCAAGGCCAGCAGCTCGGCGTCGGAGAGATGGGTTGCCCCGGCAGAGCGGAGTCTTTCCCGTGGCCTCTCGCTGGCGGGCCAGAGCTTGAGCGCCGGTTCATGCATCGACTCATTGTGGCGTCGCCACCTGCATCGACCAAGCCGCGAATCTGGCGTATATGTGGACAAAGCGCGGCGCCGGCAGGTGGATTCTTGTAGGCTAGCCCGCGCGTGCCATGAACCTCCTTGCTGGCAAACGGATCCTTCTCGGCGTTACCGCAGGTATCGCGGCATACAAGGCGCCCGATGTCGTGCGCCGCTTGCGTGACCAGGGTGCGGAAGTGCGCGTCGTCATGACGCACAGCGCCGCGAAGATGGTTGCTCCGACCGTATTCCAGGCCGTTTCCGGCCATCCCGTGCGTCTCAGTCTCTGGGACGAGCAGGCCGAGGCCGCGATGGGGCACATCGAGCTTGCGCGCTGGGCCGACTATGTCGTGATCGCGCCTGCTACGGCTCATGTTCTGGCCGAACTCGCCAACGGCCTTGCCGGCGACCTGCTCACCACCCTATGCATCGTCACGCGCGCGCCGATCGTCGTTGCACCGGCCATGAACCACTCGATGTGGCTGAGCGGCGCAACGCAGGCCAACCGCGCGAGGCTTGCAGGACGCGGCGTCCTGTTCGTCGGACCCGGTACGGGTTCGCAGGCCTGTGGCGAGTCCGGCCCGGGACGTCTCGCCGAACCGGCCGAGATCGTGCAGGTTCTGACGGACCACGCCAACGCAGGGCGCAGCGGTCTGCTTGCCGGCCTGCACGTTCTCGTGACAGCGGGCCCGACCCGCGAGCCGATCGATCCGGTGCGATTCCTGAGCAATCGCAGTTCGGGGAAGATGGGTTTCGCGGTCGCTGAGGCGGCCGCGGCGGCAGGCGCCCGCGTGACTCTGGTCGCAGGTGCCGTGAGCTTGCCCACACCTGCTGCCGTCGAGCGCATCGACGTCGAGTCGGCCGCGCAGATGAACGACGCGGTGATGTCACGCGCCCAGCGCACCGATATCTACATTGGTGCAGCGGCCGTTGCCGATTACCGACCGGTTTCGGCGCCATCGCAGAAGATAAAGAAGAATTCCGACTCGCTCGACCTTCACCTGGTGAAGTGCCCGGACATACTTGCCGGCGTCGCGGCGTTGGATAATGGACCGTTTACCGTCGGGTTTGCGGCAGAGACCGAGAGACTCGAGGAGTACGCGCTGGACAAGCTGCGGCGGAAGGGCCTCGGTATGATCGTTGCCAACCTCGTGGGCGATAATATCGGTTTCGACCGCGACGATAACAGCGCAATGATCTTCTGGCCCGGGGGCCAGGAGGATATCTGCTGCATGTCCAAGGCGGACATGGCGGCGGTTATCATCGCGCGTGTTGCCGATCGCTATCGAACGGCGCGCAGCAAAGTCACACCATTACCCCGGACAAGAACGAGCTGAGGGCAGCATGGGCCGTCCCCGCATCGAGCTGCGGATAGTCGATCCGCGCATCGGCAGCGAGTACCCGCTGCCCGAATACGCTACTGCCGGATCAGCCGGTGTTGATTTACGAGCCTGCGTCGCCGATGCGCAGGTCCTGGCTCCTGGCAAGACGATCCTTGTACCGACCGGAATCGCGGTGCACATGGCGGATCCTGGACTCGCCGCAGTGATCCTCCCGCGCTCGGGACTGGGTCACAAGAACGGTATCGTGCTGGGCAATCTCGTCGGGCTGATCGACTCCGACTACCAGGGCCAGATCATGGTTTCTTGCTGGAACCGCGGCAAGGAGACATTCACCATCGAGCCGGGTGCCCGACTGGCGCAGATGGTGTTTGTCCCCGTGGTGCAGGTGGAGTTCAGCGTGGTCGATGCATTTCGCGCCAGTGATCGTGGCGCGGGTGGATTCGGTCACACTGGCGCCTGAGAATCCCTACTCCTGGGCGGCAAACTCGGCCTTCAGCTGCTGAAAGCGCACGATGTCAGCCGCGAACTGCGCGACGATGTCAGCCTTGCGCTTCCTGGTCTCCTGCAGGTTCTTCTCGTACAGCATGATGGAATCCATCGTGGTCGAGAGTTCCTGTGCCAGGCGCCCTTCGATCGGCGGCGCTGCCGGGTCCTTGCTGTAGGGGCTGAATTCAGCGGCTTCGAACTGCAGCTTCTGCAGGATGACTCGCAGGCCCTGGAGAAAGTTCTGCGTCACCTTGATCTGCGTGTCGATGAGTTCCAGGCGGCGGTCGCGCAGTGCCTCGATCTCCTCGACTGTCAGGTAAGTATCGAGCAACACCTGGTCACGACGTGAAGCCAGCATCGCCACACGGCGCTCCTCTTCCGCCTTCCGGGCGGCTGCCTTCTCCGCGGCAATCTGCTCCGCGGTCTTGGCGCCGAACTCGCTGCCGACGGCGACGCCGTACTCGTTCAGTACTTCACGCTTGGTGTTGGCGTACTCGGCCGGGATACGGTCGCCGAAGTGGACGACGCCATCTTGGTCTAACCAGCGGTAGGTTTTCGCTCCCTTCTGCTCAGCTGCGACAGCGATGCCGCAGGCGAGCAGCGCGATCACGCTGCTGATGGCCAATCCGCCACGGAGAAAATGGTCCGTCATACGCTGCGCCCCTTCCGGCGATGCATCGCCGGATATTGAGGGAATTATCGAATCCGAGGCGGCTTGCAAACCGTGATCCAGTTCCGGACGCCGGACTCTGCCCGATCCCTCAGGCCGCAACGCCATAGCGTTCCCGGTAATCCGTCACAAGAGGCAGGTGCCGGCTCAGTTCGGCGTGTCCCTCCAGGTGCTGCACAAGGTCGTTGAGGCAGATGATGCTGCAGACCTTCACGCCGTACGTGCGCTCGACTTCCTGGACGGCCGAAAGTTCGCCGTTGCCCTTTTCCTGGCGGTCCAGCGCGATCAGCACCCCTGAAGGCTGGCCGCCAGCCTGGCGAATGATTTCGACGGATTCCCGTATTGCGGTACCCGCTGTCATGACGTCATCGACTATAAGCACCCGTCCCGTGACCGGTGCGCCGACGATCATGCCGCCTTCGCCGTGATCCTTGATCTCTTTGCGGTTGAAGCTGTAGGGCCGGTCGATGCCTTCATGCTCGGCCAGCGCCGCGGCGGTGAGTGTCACCAGCGGTATGCCCTTGTATGCCGGGCCGAACAACAGGTCGAAATCGATGCCCGAGGCTGCCGCCGCGGCGGCGTAGTACCGACCGAGTTTGGCAGCGGCATAACCGGTATTGAACAACCCGGAATTGAAAAAATAGGGGCTGATGCGACCCGACTTCAGTTTGAAGCTGCCGAACTTGAGTACGCCCAGTTCGAGCGCCAGTTCGATGAAGCCCGTCTTGTACGCGCGCATGCTTCGACCCTTGCCGTCAGCGACGGCGCCTGCGGCACCATCTGCTAGAGTATCGCACGCCCGGCACAGGTCACGGAATGCGCCGCTGGCAGTCCGCATGCGCATCATTACGTTGAACGTCAACGGGATCCGTTCAGCCGCCCGCAAGGGGCTGTTCGACTGGCTTTCCCGCCAGCACGCTGATGTCGTCTGCCTGCAGGAAATCAAAGCCGGTGCGGACGACGTATCAGCCGCGCCGTTCACCTCGAAGAAGTTCTTTTCCTACTACGAGCCCGCGGTCAAAAAGGGCTACAGCGGCGTCGGTCTCCTGACCCGTGAACATCCGGATGGCCTGGTGCGCGGCATCGGCGTCGAGGAGTTCGACCGCGAGGGGCGCTATCTGGAAGTTCGCTTTGGCGATCTCAGCATAGTGTCACTGTACGCGCCCTCGGGTTCTGCCGGCGAGCACCGCCAGGCATCCAAGTTCCGCTTCATGAAGGTCTTCATCGAGCACCTCCGCCGGCTCCGCAATGACGGCCGGCGTTATGTGATCTGCGGAGATTGGAACATTGCCCACCAGCAGATAGATCTCCGGAACTGGCGGTCCAACCAGAAGAACTCGGGGTTCCTGCCGGAAGAGCGGGCATGGCTGGACGAGGTCTTCGGTGCGACCGGATACGTCGACGCTTTCCGCGTCGTCGACCAGCGCCCAGAGCAGTACACATGGTGGTCGAACCGCGGTAACGCCTGGGCGAACAACGTCGGGTGGCGGATCGATTACCAGGTGACATCGCCGCAGTTGCGCGGAAGCGTCCGCGCGGCAAGCATCTACAAGCGCAAGCGTTTCTCGGACCACGCACCGCTGATCATGGACTACGAGTTTGACCGCACCTGATACCGCGGCGCGCACCTGGCGTGTGTTCCTGCATCCGCGGGTGCTCGGGATGCTGTTCCTCGGGTTCTCGGCCGGCCTGCCGTTGCCGTTGGTATTCGCGACACTCAGCGCGTGGCTGGCCACCGCGGGCGTCAGCAAGGCCACCATCGGCATGTTCGCCTGGATCGGCATCACCTATTCGCTCAAGTTCACCTGGGCGCCATTTGTCGACCGGTTGAGCCTGACGTTGCTGGACCGGCTGCTCGGCCGTCGGCGGAGCTGGATGCTCGTGGCCCAACTCGGACTCGTCGCTGCGTTGCTGGCGATGTCGGGGGCCGATCCTGCCAGCGATCTCGGCCTCGTCGCGTGGCTGGCGCTGGCCGTCGCTTTTTCCTCGGCCACGCAGGACATCGTGATCGATGCGTATCGCATCGAGGCGGTGCAGGCAGAGGTGCAGGGCGCAATGGCCGCCACCTACCAGTTCGGCTATCGCGTGGCGATGCTGGCATCCGGTGCCGGTGCGCTCTTCATCGCGGATCTCTGGTCGTGGTCTGCGGCGTATCGCGCCATGGCAGCACTGGTGCTCGTGGGCGTCGCGACAGTGCTGGTGATCGACGAACCTGTCAGCCAGCGCGCCGGCCATTCCACCGCCGGTTCCCGGGCAAGTTCCGTCGAGCGCCTGACGTTATGGCTTGCGACGGCCGTAGTCGGGCCGTTCGCCGATTTCTTCCGCCGCAACGGCGGCTGGGCGATCGTGCTGCTCGGCTTCATAGCAAGCTACCGGATCAGTGATCTCATACTCGGCGTGATGGCGAACCCGTTCTACATCGATATCGGCTTCTCGCTCTCGCAGATCGCCGCCATTGCGAAAGTATTCGGATTCGGCATGACGCTTCTGGGTGCTGCCCTCGGCGGCCTGGCGGTGGCGCGCTACGGCGTTACGCGACCGCTGGTGGGGGGCGCCTTGCTGGTCGCCAGTACCAACCTGCTGTTTGCATGGCTTGCGAATCAGGGTCCGCAGCTGTCGATCCTCACGCTGACCATATCCGCCGACAATCTGGCAGCCGGTTTCGCCGGCACAGTCTTCATCGCCTACCTGTCGAGCCTGACGAGCGTGGCCTACACCGCCACGCAGTACGCCCTGTTTTCCGCGCTGATGACTCTCCTCGGTAATTTCATCGGCGGTTTCTCGGGTCGCGTGGTCGAGGCCAGCGACTGGGTCAGCTTCTTCCTCTATGCCTCGGCGATGGGTATCCCGGCGATCCTGCTGTCCGTCGTCGTGGCCCGCCGCGGCGTTGCGAAATGAGCGGAGCATGGCTCGAACGTCGCGTATGCCGCGTCGATGACATAGAGAATCCAGGCGCGCGTGAATTCCAGTCGGGAGAGGGCGATTGGCCTTTCAGCGGTATCGTCTGCCGGATCGGTGAGTCTGTGGTCGCCTACGCCAACGTGTGCCCCCACAAGGGCCACCCGCTGAACCTCATCGATGATCACTTCCTGATCAGCATGCCCGGTGGCGGGCGGCTGCTGCGCTGTGCGTCACACGGAGCGCTGTTCGTGCCCGAGACCGGTCTGTGCGTCGTCGGCCCCTGCTCAGGCCGCAGCCTCACGCCACTGGCATGCCGCATCGACGACGGCGCCGTGCTCGTAAGAGCCCCCGCCTCGCGTACGGCGTTGTAGGGGTCCCTCGCTCGGGGCACTCTTACTCGCTCGGGACCCCTACAACGCCGTACGCGAGGCGGGGGCCTCAATCCTGACGGTCCAGGTACTCCAGCGGATCGTGGATGTCTTCCTCGGGTTCGTCCTCGAGATCCTCGAGGTCCTCATCGTCGATATCGACCGAACCCGACCAGTCCTCCGGCGGCTCGGCTTCCTCGATCTGCATTTCTTCCCAGGTATCGAAGTCCAGCTGTTCGATCGTGCCGTCGAAGTACTGCACCTCTATGGTGCCGTCTTCGGAATCGAGCGCGACGATCTCGAACAGATCGCCGTTCTCGTGCTTGTACCATTTGTTGATGACCGGGGTGATTTCGTTCATTGTTGTTCTACCCAGGGCGACTCGCCACGACACTTTTATAGCGCAGCCTCAGGTCGCGGTCGAGCGCCGCCAGACCCGTTCCCCGACCTTGTGCCCCAGGCGCTCGCCGCGGCGCTCGAACTTCGTGGTGCAGCGCAGTAGATCGGGATCAGCAACTGGCTCGAATCCTGGCGCAGTCGCCAGAATCTCCTCGATGTGCGCCGCATAAGGCGCCCAGTCCGTCGCCGCGCGAAATTCCCCGCCGGGCTGCAGCTTTGCGGCAATAAGTCGCATGAACTCCGGCTGAACGATGCGGCGTTTGTGATGACGTTTCTTCGGCCAGGGATCCGGGAAGAACAGGTACACCTTGGCCAGGCTGGAATCGGGGATCTGCCGCTGTAGCACCTCCACGGCGTCGTGACTGATCAGTCGGACGTTGGTCAGGCCCAGCTTCTCGATGAGCAGCAGGCAGTGGCCAACGCCCGCCTCGTGCACCTCGACTCCGATAAAGTCGTTTTCCGGTTTCTTCTGCGCCAGGTCGCAGAGCAGCTCGCCGTCCCCAAAACCGATTTCCAGTATCCGTGGCGCCGACCGTCCGAAGAGCGCCGTGAAATCGAGCGGCTTGCCGTCAAAGTCGATGCCATGATGCGGCCACAGTTCATCGAGGGCGCGGCGTTGCGCGACGGTAATGCGCCCGCCACGAAGGACGTAGCTCCGCAACGTGCGTGGTCGGCCTGTTACCGCTTCGCCAGGACCGTTCATTACTGCCGTATTCCCATGTTTCCTGCGGGTCCTTAAACTGGTGCCCGGTACCGCGGGTGTAGTTCAATGGTAGAACTGTAGCTTCCCAAGCTACTAACGTGGGTTCGATTCCCATCACCCGCTCCAGATTCGAGCAAGGCCCCGACCAGGGGCCTTTTTCGCATCCAACCGGAATCCTCGCTGCATCCAGCGGTCATGGCGACCCGTGGATGGCAAGACCCGACCGGACTGCGGAACTGGCTGCTGGCGGCTGTGTGCGTGGGCGTCCTGTCGTTCCTGGGTGCCGCGCATTGCCCTGACCCACCGTCCTGTGCTCAGCTACCATGCAGCGCCACTGTCGAGCGGGTCCCGCCGTGGAAGAAAAGCAAAGAAACCGTATCCTGCTGCTTCTTTTCGTCGGCGTGCTCATGGGTGCGCTCGACATCGCCATCGTCGGCCCGGCGCTGCCCGCCATCCAGGCGGAATTCGTCGCGGACAGTCGCGGCATGGCCTGGGTCTTCAATATCTATGTGCTGTTCGGGCTCATCGGCACGCCCTTCATGGCCAAGCTCTCCGATCGCTACGGTCGGCGCGGGATCTATATCCTCGCCGTCGCGATCTTCGGCGCCGGGTCGCTCATCGTCGCGATTGCGCAAGCCTTTCCTCTGATGCTCGCGGGTCGCGCGATCCAGGCAATCGGCGCCGGCGGCATCCTGCCGGTTGCCGCGGCTGTGATCGGCGACACCTTTCCAGTCGAAAAGCGGGGCAGTGCGCTCGGACTCATCGGCGCCGTGTTTGGCATCGCGTTCCTCATCGGGCCGATACTCGCCGGATTCCTGCTGAAGTACCTGAGCTGGCACTGGCTGTTCCTGATCAACCTGCCGATCGCGGTGCTGCTGATACTTGCCGCTGCCCGCCTGCTGCCGGTAGCACTACCGCCAGCAACCAAGCCGTTCGATCTGGCCGGTGTAGCCGCACTTTCCTTGATGCTCGCAGCGCTGTCCCTCGGCATCACGGGCCTCGCTACGAATCTGCCACTGCTCGGCCTCGGCGATATCGCCATCGGCGGGCCGCTGGTCCTGGCCGTCGCACTCGTGCCGCTGTTCTGGCGCATCGAGCAGCGTGCTGCGGACCCGGTCCTGCAACCGCGCCTGTTCCGCTCGCGGCAGATGAACGTCGCTGGCTTCCTGTCCATCGGCACCGGCATGGCTGAGACCAGCGGTGTATTCCTGCCCACGCTTGCCGTCACGGGGCTCGGCATGACTGCGCACCAGGCCAGTTTCTGGATGATCCCGACGGTGATCGCGCTGGTGATCGGATCGCCGCTCGCCGGCAAGCTGCTCGACAGCGTCGGGTCGAAGCTCGTGATACAGGGCGGGCTCGCGCTGACGGCTGCCGGTTTCTTCATGTTCGGGTTCGCAGGCGATGACCTCGTCTGGTTCGTCGCAGGGCAGGTCGTCTCGGGGTTCGGATTGTCAGCGCTGCTCGGGGCGCCCCTGCGCTACGTGGTGCTGAATGCAGCCGGTCCGGACGAGCGAACGGCGGCGCAGGGGCTACTCTCGACGGTGCTGGCGGTCGGGCAGTTGTCAGGTGCCGCGCTGGTCGGGGCCATCGCGGCCTCACACGGCGGCGGCCCGGGCGGCTGGATGCAGGGCTTCAACGTCATCGGCGTCGTGATGGCGGCGACCGTCATCGCGGCCTTCGGCCTGAAGAGCCAGGCGGAGGAACGCGCCTCGGCCGGGGCTAAGGCTGCCTGAATTCCCTGCCGATCACGGTGACCCGGTGCATTTCGCGCGGGGTCCAGTAGTCGCCAACCGCGTAGTGCGCCGTGCAGCGGTTGTCCCACATGGCGATCGAGTTCTTTCGCCAGTAGAAGCGGCAGTGCAGTTCCTTCCAGTCGATGTGCTCGAAGAGCATGTCGAGGAGCGCTCTGCTTTCCCTTTCTTTCAGGCCCTCGATGTGCGTGGTCGTCAGTTCACTCACGTAGAGGAGCTTGCGGCCGGTTTCCGGGTGCGTGCCGACGATGGGATGCAGGGCAGGCGGGGTTTTCTTGAAGGTCTGCCAGTACCGTTCGCCACCGCCTTCCTGTTGAAGTTCCTGGCGTCGATAGGTCTTGGTCACGTCGTGCCAGGCGCTCATGCCTCCAAGGATCTCCTTCATGAGATCCGACAGCGTGTCGTAGGCGCGATACAGGTTCACCCACATCGTGTCGCCGCCGCGCTCCGGGCAGGTAACCGAGCGCAGGATGCCTGCCAGTGGCGGGTCATAGGTGTAGGAGAGATCCTCATGCCAGGCGTTGGCCAGCCGCAGGTTCTCGTTGTCGCCGTTGTTCGCCCGCAGGACAATGATTTCCTTGTGGTCCTTGAGGCTCGGGATGAAGGGGTGAATGTGCAAATCGCCGAACAGCTTGCCGAAGGCGATCTGCTGCTCGGGCGTGATGTCCTGGTCACGAAAGAATATGACGAGGTTGTCGAGGAGTGCCTGACGGATTTCCAGGTAAGTGGCTGCGTCGACAGGCTCGCGCAGGTCCACGCCGTGGATCTCGGCGCCCAGCGAGCCGGCTACCGGCTCAACCCGGATTCGCGTGTAGTTCGCCATGTCGGACAGCCCTCGTTCCTGCGCCGGAGAGTTTACGATCGTGTAGCCCGGGCTGGAATCCGGACGATTTCCGGCCTCCGCCAGATGGGCTCGATCGGTTAGGCTTTTCGCGTGTCCGTCAGTTTCTTCAACTTCTGGTTGGTCGCGTTGGGTGGTGGGATAGGCTCGGGCCTGAGATATCTCGGCACGGCGGCGGCTGAGCGGGCGCTGCCGGGTTCCCTGGTGCCCGCCGGCACCCTGGCCGTTAACGTGTTGGGGTCCTTCGCCATCGGCGTAGTGGGCGGCTATGTGGCTTCCCGCGGTGCCCTGGCGCCCGGGACACGCTTGTTTTTCCTCACAGGCCTGCTGGGCGGGTTTACGACGT